>Ga0335074_10017322_pt1 | contig 10160 bp, 4 predicted proteins | sample Lox_Sample_23_FD_206715 | JGI IMG/M metagenome (GOLD analysis project Ga0335074, IMG submission 206715) | Soil microbial communities from Loxahatchee National Wildlife Refuge, Florida, United States - Lox_Sample_2.3 | ecosystem: Environmental > Terrestrial > Soil > Wetlands | place: USA: Florida...
ACCCGCGATCCACTGGTCGAACTTCGGATCGCCCTGGTTGGTGTGAGCCGCGAAGGCCACCTGGTGGATCTGGTTCTGCCGCGCCAGGAAGGTGGTGAGCATGGACGTGCCGATGCTGCCGCCCAGGTTGCGCGCGAAATTGGACAGTCCGGAGACCTGGTTGTTCTTCTCGCGCGGCACGCCGACATAGTTCAGCGTGGTGATGGGAATGAAGATCAGCGGCAGGAACAGCACCTGCGCCATGCGCAGCAAGACGATCGTGCCGAAGTCGATTTGCAGGTTGATCACGGTCAGGCGGTGCAGCATGAATGCGGTTCCCAGGAACCCGATCGAAATCAGCATGCGCGGATCGGCGCGGCTGGCCGTGAGGCGCCCGGCAACCGGCATCATCAGCATCAGAACGAAACCCGCCGGCGAGAGCGCCTCCCCCGCCCGCTCAGCCGTATAGCCCATGCTGACCTGCAGGAATTCCGGGATCAGCACGGTAGACCCGAACAGCACCATGCCCAGCGTGAAGGAGAAGAACACGGCGGTGCCGAAATTGCGGTTCTTCAGCAGGCGCACGTCCACAATCGGGTCCTGGTGATACCACTCCCAGAGGAAGAAGCTGATCAGCACCGGCAGGCCGATGCTGAACATCACGCGGATCAGCGGGGAAGCGAACCAATCGGATTCCTGCCCCTTGTCCAGCACCACCTGGAAGCAGGCCACTCCGAGCACGATCAAGGCCAGCCCGATGTAATCCACGCGGATGCCCGAGCGGCCGCCGCCCTTGATCCACGGCGGGTCCTCCACCAGCCGCGAGGTCAGAAAGAGCGACAGCATGCCGATGGGCAGGTTGATGAAGAAAATCCAGTGCCAGTTGAAATTGTCGGTAATCCAGCCGCCCAGCGTGGGGCCGATGGCGGGCGCCACCACCACCGCCATGCCGTACAACGCGAAAGCCATGCCGCGCTTTTCGGCGGGAAAGGTGTCCGCCAGAATGGCCTGCTCGGATGGCTGCAGGCCGCCGCCGCCCGCGCCTTGCAGAATGCGCGTGAAGATCAGCACCGGCAGGCTCGGCGCAATGCCGCACAGAAACGAGCTGATGGTGAACAGCATGACGCAGGTCATGTAGAAGCGCTTGCGCCCCATCACCGTGGAAAGCCAGCCCGAAACCGGCAGCACAATGGCCGCCGAAACCAGGTAGCTGGTGAGCACCCACGTCACTTCGTCGTAAGTGGCGCCCAGCGAACCCGCGATATGCGGCAGCGCCACGTTGGCGATGGAGGAATCCAGCACCTCCATGAAGGTGGCCAGCGTCACCGTGATGGCGATGAGATACGGATTGTGGGAGGGCCGCCACTCGTCGTGCGGCGTCGGTTGATCGGGCATGGCTATTGGCCGATGCGGACCTCGGGTTCCACCGACATGCCGGCGCGCAAGCGGCTGAGACCCGGCTGGTTGGGTTTGAAGCGCAGGCGGACCGGAATGCGCTGCACCACCTTCACGTAATTGCCGGTGGCGTTCTCGGGCGGCAGCACGCTGCTGACCGCGCCGGTGCCGCCGCCGATATCCTGCACGTAGCCATCGAAATCCTGCCCCAGTGCGTCCACGTGCATGCGGGCCGGCTGGTTGGGCCGCAGGCTGGCAAGCTGCGTCTCCTTGAAATTCGCGGTGACCCACAGATCGCCCGTCTGCGCGATCATGAACAACTGCTGCCCCACGGAAACCCGCGCCCCCGTTTCCGCCGAGCGCCTCAGCACGATGCCATCCACCGGCGCGGCGATATGGGTATACGAGAGCTTCAGTTGAGCCAGTTCCACCTGCGATTGGGCGCTTTGGGAATTGGCTTCCTGCGAACGGACCGCCGCCTGGCGGATGGCTACCTGCTGCGTGGCGGTTTTGCGGTATTGGGCCAGGCGGCTCTGGGCCTCCTGCACCACGGCCCTTTTCTGGTCCACCACGCGGGCGGCGGACGCCACGCTCGAACGGGAAGCCGCCACGTTGGCTGCCTGCGCTTTGGCCGCGGCGTCGATCTGATCGTATTCCTGTTGCGAAACCTCTTCGTGAGCGATGAGGATTTTGTAGCGCGCCAGGTCAGCCTGCGCTTTGGCATTGTTGGCCTCGGCTTCGGCCAGGCGCGCGGCGGCCGAATCGCGATCGTGCTCGGCGGCGCCCACTCCGGCCTCGGCGTTGGCCACGCTGGCCTCCGCGCTGCTGACGTTGGCGGTATTCTCGGCCTGCGTGATGGGCACGTTGGGTTGTTGGACGGTGACCTGGTTGCGCGCCTGGTTCGATGCCGCCTCGGCCTGGTCGAGCGCTACCTGGTAATCGCGCGGATCGAGATCCACCAGCGGCTCCCCGGCATGCACGAACTGATTCTGCTCCACGTAGACCTTGAGGATGGTGCCATCCACGCGCGAGCTGACGGGGTCGAGGTGCATCTCCACGAAGGCATCGTCGGTCGATTCGAACTGGCGGGTGTGCAGCCAATAGACCAGAACGCCGGCGGCCACCAGCAGCAGGACGAGGAAGAAGATGGTGAACGTCCGGCCGCGTCCCGCGGGAGCCCCGCCCGGCCGCGGCGCCGGCAATTTCGGAGCGGTAGGGCGGGCCGGCTGATCGGCGAGCGCGGTTTCCTGTTTCCCGGTGGGGGTCATGGGCGCCTTCCTCTCAATAGATTCGGTAACGATGTTTCGGCTTCGCCGGCGGCCCGCGAAAGGTTGAGCCGGGCGAGATCCAGAGCGAACAGGCTGGATACGTAATCCGCCTCCGCGCCTGCCACCTGTTCCTCTGCCTGCACCACCTCCACCGTGTTGGCCACGCCCAGGTGGAAGCGATCACGCGCCTCGCGCAGCGTCTCGGCGGCGTAGTCGCGGTTGGAGGAGGCGAGCTGCAGTTGGCCGGTGGCGGTTTCCAGCTCGATCAGGGCCGAGCGCACCTCCTGCTCCACCTGCCCGCGCTGGTCGGCCAGTTCCGCCTGGCGCTGGTGCAGCGCCGCTTCGGCCTGCTCCACGTCCGCCCGGATCCGTCCGCCGGTCCAGACCGGGAGATTCACCGACCCGGTCACCGTAAACACGCCGTGCGTCTGCGCCGGATTCGGTCCCAGAACGCCGTAATCACCGTTGAACGAAACCGAAGGCAGGCGCTGGGCGCGGGCGGCATCCACGGCGTGCTCCGCCGCGTGTACCTGGGCCTCCGCGGCTTGCAGGTCCGAGCGGTGGGTGAGCGCCTGCTCGACGGCGGCGGCCGGTTCGGGGATGGGGATGGTGTCGGGCGTGAGCGGCTCGGTCAGGGTCAGCTCGCGGTCGAGCGGCAGGCCGATCACCCGCGCCAGCGCCAGCTTCTGCCGGCGCCAATCCGATTCCAGCGAATTCAGCCGCTGCTTCTGGGTTTGCAATTCCACCAGCGTCCGCATTACGTCAATCCTGGCGTTGGTGCCGGCCTCTTTGCGGATCAGTGCCTGGTCATACACGGCCTGCGCGTTGGCCACCTGCGCGCGTTGCGACACGATGCGGGCGGCCGTGGCCACCGTCTGCAGATAAGTCCCCGCGACGGCAATCACCACCAGCTCGCGCGCATCCTTGGCCGAGAGCTTGGAGGCCCTCTCCAGGTCCTGGCTGGCCCGCCAATTGCGGCGCGCCACGGGGTCGTATACCGATTCGCTCAGCGAGCCTTGTAACTGCGAGTAGTTGTAGGGGCCGACCACCGTGGGAATGGAGAAACCCAGCCCCGGCGGCAGACTGAATTTGAAGCCGTAGGCCGCCAGGTTGGTCTGCGCCACGGTATCGGATGCGCCCACCGAGACGTACGGCAGCAGTTGGGCCAAGGCTTGGATGCGTTGGGCGCCGGCCGCCTGGCTGGCATTGCCGGCGGCGATCATCCCCAGGTTGGTCGCGAGGCCCCGCTGGATGGCATCCGCGAGCGTCAGGGAGATCGGGCCGGGGGGCAGTTTTGCGCCCGGCACGCTGCCTTGCAGATTGCCGCCCACCTGAACGGAAGTGGTCAGCGTATCCACACCGGCGGGCGAGGTGCTTTGCTCGACGGAGACGGATCCGGCCGGGCTGGTGCGTCCGGACTGGGGCAGAAGCATGGGGCGCGCGCCACCGCTTCCCGCACTGCCGGGCGGCGCTTGGGCTAATAGCAGACTAACGGCCGCCGGAATCAGTGTGGCGAAGCACGCTGCCCGAATGAGGCGTGGCTGAAATGCGCTCACGAATCCTATTATATACATGCATGAATGTATATAATAGGCGTGTAATGCGCGATACACCTGTGGCGCGGACGCCAGGCAGGACCGATCGCCGCTGGGCGGGCGGAAAGACGGCCCGCAATAAGCACCAGTTGCGGACCGAGGCGACCCGCCGCGCGTTGCTCGATTCCGCGCGCCGCATCTTCGCCCGCGACGGCTTCGCCGCTTGCCGCATTGAAGACGTGGCCGCCGCCACGGGCCACACCCGCGGCGCCTTCTATGCTCATTTCCATTCCAAGGAAGACCTCTTCTTCGCGCTATTGGAGCAGGAGGCCGAACGGCGCGTGGCGCAGATCCGCGCCGCCCTGGCGCGCTGCCACACGGCGGAGGAACGGCTGGCTGCCTTGCGCCGGTTTTTCATCTCCCGCATCTCCGATCGCCGCTGGGCGATGCTGATGGTGGAATTCAAGCTGTACGCCGTGCGGCACCGGGAACTCCGCCCGCAACTGGCCGCCACGCACCGGCGCATCCGCGCCTCGCTCAAGATCGAAGACCTCGATGAAAGCTGCGATGAGTTGAAGAAGGCGGCCCTGGAGGCGATCCTCGCCGGATTCTCCCTGGAGCACGCTTACGATCCGCTGCGCCTTCCCAAGCGGCAGGCCATGGAGATCCTGGGCGCGCTGTTCGACGCCCTGGTGCCGGCGCACGCGAGTGGCGGCCGCGCCAAGGCAGGATCGTAGTGCAGACGGACTCTCTGGCGGGATCGGAAAGGGCCGGACCTTTCATACGGCCGGACGCGGGCCCGGGGCCGCTCATCTGAGCGGCTAATCCGCCGGTAAGCACCTGATTCCATGCGCGCTCGCATTCCGGCCACCGCTCAGGTTGAGCAGTCCGGCCCGGCCGCGCGGCGCACGCGCACGCAATCGACAGCCAGCGGCGCCTACTGCACCACAATCGCTTGGCGGGGGAAGGAGAACTTGCGGCCCACCTCGTCCATCACGTTGAGTTGGCAGGTGTACCGGCCCGGCGCCAGGGTCTTCAGGGGCACTTGAATCTCCACCGGGACCGCGTTCGGCCGCGTGGTGGCCACTTCCCGGGCTTCCACCGGGCTGGCCTGGAAGGCCTTCATGCCCTTATCGTTGAACAGGCTCATGCTCACCGCGACCTTGCGCAGGCTGTGGGCGGCCGGGTCGGGCGCGGCGTCGTACACATCGAAGGTGATGTAGAGATTCTGGCTGCGCCGGAAGACCTTGGTAATGTTGGGCACCAGCTTATCGTCGCCGAACATCAGGGGACTCGATTGCAGCGTCTTCCGGTTGCCTTTCTCGGCTTCGCCCACCGCGGCTTTGAGGGGTTCCTTCTGGCTGCTCCAGATCACCGAACTGGTCTTCAACTGCATCGAATCGGCGGCCAGGTCGGGCACCACAAACCGGTAGTCGAAGGTGCCCATCTTGCCCGACTGGTTCTCGCGTACCAGCATCCGGATGCGGTACCGGCCTGGTTCCAGGGTGCAGCCGGCATCGTAATGGAAATTGCGCGTGGCCAGCCGCTCCTTATCGCCCGCGTCCAGTTTCACTTTGATGTAATCGCGGAAAGTACTCACCACCGCCTTGCGCTCGTCCATCACGTTGCCGACGAAATCGAACTCGGTCTCCCCGCCGGCGCCCTTGGCCGCCAGGGCGATCAGGGAGCCGGGGATCTTCACCGAAACCGGCACATAATAAGCCGTGGGCGAGATGCGGAAGTAATCCACCTCCAGCGCCAGGGGCAGGTCGGTCGCCGGGTCCGCCGCCGAAAGTGCCTGCTGCAGCGCCATCTCTTTATCCGCCCCGGTGAACTTACCCCAAACCTTGTTAGCGTAGTAACCCTGGCGGAAATCCAACTTAGCCGCTATGTCGCTCTTCAGCTTCACGGTAATCTTGCGGTACTTACCGTCCAGCGCGGTATTGGTGGTGTAATATCCCAGAATGTAGTAACTGCGGAACTGCTGCTGCGCCTGCACGATGCCCAGGCTCAGATCGTTGCTGTCCAGAAATACCTTGCCCCCGGTATCCGCCGCCAGGGTGGCCAAGGTCTCCTGCGAATCGTTGATGCTGGCCCGCTGGGCGTTGTATTGCGAGCCGTTGAAGATCCCGCTGCCGCGCGAGGCTCCCTTGCTGGCGGCGCCGCCGGGAGGGTCGGCCATCAGCCCGCGCGCGTCGATCGGGTAAATAGCCACATTCGATTTCACCGCGGCGTTAATCGAAGCTTCCAACTGGGCCTGGTTATCGACCCCGGTCTTGCTGATGCCGCCCGTCACATACACCAGCACTTTCTTCTCCGGCAGCAGGGCCAGCTTATGTACGGCGTCCTCAATGGCCGCCAGCTTGCGGTCGGTATTGAAGATATTGAACTCGGTCTCGTCCGCCACGAACGCCGCGCCGGTATCTTCTTCGTTGGAATCGCCGGTGTCGGCCACGTCGGCCAAGTCGGTCTGATCGCCGATGGGCAGGTTTTCAATGACGCTCTTCAGTTGCGCCCGGTCGGCCGTGAAATCCGATTTCACCTGCACGGTGGTGGTGAACAGCAGGATGGCCATCAGGTCCGATTCGGTCATCTGGCTGTCGATGAACTTCAGCGTGGCATCCTGGGCGCGGAGCTCATCCGGAACCGCCATGTTCGAAAAATCGTAGAACAGCACCAGCAGGCGCTTGTCGTGATATTGCACCTTGCCCGGTCCCTCGGTGGTGATCATCTTCTTGGGATCTTCGGGCAATTCCAATTGGCTGTCGAGAGTGGGCGGGGGCGGAGGCGGTTCGGCCTCCATGGCCAGCTTTTCGTGCTCGAAGACGGCGACCTTCTGCGGCTTGCCGTCCTCCCACACCGCGAAATCCTTTTCCGTCAGGTTGTCGATGGTCTGCCCCGTCTTGGGGTCCTTCACGGTCACATCGACAACCACCAGGTTCGAGGTGGTGCTGAACTTCACGCCGGTCCCGGCCTGCAAGGGGACCTCCGCCTGTTTCGCCGCGGGAGTTTTCGCCGGCGGCTGCTGCGCCATCGCGGCAAGCACCAGCAAAGCTAATAGGCCATGGATTCGCATAGGATTAATCTCTAAAAGTTAAACCGCAGCAGCAGCGTCACCGTGCGCGTCCCCGATGCGCCGGTGGCCAAGCCGTAAGTCGACGAATTTACCTGCGTGCCGAAGTTCGTAATTTGCACGTGGTTGAACACATTATTCGCCGATAGCCGCAATTGCAACTGCCTCCGCGAATCGCCGAACCGCCAGGCGCGGTTGAGCGCCCCGTTCAGGCTGATCAGGGCCGGTCCGGTGATCGTATCCACTCCGGCATCCCCGTACTGGCCGGCAGGCGGCAACTCGAAGGCGTTCGGGTTGAAATAGGGATTGCCCCCACCGAAAATACTCAGCCCGGTGGCTTCCGCACGCAACTGGCCGATCACGGCCGATTTGCCGGTACTGTTCACATACGGGATGGTGGCTGTCAGCGGATTACCCGAGTGATAGGTGAAGGTATTCTGCCAGGTCCAACCGGAGAAGGCATGCGTCTTCCACCCGCCGTTGCGCCACAGCCCATGGATGCCTACCGGCGAGGACACTAAGGTGGTAAGAGAAATCGCGTTCTTCTGGTTGAAGCTCGAAAGGCCGCGCTCGGCGCTGATATCCTGCCAGTTCTGGGCGATCGTCCCGCTGCCGCCGCCGGTGAACGACGAAGCGTCGTCGATGGATTTCGAAAGTGTGTAGAGCAACATCGCCGACATGCCCCGCGAGAAGCGCCTGGTGAGCCGGACTTGCCCCGAGTGGTAGATCGAGTTCCCCGTATCCGTCTCGTATTCGAAGCCGGTGGCGCTGCCGATGGAAGATTGATAGCTGCCGTTGGGCAAAAGGGAGACCAGCGGTCCCGCTCCGGTAATAGCCCCGGGAGGCAACACCGCGCCGGGCGGGTAGCTATTGGGCACGAACAGTTCGTCGAGGCGGGTTCCCTTGGTGCCGACGTATTCCAGTTCCACCAGCAGGTTCGACGGCAGCGTCTGTTGAAGGGCCGCCACCCAGGTCTGGGCGTAGGCCAGCTTGTAATTGGGATTGATGGCGTAAGTATTGCTGGTCTGGTCGGGCTGCGAGGGCAGGCCCGTTTCCATCGTCAGGGGATCGCTCAGCGTGGTGCTCAGGGATCCGGTGGTGGCAAACGGGGGTTGCGCCGCCATTTTGGCGGCCATCTGCGAGTAGGACGACCCGCTGAAGAAAATGCTGTAGCCCAGCCGGATGACGCGGCTATGCTTCTGCGAAGGCCGCCACGCCAGGCCCACACGCGGGGAAAAGTTGTTCTTATCGGGGTTCAACAGGCTGGCGGGATAAGGGGCGCCGAAATCCCCGTTGGGAGATCCCGGCCAGACAATGGCGGCCTCGGTCATGGCCGAGTTGACGTCCACGTTAGCCAGGTGCCCGCGCAGTTCGGTATACGGCGTAAAGTATTCCCAGCGCAGCCCCAGGTTCAGGGTAAGCCCGCGGCTGACCCGGAAATCGTCCACACCGTAGATGTTCCACGCCTGGCCCCGGAAGTAATTGTTCGAGTTGCCAATGCGCAGCGAGGTGGATTGCGGATAGCCCAGCAGGAAATCGGCGAAATCGAAGCCGGTGTTGGGAATCAGGGTGCCGCTCGAATCGTACCCTTCGGTCAACAGGCCGCTGAATGAAAACGCCCCGCGCGAGTTGGCGTAGGAGAGCGCATTCTGCTGCATCCGCCGGTAGCCGAAACCCAGGCTGAAATTGTGCTTGCGCTTGTACACCCACGTCACGGTGTCGGTAAAGTTGGTGGTCTGGTTGCGGTTGAGCGAGGCGGTGCCGTCCGAAAGGCTGCCGAAATTGGTGAAGGAAAGGTTGGGCGGGCCGTAATCCAACGGCGTCTCATCCGGCCCCACGATGCCCAGATCGCCCTCGATATTGCTTTTGTTGGCGAAAAACGGGGTCGCCTGGCTTACGCTGCGGCTGAAAGCCAGGCTGGCATTGTTGTTCAGCCGCGCCCGGAAAGTGTGACGCCAGTTCACCGTGGAACTCAAACCGTATCCGCTGCTGGTGTCCTTGAAGCCGAAGAGCTGTTCGCTGGTGGAATGGTTTCCGCTGTACTGCTGGTTGACGTTCAGCGTGTCCTTGGCGGTAAGCGGCCCGTTCAGCCGCAGGCCGATGGCGTTGCTGACGCTGGGCGTGGTCGGGGTGATGGTGTAATTCTGGACCACGCCGGTGAACATGGGGTCCGGGAAGTATTGCAGCAGAGCCGCTGAGGCCGGGTTGAACCGGTTGGTGGGGATGATGTTGCCGGGGAAAGGCGACTGGCCCAAGGGATCGTAGATGGTGATGGGATTATTGCGGACCGTGGCGCCCGAGAAATCTCCGTCGCGTTCCGCCAGCGTAGGCACAGCGGCCGTAGAATAGCTGCCGTTCTTCGTAAGATTGTCCTGCAAGGTCAGGTAAACGAACCACTTGTCATTGGTCACCAGTTTGGGGATGCGCACCGGCCCGCCGATGTTGAAAGCGATTCGTTCGGAACCGGCGTAGGGCTTGTGGACGGATTCCCCGTTGAGCGAGAAAGGCGCCGCGTTGAGCGCCGAATTAGTCACTGTGACCGCCAGAGATCCCGTATAGGCCGGCTGGACCCGCCGCCGGTTGCCGAACTGCGCAAATTGCCCGTTGAAGGGACCGCGGCCTCTTCCGCCCCGGCCGCCGAAGCCGCCGCCGCCGCCGCGCCCACCCCGGCCGCCGCCACCACCACCTCCGCCGCGGCCACCGCCGCCTCCGCCACCGCCCGGTCCGCCGAAGCCTCCGGGTCCGCCGCCGCCCGGTCCAAATCCACCGCCATTATCCAGTCCGAAACCGGCATTCACGCCGGCTGCTCCAAAGCCGCCCATGCCGATGGCATCCGCGCCGCTCACATTGAAGCCGGCCGCTGCCAGGCTGATGGCCATATCGGAACCGGGCCCACCGGGACCTCCCAGG
>Ga0335074_10017323_pt1 | contig 10160 bp, 3 predicted proteins | sample Lox_Sample_23_FD_206715 | JGI IMG/M metagenome (GOLD analysis project Ga0335074, IMG submission 206715) | Soil microbial communities from Loxahatchee National Wildlife Refuge, Florida, United States - Lox_Sample_2.3 | ecosystem: Environmental > Terrestrial > Soil > Wetlands | place: USA: Florida...
AATATGAACAACATCCTTAAGGTCCTACAACTTTATAAGTAAGACTTAAGATAACAACCTCCCTTTCTACCTTGCAACTACAACTTGTATGCGGCCTGCTTGTATAAGATTGTTACTAAGACTTGTACAATATATAAGTGTAAAGACTTACAGCTTCTTACTATTAAACTCCTCTCTTATTAACTTAGTAAAAGATTTTATGCTTAATAGCTGTATATCTTGCTGCTTAATACAGTAGCACTATGTCTTATCCCCTATATATATAATAAGATCTTACTCTTATAGCCTTAGTATGCCTAGGAGGAGAAGGTGTCCTAACAGCTTTATACTATAAAATATAATGTGTTACTCTTACATTCTGCCTTATAAGTCGGTTGCCTTCTATAAGATCTTATAAGCACTATAAAGGTGTACTAAAACCTTATTGCCCTAGCTGATGTTTGTTAGTTAAGGGAGATTTAGATTTAGCTTCCAACCTATAAAGAGTGTGTAATACTAGCTCACTAAATTTGTAGATGCTGCTATGTCAAATAGCATTTTAACTAGGATTATTCGGCTATTATTATAATAGCAGTATGCTCCTACTTGGAACTGTATAGTAGTTATTAGTTCTTACATCTTTAAACTTAAAAGTTAGTTAGAGACGCTTAAGCTTTTCCTAAATCTGTTGTTGTAGTTGTAGCTGCAACCTAGTTGCAGTTTTTTTGCGTTCTACTACCACTCTAATTTGTCTTTTTCATCTAGCAGTCTGCTACATAGTAGCTAGGCTTGTTGTAGTTGTAACACTTCAACTTAAAAGTGCTTCAACTATCTCCTTATAGCTTTAAGCCCTTTTTGTCTGCTATCTTTAAAGCTTTTAAGGTCGCCCTATTATTTTGTTCTTTCTAACACCTTCTTAAGGATAACACCTTATAATTATACTTTAGCCGCTTGCTCTCTAACTGCTTTGCAGTATTACTTTTCAAGCAGTCTTATTTGCAATTAATTTCTAACTCTTTAATTGCTTTAACAATTTTGTCTTGTATCTTCAGCTTGTTTGTACTAACTAATTTGTTGCAATATTCTTTTAGGATCTACCTCTACAGCTAATAATAAAGGTAGTAATTGTTAATAAGGTTCATAAAAGTCTCCTTATAGCTCTTTAACTTGCAATAGAAATCTACAATTAATTGACTCTTAAGATCCCATTTTGCTTCTTAATAATTGTAATATGCTTTTGCTATACGCGCCTCCTTTAAACTAAGTGCGTTATAAAGGACCTCTAAGAAATCTTCTTATAAGATCTCCTTTAAAGAGCTAATCTGCTCTTACTTTGCTATTTAATGCTTATATGCTTATAAGTCCTACTTAATCGCCTTGCTTATATAAAACATGCGTTTCTAATTGCTATTAAATGTCTCTAAGAAGTTCGCATAGTTGTCTTACAGCGTCTAAATCTATTAGCAAAGTTCCTGCAGGTTCTTACTGTAATATTCTATAGCATGCTTATTAAAACGGGGACCCCTACTAATTAGTAGTATTAGCACCTTACTCTACTTGTACTACGTTAAAGTTGTAAGTTTGTCTGTTTCATCGTCAAGTTCTTATAACTGCTAGAAGAAAGTTGTATATTCTTCTTTATTTGCAATACGCTTTCAAAGTGCTTCTAGCTGCTTGCTATTAATTTGATCTTTATTGCTGCTTAGCTCTTTATCGCTAAGTTCTACCGCTCTCTTACTGCTTACAGCTTCTAGTGCTAAAGCTTCTACAATTATACTGCTACTACTTTCTGCTTGTAGGACAGCTATGCTAAGGGCCTTAAATCCTGCCTTTTCTTTTCTTTTTACCACTATTTTCCTACTAGGCTTAACGTCTATAAAGGAAAGAAGGATTAGACTGTAAGGGGACGTATAATGTTAAGCGTAATAGGATAAAGAGTAGCTAGTAATTGTGTATAGTATATTTACTAATCCTTAAGGAACCCCTTTTAGAAAGAAGCTTCTTAAAGTATTTAACTAGCTAGCTAACTTAGTATAGCTATAGTACAGCTAAATCGCGTACTTAAAGCATGCTCAAGCAACCGCCCTTACAGTAAAGCTTTACAGTTTAATATGAAAACGCTAAGCAGCTCCCTTATCAAACTATATGTTAATTTGTAATATACCTTAAAATATTAAAAGAACAATTACAGCTATATATTAAAAAATAAAAGGCAAACTACTTGCTTGCTAAGATACTTCTAGCTATATGCTAGCACCTTATTAAAGGGGGATACACTTAAACTTAGTCCTTTCAAGCTAACCTTATTAGAGTTATTATTATATTTAAGCATAATACTTTTAGTAAGAAGAAGGATCGTTTTAACATTAGCATTTTAGTAAGCAGCAAAAAATTGTTAAAGTTGAATTTTATTAGAATTACTTGGTTAGCTAGTAGTTAGCTAGCTGTTAGCTACTTAATAAACATTTTAGCTAGCAAATAGCTTAAATAGCTATATATATAAAAAAAGTCGCTTATAAATTAAGCAACTTAAAACTTGCTTTTACTATTTGCTTATAAAATAAGTGTAAGGGTAGTTGTTTAAGTATGCTTTAAGTATGCGATTTAGTTGCATTATAACCATATTAAGTTAGCTAGCTAGTTAAATATTTTAAAAAGCTTTATTAGAAAAGGGGTTCCTTAAAGATTAGTAAATATATTATATACAATTACTAGCTACTTTTTATCCTATTACATTTAACACTATACGTCCTCTTACAGTTTAATCCTTCTTTCCTTTATAGACGTTAAGCCTAATAGGAAAATAGTAGCAAAAAGAAAAGAAAAGGTAGGATTTAAGGCCCTTAGCATAGCTGTCTTACAAGCAAAGAGTAGTAGTAGCACAATCGCAAAAGCTTTAGCACTAGAAGCTATAAGTAGTAAGAGAGCAGTAGAACTTAGCGATAAAGAGCTAAGCAGCAATAAAAATCAAATTAATAGCAAGCAGCTAGAAGCACTTTAAAAGCGTGTTGCAAACAGAAAAGAGTATATAACTCTTCTCTAACAGTTATAAGAATTTAACAACAAAACAGACGAACTTACAACTTTAACATAGTACAAGTAAAGCGAAGTGCTAATGCTACTAATTAGTAGGGGTCCTTGTTTTAATAAGCATGCTATAAAATATTACAATAAGAACCTGCAAGAACTTTGCTAATAGATTTAAATGTTATAAGACGACCACGCAAACTTCTTAGAGACATTTAATAGCAATTAAAAATGCGTGTTTTATACAAGCAAGGCGATTAAGTAGGACTTATAAGCATACAAGCATTAAATAGCAAAGTAAGAGCAGATTAGCTCTTTAAAGGAGATCTTATAGGAAGATTTCTTAGAGGTCCTTTATAACACACTTAGTTTAAAAGAGGCGTATATAGTAAAAGCATACTACAACTATTAAGAAGCAAAATAGGATCTTAAGAGTTAATTAATTGTAAATTTCTATTACAAGTTAAAGAGCTATAAGGAGACTTTTATAAACCCTATTAACAATTACTACTTTTATTATTAACTGTAAAAGTAGATCTTATAAGAATATTGCAACAAATTAGTTAGTACAAATAAGCTAAAGACATAAAACAAAATTGTTAAAGCAATTAAGGAGTTAGAAATTAATTGCAAATAAGACTGCTTAAAGAGTAATACTGCAAAGCAGTTAAAAAGCAAGTAGTTAAAGTATAATTATAAGGCGTTATCCTTAAAAAGGCGTTAAAAAGAACAAAATAATAAGGCGACTTTAAAAGCCTTAAAGATAGTAGACAAAGAAGGCTTAAAGCTATAAGGAGATAGTTAAAGTACTTTTAAGCTGAAGTGTTACAACTACAACAAGCTTAGCTACTATTATAAAGGGCTAGGGTGGGTGTGTTGTTGCAGTACACAATTGTTAGAGCAATAGGTAGGTTAGCATGCTCTTAATAAGGTGCTTAGTAGAAGGAATAGGACTTAAAACTACATAATAGGTAGCTAATATAAGAAACAACTGCATTCTACGTCCGTAAAGTCCTATAAACCTGCAAATACCATGTAAGTGTCTGTAAAGCTTAATCTATATTTGTAAAACTGTCTGTAAAACTGCTTAAACTTGCTGTAAGCAGCTTTATACGTCTATTATGCGTCCCTTACTAATTCCTATTTAATGTCTGCTTTAATAATACCTTTACAATGTCTTCCAAACTAGCTATATACATCAAAGTGCCCTTAATATAAAAACAACAATTGCTTAGATTAGCTAACCTAACCCAACTCAACCTCGCTTAAATCATATGATTTTATAGGGGACTATAAAACCCTACTATATACATCCCCCTTTAAGAAAGTAGTTGTCCTCTAACTATAACTGCTATCCCTAAATCCCCTTTTTACAAACGCTTTATAGATCTATACAACCTTTATAAGCCTATAAACGTCGATCTTAGTCTGTAAGCTGCTTGTAAACGTCTATAAACTACAAAATAGAATGTTTTATAGTAATCTTTATAGCAATTGCTAATACTTCTACAACAAACAAGATACAAATAGAATAGCAATATAAAACTAATAGGAAAGCAATATAGTAAAACAAATAAAACGTGTTAGTTTAAACTTTCTTCTATAACAAATTGCTATTATCGTCCTCTTTAAACCTAATATACTTTCTCCTTTACTCTTTAGTTAGTATTAGAGGCACAATCACCAACCTTCTTAGTTTAAATGCGTCTTGCATTAAAGTGTCCACTTCAATCTGCTGCTAGGCATTTTGCTGGATACAAGCACTTCTACAAATAAGGGCTTCTATTAGTAGCTCTTTATTCTTACTGCTTTCAGACTCTTCTAGGCTGTTACTGCTTTTACTTTCAACTTCCTTATTTGTAACTAGTCTGTAAAAGCGATTTTAAACAACAAACTTCTTCAAACGATTTCCTAAGTAGGTGCTAGCTAGCTGCGTCCCATCAAATTCCTTTAGAATGTACGTCCCTTTCTTAGGAATAGCTTTACAGACTTTATACAGACCTAGCTACTTGTAAGAAAGCTTCTAATTTCGTGATATGTCAACCTTAATAATAAAGTTGTACTTTAAGACAAGGTCTCCTTCCTTAATTTCTATCTAGCAGATCTAATAGGTTTAGTTAAAAGACTCCTTGCCTTCCATTTGCTTTCTCTGCTTTTATAAGCGCACTTCTTTGAGGTCCTCGTCTTAGCCTATTAACTGTCTTGTATGAAATGCTAGAAGCTCTACTCAGCTTATAACTTTCTCTTATTCTAGCACGCGCTAAGTCTAAAATTTCAACTCAATTAAGAGTACTACCTCTTATCTGTAAACTACTTAAAACAGTATCCGCCTAGTAGGTTGATAAATAGAAGCTTAGTCTGCAAAGAGCATAGTAGAAAGGTTCCTTACCCAGCTTCTAAGTCCCCTATCTATAAGCTTGGTTAGAGCGTTTATAATAGGCTTGTAGCCCCACTCTATCATCCTATTTGCTAGTAGGTGGTATGCAGACACTTAAACCTGCTTTATATTGTACTTCTTAGAGAAAGCCTTAACTTATCCTTTATTTTTAAGTCCCCTATTAACAACTAGTCTTTTAAAGCATTTATAACAGCAAACAACGTCTTCCTATAAAAAATTGGCAATTGCAGTTAAATTAGCACTTAATAAAGCTCGCGCTTCTACTTATCCGCTAAGGTTGTCTCTAGCTACAACAAAGTAGTTCTTCCTTTTACAAGGTAGCATGTAAATTACGTTTAAACCTATCTTCTCAAACAAGGTGCTTGACTAAGTTGGACACAAAGCTTCCTTTAAACAATAAGGGTTATAGAGTTAACACCTATTACTACTTGCAACAAATTCTTAGACGTCCTTATAGCAATTGTCCTAATAATATTAGTCTGCAACTTATTTGTAAGTGCTTTCCCTGCCCTTATAGCCAAACTCCTTATACAATTCCTTTAAGATTTCTGCTTTATAGACGTCTACGTTAATAACTAAGTGTTAAAGTAGGGTTTTACTTGCTTTCTAGTATAAGTTCCTATTTGCAATTACATATAAAAGAGCCTTTCTCCTAAAATTTTAAAATTCAAACTTGTTTATACCTTCTAGCTTCTTTAAAGAGGTTAGATATCAAGCGATCTTCTAAGAGTCTTTTAAGTAGCTGTTTGTAAGCAGATTCTTATTTGTAATACCCTCTTCTACTACAACTAGTACCACGCTAAAGGCATTAAGCTTAGTATTAATAAAGTCTTTAATGTCTACTTTATTTGCCTTATTAATATCGTCCAATTCCGTTTAAGGTCTTTAAGACAACTTGTCTGCTATAGTATGCTTAGTTTTAAGCACATAGTAGACCTTAAAGTTAAAGAGCTAGATGTAAGCAATCCACCTTGTAATAAAAGCTCCAAGTAGGTTTGTAGCTAAGCAATTCAATTAAGCTACTAGGACACTTACATCTATTTTAAGCATAAAATGCACTTTATAAAGCTAGTAGTAGACCTTCCAAATAGCTTTTAAGATACTATAACACTTTCTCTTTGTAGCATTATAATTCTACTTAGCTTAGTTCTAAAGCCTACTCTTATACTAGGTCGAATGCTTCCACTTAGAATCGTCTAATTGCATTAATATAGCTCTTTAACTTTTAAGACTTATATTAACAGCTAAGATAATCTCCCTAGCTCCTTCCATATAGACAATCTTAGTTAGAGCTAGTGTGCTTGTTAGGGCCACCTTAAAGGTATCTATTATATTGTCCTACTTTGCTTCCTACTACTAGGGCACTCCCTTCTTAAAAAGACGATATATAGGCTTTATAATAGTAGAAAAGTCCTTAATCTAAATCTAGTAATAGACATAAACCCCTATAAAAGCCCGTGCTTCCCTAATATCCGTGTAAGGTTTCTATTTAAGGATCTTAATAACTTTCATACTGTTTGAAGTCTTACCTTCTATTCTACAAACAAAGCTTACAATCTTAATCCCATCTATATAGAACTATAATTTCAAGCTAATAGTGCAGCTAGCTCTTTCTAATTGTATAAGGGTCCTATTTAAAGCTTAAATATGCTCCTTTACAAACTATTTGATGCTTAAAAGCGCTTCCTTATTGTTGTACGCAGACAGTGGCCCTTTAACTCTTATATCGTTTAAAAAAGGGAGATAATCCTTAAGGATTAAGTCTTTAAGAATTTTAGTTATAATTCGTACAAACTAGGCAACTAAGTTTGTAGCACCTTATAGAAGCGTAGTTATCTGTAAAAGTCTAATAGGTGTCTAAAAAGCTGTTAAATCCCTACTTTTAATATCTAACTCAATTTAGTTGTATTTAAAGAAGAAATTAATTATTAAAGCTATTTAACAGCCTGCAAATTCCTTAGAGAACTTGTTTACAAATAAAGGGAGGTTGGCATCCTATATAGTGCGTCTATTTATTTTTACAGCAGCATTTATTAAGTAGTACGCCTTGCTCTTCTTTTCTACTAAGAACTATAAGTTTCTATACGGACTATCGTAGTATTTAAGGACTCTATTCTTAAGTCTCTCTTATAGCATCTTAATAGCTATAAGCTATAAAGCTCTAAGAATAGGGAAGCTGGGGACCTATTACGCTTTATGCTTAATTGTCTTAATAACTTGAAGTAGTACTACTTTTAGTCTAACCTTCTTAATATGTAAGAAATTGAATGCAATAGCCTTTTCCTAATTATAAAGCATTTCTAAGAATAGCTCCTTTTCCTTTAGCTAGAGATTGTCTCTTACAATAAGGTCCTTAATGCGCTTCTTTGTAAGACAAGAACCCTTTTATACACTAAAAAACTTAAAGGTAATCTAGTCTGAAAACTGCCTTAGATCCTAGTAAGGGACGTCGTCTGCCTTTAACATTTCAAACTAGTCTAAACACCCTTTAAGCTTAAAACCATCTGTCTTTTCAAGGTCTACTAGACGGACCTTATTAGCCTTCATCTTATATGCAGTTGCTACTTAAAACCTTAAAAATTGCTATTTGAAATAGGGGTCTTAGCAGAAAGAAAAGTCGTTTACAATCCTAAATAGTTTGTACCTACTTGTACTAAGATCTTTCACTCTAATAGCCTTTAAGTAAAACACCTAGATAGCCCCTATACGCTTTACTAACACTTATAAACGTCTTATAGGTCCCTAAAGCTCTTTATAAGTCCTTATAGGTCTCCTTAAGCTTGTAAAACCTGTAAAACCTATAAAACCTATAAACCCTCCATTTACTTGTAAACCTCCTATAAAGTCCTTATAGTTACCTGTAAATTGATTTTCTTTGCTGGGCAGGTGAAATAGGCTAGCAAATTGCATGTGCTTCCTTAAGGACTTTAATGCCTAGCTAGTATGCTACCTTGCAAGCGCACTAGCTACTTGTTTCCCTTTAACTCTAACTCTATCCTTCTCTCTTAATCCTACTTGCTCTATAAAGCACACACGCAGACTATAGCTACCTTTTCCTAGTCCTTACTTAGTAGCTTGGCATACTAGTTCCTAGAATCGTTATACTTAAATGTGACTTAAGCATTATAAAAGAATAAGGCTTTAAGTATAAGAGTGTGCTTGCTCTTATTAAGAACAAGCAGTATCTAGTAATTAACTACTCCTTTAATGTTAATCTCTATATTTTCACATGCCCTGTTAAAGACCTTAGTGTCCTTAGAAACTGCCTTTAATGCTAAAAGGAGGTCTATTCGGACTAGAAGTCCTAGCTTGTCTGCTGCTATTCGGGTTATAACATTAACTTCTACTTTAATGTCTAATATTACTTGAATAGGTGCTCCATCAACTTTTACTAATAGCTTGAGTGTCTTAGCTGTATAAGTCTTTTCCTTCTTATATTAGACCCCAACTGATCTTATACTTGCAGCTAGGACATCTACTGCTTCCCTTATAGAAACACCTTTAAATAGCAACTTAGTAAACGTAGGAGAGCATGCAAGGAGGTCTTGCAGCTTAATAGTTACTAGCTGCTTTATAACTTCGTCGAAGACTGCTTCTAAGTTTGTAGTCTCTTTAATTACATCTAAATACTTCTTCTTTAAGGTCCTTAGTTGTCTCTTCTTCTTAGGATTGTCTTTAACTCGTACGAGGACTGCTTCCTCTACTAGCTTTAAGTCTACTTTTATGCTTTTATCTATAACATTTATAACAGTTACTAGCTTCTACTTGCTAGGTCGTATAATCTTTAAGACAGCTAACTTTTACTCTTTAAGTTCTATCCTCTTTATAATTTTAGTCGGGTTCTTCCACTTCCTATTTTTAGTACGGGTCCTATCTACTCGTACTACTAATATCTAGTAAACCTCTAGCTCCCTACCTCCTAATTCTTCCTCTTCGTCCTTACTGTCTACCCTATTAAGAAGAGTGATACTAGCTACCTCTACTTTTAATGTCTGCTGCAAGCTGCTTTTAAGACGATTCTTAATGTTTTCATCCTTAAGGGTCCTTGCAGTTGCTAAAACTACTTGGGTTCCTTTAAGGCGGCCAGGCTGGATAAAGAATTCTAGGGCTCTTAGGCGAGGTAGTCTACGTGCAAGTCGCCTATTTTTATTAACGTGTGCTATCCTAATTGCTAGGTGCTACTTGTATTATAAGCATTAATCTTTAAACTTATATAAAGGGTCTTAGTAGAAAGGGTTCTAGTTGAAATAGTACTAGTACACATCTATTAGCATTCTTAACATTCCTTAGCTTCTTACTGCATAAGCTCTTACATTTACAAACAGCAATTTCTTATTTTAAGGTCTATTTGGGTCTTCTAGACGGTTTACAGGTAGTTGCTAGTCTATAAATTAAGAATATTGTCTGTAAGGACCTCTAGCTAGCAGATAGGGCTGCCTTTAAGACTGCACTTGCTATAATAGATTGACACTTAATTTCTTAAAGGCTTTAGTAAGTTGATCTACTACTACAATCTTCAATTTAGCTGATTTAACTACAAGCTCTACAAGTTGCTGCTCTTTTGTTATAGAGATAGTGGGCTGTAGCTGCTGTACCACTTGATTTACTGCTTCCATCTGCTACTAGGATGGACTTCGTATAGCATTTATTTGCTAGATAGCCTTGTTAGACGCAGTTTGCTTTACAACTTGCTCAAGCAGCTTCTTGTAGTTAACTGTCTTAGGGTCCTTAGTGTCAATTTCCAGCTTTCAAATGA
>Ga0335074_10017324_pt1 | contig 10159 bp, 9 predicted proteins | sample Lox_Sample_23_FD_206715 | JGI IMG/M metagenome (GOLD analysis project Ga0335074, IMG submission 206715) | Soil microbial communities from Loxahatchee National Wildlife Refuge, Florida, United States - Lox_Sample_2.3 | ecosystem: Environmental > Terrestrial > Soil > Wetlands | place: USA: Florida...
TTTTGCCGATGCCGAAAGATTTACGCGGCAAGTATGTATTTTTCGCGACGCGGCGCGGACTGGTCAAGAAGACTCCACTGGAGCAATTCGATAATATTCGGGCAAGCGGGATTATCGCGATCAATCTTGAAGAAGGCGACGAGCTAATCGGCGTGCGCACCACCGACGGCGAACAACAGATCGTGCTATCGACGCGGGAAGGGCAGGCGATTCGCTTCGGCGAGTCGGAGGTGCGGCCGATGGGGCGCGGGACCTACGGCGTCGCCGGGATGGAAATCGAGAAGAACAAAAAAGGGGAACCGCTGGATGAGGTTGTGTCGATTGCGACGTCGCGCGAGGGCGAGACGCTGCTGACGGTGTCTGAGAGGGGCTTCGGCAAACGGACCGAAGCGGCGGAATACCGGCTGACGCATCGCGGAGGAAAAGGGGTGATCACGATGAACGTGACGGAACGCACGGGCAAAGTGATCGGTGTCAGGCAGGTCGGCACGGACGACCAGGTGGTATTAATTACGGATCACAGCAAAGTAATAAGGCTCGCGGTCAAACAGGTGCGAATTACAGGACGCAACGCGCAAGGGGTTCATCTCGTGCGGCTCGACGACGGAGAAAAGGTACGTGCGGTGGTGCCGCTGGCGGAAGGCGTCGAGGACGAAGAGAGCAACAGTAATGGCAACGGCGCGGGCGGCGATGACGCGTAAGGCGTGAGAAGGGCGCGAGACCGAATCGATCACGTATCAGTTCGATGGACGCCAGCGCGCGGATAACGATAAAGATAAGGACATGCCGATCGATACGTCACTGGTGGGAACGGCCGTAGGGCCGAACGTCGAAGAAGTTGATGCGCGGTGGGCGATGGCCTATGCGGCGGGACTCGGTGATATGCTCGACTGCTATATGGACACGCGGCGCAGCGGCGGAATCGTGGCGCATCCAATGTTCCCGGTATGCGTCGAATGGCAGATTGCCGGGGCATTGCGTGCGAAGCATCGCGTGACGCTGTCGCAGGCCGAAGCCGCACGCGGCGTGCATGCGACACAGCACATGATTTTCCATCGGCCGATCCGTCCGCCGATGAAACTGAGTACGACGGCGTCAATCGAAGGAATCGAGCGGCGGCGTCCCGGACCATACGAAGTAGTCAAATACGAAACGGTTGATGAGCATGGCGCTTCGGTTTGTACTACATACGCGGGAAGTATCTATCGCGAAGTCGCGATGAAGGGCGCGGAGCGTCCGGCGGTGACACCTGCGATACCGGCGTGTGCAGTGCCGTCTGCAAAACTTCTGGATGAATTCGTGATCGCGATTCCCGCGAACGCGGCGCATGTATATACGGAATGCGCGCATATTTGGAATCCGATTCATACAGACGCGGCAGTGGCGGCAGGCGCCGGTTTGCCTGCGATCATGCTGCATGGTACGGCAACGCTGGCGCTGGCAGTCTCGAAAATAATCGCAAGCGAAATCGGTAATGATTCTGCACGCGTGGCCGAAGTGTACGCGCGATTCGGCGCGATGGTGTTCATGCCGTCGGAAATGAAGCTGCGTATTGTTGGGCGAGAGAAGGTCGCCGGACGGCCAGCGATTTTCTTTGAAGCGATTAGCGCGGAAGGCGGGTATGCGGTGCGTGACGGTGCTGTGGTCCTGCGCGGCTGAAGTTCCGCGCGCGGATTTTCTAAGCATAAAGAAAGGCAAGGAGCGTCGTGAAAGTCAGGGCTGCGGTCGCATATCAGGCCGGTAAACCACTCGAAGTTACAGAAGTCGAACTCGCAGGACCAAAGGCCGGCGAAGTGCTGGTCGAGATTAAGGCGACCGGCGTGTGCCATACCGATGCCTACACTTTGTCGGGCGCTGACCCTGAGGGTTTGTTTCCGTCGATCATGGGCCATGAAGGGGCGGGAGTTGTAGCCGAGACTGGCGCTGGTGTCACAACAATAAAAACGGGCGATCACGTAATCCCATTGTACATACCGGAATGCCGCAACTGTCCGGCGTGTGTATCGGGCAAGACCAACCTGTGTACAGCGATTCGGGAGACGCAGGGACGCGGAGTGATGCCAGACGGGACGAGCCGCTTTTCAGTCGGTGGCAAACCGATCAGCCACTACATGGGGACGTCGACGTTTGCACAATATACAGTTGTTCCTGAGATTGCACTGGCGAAAATCCGTGAGGATGCACCATTCGATAAGGTTTGCTATATCGGCTGCGGCGTGACGACTGGAATCGGCGCGGTGATTAATACAGCGAAGGTGCAACCCGGCGATCGCGTAGTGGTGTTCGGCCTCGGCGGGATCGGCCTGAACGTCCTGCAAGGCGCGCGAATGGCAGGCGCGTCGATGATCGTAGGAATCGACACGAATCCCGGGCGTCGGGCAATGGCCGAGAAATTCGGTATGACCCATTTCGTGAATCCATCTGAGGTGCGCGGCGAACTGGTGCCATTTCTAGTTGATCTAACCAAGGGCGGTGCGGATTACGCGTTCGAGTGCGTCGGCAACGTCAACCTGATGCGGCAAGCGCTGGAATGCTGCCAGCGCGGATGGGGCACGTGCGTGATAATCGGCGTTGCGGGGGCGGGGCAGGAAATCGCGACGCGGCCATTCCAACTCGTCACCGGAAGAACGTGGAAAGGCACCGCTTTTGGCGGGGCGCGCGGACGGCGGGATGTGCCGAAAATTGTCGATTGGTATATGGACAAGAGGATTAATATCGACGATTTGATTACTCATACGATGCCACTTGAGAAGATCAATGAAGCGTTCGACCTGATGCATCAGGGGAAATCGATCCGCAGCGTGGCCATCTATTGAGATGAGCGGCAATAGCTATTGGATCGAATAACTAAACCTCCGCGGCCACACCAATCTCGAAAATACAGAATCATATTAGCTAGAGCGGCTGGTGCGGCGATTGCGTTGAGTATCGCCGGATGCGCGGTGTTGCATCATGGCGAGACGCCGCAGCAACAATTTACCGAAGCGCTCGGGCGGGGAGATTCGGCGCAGGCTAGTTATCTCTGGAACAACATGAACGCACAAGATCGGGCAAAGTTCGAGCGGGGTGAGGGAATTACTCCGCAGGCGAATCCGAGTGCGATCGCGGCGCAGCTCGAACAGCATCAGGAGGATGAGCAAGGCGGAGAAGAAGACGCTTCGCCGGTGACCGTTGAGATTCCGGGAGACGACCAGACGTCTCAATAATTGAAGTCGGACAGCTAATTGACGGTCTGACCCAGAAATGGTCGCGTTGACTAGGAGATGAGGAAGTTTTTGAGCATCGCCGAGTCTTCGTGCGGCAGAACGTGGCAGTGATAGACGGTCTTGCCCTTCCAGGTCTTGAAACGGGTCCTCATGGTGATGCTTGAAAATGGGGGAATCCAAATCGTGTCATGCAAGCGGCGATAGTCAGGATTGGAAGGCAGTCCGATCACTTCGAATGAATTCACGTGAATATGAAATGGAGGAATACTATCCGAATTGTTCACGATTTGCCATTCCTGAGCCGTTCCGTGCGTGACGACAGGATCGCCCTTTTCTTCCTGATATAGTTGGCCGTCGATGAGATACTCATACCCGTCGATGATTCGTTTGCTGCCGGTCGTCATCGTAAACGTTACAGTGTGGCGATGAGTGATTTCGGCGTCGGTTATCAAGGGATACTCGCGCGTAGGTACGGGTAAAGCTTGAGGTATCGCCATGTGCTTCGGCGGGCCTGAAACTTCGAACGTAGCGATGCCTATTTCGGGCGCCGACATCATTTCGCCCATGGCCTCGCTCATCAGATTCGGCGACGACACCATCATTGGAAGCGACTTTAGAAGGCCCTTGGCGGCTTGCAATGGAGCGCGAATCAGAAGCTCGTTGCGATTGCCCGGGGCCATGTTGATCGACCGTTGATAAACACCCGGCTTTTTCGGGCTTGAGTAAATTAATTCCGTCCCGCCCGATCACATAGACTTCTAATCCAGTCAGCATCAGGCGCAAGAATATTCCGTCAGTGCCGTTCAAGATGCGCAATCTCAGCACTTCGCCGGGTTGCATTTTGTACGCTGGCGGGGACTCTAGATTTGCAACAGGTCTACCGCTGCGGCGATCGATGGTCATGATCGGCGCGCCGTTAGCGGTGATTAATTCCACTTTACTAGTCGGGGAATAACCTCCCTGATTGGCAGGCCGGTATGCGAGAGGCTCCTGGCCCCAGATTGTACCGGTAGAGTTCAGGGGGTTGAGTTTCAGATTTTGGATGGCGAGGAGCTCATCACGGGCGGCGGCTATTTCGGGGACATCATCGATGGGCCCTTTGACGAGAACAAGGCCAGCCATCCCGTTTACGACCTGAACGTCAGCTGATCCATGAAAATGCGGATGATACCAATACAATCCGGAGGGATGATCCGCCGGCAAAGTGAAGGTGTAATCACGACTTTGTTTGGAGGTGATACCGATCATCGGTGCGGCGGGGTTCAAGGTGCCGATCGGCTGAAAGAGATGGGGAATCACCTGCATGCCATGCATATGCAGGTTGGTAGTGTTGAAGGCGTGAGGGTTGTTGAGTGGATCGACCCCTGGGGGTGCCGTCGCCGGAGGATCAGGCGGTAAATTGTTGATTAACTTGATTTGCAGGGTATGGCCCGGCCGAGTGACTATCAGTGGTCCCGGAATCCGGGAATTATAGGTTCGCATGCGGAGTCGAAACGCGCCGATTTCTCTTTCGGAGTAATCAACCCGCAGTACATATTCATCGGCGCCGGCATCGGCGGCGCCGAAAAGAATTCTGGGTTCCCTAAGAAACGCCCACGCCGTAAGAGCACCGCCTGCCAATAGAAACTGTCGGCGAGTGGCGGAGGGCCATTTGCGCATTGGCAGCTCCTGTGCTGTTTGGACTTCAATTCGAGTGAATGGGATTCGTTGCCCAGAATGTACTATTGTGGGAGGAGGCTCGCAAGCGGAACTGATGACGTATAGTCACTAGAAGTTCAATTGGCTATGTTGGTAAATCGGTGAAAGGTGGTGTCAGCTTACTCAATCTCCAGGACAATCGCTGGTGCCGTAGGCAGGAGAAAAGCGGCCAGTAGGAGCAAAGTAACCGAAAGTTTCATTGTAACAATAATGGTTACTTTCGCCGTCGCGATAAGTGATGTGAACGCCAACGTGAAGTTGCGAACTGCCGTCCAGAATTCCCTTCAGGAAATTGACGGAAAGAAAGGAACCGAATTCGTCAGGGGCTTGCGGCGAGAGCGTACCGACGGGGACGGTCACTGAGGTGGTTCCTTCGAGATCGGCGATCGGATGACCGTCGAGAGTTTTTGAAACAGTCAAAATCATCTGCTCGGCGGGGACTCCGCCGAAATCGCGTATCTGGATTATGACTTGAGGCTTTTTAGGGTTTTCGAGATCAAGTTTGACCTCGCGTACACCGACATAGGGGCGGTACGCGGTGCGAAGGATTTGCTGGGAAACCTGCGACGAGCGCCAGGCGGCGATGGCGGCGAAGAAAGTTCCTGCGACCATCAGCAACGCCATCAGATCCTGAAGACGAATGATTTGGATAAGCGGTTGTAGGAGGGAGCGGCCGGCGCGTTCAAAGTTCTCGAGCTGCACATCGGAAACCGCCGGTGGCGTCGGCTGCGCAGAGTTGGGCCGAGATTGCGGTGGGGGTTCTTGAGAGGAATCCATCGCGGAGCCGGAGGTTAATCGTGTAGGAAAAGTGGATTCCGCTGGGAAGGGGCCGAATTTGAATGGCTAAATAACGGGAGCGGCTGAGCGATCAACGTTTAACCGCTCCCGTCGCGTGATGAGCAGGAAATTACTGGATTTTTGGAGCCATCGAGTCGCCCGAACTCGAACTGCCGCCGGAGGGTGGCGGGCCGGAGAGCCCTTGCATCCCGCTGCTGCTAGAACCGGGGGCGGGAGCACCCATCATTCGATTAGGGGAAGGCATCTCCTGCTTTTGATAACCAGCAGGAATTGCGAAATCGGAATCGGCGATCTGCTGAACGGTTACTTTGCTTACAACGGTTTTGTTTGTGACAGCCGGGCGCTTGGCTAGCATGTCTTTGATTTTGGCTGCTTGTTCGGGGCTGATTCCGGGCATGCTGAAAGAGGTCATCTTGCTGGTAGAAGTGACCTCAAGCGGGACGCCGCCGGGAATATTGCCTTTGGTGGTGCCGTTACCTCTCAGCTTGTCGGCCATCGCTTTCTGAAAGGCGGTGAAATCGGCGGCGCCTGGCGCGGCCTTGGAAAAACATCCGACGACCTTGTAACTGCCGTTACCCATGTCACCGCCGCCGGTGTACTCGTCACATGGATAGCCGGCGACGGTCGAATGATTGCCGGTTTTCTGGAAATCCATCGCAGCCATCCGCTGCGCCATCATCTGGCCCATCTTGCCGGCGGGCGGGAAAGCCATCTCGACGTAAGCCTTGCTATCGGGATTGAGGACGTACATCGAGCCTTTGTCCAGATCGATAATCACTTGTGAACGGGCGGTAATGGTCTTTTGCTTGTTGCCCTGAACCATCACGGTGCGATCCTGGGTTTCCGGCTTGCCGTTGCCGCGATCGATGGTCTCCGTTTCATGGAGAACGACACCGGCGTGAGCGATGGCGGCGATGAGCAAAAACAAGGAGGCGGCGAAGATAGCGCTTGCGGTTCTCATGAGAATTCTCCCCTTTGGGCTGGTTGCACTTCGATAATTTTTTCGCGCTTACGATCGGTGGTAGAAGCATGCGCGCGGCTCGGGATGTGATCGGGCGGCGGTTGAATCTTCGATGACAAAACAATCGAGGAAGGGCGTTCGGCAATGAGACGATGCCAGCCGAGGACGGCCAGGCCGAACAGGACCCAGACGAGTTCCTTGACGCGGCGGAGGAAGCCGATCGCAAAGCCGATACCCGCCGAATAGCCAAGCAGCGAAAGCACGAGCGCTTTGCCGCCCTCCTGGCTGACGAGCTTGGCCGGGATGAGAAAGGTCGCGCGCTCGATGAGGAGGCCCATCGCCTCGGTGACGAGGGCGGCCATCCAACTGGCGTGGACGTGCAGCATGCTCATCAAAAGGTAGATTTCAACCGGACCCATGCTCCAGGCTATGACGTAGAAGATCGAGGAGCGCGCGAACAAACCGCGATGATTGCGATAGAAATCCTTGAGGACGCGGTCAGCCTCGGCAGCCGACGCCTTAACCTCGGGATTGGCGAGTTGAGGGACGTCGAAGCGAGCGGCCGCTTTCCACATCCATGAGAACGGATCCCGCATTTGAACGAAGAAGAAGCCGATGCTAAGGCCGATCGCGATAGCCATTCCGCCGACGATGGGCCAGAACAGGTTGTGATGAAGGCCGGCTTCGAAGGGAATCGAGACCAGGATGGCGGTGGTGATGAAGATGATTTGGCCGACACCCTCGGCGAGGGCGGCGATGGCGACGCTGGCGAGTCCTTGGGCCATCGAGAGCTTGGCGCGGACCAGGAGAGCCATCACGAATTGGCCGCCGAGTTGCGCGGACGGAGTGACATAATCGGTGGCTTCGCCAGCGATGCGCGCCATGAACATCTCGGTGATGCCGAGATTAGGTGGCAGTTTGGGAATGACGGTGCGCCATCCGAGGGTATTGGAGAAGCGCGCGATGCTTTCGAGGGCGATCGTCAGGCCGAGGCCCCATCCGACGAGGCGAACATAGGAAAAGACCTGACCGAAACCGAAGCGGTGCAGGAACCAGACGTAAAAGCCCAGGGCAAGGATCAGAATCAGCGATTCGATTCGGCGCATTAAAACCGGTTCCGTCGGAGCGCCGCGAAGGAGAAGCGCATCTGGGGAATTGTTCCAGTCATCGGAGATGAGCGCAAGGCGGCGGGCGGGCGATGCGAGCGTGATTATGCAGAGGCCGCGATTGACCGCAAGTGAACGTCTAAACCTTAAAGCGGATATGAATGATGTCGCCGTCGCGCATCACGTAGTCGCGGCCTTCGAGGCGCAGCTTACCGGCTTCCTTGACCTTGGCGTCAGAGCGGAGTTCGGCAAAATCTTCATAGCTGACGACCTCCGCACGGATGAAGCCACGGGCGATATCAGTGTGGATACGTCCGGCGGCATCGAGGGCGGAGGCGCCGCGATTGAGCGACCAGGCGTGAGCCTCCGGTTCGCCGGCGGTATAGAAGGTCATCAGGCCGAGCAGATCGTAGAGAGCGGTGATCAGGCGGTCGCGGGCGGGCCGATCGAGGCCGGCTTCCTTGAGGAATTCAATTTGCGCCTCGGGATCGAGTTCCCATAGCTCGGACTCAAAGGCCGCGGCGAGGCGGAAAACGTCGAGGCCATGGGCGGTGATGGTGTCGAGGGCGGCAGCGGGCAAGTCGGCGGTCGCCTGATCGCCGTCGCAATTGATCACCGCCAGGGCGGGCTTGCGCGAGAGAAAGCCGAAGCTCGCGAAGGTCTGCAATTCCTGAGCGGTCATTTCGAGGGTGCGGAGCGGCTTGCCCTGCTCAAGCCATCCGATGCATTTGGTGAGCGCGGCACGCTCGAAATCAACGGGGCCTTTTTCCTTCTTGAGGCGTTCGAGGCGGCGCTCCGCCTGATCGAAGTCGGCAAAGACGAGTTCGGCCTCGATGCTTTCTATCGTCGGCAGGACGGGCGTCGCGCGTCCGGCGAAATCAGGGATGACGATTAGAAGCGCATCCAGATCGCGAATGAGGGGGAGCAGCGTCGGATCGAGTGCGGCGCCTTCCTTCTGGTCGCGAGGCGCAGGCGCAAAATCGTAGACGGTCAATTCGACGGGGACTTTTTTCTTCGAACCGTAGGTGGATTCGAGGAAATCGAGGCGTGGGTCGGCGACCTTGATCTGGCCGGGACGCGCGCGATTTTTCGCCTCGCTCTGGCCAGCGAGGGGGGCGAGTCCGGTGAGAGCGTGAAAGACTGTGGTTTTGCCAGCGCCGCGTGCGCCGATGATGCCGCTTTTCAAAGGGAGCTACTCCGAACCTTAAAGGTTGGCACAGGAGGCGAAGAGATTGAAGGGGCGAAGACAACAGCGTGCGCCCGTGGTAAAGCGTCGGACGGGGGGATCGTAAGATGCCGGAGGCGTCGACGATATGAAACGTGGAGAATATCTCAGATAGATTCGACATTGAATCCAAAATTGAAAATTCGAGCTTAATCAGACGTTCCGCGAAGAGCCGCTCACTTTTCGAAAAAGCCGAATTAGTTTTCTTTGCCGCCGTCGGGTTCGGATGCGTGATAAGCCTGCTGAGGCTTGTCATGGGCGTCCGATTACCCTTCGAACTAGGCATTGATGGTGAAAGTATCGTACTGGCCGCAGCGAACAGGATTGCGCAAGGACTGAGTCCCTACCCTCCAATTACACAGCAGCTTCCTTACATCATCAATCTTTACGGGCCTGTGCCATATTACCTTGGCGCGGTCTGCATAAAGTCTTTTGGAGTGAGCTTCACCGCGCCCAGGATTTTAGTGGCAGTATCGGCGGGCTGGTGCGCGGTGATAATCGCACTTCTCGTGCATCATTGGGGCGGGAGCCCGAGAGTCAGCGCAGTGTTCGGCGCTCTTTATGTGGCCATGGGTCCGACACAAGAATGGCTGGTCTATTACCGCGTCGACTTAATCGGTATCGCGTTCGCTCTAACAGGCCTGTACATCTATGCAAAATCACGGCGTCAGTATTTCTCCGTTCTCTTCTTTGCGACGGCACTGTTCTGCAAGTTCACTCTTCTGTCGGCACCCTTTGCATGTTTCGCAGATGCTCTCTGCCGAAGAGAATGGAGGAAGGCGTTCGGTTTCGCGGCATGCAGCCTGGCGCTCGGAAGCTTGCTGTTCCTATGGATGCAGCAGGAAACGCAGGGGTGGTTTGGGGTCCACACGATCTTAGCGAACACGAGATGTCCGTACAGCTTGTCAGCCGCCCTTAAGAGCATCTACAAAGACCAGTTAAACCCAGCCTGTTGCCTGGTTGTGTTAGGGGTCGCGCTCGTCTATTACGCTCTGTCTTGCCCCGATTTGCGACTGCCGGTGATTTACCTTGGTGGCGCGTTCCTCTCTCTCTTAGCGGCAGGCAAAGCTGGAGCGGCGGACAACTATTTTCTTGAGAGCTACGCTGCGCTGTGCCTGTGTGGGGGAATAGCCTATCAACTGTTACGCAAACAAGCCCACTTCCA
>Ga0335074_10017326_pt1 | contig 10159 bp, 8 predicted proteins | sample Lox_Sample_23_FD_206715 | JGI IMG/M metagenome (GOLD analysis project Ga0335074, IMG submission 206715) | Soil microbial communities from Loxahatchee National Wildlife Refuge, Florida, United States - Lox_Sample_2.3 | ecosystem: Environmental > Terrestrial > Soil > Wetlands | place: USA: Florida...
CATGCTTGTAGCCGCGAATCGCCTCGTTGTGTTTCTTGATGCGATCGGGTGAAATCGACCCGCCGTTTTGCGCGACGACCCACTCTTCGAAGGCAATATATTTCGGGCGGTTGTTCTTAATGAAGTCGATCGTCTTCTGGCGATCGAGCCCGAGATCGTTGAGCGTCATCTGATCAAAGCCGCTGCCGCACTCGTCGTACCCTTGGGGGAGTAGGCCGGCTGCGGCGAGGGTCAGCTTCGTCCAGAGGCGCGGCAAATGAATGGCGCCGAGGGGTCCGGCCGTATCCGAGCTGATGAGTGGAACCACATTTTGGAGCGTTACGGTTGGCATGATGCCTCCTAAGCGTTGGTGGGTTGTTTGGTTGAGCGCTGTCCGTGACGCGAGAGAAACGTCAACTCCGAGACGCCGGACTTGTCGAGTTGCCCGAGGCCGATCGCTTTCATGCGCTCGAATTGGTCGAAGGTCGCCTGCGCGACCGGCAGGGCCAAGTCGTGTTCACGCGCGAGACCCAGCGCGATGCCGGAATCCTTAGCCGCATGTTCTGCCGAGAAGTACACGTCGTGTTCGCGGTTTTGCATGTCCTCGCCGTCGGTCTCGAGCACGCGCGAATTTGCGCCCGTCTGTGAAAACACATCGCGCAACATCTTCAAGTCGAGTCCGAGCGCGTCTCCGAGGCCCAGGCCTTCGGCAAGGCCTGCCGTGTTGATGTTCATCACCATGTTGACCAGCGCTTTGACCTGCGCCGCACGTCCGGCCTCGCCGACATAGCGCAGCGAGGCGCTCATCTTTTCCAACATAGGTTGCACGCGATCAAAGATCTCGCGACGGCCGCCGATCATGAGATAGAGCGTGCCGTTTCGCGCTTGCGGGATCGAACTGGCCATGCACGCTTCAAGGGAATGCGCACCACGCGCCTCGGCACGCCGCTGCACTTCCACGTGAATCGCCGGCGTGACCGTGGCGCAATTCACGAAGATCTTGCCCTTTGCACCCTCGAGCAAGCTGTCGCCGCGCTCCGCGAAAATGCGGTCCATCGCAGCGTCGTCGCTGACGACGGTAACGATGACGTCGGCGTTTGCCGTGACGTCAGCGAGTTTGGTGTAAGCTTCGCCCTTGGTCTGCGCGGCCGCCGATTGCGCTGCCTCGGGCCGAATATCGTAGTAGGCGGTGACGGGATAGCCGACCTCCGCCAGGCGGAGGGCGATGTTCGCACCCATTCGCCCCGCGCCGACGATTCCGATGCTTGGAAATTTGCTCATCCGTTTCCGTTCGGTTTGAAGTAGGTGATGTGGTAGGCGTTCAAGATCGCATCGATCTTGGACTGCTCCTGCCCGAGAACGCGATTGAGCTGCGTGACGAACGCATCGTTTCCCGAACGGGTGCCCATCGCCATCGGGAACGTGTATTGCTCGGGAGAGCCTTGGCTGCGCGCATTCGGGATGACAACCGCCGTGAGGTCGGGATGCTGTCCTACGTAATAGCCGACGGCGGGGTCCCATGTGAGGCCGACGCTGATCGTGCCGGCTTGCACCGCATCGATGATCGCCGCCGGCGAGGCATCTTCTTCATCCGCCGTCAAGAACGGTTTGGCGCCGATCGTCAGCGTGCGCAGCTTCAGCCCGATCTCGACCGGCGTATCCGCCTCGTAGCCGATCTTCACGTGCGCTAACTGCGGGGAGTCGAGCGACGTTATTGCGCCGAAGCCTGCGCCCTTCTTGTACACGAAAACGTATGACGAGATATAGTACGGGCGCGTCGTTTGGAGATCGGCTTCGCTGTATGGCACGTCGACGACGAGATCGCACCGGCCGCGATCGATATATTGATGGACCATTTCGGTAAAGCCGTCTTCGCCGCGGATAGATTTCCAGACGTAGACGACCGGTCGTCCCAGTCCCGCTGCCACAACTTGCGCGATCCGATTTTCGAATCCGTCGCCCGATCGGTCCGAGTAGGGCATGTAATTGGGGTCCGCACAGACGCGTAGTGGTGCGACGGCCGCAGGGGCCGGCGGCGCCGGAAGCGCCGCCGTGCCCCAAAGAGCCATCGCACCGAGGAACCCGAGTATTAGACGCAATTGCCGCATCAGTCGATCGTAAAGACGACTAGATCGCCGCCGAGCGTGGTGTACTTGCCGAGATCCGCCGCAGCGCCGACAGCGCCCAGGCCTGCCGTTGGATTCGTGAGCCCGGCTGCCAGACCAATGCCGGCCCAGCCGCCGACGCCGGCGAGCATCGCAACGTACTCTTTTCCGCCGTACGAGTACACGATCGGCGCGCCGATCATGCCCGAGGGCATCTTCTGCTTGAAGAGCAGGTTGCCGGTCTTGGTGTCAACCGCTTTGAACCAGCCGTCCATCGTGCCGTAGAACGCGATGCCGTTGGTGGTCACGACGCCGCTCCAACAGGGGAAGTGCTCGTGATCGCTCCACACAATCTTGCCCGCGTTGGGATCCCACGCGATGAGCGCGCCGCCGTAATTGCCCGGTCCCCGGTACATCTTCACGATCGCACCGACGAACGGGAACCCGGCTTTGTATTTGACCGCAAACGGCTGATAGTCTTCGCACCAGTGATTGGTCGGTACGATGAAGTAGCCTGTTGCCGGATCGAATGCTGCCGGTTGTTGATCCTTGCTTCCGATCGACGCAGGACAGATGCCCTTGGTGTCATAGCCCTGCCGCGTTGCATAGGCCGGATTTTGGTTCGGCTTGCCTGCGGCGACGTTGTAGTCGTACGCCCAGTTGACCGATGGATCGAACTTATTCGCGAGCAAGAGTTTTCCGGTTTCGCGATTGAGCTCGAACGCAAATCCGTCGCGATCGAAATGCACGAGCGCCGGTACGTTCGCATCGTGGACTTTGATATCGGCGAGAATCATCTCGTTGATGCCGTCGTAGTCCCACTCGTCGTGCGGCGTCATCTGGAAAGCCCATACCGCTTGTCCGTTGCCGGGGTGACGCGCGAAGATCGTCATCGACCACTTATTCTCGCCCGGACGTTGCGACGGATTCCACGTTCCCGGGTTGCCGGTGCCGTAGTAGAAGAGATCGAGCTTGGGATCGTAGGAATACCATCCCCACGTTGTGCCGCCGCCGACTTTCCACTGATCGCCGTGCCAGGTTGCGGTGCCCTGGTTTCGCGGTCCATGGAAGTCACTGCCGATGAGCACGTCCGTGTCCGGACCCTCACTATACGCGCGCCACGCCTCGTGACCGCTGTGGAGGTCCAGCGCCGTCACGTACCCTCGGACACCGTATTCGCCGCCCGAGACGCCGACGATGACGCGATTCTTCTCGGGAATCACCAGCGGGGCTGAGGTTAGAGTCTGCCCGAGTTCGGGATCGGCTTCCTTGTATCTCCAGTCGACTTTGCCGGTTGCCGCGTCGAGCGCGTAGACCGTCCCGTCGAGCGCGTCGGCAATGATCATGCCGTCGCCGTAGCCGACGCCGCGGTTGACGAGATCGCAGCACGCAACCGAGGTTGCAAAACTATCTTGCGTCGGCGTGTATTCCCACTTGATGTGATAGTCATCGAGCGCAACCGCGTAGACGTGATTCGGATAGGCGCTCTCGAAATAGAGCGTATCGCCGATAACGAGCGGCTGGCCCTCATGGCCGCGCGTTGCCCCGGTCGACATCATCCACGCGACGTGCATGTCCTTGACGTTGTCCGCGCCGATCTGCGTGAGGTTACTATGCCGCAGATTGGCAAAATCGCCGGCCGGCATGACCCATTGATTGGCGTTCTGGCTCATGTCGTTGAGGGACACGGTCTGTTGAGCCGTCGCCGCCGATCCATGGAGAAGGTAGCCGGCGAGCAATCCAATAGCTAGCACCGGCACGACCGCCGCTGCAATAAGACGAATTTTCATGTGCGTTTTACTCCTGGCACCCGGTGTGCGACCTCCAGCGTAGGTTCGCACGATTGTGCTTGGCAATCGACCGCCCTGATGATCGTCAAACCTGATGATGTGCCAGGGAACAGGGACCAACTACTATGGCTGATAATGTTCCCGCGTATGGACGTTGACGCGGTGTTCCGGCGTCCGGCAGCGCCGCCTCTTGCTGCTCCCGTCGGCGTTGCGATCGTTGCGAATCGCCACACGACCGCTGCCGCTCTTGCCGAACTCCTACGCGCCGACCCCGAGCTCATGCTCATCGGCACGGCCGATGCGGACGCAGGTGAAGCGTTGCTTGCCGACCGCACGCTGCGCGTACTTATCGTTAACCTGAGCCTGACGCCCGAGACCGGCTTTGCCGAGTCGCAAGGCGTGCGCTTCATACGCCACGCCAAGCAGGTGCGTCCCGACGTCGGTATTCTCTCGCTCAAGCGCCAAGTTGATGAGCATCAGCTTCGCGCCGCACTCGATGCCGGCGCCGACGCATGCTGCCTGGCAGTAACGGCGGGCGCACGCCTGCGCAAAGCAATCAAGGTTGTCGCTGAGGGCGCGACGTGGCTCGATCCCGAAGTCGCGCACGCGCTTTTCCACAGCGAACCGCGCGACGCGCACGATGCGCCCCTACCGGTTCCGCATCTCTCGCCTCGCGAGCAGCAAATCTTGCGCCTGGTTGTCGAGGGCTACTCCAATGAGGAGATCGCGCAACATTTACGCTGCGCCTACCCGACCGTGCGAACGCATCTCGCGCATCTCTATCGAAAATTAGAGGTCGATGACCGGGTGTCGGCAGCAGTTTATGCGCTGCGACACGGGCTCACGTGATCGCGGCGCTGGCCGCGATCGTTGCCGTAGCCACGGCGAGTCCAACACCCTCGCCCTCGCCAAGCGCGTTGCCGGTCATCGGTACGGTTCGCGTCGCGACCGGTTCGCTCGAATCACTGCACCAGCTCCCCGTCCCTGCATCGGTGCTCGATCAACAAGCGATCGTCAGTTTGCCGGCGGTGACGGGCGATCAAGTCTTGGGGTATTTGCCAGGCTTCGATCGCGATCGCAGCAACAGCATGTTCACCAACTACGGGCAGCTTCGCGTCTCTTTCGCCGGCCTCGGCAACGACCGCGGGCTGGTACTCGCCGACGGCATTCCGGCGCAGGACGGCTTCGGCGGCCAAGTCGATTGGGCGCAATTCCCAGCACCGATGCTAGTGCGCGCCGAGCTTTTGCGTGGACCCGGGTCGGCGCTTTACGGCGGTGGTGCGATCGGCGGCGTGCTCGCGCTGCAAACCTTCGGGCCGCCGAGTGCGTTGACGGGACCGGCGCAAGGGACGGTAAGCTTTTCCGGCGGTACGCATGCGTTCGCACAAAATTACGTGCAGATGGCTACGCCGCTCGGCGGAAAGCTCTCCGGCTCATTTGCGGCGCTCTCGCAACAGCTGCAATACGACGACCTTGCGCCCGGGTATCAGACCGCCCACGACAACGAAGCGCAGTCACAAAGCAACATGGGCTCGGTACGCCTGCGCTATTCACCCGACGCGCAGACCTATATCGAGTACGGCTATCTCGGTGCGTGGGACTACCAGCAAGAGGGCCGGCCGAACTACGATTTCTGGCGCGATATGTTACAAAACGCGCTGCACATCGCACACACGACCTCGCAGTCTTCGCTGAACGCCAGTTATTACGTTCGCAATGCTTTCGTGACGAACCGCGCGGATATGTATCCGAGCGCGCCGGGCACGCTCCTCTACACGCAATACGTGCCGACACACGAAAGCGGTATGTTGCTGAGTTGGATCGTCGGTGGCGAGCGCTCCACCTTCGCCCTGCTCGGCAATGCAAAATTCGTCGGCGGCGTCAGCGACCAATTTAACGGGCATGGCGTCTTCAGCGTCTCGGGCAGCGGCGTGCAAGACTCCTATGGCCTTGCCGCGCAAGAAACACTACGCGGCGACCGCTACGAACTTGTCGGTGGACTACGCGAGGACGCAATCGATCTGGTCAACGCGGCAACGCAGAAGGGCTCGGTCGTGACGCCAATTGCGCCGCGCGTCAATCGCGCGCTTTCGCCGCGCGTTGCCGCCCGCTACGATCTTACCAAGCGGCTGGCCTTCCGTGCTTCGGGTGGCGGCGACTTTCGCGCGCCATATCTCAATGAACTCGTGCGCGGCTATCAAATCGGCGCCGTCCAGTATCTGCCGAACTCGGCCTTGGTCCCCGAACGCAGCTCGTCGCTGGTCGGCGGCTTGGACTGGAACAACGCCGACAGCGAACTTTCGGCCGACTTTACGCATGCCTACGTCAACGACGCAATCGACTTCCGTACCATCAACCCCACGGTGCAAATGCGCAGCAATTTCTCGCATACCGAGACCAACGGGACGACCGTCGTCTTCGTACGGCGCCTGGGCGCATGCTCGCGTGTGACCGTCTGGGCCACGCAACAGAATTCGCAAATTCTCGTCGGCACCGCAGGCGAGGTCGGTAAGCAGCTTCCCTACGTACCAAAATCCGACGCGAGCGCCGAGTACGACGCGCCGATCGGCGCGGTGCAGACCGGCGTCAGCGTCAACTACTCCGGCATGACATGGGCAGACGATCTCAACGAGCAACCGCTCGGCACTGCAGTGACGGCCGGGCTGCACGCGATTTTTCCGCTGCAAGCGGGCGCGCGCCTGACGCTCAATGCCCAGAACGTTACCGACGCGCGCTACCTCTCGAGCATCGACCGCTATGCGCCGCCGCAAGTCATCTCGCTCGCGCTTTCCGCTCCGATCGGCGCGCAAGCACCCGCCTGCTCGAAATAGCCCGGATATTTGGGCATAAACCCGGATATGAAGGGCATTCGAGCGTCCCTTGCCGCACTGACGGCGAGCGCCATGCTGGTGCTCGGTGTGCCGGCGACGCCGGCGCAGGCCGATGGCGCCGCAAGTACGCGCAACTTAATTCTCCTGGGCGGCGCCGCGGCGGCATACTTGATCATCCAACACAATCGCAAGGTGCACGAACAGGAAGCGGAACGCTCACAGCGCCAAGCGGCGCTGGAAGAGCAGAGCGACGACGCCTCGTCGGCATATCAGCAAGCCGAGCACGCGTATCAAGAAGAAGTTACGGTCAACGCCGAACTCGAAAAAGAGATCTCGTACCAACATAACGTCGTAGCTGCCCAGCGCAAAGAACTTACCGCGCTCGGCGTACGCGACGACGATGGCACCGGAGGCACGGCGGTCGTCTCGTACGGCTGGGGAAACGTATGAAGCGACTGGTCGCCCTCGCGACGGCAACCGCTCTTGCGGCCTGCGCGTCTCACGATCCGCAAGCCTCGGCGAACAGCGTAACGCGCGGCGTCTTCGACGACAATCCAGCGGCAGTCACGCCGTATTTCGATGACGCGTTGCGCCCGCAAATCTCGCGCGCCGGAATCGGGGTGATCTCAGATAAAATGCACGCGCTCGGCTCGTACAACGGCTTGACGTTGCTCGGCAGCGATGCTGCTACGCGCGAATACAGCTATCGCGCGAGCTTTTCCAAAGGGACGATGACCGTGGTGGTGCGCGTCGACGACGATGGCCGGCTAGCTGCGTACCGCGTGTTCCCCTCGAGCAGCTAGGTCTAGAGACTGCTGGCGCGGTCCAACGTGAGGAACGTGCGCGCAAAGAGATCCGCCGGCAAAGGGTGGCCGAGCGCGAAGCCCTGCACGTACTCGCAGCCGGTTTCGCGCATCACCTCGAGCTGCATCATGTTCTCGACGCCTTCGGCCACGACCGTCATGCCGAGTTCGGAGGCAAGCCGCATAACCGTGATGGCCACGGCGCGCGCTTTATTGTCGACTTCGCTCTTGGTGACGAACGAGCGGTCGATTTTGAGCACGCTTGCGGGGACGTCGCGCACGCGACCCAGCGACGAACCGCCGGTGCCGAAATCGTCGATGGCGCAGTGCACGCCGATATCGCGCAAACTGCCCACCAGTGCTGCAACGTCCCCGTCGTCGCTGGCCACCACGCTCTCATTGATCTCGACGATCAGCGCATCGCCCGGCATGGCGGTGCGCTCCAGCAGATCGCGCACGCGATCGCGGCAGTGCCGGTGTAAAATCTGTCGCGCGAACAGGTTCACCCAGACGGTGAAATCGGGAATCTCACGGCGCCAGTCACCCGCCTGCAAGAGGGCTTGTTCCATTACGTTCCAGCCGACGTGCTCGCCGATCGAGAGACGTTCGAGCAACTCGATGAAAGTTGCCGGGCCAACGATACCGCGCTCGGGATGGATCCAACGCAGGAGCGCTTCCGCACCGGCGACGCGCCACGTCTGCGTCGCGCCATCGTAGCGGAAAATCGGTTGGAAGAACGGAACGAGCTCGCGGCGCTCTACGGCACGGTGTAGCTCGCCGACCAGCGAGGGGGACTCGCCGACCTGCAGATCCGGCGAATAGACGATCGCGTGCATAGGCGACGCCTTTGCGCGATCGAGAGCGATATCGGCCTTGCGCAACATCTCGTCGGGCGATCCGGTGCGGATCATGCGCACAGCACCCATCGAGACCGAGAGAAACACGCGCGAACCGTCGGCATCGAACGGCGCGTCGAAGAACTGACGTAACTCGGTCATGATCGCATACGGACTGCGATCGTCAACCACTGCGACTGCGAACTCGTCGGCGCTCACGCGTGCGATCATGTATGAGGTCGGGAACGTCGCGCGCAAGCGAATCGCCATTTGCTGCAATACGTGGTCCGCCGCGACGCGGCCGACGCCCTGATTGAGCAGGCGCATGTCGTCGATATCCATGATGACCAGCACGACCGCGGAATCCGCATGACGCGCGATCCACTCGACTAGACGCTCGCGATTGGGCAGCCCGGTCAGCTCGTCGACGAACGCGCGGCGCGAGAGACGAGCCACCAACTCCCAACGCTCGTCGACGAGTCCTGCCAAGAGAAAGACCATGAGGCACGAGGCGAAGAGAAAGCCTTGTGTCTGCACGACTAGCGCGGGATCGAGCCCGAGTGAGATTTGCATCAGCGTGCTGCAAACCGCCGCCGTGATCGACGCAAGCGCGGCGCCGCGAATTCCGTAGCGTATGGCTAGCCACGACATCACGATGAACGAAAGATCGAGCACCGGCTCATGCGTGAGCTGCGACAGATAGATTCCAAGCGACACCAGGATGGCCGTAGCCGCTACCAGCGCGACGATCTCGGTGCGCGGCGGATCCTGATGCTCGGCCGGCGACTGCAGCTGCTTCCAGCCGGCAAAAGCAACGATCGCGGGCACCAGCGAGATGATTGCCGTCATGTCGCCAAGGACAAAGCGCGCCAACTGCGTGGGCACGTCGACCGCAGCGACTTTATTGACGGCTACCAAGGCGGTGATCGCGATGGCGCCGACGACGAGCGGTGCGGCTAAGCCGATAATTCCGCTAAACCAGGCGACGTCACGCAGGTTGCGCAGCGGCAAGCTCACGCGCTGACGTTCGATCACGAAACGCACGGCGAGTGCAAAGATGAAGCCGAGCGGGATCTGCACCGCCAGCGCCGCCCACGGCGCATGCGCGCTATGCTCGACGAGCCCCCAGCGCAGGAGCGCACTGAGCGGGATGAGCGGCCACCATTTCCAGCCGGCGTAGAGCAGCAAGAGCACGTCGAGCGCGAGCACCGGGTAGACCGGCGAGGCGCCGCCGGCACTATACACCCACTCGGTAAACGCGTCCACCAGTTGCCACAAAATCAAAAAGCCGGCGATATACACCACCGTTTGTTGCTGTTTGATCGACCGCGGCGCGAAGGTGCGCACGGGTTGGAGCTTCATCCTTGAGCGACGTGGTTCCCGTCAGAATGGCACGAGGGCCGGGCCAACCGGCCAGGCCCTCGATGCTTGGGTGTATGGGTCGAAGGGACTAGAAGTCGTCTTCGGCCGGATTTTCCTGGTAGGGCGCTTCCTCTTCATCTTCTTCGTACGGCTTTTCTTCCTCGTACGATTCTTCGTCTTCTTCCTCGATCTCGTAGCCTTGGAGGCCGTCCTCGACCTCCTCTTCCTCTTCAGCCTCCTCGTCAGCCGCGAAGATCTCTTCGGCTTCGGCCTCTCGTACCGGCATCGGCGGTGCCGCGGGAAGCGGAATGGTCGCGTCGAGCGGTTTGCTGTCGTCGATCTCTTCCTCTTCCTCGTCCTCTTCCAGCTCGCCAACTTCGGTCGGATCGCCGGTCGCCTCTTCGATGGCGGCGGCCTCGGCCAGCGCCTCGCGTGCCGCGACCGCGGTTTGCG
>Ga0335074_10017327_pt1 | contig 10159 bp, 10 predicted proteins | sample Lox_Sample_23_FD_206715 | JGI IMG/M metagenome (GOLD analysis project Ga0335074, IMG submission 206715) | Soil microbial communities from Loxahatchee National Wildlife Refuge, Florida, United States - Lox_Sample_2.3 | ecosystem: Environmental > Terrestrial > Soil > Wetlands | place: USA...
GGCCACCCAGGCCGCGCTGGTCCTCGCCGCCTTCCGCGCGCCCTACCGGGGCCGGTCGACACCGGTCAACGCCTGGTGGGGCGCGTTCGACCTCGCGGTAGCGCTGTTTTCCGGCGCATCGGCCGAACCGCCAGCCACCGATTTCATCATGCGGAACTCTGGGGACGCCGAGCAGTTCATGACCGGCTGGTGGCCTGGCGATGCCCGGCATCAGGGCGCGGCCTTCTACGCCTACGCCTACCCGAAGCCACCAGGGTACGAGGACGCCACCTTGTCCCCGGCCGCCGCGCACTGGGACCAGAACATCGGCGAGTTCATCCTGGACTGGGACGACGCCCGCGCCGCCCAGGACCCGCACGCGGCGGCGCTGGAGTTCGCCCGCTCGGCGTTCCGGCACTCCTGCGAGGTGTGCCAATGGCGCCCCGGCCTGCTCGCCAGCACCGAGGGCAACCCGCCGCCCGTCAGGTAAGCAGGGCTTGGCTGGCCCTTTCGCGGCAGGTTAAGCTCCGCCGTGTGAATCCGCACGGACGGCAGGACCGGCCAACGGAGCTGATGGACCGGTTCGCCGAGCGCGACGCGCTCGGCCGGCTGACCGAGGCGGTCCGGGCCGGCCAGGGCCGGGCGCTGGTGCTGCGCGGGGACCCAGGGGTGGGCAAGACCGCGTTGCTGAGCCACCTGGACCGGCAGGCGTCGGCCGCGGGATGCCGGGTGGCGCACGCGATGGGCATGCAGTCGGAGATGGAGCTGGCGTTCGCCGGGCTGCATCAGCTGTGCGCGCCGATGCTGAGCCGCGCCGAGCGCCTCCCGGGGCCGCAGCAGGACGCGCTGCGCACCGCGCTCGGCCTTGCCGCCGGGCCGCCGCCGGACCGGTTCCTTGTCGGGCTGGCCGTGCTGAGCCTGCTGTCCGCGGAAGCCGGGGAACGACCGTTGCTCTGCCTGGTCGACGACGAGCAGTGGCTGGACCGTGCCTCGGCGCAGGCGCTGGGGTTCGCGGCCCGGCGGCTGGCGGCCGACCCGGTGGGGCTGGTGTTCGCGGCCCGCGAGCCGAGCGCGGAGCTGGCCGGGCTGCCTGGGCTGGAAGTCACGGGGCTGCGGGACGAGGACGCGCGGGCGCTGCTGACCACCGCGCTGGCCGGGCCGCTCGACGCGCGGGTCCGCGACCTCATCGTCGCCGAGACGCGCGGCAACCCGCTGGCCCTGCTCGAGCTGCCGAGAGGGCTGAGCCCGGCGGAGCTCGCGGGCGGTTTCGGCCTGCCCTCCGCCACGCCGCTGGCGGGGCGGATCGAGGACAGCTTCACCCGCCAGCTGGACACGCTGCCGGCCCAGACCCGGCGGCTGCTGCTGCTGGCGGCGGCCGATCCGTCGGGGGATCAATCGCTGGTGTGGCGCGCGGCCGCCCGGCTGGGCATTCCTGTCCAGGCGTCGGCACCGGCCGTGGAGGCGGGGCTGGCCGAGTTCGGCGGCCGGGTCAGGTTCCGGCACCCGCTGACCCGGTCGGCGGCCTACCGGTCGGCGTCGCTGGCGCAGCGACAGCAGACGCACGCGGCGCTGGCGGAGGTGACCGACCCGATCACCGATCCTGACCGGCGGGCCTGGCACCGGGCGCAGGCCGCGCCCGGTCCCGACGAGGACGTCTCCGCGGAGCTCGAGCGGTCGGCCGGCCGGGCGCAGGCCAGGGGCGGGCTCGCCGCGGCGGCCGCCTTCCTGCAGCGGTCGGTCGCGCTCTCCGCCGGTCCTGAGCAGCGGACCGGGCGGGCGCTGGCCGCGGCGGAGGCCTGCCTGAGCGCGGGCGCGTACGAGCCGGCGCTGGCCATGCTGGCGGTGGCGGAGTCCAGCCCGCTGGACGACCTGCAACGCGGCCGCATGGAACTGCTGCACGGCATGGCGGCCTACGCGCAGCGCCGGGGCAGCGACGCGCCGCCCTTGCTGCTCAAGGCCGCCAAGACTTTCGAGGCGCTCGATCCTCAGCTCGCCCGTGACACCTACCTGGACGCCTGGAGCGCGGCGCTTTTCGCGGGGAAACTGGCCACCGCCGGCAGCATGTACCACCTCTCGGCGGAGGTGCTCCACGCTCCGCCGGCCGCCGAGCCGGCTCGTCCGTCCGACCTGCTGCTCGACGGCCTCGCGCTGATCATGACCGACGGGCGCCGCGCGGCGACACCGTTCCTGCGGCGAGCCTCGGCCGGCTTCGCGGATCCTGACGCGGCGGCCGGGGAGGTGCTGCGCTGGGGATGGCTGGCGACGGTGGGCGCCGTGCTCGTGTGGGACTACGACAGCTGCCTGGCCATCTCGAGCCGCACCGTGCGGCTGGCACGCGACCTGGGCGCCCTCACCGTGCTCGCGGTCGCCCTGAACATCCTGACCGAAGCGGTCACGATGGGCGGCGAATTCGGCGTGGCCGAGCGGCTGATCGCGGAGGCCGACGCGGTCACGGAGGCGACGGGAACCCAGGTCCTGGCCTACGGGGCGCTCTATCTCAGGGCGTTCCAGGGCCGCGAGGAGGACGTGTCGCGGATCAGCGACTTCACGGTCAGGGAAGCCATCGCGGGCGGCCAGGGCACCGCCATCGAGTTCACCGACCACGCCCGGGCGGTCGTCCTCAACGGCCTCGGCCGCTACCGCGAGGCGCTGCGGCCGGCGCAGGACGCCGCCGATGCCACGCCGGAGCTGGCGGTCGCCGGGTGGGGGCTTTTCGAGCTGGTCGAGGCGGCGGCGAAGTGCGGTGAAACCGAACTGGCCCGCCGCGCCCTTGAGCGGATCGAGGAACGTAACAGCGTCATCGAGACCGACTGGGGCTACGGGATCCTGGCCCGCTCGCGGGCCCTGCTCGCCGCAAGAGAGCAGGCGGAGAGCCTCTTCCGTGAGGCGATCGACCGGCTGGGCCGCACACCGCTGCGCCCCGATATCGCCCGCGCGCACCTGCTGTACGGCGAATGGCTGCGCCGCGAGGGCCGCCGCGGCGACGCCCGCGAGCAGCTCCGCACGGCCCACGACATGCTGGCCGCGATGGGCATGGACGCGTTCGCCGACCGCGCTCAGCGGGAGCTCGTCGCCACCGGCGAGCGGGCGCGGAAGCGCAGCGTCGACACCATCACCACGCTCACCGCGCAGGAGGCCTACATCGCCCAGCTCGCGCGGGACGGGCTGACGAACCCGGAGATCGGCACCCGGCTGTTCCTGTCGGCGCGGACAGTCGAATGGCACCTACGCAAGATCTTTACCAAGCTCGGCATCAGCTCCCGGCGGGAGCTGCGCGCCGCGCTGGCGCAGTCCGGCGAGGACCGCCAGCCGGCCTAGCCCGCGCCTAGCCGCGGCTGGCCACGGCTAGGCGAGGAACGCCCCGACATCGGCGGCGAACCCGGCAGGGCGTGCTCGGGGATTCCCCAGGCGCAGACAGCGTCGTACTGCGCCTCACGCGTCGCCCACGTGGTCGCCTCGTCCCGGTCGTCGGTCCTGGCGTACATGCGCCGCAGAGCTTCCCGGCCCGCTTGCACGCTGGACGCCGACCGGGCGAAGAACACATCCAGGTAGCCCTCCGGTGCGGTGTGCGGCGTGCCGACCGCGTCCATCACCTCCGCCGCCCAGCCGTGCAGGCCGGCCGCGCCCTTGGGCGCCGAGGAGGCAAGCACCAGCCTGCGGACGATGGCCGGCCGCACGAGGGCGATCTGCTGGGCGACGAAGCTGCCGATGGAGAAGCCGAGCACGTCGGCCTGGCCGAGCTCCATGGCGGTGAGGAACGCGATCGCGTCGCGCGCCATCTGCTCGATGGTGTCCGGTGTAGTGCCGCCCGACCCGCCGACGCCGGCGTTGTCGAAGGTCACCACGCGGCGCCCCGCCGCCAGCGCGTCGATCAGCGCCGGGTCCCAGCCGTCGAGGTTCCCGCGGAAGTGCTGGAACAGCACCAGCGGCACCGCGCCCGCGCCGGTCTCGCCGGTGTCGCGGTACGCGTACTCGACGCCGTTGGCGGCGCTGACCCGTTCGTTCGGCAGCGCCGCGTATCCCTCGGCCATGGCCGGGCTACAGCGCCGCGATGTGCAGCTCGTCCTGCATGTAGCGCCCGGCGGCCTCCGCCGCCTCGTCCGGCGTCTGCCCCTTCTCGCGCCCGTCCATGTAGGCGGCGTACCAGTCCCACCAGTTGTGCGGGGCGTGCGACTTCTCGTACGGATCGTGGTGCTCGGACGTCTCCTTCAGCAGGGCGGCCCGGGAGGCGATCGTCGCCGTCAGGTCCTCCCACTCCCGGCCGGGCAGCCGGGTCTTGATCTCCTGGAGCAGCCACCCGTTGCCGTCCGGGTCGCTGAACGAGGCGTACGTCTGGTAGGAGCGGCCCTCCGGGTCAGGGCCGGGCACCGGCCCGCCGGCGAGGTGGAACACGCCGCTGACGTCGATGCCGCGCCGGACGAGATCCGCGCGCGCCTCGTCGATGTCGTAGACGGCGAGCAGCAGGCGCTTGATGGAGCCGGGCTCGTCCGTGGTGACGCCGATCCCGAACGAGACCGAGCACCCCGAGTGCGGCGGCGTCAGCTGGACCACCCGGAAGGAGTCGCCCCTGGCGATGTCGGCGTCCAGCCGCCAGCCGAGGCTCTGGTAAAAGCGTTTCGACCGGTCGACGTCCGAGACGGGTACCGTCACCACCTCGAGCTTCATGTCGATGGTCCCCACGTCGGGTACCTGCGTCGAGGCGGTCGCGTCTGTGCTGGTCATGCAGTCCTCCGCGCGGGATCGGCTCGTGTTAGCGCTAGCCTGCCGCCTGCGCTGGCCCGTCGCGCCCGTGGAGTCCCTGGTCAGTACACTGGCCGTCCTGAACACTGGCCGTCCTGGTCAGGAAAAGTCGCTCGTGCGCGCGAAAATCACCCGGATCGCCTGAGGCGCGCTCACCCGCCCCGGGGTAACGCTGATGTCATGCAGCAACATGACCTCGCTCTTCTGCTGATAGAGCTTTCCGGAGGCGGCCAGTGGAAGCCGCTAGCGGCGTGCGGGTCCGCCGACCCCGACCTGTTCTTCCCAGTGTCGGCCGCCGGCTGCAACGAGGCCCAGGTAGCCGAGGCCAAGGCGGTCTGCGCGCGCTGCCTGGTCCGCCGTCAGTGCCTTGACTTCGCGATACAGACCAGGCAGATGCACGGCATATGGGGCGGTACGACCGAAGAGGAACGCTACGCCGCCATCAGGCCCGGCCTGCATAGCGCCCTCATCGGTTAGAACCCTGCCGCTCAGAACCCGGCCGGCTGGCGGACCAGGACGATGTGGATGCGGCCGGGGAGTTCCGCGTGGATCTCGAGGATCTTCCCGACGTAGCTGTGCTGCCCGTACGCGGCGACCGCGCGGCCGTCTTCGAGCACCAGGCTGTGGGAGTAGATCCGGTCGCGCGCCGCTTCCAGCGTGGGGACGAGCTTCTGCGCGCCGACGACGAAGATAACGTTCGCGGCGCTCCAGGCGTACGAGGCCAGCTGGCTGCCCGAGGCCGACGCGATGACCAGCACCCCGTCCCTGGTGATCGCGTGCACGCTGCCGAGGGCGTAGTCGGGCTGGCCGCCGATCGCCTTCATCTCCGGCAACTGGGTCGCGAAGTCCAGCCCGGCCATCCTGGCCCGGGCCGAATCGTAGTGCCCGCTCTCGTTGACCGCGTCGGTGATGCCAGCCTCCTGCAGGGTCACCGAGGTGTTCGTCATGACCGACGAGCCACGCGGGACGCGGGCCAGCACGGCCTCGCGCGCGGCGTCGAGGTCGTCCACGACCTCCACGCTGAAACCGTGCTCTTCCAGGGCGGTGACGGTCGCCGCAAGGGTGTCCTCGGCGGGCAGCGCGGCGAACCTGTCCGGGGTCTTGGTTGTGTTCATGGACGGGATAAGCGGACTTTACCCCGGTTATATTCCTGGCCGTAGAGTTAGGCTCATGAGCCAGCCCGTCGACTGGGGGCCGCCGCCCGCCGAGCGCGCCGACGCCGCCCGCAACCGGCGTCTCCTGCTGGCCACGGCCCGCGAGATGCTCGCCGCCGACGGCGCGGACAAGCTGACCATGGACGGGCTCGCCGAGCGCGCGGGGCTGGGCAAGGGCACGGTGTTCCGCCGGTTCGGCAGCCGGGCCGGGATCTTCCAGGCATTGCTCGACGACGACGAGCGGGCCTTCCAGCAGCAGGTGCTGTCCGGACCCCCGCCGCTCGGCCCCGGCGCGCCGCCGCTGGACCGGCTCATCGCCTACGGCCGGGCCAGGATCGGCTTCCTGATCGGCTGCCGCGAGATCGCGCGGGCCGCGATCGACGGGCGGGAGCCGGTGCGGCCCGGCACGCAGGGGCCGATGTCACGGGGGCACATCCGGCTGCTGCTCGGCCAGCTGCGGCTCGGCGCGGCCGACCTCGACGTGCTCGCCACCCAGCTGACCGCCGCCCTGGACGGGCCGCTGCTGCTGTACCTGTCCTCCGACGTGCTGGCCGGCGACGCGGCGGATCAGGCCGCGGAGCGGCTGGCCCGCGGCTGGGAGGATCTCATCCGGCGCGTCGCCCGCGCTAGCGAGACGTAACGACCGCACCTTGCTCCCCGGGCCCGGCTCCACCCGCAGCCGTGGCCGCTCCCCGAGCTCGTGCCCCTCGTCGCAGCTCAGCGAGACCCGGATCGCGCCGCCGCAGCCGGCGTGCCGTACCACGGCCGGCGGCCCCTCCGGGCCGGCTAGGTTACGGTCGCCCCACGCCATGAACGCCACCAGGACCGGCATCAGCTCGCGGCCAGGGCCGCTGAGCCGGTACTCGTGCCGCTCTCGCGCGCCGGGCTCGCGGTAGGCGGCGCGCTCGACCAGGCCCGCCTCCGTCAGCCGCGCCAGCCGGCTGGCCAGGATGTTGCGCGCGATCCCGAGGTGGCCGGCCAGCTCGTCGAAGCGCCGGACGCCGTTGGCCACGTCGCGCAGCACGAGCAGCGTCCACCGGTCGCCGATCAGGGCAAGCGTCCTGGCGATCGAGCAGGTGTCGCTGTCGTACGCGCTATACGGCCTCATGCCCGGCATCCTCATGTCCGGCATCGTACGCGTGCTAGGTTGCTTTTAGAAACTCAGACGTGCGAGCGAGGTGGCCATGACGACAGCGACCGACACCGAACAGCCCGGCACTCAGCCCCGCCAGCGCACCTTCACCTGGGAAGACCCGGTCGAGGGCGCGGCTCCCCTGACGGGCCTGAGCGGGGCCGAGTTCTTCGCGGGGATCGCGGACGGCACGATCCCGCCGCCGCCGATCCTGCGGACGCTGGACTTCGACGGCGTCGCGTTCGGCGACGGGCGTGCCGTGTTCCGGCTGACGCCGCAGGAATTCCACTACAACACGCTCGGCGGCGTGCACGGCGGCGTGTTCGCGACGCTGCTGGACTCCGCGTGCGGCTGCGCCGTGCACACCAAGCTCCCGGCGGGCGTCTTCTACACGAGCCTTGACCTGTCGGTGAAGTTCCTGCGGCCGGTCACGGTGGCCACCGGCCCGATCACCGCCGAAGGCAACGTCGTCCACTTCGGCCGGCGGACGGCGCTCGCCGAGGCCAGGATCACCGACGACGCGGGCAAGGTGTACGCCACCGCGACCAGCAGCTGCCTGGTGCTGCGGCCAGAGTGAGAGACGGCGGAGGCTGCGGAGTCGGTACGGTACGTTCTGAATAAAAGATCTTCTAATTCCGAACGTAAGGTGGCTGCTCTCCCAGCACCACCGCACCTCCCAGCACCACCGCACCAGAATTGTGAATGCACGATCATCTGCACGGTCATCTGATTGAATGTGACAGACGGATGCACGTGCATCTCTTGTGCTGGGAGTGGAGATGACCGAGGTCTCTGACCTTCAGGTTTACAACGGCATGCCAGCCTCCGGGCTGGCGGGAGTCAGCTGGCGCAAGAGCGTCCACAGCAACCCGAACGGAAGCTGCGTCGAGGTAGCGGAACTCGCCGGCGGCGGCGTTGCCGTTCGCAACTCGCGCGACTCGGCCGGCCCCGCGCTGGTCTACACGCCGGCCGAGATCACCGCGTTTATCCGCGGTGTTAAGGATGGGGAATTCGACTACCTTTGCGGCTGATCTACCGTGGGAGACGCGGTGCACTACTTTGCCCGTGCGTGCCTTTTGCGTGTGCAAAGCTATGCACCACTGGCAAACCGATGCGACACTATGTCCGTCTACCACGCCGGGGGCGGCGGCAGGGAGTGTCGATGAATATAAATCATGGGAAAAATGCGGGACCGGACCATGAGCCCGAGGACAGGGGAGCGCTTGTCGGCGCGCAGAGCGGGCCGACCGTGCTGCGTATCGCGCTGGGTGCCCAGCTGCGCAAGTACCGTGAGGCCACCGGGCTGACCACGGCGGAAGCCGCCGAGGTGATCCGGGCGACGCACTCCAAGATCAGCCGGCTGGAGCGGGGGCGCACCACCGCCAGGCAGCGGGACGTGGCCGACCTGCTCACCTTGTACGGCGTCACCGACGAGACCGAGCGCGACAAGCTGCTTGAGCTCACCAGGGAGGCCAGCGTCCCAGGCTGGTGGCAGCAGTACAACGACATCCTGCCCCGGTGGCTCGAGCTCTACATCGGCCTGGAGAAGGCCGCGTCGATCATCCGCAGTTACGAGATGCAGTTCATCCACGGCCTGCTGCAGACCGAGGACTACGCGCGCGCGGTGATCCTCATCTCCAACGCGAACGCGCCGGCCGAAGAGATCGAGCGCCGGGTCGGCCTGCGCATGCAGCGCCAGCGGCTGCTCACCCAGCCCGACGCGCCTGACTTCTGGGCCGTACTCGACGAGGCCGCGCTGCGCAGGCCCCCGGACGGCCGCGCGGTGACGCGCGCCCAGCTCGAGCACCTGCTGGAGATCACCGACCTGCCGAACGTCACCCTGCAGATCATCCCGTTCAAGGCGGGGCCGCACCCCGCGGCGGGCGGGCCGTTCACCATCCTGCGGTTCCCGGAACCTGACCTGCCCGATGTGGTCTACCTCGAGCAGCTGAGCAGCGCGCAGTACCTCGACCAGCCGGATGACGTCATGACCTACCTGGCCGTGATGAACCAGCTGTGCGTGCAGGCCGCCACCGGCGCGGGCAGCAGGGACCTGCTCAGGGCGCTGCTCAAAGAGACTTAGACAGGAGAATTCTCGCGTGACCGAAAGCTCGTCCACGCCCGGGGGCAATGGGCCCGCCATCGACTCGTCCATGCCGCACTCGGCCCGGGTGTGGAACTACTGGCTGGGCGGCAAGGACTTCTACCCGGCCGACCGCATGGTCGGCGACCAGGTCATGCAGATGTTCCCGGACATCAGCCGGCTCGCCCGGGCCGACCGGGCGTTCCTCGGCCGGGCCGTGCGGTTCCTGGCCGGGGAAGCGGGCATCCGGCAGTTCCTTGACATTGGTACCGGGTTGCCAACCGCAAACAACACCCACCAGGTGGCGCAGGCGATCGCTCCTTCCTCGCGGATCGTCTACGTGGACAACGACCCGCTCGTCCTCGTGCACGCCCGCGCGCTGCTCACCAGTACCCCCGAGGGTGCCTGCGACTACATCGACGCTGACATGCGCGACACGGCTACGATCCTCGCCGAGGCGTCCCGGACGCTCGACTTCTCGCGGCCGGTCGCGCTGATGATGCTGGGGATCGTGGGCCAGGTGCCGGACTCCGACCAGCCGGAGCTGATCATCAGGCAGCTGATGGAGCCGATGCCGTCCGGCAGCTACCTGGCGTTGAGTGACGGCACCAACACCAGCGAGTCGTTCACCACGGCCGTCGAGGCGTACAACCAGAGTTCGGCGAACACGTATCACCCGCGCAGCCCGGCGCAGCTCACCGGGTTCTTCGACGGGCTCAAGCTGGTCTCCCCCGGCGTGGTGGAACTGAACAAGTGGCGGCCGGACGCCACCTTGTTCCCTGACGCGGGCGAGGTACCAGGCATGGGCGGCGTCGGCCGCAAGCCGTAACGGGGCCGCCGTGGCGGCTGCGGCCGCTTCTGCGGCCGCTTCTTGCTGTTATCAACGTGTGATGGCCGTTGCCTGAAGATGATGGGCAGGACCGGGCCGGGCGGCGAGTGCACTTGGGGCCGCCGATCGTCTCACATCGTGAGACGATCATGACTTAGTGGTTGGCCTCGTAAGTTCGTCGGGGGTTCAGCGCCGGGTTCGTCGTCGGTACCGGTGTGGTAAAGGATGCAGGCGGTGTCGAG
>Ga0335074_10017328_pt1 | contig 10159 bp, 7 predicted proteins | sample Lox_Sample_23_FD_206715 | JGI IMG/M metagenome (GOLD analysis project Ga0335074, IMG submission 206715) | Soil microbial communities from Loxahatchee National Wildlife Refuge, Florida, United States - Lox_Sample_2.3 | ecosystem: Environmental > Terrestrial > Soil > Wetlands | place: USA: Florida...
GCTCGTGCGCGCGATGATCGGCCGGCAGCTCAGCGTCACCCGCCGGGCCGAGTCTGCCAGCACCACCGCGAGGAGCACAGGCGCGGTCATGCTCGACGTCAGTGACCTGGAGGCTCCGCCTGAGGTTAACGGGATGTCGGTGCGGGTGAGGGCCGGTGAGATCGTGGGACTGGCCGGGCTGGTCGGCAGCGGGCGCACGGAATTCGCCGAGACGATTTTCGGGCTGCGCGTGCCGACGGCAGGAACGGTCAAGGTCGCCGACCGCGAGATCACCGGCCTAAGCCCGCGCAAGTGCATTGACGCGGGCCTGGTGTACCTGGCCGAAGACAGGGGCAGGAGCGGCATCTTCCCCGACGTTGATATCACCAGGAACGAGACGTCAGCGATCCTGCGCCGGCTGCCCAGGCGGTTCGGCCTGTTCATCAGGCCGCGCAAGGAACAGGAGCTGGCCAGGGACGCCGCCGAGCGCATGGACGTGAGGGCGAGCTCGGTCAGTGCGGCGATCAAGACGCTGTCCGGCGGCAACCAGCAGAAGGCGCTGCTTGCACGCTGGATGCTGGCCCAGCCAAGGGTGGCCGTGCTCGACGAGCCGACGCGCGGCGTCGACATCGGCGCGAAGGAGAGCATTTACCAGATCATCGAATCGCTGGCCGCGGAAGGCCTCGCCGTCCTGGTCATCTCTTCTGAGATGGAGGACCTGATCAGGGTCTGCGACCGGGTGTACGCGGTCTACGAAGGGCGGATCACCGGTGAGCTTGACGGGTCCGACATCACGCTCGACGCGCTCGGGCACCTGGTGGTGAGCGCGTCATGACGATGGCCAAGGACGCGGAGCCGGCCGTGCGGCCGGTCAGGGACACGACGAGGCGCTCGGAACTCGCCTGGCTGGCCAGCCGCCGTGAGGTCCTGGTCGCCGCCGCGATCATCCTGGTCATTGGCATCAGCACGGCGGTGCACTCGTACTTCTGGTCCTCGGCGAACATCTCGTTCATCTTCGCAGACTCGATCGTGGTGGCCTGCCTGGCACTCGGCGAGTCGTTCGTGATGCTCGGGCGCGGCATCGACTTGTCGGTCGGGTCGATCATGGGCATGTCCGCGATCATCGTCGGGTTCCAGATACAGAACCACAACATGACGCTGTTTCCCGCGCTCGTCTTCGGCGCGGCCATCGGCATCGCGCTCGGTCTCGGCAACGCTCTTCTCGTCGGCGTGGCCAGGCTCCCTCCGATCATCGCCACGCTCGGCACGTTCAGCGTCTACTCGGGACTCGAGTTCGTCGTCACCAACGGCCTCCAGGTCGACACGATCCCGAACTCGCTGACCAATCTGGGCGTCCATACCGTGCTGCCAGGGGTGCCAATTCTCCTGGTGGCCGCGTTGCCGCTGTTCATCATCGGCGCGATCGTGCTGAGATACACGACCTTCGGCCGCGCGATCTACGCGGTCGGTGACGACTCAGAGGCCGCCTACCGGGCCGGCATCCCCGTTCAGCGGATTCTCTTCTCGACCTATGTCATCTCAGGGTTCACGGCCGGCCTGGCCGGCATCGTGCTCCTGATCCACACCAGCGGCGCCTCCTCCACGACCGGCAACACCGACAACCTCAACGCGATCGCAGCCGCCCTGATCGGCGGAACCGCGCTGACTGGCGGGCGCGGCGGTGCGTTCGGCGCCCTCATCGGCAGCGTGTTCTTGTCAGCAACGCTAACGGCACTGAGTTACGTCCACGTTTCCGACATCTGGCAGCCAGCCGGCGTTGGCGTGCTCGTGCTCCTCGCGGTCATCTACGACAGCCGCGGTAACGCGGTCAGGCTCCCGCGCATGCTCAGAAGGAGGCGAACGTGACCACCCTCGCACTGCCGAAACGCTGGCAGGTACCTGGCTGGGGCCTGTGCCTGATGATCGCCATGCTCGGCGAGCTGACCTACTTCACGTTCACGACCAGGTATTTCGCGGCCAACGGGGTCCCCGGCATCCTGGTGCTTGCCGAGCAGTTCGCGCCGACCGGCGTGCTGGCGCTCGGCATGGCGATGGTGATCCTGACCGGCAGCATCGATCTCAGTGCCGGCGCCAACGCCAGCCTGACCGCGATCATCTGCGGGCTCGGCCTGGAAAAGGGCTACAACATGTGGCTCTGCATCCTTGCCGCGATCATCGCGGGAACCCTCGTCGGACTGGCCAACGGGCTTCTCGTGGCTCTGGCCGGGATCGACTCACTGCTGGTCACGCTGGCTACCCAGTTCATTGTGACCAGCATCTTGACCTCGCTGGCTGGCGCGGAGCCGCCGTTCAACTTCTCGGTCACGTTCCAGGGCCTCGGCCAGGGAACTGTCGCCGATATACCGGACGACGTGCTCGTGTTTCTCGTGCTCGGGGTCGCTACCATCCTGATCGTCAACTACACCACGCTGGGCCGGTCGCTCGTGCTCACCGGTTTCAGCCAGCGGGCGGCCCAGTACACGGGCATCGCGACCAGAAAGACCCTCGCCTCCGTCTTCACGATCAACGGCGCCTTCGCCGGAGTTGCCGGAGTGCTGCTCGCCGCCTATTACAACTCGGCCCAGCCCGATACCGGCACCATTCTGCTCTTGCCAGCGATCACGATCGTGGTCCTTGGCGGGGTCGATATCTTCGGCGGGCGCGGACGGATCGGCGAGGTCATCATCGCCGGTTTCCTGCTCGGTTACCTGAGCCAGGGAATGCTCATCGAGGGCAACAGCTCGCTGACCATCACGATGGTCACCGGCCTCGTGCTGATTGGCGCGCTGGTGCTCAAGATCTCGCTCGAACGCAATTTCCGTCAGCTTCTTTCCGTTCGGATGCAGCGACTAAGAACCCGGCATCCCTGACCCTCGGACACCTCGGCGCCATGTGTTGAGGTGACGCATGCCAAAAACAGATCTTTTGCCCAGCAGTACCCACCACAAGGAGGAGGAGAGAATGAGGAGAATCATCTACGCGCTGCCGGTCCTTGCCCTGGCCGTCAGCCTCGCGGCGTGTTCCAACGCCGCGAGCAGCAGCGGTAGCAGCACCCCGAAGACCGGTTCGAGCAAGTCGGGCGCTTCGCTGGCCGACAAGCCGATCACGGTGGCCATCGTGCCTAAGCTGCTTGGCCTTTCGGTATTCGAAGCCAATGTTCAAGGGGCCAAGGAAATAGCCCCCAGCCTGCATGAAACCATTGACTACACCGCTTCCGTCGACGCCAGCGGACCTGACCAGGCCGCGGTCATCATGGGCCTTGTCCACAGCAACCACCCACCGCAAGTCATCGCTTACTCCGCCAATGACCCGACCTCCGAAGTGCCCGCGCTCGAAGCCGCGGCCAAGGCAGGCATCAAGGTCATCGGATTTGACTCCGACGTCACCGCCAGTGCCCGCTCTTACTTCATTCAGGACACCGCCTACCCGGCCATGGCCCAGGCTCTTATCAACGCGGTCGTGGCCAAGTTCGGCAGCAAGGGCACGATCGGAATCCTTTCTTCCACCCCTGACGCGACCATCCAGAACGCCTGGATCGGTGCCATGCGCACCTATGTCAAGCAGAAGTACCCCAACCTGAAGATCGGCCCGATCGGCTACGGCCAGTCCAACCAGCAGATCTCGCAGACTCAGGCCACCAACCTCATCAACTCCAACCCCGACCTGCTCGCGCTGATCCCGATCGACGGAGATGCCGTTCCAGGCGCACTCGCGGCCGTCCAGGCCGTCGGCAAGGCGGGCAAGATCGGCGTCTTCGGTATCGGCGACCCGAACCCCAACCGCAAGTACTTCGCCAACGGATCGCTAACCGGCCTGTTCCTGTGGAACGAGGTCAACGAGGGCAAGCTGATCGCCTACGTGGCCAGGGACATCTATGACGGCACGATGCCGCAGGCGGGTGGCTCGTTCACCGCCGGATCTCTCGGCACCTTCACGGTCTCGAACAGCCCGGCTCCAGGCACGATCATCTTCTCCAAGCCGGTCGAGTTCACGAAGGCGAACTACCTTCAGTACAACTTCTAACCAGAACGAAGCTACCGCCGTTGACCCGAAGCGGTGAGAGCGATAACAATTCGGATGGCCGGCCGGGCTACTCTGGCTCTGCCGGCCATCCGGCTAGCACAGTGGCCGGGCGAGCCGGCCGGAGAGGGCAGTACGATGCCAGCAGCGACGGGGGAGCGTCCTCCGGTCATGGCCGACGTCGCCAAGCTGGCTGGGGTATCGGCGCAGACCGTGTCCCGCGTACTCAACGATCACCCGAACGTCTCCGTGCGCGCGAGGGACGCGGTGCTCGCCGCGATCTCCGAACTCGGCTACCGGCCAAACGCGGCTGCCCGCACGCTGGTCACGAGGCGAACGAGAACGCTTGGCGTGATCAGTTTTGACACGACCCTGTTCGGGCCCGCGTCGATGCTGCACGGCATCGAGCGAGCCGCGGCCGGTGAGTACTTCGTCTCGATAGCGAGCTTGCCCGCACTCGACAGGGCAGGAGTGGTCGGCGCCGTGGAGCGGCTGCTCGAACAGGGCGTTGACGGCATCATCGTGATCGCGCCGATGAAGTCGGCGGTGGACGCCTGCGGCAACATCGGGCACCCTGTGCCGCTTGTGGCGGTGGGCTGCGGCACGCACGCGTCGCTGGCCTCAGTCGCGGTCGATAACGGCGCGGGCGCGGCGCTCGCGACCAGTTACCTGCTCGGACTCGGGCACAGGACCGTTCACCACATCGCAGGACCCAGGGCCTGGCTGGACGCACAGGAGCGGGTCGCCGGCTGGCGGTCGGCGCTTCGCGAGGCAGGCGCGCCGATGCCAGAACTGGTCGCCGGTGACTGGTCGTCGGCTTCTGGCTACCGCATCGGCTCTGGCATCGCCGACGATTCGCACGTCACCGCCGTGCTCTGCGGCAACGATCACATGGCGCTCGGGCTGCTTCGCGCCCTCGCGGAGAACGGGCGGAAGGTTCCAGAGGACATTAGCGTGGTCGGCTTCGACGACATCCCTGAGTCCGGCTACTTCCTGCCGCCGCTCACGACCGTGCGGCAGGACTTCGGCGCTCTCGGCCGCCACGCGCTCGGCGTTCTCGTCGCCTTGATTGACGGCCAGCAAGCTCCGGAGAGCTGCCTGCGTGTCCCGCCCCAACTCGTCGCCAGAGCCAGCGCCGCCCCTCCCAACCGCTGAAGGACGAACCTGAAGCCAGACCAAGGATTGGATGCCGATGATTGTGAGCGATAACAATTCCGCTGCGTCGGCCGCCCTTGAAAGCAAATACTGCGTCGGGGTGGATTACGGCACTCTGTCCGGGCGCGCGCTGGTCGTGAGGGTGAGTGACGGTGCCGAGGTCGGCACCGCCGTGCATGAGTACGCGCACGGCGTGATGGACGAGTGCCTGGCGGCGACGGGGGAGGCGCTGCCGCCTGACTGGGCGCTTCAGGACCCTGAGGACTACCTTGACGTGCTGCGCGTCGCCGTTCCCTCGGCGGTCGCGGCGGCAGGCATTGACCCGGCCCAGGTCATTGGCATCGGAACGGATTTCACAGCCTGCACGGTGCTGCCTGTGCTTGCCGACGGCACGCCGCTGTGCCAGCTTCCCGCACTCGCCGACCGGCCGCATGCATACCCGAAGCTGTGGAAGCACCACGCGGCGCAGCCGCAAGCCGATCGCATCAACGAACTGGCGCACGAAACTGGCCAGAGCTGGATCGGGCGTTATGGCGGAAAAATCTCTTCAGAATGGGAGTTCGCCAAGGGACTGCAGCTTCTTGAGGAAGACCCGGCGCTTTACCGGCGCGCGGAACGCTGGATCGAGGCGGCCGACTGGATCATCTGGCAGCTCACCGGCACCGAGACAAGGAACGCCTGCACGGCAGGTTACAAGGGCATCTTCCAGGACGGCAGGTACCCCTCGCCGGAATTTCTCACGCTGCTCGACCAGAGGTTCGCGCACTTCGCCACCGACAAACTGGCGCGGGAGATCTTGCCGCTAGGCGCACGTGCCGGGTCGCTGACCGCCGAGGCAGCCGCCTGGACAGGCCTGCCGGAGGGTATTGCGGTCGCCGTCGGCAATGTCGATGCCCACGTCACACCGCCTGCCGCTGGCGTGACCGAGCCAGGCGAGATGGTCGCGATCATGGGCACGTCGACCTGCCACGTGATGAATGGCGACCACCTCACGACCGTGCCTGGCATGTGCGGGGTGGTGGATGGCGGGATCGTCGCCGGGCGGTGGGGCTACGAGGCAGGGCAGAGTGGTGTCGGCGACATCTTTTCCTGGTTCGCAGGCAACCTCGCGCCTGGTGCCTGCGCGCAGGAAGCTGAACGCCGCGGCATCTCGCTGCTCGACCTGCTCTCCGAGCAGGCCGGGTGTCTGCCAGCGGGCGGGAGCGGGCTGGTCGCGCTTGACTGGCAGAGCGGTAACCGCAGTGTGCTAGTCGACCATCACCTGTCTGGCGTGATCGCCGGCCTCACGCTCGCCACCACGGCGCCTGAGATCTACCGAGCGCTGATCGAGGCGACGGCGTTCGGCACCAGGAAGATCATCGACACCTTCACCGAGTCAGGGGTGCCGGTCACCGAACTGGTGATCGCGGGCGGGCTGACCCGTGACCGTACGGTCATGCAGATCTACGCGGACGTGACCGGGCGGCCGCTCAGCCTGATCGGGTCCGAGCAAGGCCCGGCGCTTGGCTCAGCCATGCACGCGGCCGTGGCCGCCGGGGCGTACCCGGATATCAGGGCGGCGGCGCTGGCGATGGGGCGGCGACAGCGTGCGGTCTACCTTCCCGATGCGGGGAACGCCGGCGTTTACGACGAGCTCTACGCCGAGTACGTGCTGTTGCACGACTATTTCGGCCGGGGCGCCAACGAGGTGCTGCACCGGCTGCGGGCGATCAGGGACCGCGCGCAGCGTGCCCGTACGGGGGCGAAGTCATGACGGTGCCGGAGCCCCGGCTGGCGCCAGAGAGTACAGAAGCCGTCGCGCGAGCCAGGCAGACGGTCAGCGACCTGCACAGTCTTCTCGTCGAGAACGGGCTCGTCGCCTGGACGTCAGGGAACATCTCGGCCCGCGTGCCAGGGTCGCCTGACCTCATGGTGATCAAGCCGAGTGGCGTCGCCTATCCGGAGCTGACGCCTGAATCCATGGTCGTGTGCGACCTCGACGGCGCCGTCGTGGAGGGCCGCTACTTGCCGTCGAGCGATACGGCAACGCACGCCTACGTGTACCGGCACATGCCTGAGGTTGGCGGCGTCGTGCATACGCATTCCACGTACGCGACGGCCTGGGCAGCTCGCGGTGAGGCCATTCCTTGCGTGATCACGGCGATGGCCGACGAGTTCGGCGGCGAGATCCCGATCGGTCCTTTCGCGCTGATCGGCAGCGACGAGATCGGCCGCGGCATCGTCGCGACGCTCGAAGGCCACCGTTCCCCTGCCGTGCTGATGCGCAGCCACGGCGTTTTCACCATCGGACCAACCCCAGCCGCCGCCGTCAAGGCGGCCGTGATGTGCGAGGACGTCGCTCGCACCGTCCACCTGGCTTACGTGCTCGGCGAGCCCCCTGCCCTGCTGCCCGAGCAGGTGGACGCGCTGCACCGCAGGTACACGCAGGAATACGGCCAACGCTGACCCCACAGGAGGATGGAACCATGAGAAAGCCGCGGATCGGGATCCTGGGCATCATGCAGGATCTCTATGACGACATGATTCCTGGCATTGCCGAGCGACAGGCAGGCTACGCGGCCGAACTCGCGGCCCACCTGGCAGGCGTCGGCGAGTTCGTCCCGAGCAAGCCGGTCAAGTACCGTGCCGATGCCGAGCGGGAAATGCGCGAATTCGAGAACGCGGGCCTGGACGGCGTCATGGTGGTCATGCTCACTTACGGTCCGGCGATGCGGGTGGCGAGGCTGCTCTCTGAGTCAAGGCTCCCTGTCCTTCTCGCGAACATCCAGCCTGAGCCCAACGTCACGCCTGCGTGGGACATGGCCGACATGACGTACAACCAGGGAGTGCACGGCGCGCAGGACACCGCTAACGCGATGGTGAGAGCAGGACGCCGGTTCGCGGTGATCACCGACGACTGGCGCAGCGAGTCGTTCACGGCGGAGGTCGCCAGGTGGGCGCACGCGGCAGCCGCGCTGACCGCGTGGAAGTCGCTGCGGGTGGCGATCGTCGGCTACGCGATGAACGACATGGGCGACATCAGGGTCGATGAGTCTGCGCTGATCCGCTCGCTCGGCCCTGAGATCCTCGCAGTCGCCCAGGGTGACCTGTTCCGCGGCATGCAGGAGGTCACCGACGAGCAGATCGCAGAGGTCATGTCCTTTGAAGACGAGCGGTTCGAGATCGACCCCCGGCTGTCAGACGACGAGCGCACCGACCACGCCAGAATGCAGGTCGCGATCGAGCGGCTGCTGATAGATGGCGGTTACGGTGCTTATACGGCGCACTTCGACGCGATCGGGGAAGACGGCAGGTTCAGCAGGCTCCCGCTGGCCGCCGCGTCTTCGCTGATGGCCAAGGGCTACGGCTACGCCGCAGAAGGTGACGTGCTCACCGCCTGCATGGTCGCGGCCGGGCACGTGCTGATCGGCGACGCTCATTTCACCGAGATGTACGCGATGGACTTCGCGAGCGACTCGATTCTCATGAGCCACATGGGCGAGGGCAACTGGAAGATCGCCCGCTCCGACCGGCCGGTCAAGCTGATCAAGCGCCCGCTCGGCATCGGGCGGCTGTCAGACCCGCCAACCTTTCTCTTCCAGTATCAGCCGGGCCCGGCGACCCTCGCGACGCTGGTCTCGCTCGAGGGCACCAGGTTCCGCATGGTCGTCGCGGAAGGCGAGAACCTGGACAGCCAGGACCTGCCGGCACTGGAGATGCCGTACGGCCAGTTCAGGCCGGCGTCCGGAGTGCGCCAGTGCCTGACGAACTGGATGAAGGCTGGCGGCCCGCACCATGAGGTCATGAATCTCGGGCATCACGCCGAGGACTGGCAGGCGTTCTGCGACCTGGCCGGCATCGAGTTCGTCCGGGTATAGCGCGCGGACGGGCCTGACCACAACCAGGCAAAACTGCCCGCTGGTCGCCGGCCAGGCACCCGCCCGGCCAGCACGCCCCGGCTAGCGCACCCCGGCCTCCAGCCGTCGGCCCGCGCACCCGCCCGGCCAGCGCACCCCTGGGCCAGCAGCATCAAGTGGCCAGCGATGCTGCCCGTCCAGCGCACGCTACAGCAATGAAGTCCCAGCGATGTCGCCCGAACAGCATCGAGCGGCCACCGTTGCTGCTGGATCCGCCTCGCCTTCAGCAACGCGGGGCCATCGATGCTGCCGGACTTCGGCAAGGTGATCTGGCGCCCGGTTCTCTCGTGGCGCTCCTCATCGCCGGACGGGGAAGCGGCCCCTGACGGGTTCGTAGCCGGCGAAGCCGGCCTCAAGCACGCCTTCGCCGCCGGTAAGGCCGGGCAACTGCTCTTGCAGCCGGTGAACCGACGCGGACGCCAGCACTGCTTCGATGACCGAAGAGTCGCCACGCAGAGCGGGCGCCTGGATCGCGGCCCCTAGCTTGGCAAGAGCAGAGAGCACGGCTCCGACCCGGCTCGCCGGAAGTTCCAGCCGGACGCTGGCCATGGGCTCGCAAACCACGGTGCCCGCCCGTTTCAGCGCTTTCACGAGCACGAGCGGCGTGAGCTTGCGGAAATCCGCTGCCGTCGTCTTCGGGGTCGCGAGCACCTGTTTCGCCGGGCCATCGCCGACGTAATACCCGCATTTGTCCATGATCACGATGCAATCGGTTACCTGCCAGCCGTAAAGCCCCGATTCCAGGGTGTGCCCGACATATTCTGTCATTGCCTCGGCGAAAGAGGTAATTGTCTTGTAGATATACAACGGCGCCAATCGCGGATCGATCTCAAGCCGGAACTCCAGGCCAGAACCTGGTGAACCAGGCGCAAGGCGCAGGCCGATGGTCGCAGAATACGGATGCTCGTCGGATTGCAGTACCTCAAGCGCGCTGGCGCGGCCGGCCGGGCGTTCCACGCATATCATCGTGGTTTCACTGAATTTGACGGCGATCCCGTAATCCTCGGCGAGCGTGGACTGTATCACCTCTTTCTGCACTTCGCCGTAAAGCGATACGTAAAGTTCCTGCCGCTCGTCGTCTTGGCGTACGTTTATCAGCGGGTCTTGCT
>Ga0335074_10017329_pt1 | contig 10159 bp, 9 predicted proteins | sample Lox_Sample_23_FD_206715 | JGI IMG/M metagenome (GOLD analysis project Ga0335074, IMG submission 206715) | Soil microbial communities from Loxahatchee National Wildlife Refuge, Florida, United States - Lox_Sample_2.3 | ecosystem: Environmental > Terrestrial > Soil > Wetlands | place: USA: Florida...
GACGAGCTGCCATGGGTCGCGCCCGTCTACCAGCGCGACCTGACGATCGAGAACTACTTCATCGGCTACCTCAAGCACCCGTACGTGTCGTTCTACACCGGGCGCGGCTGCCGCTCCAAATGCACCGTCTGTCTGTGGCCGCAGACGGTCGGCGGCCACCGCTACCGCGTGCGCAGCGTGCAGAGCGTGCTCGATGAGGTGCAGTGGATCCGCGACCACCTGCCCCAGGTGAAGGAGATCTTCTTCGACGACGATACGTTCACCGACTTTCGCCCGCGCGCGGAGGAGATCGCCCGCGGACTCGGGCGCCTCGGGGTCACCTGGTCGTGCAACGCCAAGGCCAATGTGCCCTACGAGACCCTGAAGGTCATGAAGGACAACGGCCTGCGGCTGCTGCTGGTGGGCTACGAGTCGGGCAACGATCAGATCCTGCACAACATCCGCAAGGGCATGCGCGCCGATATCGCGCGCCGCTTCACGCGCGACTGCCGCAAGCTCGGCGTCATGGTGCACGGCACCTTCATCCTCGGTCTGCCGGGGGAGACCCAGGAGACCATACTCGAGACCATGCGCTTCGCCATGGAGATCAACCCGAACACCATCCAGGTGTCGCTCGCCGCCCCGTACCCCGGTACCGAGCTGTACCGCCAGGCGGTGGCGAACGGCTGGCTCACGGAGAATGCGGCCGCCAACCTGGTGAATGATCGCGGGGTGCAGCTCTCGCCCATCAGCTACCCGCATCTGTCGGCCGAGCAGATGTTTCATGGGGTCGAGACCTTCTATCGGCGCTTCTACTTCCGGCCGCGCAAGATCGGCGAGCTGCTGGCCGAGATGATGAGCAGCTGGGACATGACCAAGCGAAGGCTTCGAGAGGGCGTGGAGTTCTTCCGCTTCCTGCGCGCGCATGAGGCCTGAACGCTTCCTGATCGTGACGGCCGACGATTTCGGCCTGCACGAGGCGGTGAACGAGGCCGTCGAGCTGGCGAGCCGTGCCGGCACGCTGAGCGCGGCGAGCCTGATGGTGGGCGCCCCCGCCACGGCCGACGCCGTGCGGCGCGCGCGCGAGCTGCCGAGCTTGCGCGTGGGGCTGCACCTGGTGCTCACGGACGGTGCCCCGGTGCTTCCCGAGCGCGAGATCAGCGCGCTGGTGGACGGACAGGGACGCTTCCGCAGCCGTCTGGTCACGGACGCGGCCCGCTACTTCCTGTCCCCGGCGGCGCGCCGGCAGCTGGAAGCGGAGATCCGCGCGCAGTTCAAGGTGTTCGTCGCCACCGGTCTGCCGCTCGATCACGTGAACGCGCACAAGCACTTTCACATTCACCCGACGGTACTCGGGTTGCTGCTGCGCGTGGGGCGCGAGTTCGGCGTGCGCGCGGTGCGCGTGCCGTACGAGCCGGCGGCGCTGCTGCAGCCGCCCTCGCTGATGGCGCGCCTGGCCGGCTGGAGCATGACGCCGTGGTTGCGGCTGATGAAGCGCCGCCTGCAGCGCGCCGGGGTGCTGTGCAACGACCAGCTGCTCGGCATTCATCACAGCGGCGCGATGAACGAGACCACGCTGCTCGAGGCGCTCAAGCGCCTGCCGTTCGGCGTGACCGAGATCTATCTGCATCCCGCCACGGTCTCCGGCGCGGTCATCGCCCGTTCGATGAGCGGCTATCGGCATGCCGATGAGCTCGCTGCGCTGCGCAGCCCGCGCATCCGCTCGGCCGTGACGCAGATGCGCGCGGCCTGCGGCGGCTACGGTGATCTGGTGCGACTGCGCAGTCAGCGCTACGCCGCCTGAAGCGCGAGCTGCTGGGCCTGTGCCTGCAGGAGAACGAGCGCCCGTGATCCGCGCCGCATGAAATACGTCGCCTACGGCGGTGACGGCGACGCGGCGTCGCTGCACATCCAGGAGACCGAGGCTCCGCGGCCCGGGGCGGGCGAGATCCTGATTCGCGTGCAGGCGGCCGGCGTCAATCGGCCCGATGTGCTGCAGCGTCAGGGCAAGTATGCGCCGCCGCCGGACGCCTCACCGATCCTCGGGCTGGAGGTCGCGGGCACGGTGGCGGCCGTTGGCGCGGACGTCGATGAGTGGCAGGTCGGGGACCGGGTCTGCGCGCTGGTGCCCGGCGGCGGCTACGCCGAGTACTGCGTCACCCCCGCGCGCCACGCTCTGCCCATCCCCGCCGGGCTGTCGCTCGAGGCGGCGGCGGGCCTGCCCGAGGTATGGTTCACGGTGTGGGCCAATCTGGTGGATCTCGCCCAGCTGCGCGCCGGGGAGTGGCTGCTGGTGCACGGGGGCGCCAGCGGCATCGGCCTGGCGGCCCTGCAGCTGGCCACCCACCTGAATGCCCGGCCGATCGTCACCGTCGGCAGCGAGGACAAGGCGCGCTTCTGCCGCGACTTCGGCGCATGCGCCGCCATCGAATACCATCGTGATGACTTCGTCGAGCGCTCGCTGGCATTGACCGGTGGTGAGGGCGTCGATGTGGTGCTCGACATGGTGGGGGCCGCCTACCTGGAGCGCAACCTGCGGGTCCTGCGGCAGGACGGTCGCCTGGTGCTGATCGGTTTCATGCAGGGCAGCCGCGGGCAGATCGATCTGCGGCCCGTGCTCGCCAAGCGGCTGCGCCTCACGGGCTCGGCCATGCGCCCGCGCAGCATCGCCGAGAAGGCCGCGATCCGCGCGGCGCTGCTGCAGCACATCTGGCCGGCGATCGCCGCCGGCCGCATCCGCAGCCACGTGCATGCGGTCTTTCCGCTGGCGCAGGCGAGCGAGGCGCACCGGCTCATGGAGAGCGGGCGGCACGTGGGCAAGATCGTTCTGCGGGTGGCCGGGTAGTGCGCCGCCGCTCATCCGATGCTGCTGTCACGCGTCCTGGTCGACCTGGTGCTGCTGGTGCACGGCGCCTTCGCGCTGTTCGTCGTGCTGGGCGGCTGGCTGGTGCGGCGCTGGCGCCTGCTCGCCTGGCTGCACCTGCCCTGCGCGGCCTGGGGTGCGACCGTGGAGCTCACCGGCTGGCTGTGCCCGCTGACGGGATTGGAGAATACGCTGCGCGTCGCGGCCGGCGAGACTCCCTACAGCGGTGACTTCCTGCAGCACTATCTGACCTCAGCGCTCTACCCGGCGGCGCTCACGCGCTCGATGCAGCTGGGCCTGGCGGCCCTCGTGGTGCTGATCAACCTGGCGGCCTACGGCCGCCTGTGGCGCGGGCGCGGCCACCGCGGGCGCGGCCACCGCGCGCGCTGAGCCGCGCCGCGGCGGACACCTGCTCACCCGCACAGGCCTGTGGCCCGAAACCAATGGATCGCGTCCTCGAGCGCCTGCTGCGGCGGGCGCCAGCGATAGCCCAGCTCGGCGGCCGCCTTGGCGCTGGAAAAGAACATGTGGTGACGCGCCATGCGCACGCCGTCCACCGTGATACGCGTGTCGCCGCCGGTCAGCCGGGCATACGCCTCGGCGAGGTAGGCGAGCGGCAGGACCAGCGCGTGCGGCAGGCGCACGCGCGGCGGGGAGCGGCCGACGAGCTGCGCAATCGTGGTGAGAATCTGTCGCAGCGTCATATCGGTGCCGCCCAGAATGTAGCGCTCGCCGATGCGACCGCGCTCGAAGGCGAGCCGGTGGCCCTCGGCCACGTCGTCGACGTGCACGATGTTCAGCCCCGTATCGACGTAGGCCGGCATGCGCCCGTTGGCCGCGTCCAGCACGATCCGCCCGGTCGGCGTGGGCTTGATGTCCCCCGGGCCGATCGGCGTGGAGGGATTGACGATCACCACCGGCAGCCCGGCATGAGCGGCCTCCCGTACCCACTGCTCGGCGAGATACTTGGAGCGCTTGTAATGCCCGATCATGTCCGACAACTGCGCGGGCGTCTGCTCGTCGGCGGGCTGCCCGTCGGCGCGCAGCCCCAGCGTGGCGACGCTGCTGGTGTAGACGATGCGCGCGACGCCCGCGCGGCGCGCGGCCTCCAGCAGCCGGCGCGTGCCCTGCACGTTGCTGCGATACAGGCTCTGCGGATCACTCGTCCAGAGCCGATACTCGGCGGCCACGTGAAACAGCGCCGGGCAGCCCGCGAGCGCGCGCTCGAGCGAGGCGTCGTCGCCCAGCTCGCCGACGGCGATCTCCACGCCGAGACCCTCGAGATTGCGCCGATCGGAGCTGGCGCGCACCAGCGCGCGCACCGGCCAGCCCGCGCGCAGCAGCGCCCGCACCACGGCCGCCCCGACGAAGCCGCTGGCGCCGGTGACCAGCGCTTTCACGGCTCCGCCCGCGCCCCGGCCGGCACCGCGGGTCGGCTCCAGGCGGCTCGCGCGCAGCGCCGCAGCACACGCAGCGCCGCGCGGTAGCGGCGCGCGAGCCGCAGCAGCCCCGGCCACGCGGCCGGCCGGCACAGCAGCCTCAGCCACGCGAGCCTGCCGAGCATCGTGCGCGGCTCGGCCGCGGCGAGCGTGCCCAGCAGCGGCGGCAGCGTATCCGCCGCGGTATCGGCGATCACGCGCACCACCATGAAGGGCAGACCGTAGAGGCCGGCCACGACGCCCACCGCCGCGCTCTCCAGATCCACCGCCAGCGCCGCACTCTGCTCAAACAATCCGGCCTTGAGCGACGCCTCGCAGGCCACCTCGCCGCGCGTCAGGACCGCCCCCTGCCTGACAGCGCCCTGCCGCGCCAGCGCGGCGTACAGCTCACCGCGCCAGCGGTCCGAGGTGCGCAGCCGGGCGCGTGCCGCGACGGCCACCGGCTGCAGGCCGTCCAGCTGCAGCGTCAGCGGCGTCTCGCAGATCACCTCGCTGGCCAGCACGATGTCCCCGCAGCCCAGCGCCGGATCGAGCGCGCCAGCGACGCCCCAGCACAGCAGCGACCCCGCGCCCGCGCGCACCAGCGCCAGCGCGCTGCGCGCCGCGCGCTCGCAGCCCATGCCGCTGACGCGCACCATGAGCCCAGCGCGCTCGCCGCCCACACTGCGCGCTTCGGCGCGCAGCGCGGCGACCACTCCCGTGACGTTGCGGCCGACGGGGCTCACGACTCCCGACTCACGGCCCGTCAGCGATGCGTCAGGCGTTGACGTTGGCGGTAGCTCGCCAGCGCCCACAGCGGAAAGTAGGCGCAGTAGCCGTGATATTTGAGGTAGAACACGCGCGGAAAGCCCGGCGCCGTGAAGCTCGGATCATCCCACAGGCCCCCGGGCCGCTGGTTGCGCAGCAGATAATCGACACCGCGATCGATCAGCGCCGCGTCCTCGCAGCCCACCGCCAGCAGCCCGAGCAGCGCCCAGGCGGTCTGGTAGGGGGTGCTGGCCAGACCACCTCCGGCCAGCGCCGCGTCCTGATAGCTGTCGTTGCTCTCGCCCCAGCCGCCGTCCTCGTTCTGGCGGGCGCGCAGCCAATCGATCGCGCGCCGCACGCTCGGATCGCGCACATCGAAGCCGGCGGCCGCGAAGGCCGCGAGCACCGACCAGGTGCCGTAGATGTAGTTGCTGCCCCAGCGACCGAACCAGCAGCCGCTGGCCTCCTGCTCGTCGCGCAGATAGGCCACCGCCGCCGCGAGCACCGGCTGATGTCGCGCGTGCGCGCGACGCGCCAGCGCCGTCACCACGCGGCCGGTCACATCGGCGGTCGGCGGGTCGAGCAGCGCCCCGTGGTCGGCGAACGGGATGTGATTGAGGTAGTAGTAGGTGTTGTCGACGTCGAATGACGCAAAGCCCCCGTTCTTGCTCTGCATGCCCGCGAGCCAGTCGAGCGCGCGCTCGACCGCGGCGTCGTGCGAGCCGTCGCCGCCGCGGGCGGCATCGGCGGCGGCGGACTCGTCGCGCCCGGCATCGGCCGCATTGGCATCGGCCGCATTGGCCGCCTCGGCCGGCTCGGTCACGGCCACTTCGGCCACGGCCGGCTGATCGAGCATCGCCCAGGCGACCACGGCGGTGTCGTCGAGGTCCGGGTAATAGTCGTTGCGGTACTGGAACGCCCAGCCGCCGCCGGCCAGGTGCGGGCGGCGCACGCGCCAGTCCCCGGGCGCCTGTGCCGACAGCTGCAGCGGCCGCAGCCATTGCAGCGCGCGCGCCGCGGCCAGCTGCGCCGCCTCGCTGCCCTCGGCCTGCAGCGCCAGGGCGGCCAGCGCCGTGTCCCACACCGGCGAGAGGCACGGCTGGCAATAGGCACGGCTGTCGCCCACCACCAGGAGCTTGCGCAGCGCGCGCTCGGCCAGGCGGCGGTGCGGATCCTCGGGCGGGTAGCCGAGCAGCACCATGACCTCGAGCGCATTGACCATCGCCGGAAAGATCGCCCCGAGCCCGTCCTCGCCGTTCAGACGCTCCAGGATCCAGTGCTCCGCGCGCCGCATCGCCAGGGCGCGCATGCGGCGCGGAATCCACGCATCGGCGATGCGCCCGGCGCGATCGAGCAGCATGAACAGGCGGTTGATCGGCCCGCGGCGGCGAAAGTAGTGCCGCTCGCGCTCCGGCGGCACCGTGAACAGCTCGCGTATGCCCACGCCCCCCGCGTTCACCGCCCGCGCGCGCAGCGTGCACAACACCAGCAGCGGCACCATGACGGTACGCGACCAGTAGGACACCTTGTCCAGGTGGAATGGAAACCAGCTCGGCAGCAGCATGATCTCCACCGGGATGTACGGCACCGCGCGCCAGGGTACCTGGCCGAACATCGCCAGGGTGATGCGTGTGAAGACATTGGCGCGCGCCGCCCCGCCATGCTCGAGGATCGCCCGCCGCGCGCGCTGCATGTGCGGCGCCTCGACGCTGTCGCCCGCGAGCTTCAGCGCGTAGTAGGCCTTGACACTGCAGCTGATGTCGAACGCCCCGCCGTGGTAGAGCGGCCAGCCGCCGTGCTCGGCCTGACGCTCGCGCAGGTACACCGCCAGCTTGGCCTGCAGCGGCGCGTCCAGCGCGGCCAGAAAGTGCATCATCAGGATGTATTCGGCCGGGATGGTGCAGTCGGCTTCCAGCTCGAAGGACCAGTGTCCGTCGGCATGCTGCAGATCCAGCAGCGCAGCGCGCGCGCGCAGCACGGCGCGGTCCAGATCCGACGCGCCGATGCCGCCGGGGATCGCAGCATCCAGTGCTCGCTCTACCGCCACGCGGGTGTCCTCAGCTGCCCGAGGCGGAATGCAGGCTCGCTTCCCGCTCGCGCTCCCATTGCTGACGGATCGGGGGATGCAGCTCCGAGCCGCCGCGCGCATTCGGCTGCGTGATGAGCGGCAGATCGCGCGCCGCATAGTTGAACAGGCGCGTGAGCATGCGGTCGCTGTGCACCGTCAGGTTGGAGAGGGCGGTTACCATCATCACCTCGCGCCGCGAGATCTTGACCTGTGCACCGGCGGTAAAATGCGGATTATCCTTGATCGAGCGCAGCGTGAGCAGCGCCAGGCCGATCGACCAGGAGCAGAACCGGCGGATGCCGGTCTCGTGCGAGGGGATCAGCAGCGTGAAGGACAATGCGTGACGCAGATGCCCGTGGGCGATGCCGATGAGCTCCTGCAGGCTGTCGCAGAAGCTCTGCTCGTCGCGCGCGCGCAGCAGGTCCAGCTCGAAGCCACGGCGCGCGAATACCTCCTGGGGCAGCCAGCAGGCGCCGCGGCTGCGGTCCTCCCACAGGTCCTTCAGAATGTTGGTCATCTGCAGTCCCTGCCCGAAGGACGGAGCCAGGCGCCGCAGCGCCGCGGCGTGTGCATTGATCTCGGGCGAGTACGTGCAGAACAGGTCGGTGAGCATCTCGCCCACCACGCCGGCCACATGGTAGCAGTAGCTGTCCATGTCCTTCAGGCCCGGCAGGCCGCGCACGCTCGCGCTGCGCTGGAAGTGATGCATGCCCACGCACATGATCTCCACGCAGCGGCCGATCGCCTTCTGCGCGCGCGGGTCGAGGCCGTGACACACGCGCATCACGCGCGCCATGTTGGCGATCAGGTCGCGCTCGTGCACCGAGGTCTGCTCCGACAGCCGCGGCGTGAGCTCGCGCGCGAGCGCCTCGGCGTCGGCCGCGCCGGCGGCCACGCGGCTGAAGGCCGTCAGGTAGTGCAGCTTCTGCGCGGCCGACAGACTCGGCTCGTCCTCGATCGTGTCGGCCAGACGGCACAGCAGGTAAGCCGTCGTGACGGCCTTGCGCAGGTCCGCCGGCAGCTGCGGGATGGTCAGCGCGAAGGTACGCGACACGTACACCAGGACGTGCCGCTGGTACTTCTCGTCCGCTTCCGCATCCACTTGCGTGGGCTCTCGAGTCATGGCGCTCCCGATGTCGATCGCACCACCGTCTCCCCATGAATTGCATACACTATTGCCGGCGCGAGAGAGGCGTCCCACCCGGTGCATAGTTCCAGAACGGCCCTGACTGGGTTGAGCCCCAGTGCACCCGGATGGCCCCGGCCCCCCGCCGCGCGCCCCGGGAGTATCGCCTGTCTGGCGCTGATTTGCAGCCTCATCGTGGCCGGCGCCCCGGGGCGCGCGGCCGCCATCGACTGGTCCGGGTGGTTGAATCCCTCGACCGCCCCCTTCCTACCCATTCCCGAGATCGACATCGATCCGGACAGCGGCAAGACCATCGGCCTGATGCCCACCCTGCTGCAGACCGCCGCCGATGGCACCATCGAGCGCATCATCTCTCCCGACGTTTACCGGAACAGCTACTTTGGCTGGGGGGTCGGCGCGAGCATCTACGCCTTCCCGTCCGCCGACACGCAATGGTCGGTACAAAGCGACATCGAGCAGCACGTCGAGCGGCAGGTCGACTTCAACTACCAGACCGGACTGCTGCGCGAGCGGCCCTGGTCCTTCACCGGACAGCTGGAGTACTACCGCGACGGCACGCCGCGCTTCTTCGGCGTCGGCAACGACACCACCCTGGCGGACCAGACCAATTACACCAGCGCGGAGGAGCTGGTGCAGGCCATGCCGGGCTGGAACCTCACGCGGCACCTGCAGGTCGCCTATCTGCTGCAGACCGAGACCGTGAAGGTGCTGCCGGGCTCGATCCCGGGAATCCCCTCGATCCAGCGGCGCTTCGGCGCCGCGGGCAGCCTCGGCACCACCAGCATGACCCTCAACCGCGCGCTGCTGTTCTACGACACGCGCGACAGCCTGACCCTGCCGACGCGTGGCGTGCAGGTCATCGGCTACGCCGGCATGGCCGCGCGCGGCGGATTCCTCAATGCCTCGCTCTACAGCGAAGCGGGCGCCGAGGCTCGCGCCTACCTGCCCTTTGGCGCGCGCACGGTGCTCGCCCTGCACGGAGCGCTGCGTTACCTCCTGCGGGCGCACCGGTTGCCCTTCTGGGCGCTGAGCACCATCGGGGGAGATCGCGCGTACATCGGCGGACCGCAGCCGTTGCGCGGCTTCGGCCTGGGGCGCTTCTCCGACCGCGATTCCTCCTCGTTCAGCGTGGAGCTGCGCGAGCAGATCGCCTCGATCAACAAATTCTCCACGCCGATCGATCTGCAGCTCGCGCCGTTCGTGGACACCGGGCGGGTATTTCGCCGTACCAGCACCGACCCGGTCAGCCACCTGCACGAGGTCGTCGGACTGGGGATGCGCGGCATCGCCCCGCCGTTCATCGTCGGCTATGTCGACGTGGGCTACGGCAGCGAGGGCGCCGCGGTGTTCACGGGCATCAACTATCCGTTCTGAAGCCCGCACCCGCAGCCCCTGAGGCAGCCTCTGCAGCGGCCGTGGCGCTCCTGCGCCCGCTTCAGCCCGTCAGCAGCGGCTCCACGTCGCTCAGGCGCGCCAGTGCCACCAGCGCCTGCGGCGGGCGCGCGTAGCGCAGCCGCTTGCCGGCCGCACGCGCGCTGGCCAGCCAGTCGATCAGCAGCGCCAGCCCCGCGCTGTCGACGGCGGGCACCGCCTCCAGATCCAGCGTCAGCTCGTCCGCCGCCGCAGCGATCAGCCGCAGACCCAGGCCACGCAGCCGCGGAACGCTCGCAAACTGCAGCGGCGCCTGCAGCCGGTAGCTGCCGGCAGCCGCGGCGACGAACGCCTCGCCGGCCTCCCCGCCCTCGCGGTCCCCGCCGGCGCCCGGCGGCCGCGGATCGCCCGCGCCCGACATCAGGAGCCCGTGGTGCGCCTGATCGCCGCCGGAGTCTCGCCGTGCTCGAGCCGCGCGATCACCGCATCGAGGCCCTCGCGCTCGATCTGCTCGCTGAAGTCCTCCTGAAAGCTCTTGTCGTAGC
>Ga0335074_10017330_pt1 | contig 10158 bp, 9 predicted proteins | sample Lox_Sample_23_FD_206715 | JGI IMG/M metagenome (GOLD analysis project Ga0335074, IMG submission 206715) | Soil microbial communities from Loxahatchee National Wildlife Refuge, Florida, United States - Lox_Sample_2.3 | ecosystem: Environmental > Terrestrial > Soil > Wetlands | place: USA: Florida...
ACGGCGAGTGCGGTCCCGCGCCCGGGCGCGGCCAGCGCGCCGGTGTTGCAGTGGGTGAGGATCCGCGGCGCGCCGGCCAGCAGCTCGGCGCCGTGGGCGGCGATCGCGTCGCTGGCCGCCTGCTCCTCGGCCTCGATCGCGCGGGCCTCGTTGAGGGCGGCGGTGAGGGCGGCGGCGTGCGGGTCGCTCCTCGACGCCTGAACGGCGCGGGCGACGCGATCGACCGCATAGGACAGGTTGACCGCGGTCGGCCGGGCTTCGCGCAGGAGCGCCGCGGCCCGGTTGAGGCTTTGCTGGCTCGAGTCGTGGGCCAGCTCGAGCGCGACACCATAGGCGGCGGCCACGCCGATCAGCGGCGCGCCGCGGATGGCCAACCGGCGGATCGCGCCGGCGACATCTTCGGCACTGCGCAGCTCGAGCTCGACCTCACGCCAGGGCAGCTCGGTCTGGTCGATCGCCCAGAGCGCGTCGTTCTCGTACCGGAGAGCGACGACAGCCCGGGTCGCGGCCATGGCGACGATCCTATCCCTCCATCACGAGGTTCTCACACGTGCGCCGCCCACGCGGATATGCTTCCGCGCGCCTCGGCCAGGGACCGGCCGGAGGCGGGGCTCAATTGCGTCGACTTCTATTACTTCTTCTCGTCTTGGCTGGGGTGTTCGTCCCTGCTGGCACCGCCCTGGCCGATGGCGGCCCGATCATGCCGCTCTCGCAGGTTCAGCCGGGCATGAACTGCACCAGCGAGACGGTCATCCAGGGGACGACGATCTCCTCCTTCGACGTCCAGGTGATCGACATCGTCGAACAGGCCGGCCAGGGACCGCGAATTCTGGTCAGCGTGTCGGGCCCTGCCGTCGACTCCACCGGTGTCGCCGAGGGATTCTCGGGCTCGCCCGTCTACTGCCAGAACGCGTTCGGTATGCCGGAGAACATCGGCGCGATCTCCGAGGGGATCGGGGAGTACGGCAACAACGTGGCACTCGTCACGCCGATCGAGCAGATGCTGGGGGAGCCCGTCCTGCCGCCGCCCTCGGCACCCCAGCTGGCCGCCCGGACCCGGCCGCTGCTGGGACCGCTGATGGTGGGCGGCCTCGTTCCGTCGGTGTTCGGCCTGCTCCAGCGCGCCGCCGCTCGCGCCGGGCGTCTCGTGCTGGCCGAGCCCACGTCCGGGGCGACCACGACCTCGTTCCCCGTACAGCAGCTCGTGCCGGGCGCCTCGGTGGCGGCCAGCTACTCGTCCGGAGCGGTCCCGATGGGTGCGATCGGCACCGTCACGTATGTCGACGGTCAGACGGTGTACGCCTTCGGCCACGAGCTCGACGGGGCCGGCCGACGCTCGCTGCTGCTCCAGGACGCCTACGTCTACTACGTGGTCAACAACCCCGATCCCACCAGCACCCAGCCGAGCTACAAGCTCGCCTCGCCCGGGCACACGGAGGGCACGTTGACGAGCGACACGCCGAATGCGGTGATCGGCGTGGTCGGCGCGCCGCCCCCCGTCGTTCCGGTCGACGTGACGGCCCGGGACCTGGACACCGGCAACACACTCAGCCTCGACACCCAGGTGGCCGATGAAACCGACGTCGGGCTCCCTCTCGGGAGCTCGCTGGTCGACACGATCGCGCCGCTCGAGGTCGCCCAGGCCGCCACGCAGATCTACGACGGGCCGCCGGCCAACGAATCGGGCACGATGTGCCTGCGCATCTACCTGCGCGAGAGCCGCACCCCGCTCGGGTTCTGTAACCGCTACGTGGGTACCGGCGTGGCCGGTGACTCCGGGTTGGTGCCGCCCGAGCTGGCCAACGCGGCCTCGACGGATGTCACCACCGCCTTCTCCGATCTGGAGGACGTCGACTTTGCCGCGCTGCATGTCGATCACGTGGTGGCCAACATCCGAGCCGCCCGCGGCCTGGAGGAGGCGACGATCCTCGCCGCCCGGGCGCCCGCACGGGTCAAGGCCGGCCATACCGTGCGGGTCCGATTGCTCGTCCAGGTGTATCGCGGTCCAGTCCGGACCGTGACCTTCCGATTGCGGGTACCCGCCAGCGCCCGAGGGTCGGTGTTGGTGAACATTCACGGGCCGGCGGCGCCGTCGGCGGCGTCGAGCAGTTCGAGCCTCGTGAGCGCGCTGACCAGCGCCCTCGGGTCGTCATCCTCGGCATCGTCCGGCCCGCCGATCTCCTCGCTGCCCGAACTACGTCAGGCGATCGCGGGGATCGGCAGCTACGACGGCCTGTACGCGAGCATTCCGGGCCACGGCAAGCGGCGCGTCTACCGCGACCCGTCGCTGCTGATCACCGGGCAGACGGTGCTCGGCTTGTCGGTGAGCGGCTAGAGGCGGTTTTCGATGCTGAGCGGCGCGGGCTCCTGCGCCGGCGCGTCTGGCGCCTGCGCCGGGGCGGCGTTGTCGAGGCCCAGCGCCTGCTGCAGCTCGCCCGACTCGTACATCTCGGTGACGATGTCGCAGCCTCCGACGAGCTCGCCTTCGATGAACAGCTGCGGGATCGTCGGCCAGTTCGAGAGGGCCGAGAGCTCCTGGCGGATGCGGGGATCGGGCAGCACGTTCACTGCCGCGAACGGCTGGCCGACCGACTGGAGGATTGCCACCGTCTTGGCCGAGAAGCCGCACATCGGCTGGTCGGGAGTCCCCTTCATGAACAGGAGCACGGGGTTCTCCTCGATCGCGGTCTGGATCTGCTCGCGCAGCGGGTTGGTCGTCTCGTCGCTCATGCGATGCTCTCCGTGGTCGAAGCCTTGGTCTGTATGGACAGCGCGTGGATACGATCCCCGACCTCCGCGCCGAACACGTCGTAGACGAGCCGGTGCTGGGCGATCCGGGACAGGCCGGCGAAGGCGGGCGCGGAGACCACGGCGTTGAAATGGTGGCCGTCGCCCGTCACCTCGGCGGTGGCGCCGGCGATGCCCGCTTCGATCCTCTGCTTGAGTTCGTCGGGTGTGGCCGGTGCTCCACTGTCTGCCATGCCCTTAGCGTAGCGAGACTGGGCTCGTCGCTATACTTCGTGAAGTGAAATGGTCGGCGGCGCCTCACGGCGGCGCCTTATGGAGCCGATAAATGGATGCGATGATCACACTGACTGACAGGGGCGCCGAGAAGGTTCGCGAGTTCCTCGCCGCGCAGAACGCGGTCGCCGAGACCGCCGGCCTGCGGGTTGGCGTGCGGGGCGGAGGGTGCTCGGGCTTCCAGTACGCGCTCGCCTTCGACGAGCAGCGATCGGGCGACGAGGTCTTCGAGGACAAGGGCATTCGCCTGCTCGTCGACGAGCCGAGCCTGCCCTACGTGAAGGGTTCCGTGATCGACTTCGTCGACGGTCTCCAGGGTGCCGGCTTCAAGGTCGACAACCCGAACGTGATTGCGGCGTGCGGCTGCGGCTCATCGTTCCGCGTCGCCGAAGAAGAAGAAGTCTCCGCCGTCTGACGCCGGTCGTGGCACTGCGCGCCGGGACGCATGGGCTGCGTCGCTCGCGGGTAGCCTGAGCTGCGGATGAGGTTGCGACTCCGGGCAGGGGGCACGTTCATCGCGGTGGCGTCCGCGGTGGCTCTTGTCGCGGGCTGCGGCAACGCGAGCTCGACGGGCTCGGGGAAGGTGGCGACGGTCAACAACCTCACGCGAGCAGCGGACGTCTCATCGGCCGCGCCCGGCTTCAAGGTCGTGATGAGCATGCGCGAAACGGTTCCAAGCGCCGGCCAGGTCGGTATGACCGCGCGCGGATCGTTCTCGCCCGCGTTGCACGCCGGCGCGATGACGATGAACATGGTTTTGCCTCCGTCTTCCGGGCCGCGGACGCTCCAGCTCCAGATGGTGCTCGACAAGACCACGGTGTACGTCAAGCTGCCCGCGCAGTACGCGACCAAGGTTCCGGGCGGCAAGCCGTGGCTGTACGTCGACCTCGCCCAGATGGGCAAGGCCGAGGGCATCCCCGGGCTGGGCTCGCTGCTCAGCAGTACCTCCTCGCTGAACGATCCGGGCCAGTATCTGAGCTTCCTGCGCGCGACGGCGGTCGGCTCGATCAAGAATCTCGGGCCGGCGACGGTGAACGGCGTGCGGACGACCCACTACTCGGCCGAGGTGAACCTGGCGAAGCTTCCCTCGACCGTCCCGGCCTCCCAGCGTCAGAGCGTCGAGCAGCTGGTCGCCACGCTCAAGCAGAAGGGCGTCTCGACGCAGATGCCGATCAACGCCTGGATCGATGCCTCGCACCTGATCCGGCGGGTCCAGATTGCCTACACCGCGCCGCTCGACGGCCAGTCGCTCACCGCCGACATCAGCGAAGACTTCCTGCAGTACGGTCCGCAGCCCGCGCCCGCTGTGCCGAGCCCGAGCCAGAGCACCAACCTGCTGTCGCTCGCGAACGGCGGCTAGGCGCTAGATCGGCCGGACGTGCAGCGACCGCCACAGGTATAGGCACGCGAGCGTGCGGTACGGTCGCCACCGCTCGCCAATCTCGTACACCTCGGCGGGTTTGGGCATCGCCGGCAGGCCGTAGCGGACCATGACGGCCCGGCGGATACCGAGATCGCCGGCCGCCAGGACGTCGGGACGGTGGAGGTGGAGGATCAGGAACATATCGGCGCTCCACTCGCCGATGCCGCTGATCGCCACGAGCTGGGCGGTCACCTCCTCATCGGAGAGGTCGCGCATGCGGTCGAGCTGGAGCGAGCCGTCGAGGATGTGCTCGGCCAGCGAGCGCAGGTACTTGACCTTGGCGTGGCTGAGGCCGGCTGCGGTGCGCAACTCGTCGGGATCGGTCGCGAGGACCTGCTCGGGTGTCGGCACGTGGCCCCCGAACTTGTCGATCAGCCGGTTGTAGATGGCGCTGGCGGACGCCGTCGAGAGCTGCTGCCCGACGATCGAGCGCACCAGCGTCCCGTAGTGGTCGCTGGGGCGGCCGGCGAAGAAGTCCCCTAATGGCCCGACCTCGTCGATTATCTGGCGCATGACCGGATCCGCCCGGCGCAGCGCTCGGACGGCCGTCGCGTCGGCTGATGGGTCGGCGGCCGCGGCGGCGCGAACTTTACGGCTGGCCGGCAACGAGCCCCGGGACGCCGGTGTTGGTCGAGTAACCGGGTTGGATCCGCACTTCGGGTCGGATCTCGTGGACAGCCTGCGCGACCGCGATCGCGGATTCGGCGAATCCGGTGGCGATCAACTTCAGCTTGCCCTCGAAGGTCGTGATGTCGCCGCACGCCCAGACGCGCTCCAGCGACGTCTTCATCAGCTGGTCGACCGCGATCGATCCCTTGACCAGCTCGAACCCCCAATCCTTGAGCGGCCCGAGCGCGGTCCGGAAGCCGAGCTGGAGCAGGATCGCGTCGACCTCGACCTCGATCTCGTGCGCTTCGTCGTCGGAGTCGACCAGGCGGACGCGCTCGACGCTCCCGTTGCCGGACACCTCGCGGATCTGGAACGGGACGTGTAGCGCGACGTCGCCGCGGTCGGCCGCCTCCATCACCTGGCCCACGGTCAGCTCGTGGGCGCGGAACCCAGAGCGCCGGTGAACCAGGCTGATCGATTCGGCCGTGTCCAGCAGGTTGATCACCCAGTCCATGGCCGAGTCGCCGCCGCCGACAATCATCACCCGCTTGCCCTCGAACACAGACTTATCGCCCACGATGTAGTGAACGCCGCGACCCTCCCACGGGGTCATGTCGTAGCCGAGCAGCTTCTTGGGCTCGAACGCGCCGTGCCCGCCGGCCACGATCACGGTGCGCGACCGCAGCTCGCCCTGATCGGTGTGGAGCACGACCACCCGATCCTCGCCGGATCCCTCCCACGAGATCGTCTCGGCCGTCGTATTCAGGTGCACCGGGACGTCGAACTGCTCGAGCGACTGGACGCGCAGCATCTCGACCAGGTCGCGCGCCAGCACCCGCGTGTGCCCCGGCACGTCGAAGATCCACTTCTCCGGGTAGAGCGTCGTCAGCTGTCCGCCCAGTTCCGGCAGCGAGTCGATCAGCCGCGCGCTCGCCTCGCGCATCCCGGCCCAGAACGCGGTGCACATGCCCACCGGGCCGGCGCCGATCACCGTCACGTCGCAGACTTCGTCGAAGTCGAGGGCCATCCGGGCCGAGGATTCCGGATGGTCGGCGGCGCCTGGCGGCGGCGCCTTGGTGATCATCGCCCGACGGTCTCGGTGACCGTCAGCGCGGCGCCGTCGAGCGCCGCCAGGGCGCGCTCCACCGAGCACGAGATGCAGGTGAAGGTGGGGGTGTCGCGCAACGTGTACGAGCTCGACTCGGTGGTGCGCAGGCGCTGGACGAGATCGAGGAAATCAGCCGGATTGTCGGTCTCGAAGGCGACCACGAACTCCTGGTCGTCGAGTCCGAACGAGTAGCTCGTATTGAGGTCGACGGACGGATACTCGCGCCCCACCTTGATGTGGTCCTGCATGATTCGCCAGCGCTCGTCGGCCGGCAGCGTGTACCAGGCCCGGGTCTTCACGAACGGGTACACGAACAGATACCGCCCGTGGGCGGGACGGACCTCGAGCCGCGACTCGTTCGAGTACTCCGACGGCTTGGTCATGGCCAGGAACGAGTAGGGGATCTCGCACCATTTCATCAGCCCGCTCTGGGCCAGGACGACGTGAAACTCGTGGATCCGCTCCAGGTTCTGTGCCTGGCTCAGCAGCATCAGATCGGCGTCGCCGCGCGTCCCGACGAGCGAGAAGGACCGGAGGAGGTGGCCGTCGGCGAAGTCCTCGCAGGCGGCGACGAATTCGCGCTTGTCGGTGGCGCGGCGCTCCTCGTCGAGCCGTCGCCAAGCAGGGTCGACCTTCAGGAAGGTGTACTTGACGAAATGGCGAACGGGCATGCTTCATTGATGATACGCATGGCCCGAGAAGCGAAATCGAGCGGTAAGGGGTTCCCTACCCCCAGCCTCTACCATATGTGGGCATGCGAGTAGCGATTCTGTCGCCGTACTCGTGGACGTATCCCGGGGGTGTCACCAGGCACATTGAGGCGCTCGCGGAGACGTTCATTGCGGACGGCCACCACGTCCGCGTGCTGGCGCCCTTCGACCCGCCGGATCGCGTCAGCGCGTTTCTGCACCGGGGCGCTCATCCCCAGCCGATCCCGGGTGGTCAGGCGCCGGATTACCTGGTCTCGCTGGGCCGCACGATCTCGCTGCACGCCAACCAGGCGGTGTCGAACGTCTCGATCACCGGCTACGGGCTGGCCCGGGCCCAGGAGGAGCTCCGCAACGGCGGCTACGACGTCGTTCACATCCACGAGCCGCTGGCTCCCGTAGCCCCGTGGGTCATCACCGATTCGACGCGAATCCCCAGCGTCGGCACGTTCCATACCTACAACGAGAACCGCCTGTCGAACGGGATCGCGAGCGCGATCGGGGCGCGACGGATGCTCAACCACCTGCACGTGCGGATCGCCGTGTCCGAGGCCGCGGCGTGGACGGGGCGGCGCTTCTTCGGCGGCCACTACCGGATCATCCCCAACGGCGTGCACGTCGACTCCCAGCGCGCGGCGCTGGCGGCGCTGCGGCCGCAGTCGGACAAGCTTCGGATCGTGTTCGTCGGTCAGGCCGTCGAACGCAAGGGGCTGCCGCTGCTGCTGCGCGCCTTCGAGGCTTTGCGCGAGCACGTTCCCACCGAGCTGACGGTGATCGGCCCCTCCTACGACGAGCTCGCACCACTCATGCTCGACATGCGCGACGTCCGCGTGCTCGGCAAGGTCGACGACGAGAGCAAGGTCGCTGAGCTCGAGCGAAGCGACGTCCTGTGCGCACCCTCGCTGGGAGGAGAGAGCTTCGGGATGGTGCTCACGGAGGCATTCGCGGCCGGCACGCCCGTGGTCGCCTCCGACATCGCGGGCTACCGAGCGGTGGTCAGGGACGGCGTCGACGGCATCCTGGTCCCCCGCGGCGACGCCCAGGCGCTCGCCGAGGCTCTGCGAGACCTCTACGACGACCCCGTCCGCCGCGCCGCGATGGCGCGCGCCGCCGCCCTGTCGGCCGAGCGCTTTGCTTGGCCCCGCGTGGCCGAGCAGGTGATGGAGGCCTACGAGGACGCGATCGCCGTCCCGGACCCGGCCACCGCCGTGCAGCGGGTCGCGGTGAGAATCGGCGCACGCTCGGCCGACTTGAAGCCGCACGTCCCGGCGCAGCGGATCAAGAGCCTCGAGCCACCGCTGACCGGGCGCCAGCGACACAGCAAAGCGCTTCGCGTGGCCCGGCGCGCTGGAGTCGCCACCGTGTCGCTGGGCGGCGCCACGCTCGCGGTGCTGGCCCTCCAGAAGATCGGGCTGGCCAACATCGCCTCGGCTCTGATCACCGCGAGCCCGACGCTTGTGCTGCTCGGCCTGGCCGTCATGTGCAGCGCGATGGCGGTTCGCGCCATCTCCTGGCACGCGATCCTGCAGGCCGCGCTGCCGCGGGGCCGCGTACGGTTCGCCGACGCCGCTCAGGGGACATTCATCGGCGTGCTCATGTCCGCGACTCTTCCGGCCCGCCTGGGTGAGCCATCGCGTGCGCTGGTGGTGGCGCGAAGAACCGGGCGCCCCCGGGAGAACCTGCCGATCGTGCTTGGCACGGTCGTGTCGCAGACGCTGCTGAACATCGTCGCGCTGATCATCCTCGGCGCGATCATGTTCTCCTCGGTCGACCTGTTCAACGGCCATCAGGACGCGCTTCTGGTGGCCGCGATCGCTCCGCTCGTCTTGCTGATCGTGGTCCTGCTGGCCCCGGTGGCACTCCGGGCCGCGCCTGACAGCTCGCGCTACTCCCGGCTGCACCTGATCGCGGGGCAGATCCGCCGGGCGCTGGCTCGCGTGCGCGCCGGCCTAGTCGTGTTCCGTCGCCCCCGCGAGGGCGCCGTCGCGACCGTCGCGCAGCTCGCCGCCTGGGCGCTCCAGTGCCTGTCCTGCTGGATCCTGCTCGTGGCCCTCGGGCTCGACAAGCACGCCGGGATCGGCGCGGCGGCGGCCGTGCTGTTCGCGGTGAACATCACCGCGGTCCTGCCCGCCACACCGGCCAACCTGGGCGTGTTCCAAGCCGCGTGCGCCGCGGTCCTTCACACCGGCTGGCACATCGGTTACGGCGATGGCGTCGCCTACGGCGTGATCCTCCAAGCGGTCGAGGTGACCACCGCGATCATCATGGGCATGCCGGCGCTGCTCAAGGAGGGCATGTCGTGGCGCGAGGTCCGGCTGCGCGCCATGCACACCACGCCGGTCAAGCTGCCGGCTCGCCCGAGTTCGCGTAAGAGCGCGCCCGACGCGGTCCAGGCCCGCGGCTGATTACGCTTCGACCATCGTCGGCTCGGCATCGTCCAGGTCGGACAGCCGGGTCGGGTCGCGGTCGGTTCCCGCGATCAGCTCGTCGGCCGCCTGCCGCGCGTTCTTGGGCAGGAAGCCCGACTTCATCCCGAAGTAGACGGCCTGGGGGTGGTGAGCGACGATCGCGAGCGTCGACTGCTCGGGCTCGACCGCGTAGCCCCCGGACAGGCGCAGGCCAATCGACGGCGCGTCGAGCAGGTCGAACACCTTCTCGTGCTCTGACTGCTCTGGGCAGGCCGGGTAGCCCCACGAGTAGCGGCGGCCCTGAGCGGGCTCCATCCCCAGATCCGCGCGGGCTTTCGCGTGGATCCATTCCGCCATTCCTTCGGCGGTCTGCACGCCGAGGCCGTGGACGAACAGCTGCTCGGCGAACTCTCCGTCGGCCTCGAGCTTGGCCATCAGCTCGGTGACCTCGTCCCCGGCCGTGACGGCCTGAATTGCCACCACATCCACCTGGGGCGGGCCGGCATCCAAATTAACCGGGCGGTAGAAGTCGGCCAGGCAGATCCGGTCGTGACGCGGCTGCCTCGGGAAGACCAGACGGTGGAGTTCTTTTTCGCCGGGGGCCTCGGGGTCCCACACGATCAGCTCGTTCCCGTCGGAGTTGCACGGGAAGTAGCCGAGCAGGGCCCGCGGGTGCAGGTAGGTCTGCTCACGCCACATGCGCTCGAGCCGCGGCTTGAAGTCCTCGGAGACCAGGCGCCGCCACTCTTCGCCCTTGACGCCCCGCCCGCCCCAGTGGAGCTTGAACAACACGTGCGTGTCGAGGTGGCGGTAGACCTCGTCCAGGTCGACCTCGATCTCGCGCACGCCCCAATACGGCGGCTCGGGGATCGGGTTGTCGGT
>Ga0335074_10017331_pt1 | contig 10158 bp, 9 predicted proteins | sample Lox_Sample_23_FD_206715 | JGI IMG/M metagenome (GOLD analysis project Ga0335074, IMG submission 206715) | Soil microbial communities from Loxahatchee National Wildlife Refuge, Florida, United States - Lox_Sample_2.3 | ecosystem: Environmental > Terrestrial > Soil > Wetlands | place: USA: Florida...
GTGGATCACCGACGCCGAACCAGTGACGCGGATCGAAGCTGCTTAGCAGTCACCGTCTCTTGGTAGTCGATTTTGGCAAACATCGTTTTGGCCAATGCAATAATCGCATTTAAACGAGCGGGGAGATATCGCCTTCAACACCGAGCAAAGCGCGACCATAAATTTCGAATGAGAGATCGGTCGCGAGTAGCGCGTGGCGGCTTGCAATGTTGACGTCTCTCCACATCCTCTGCAATGGACTAGTCTCGGCGAATCCGCTCGCGCCACCAATCGAGGCGAGAATATCGACCGCCTCGCGCAAGACCTTGACGCAATATCCTATCGACCCACGACTGCGCGCGCGGATTGGATGATCCATCAGTTTTCCAGCAGTCGCAAAACTCTCCACCTGCACCGCGCTACTGATCAGGTGTAACTCGGCCGTCTGTATATTGAGTGCGGCCTCAGCAAGTCGATGCTGAACTACCGGCGAGTCGGCTTGGTGTGCGTAAGTCGTCAAGGTGATCCCGCGTTTACCGGCTCCTGCAATCACTTCCGCCAGCATCGCCTGCGCGATGCCAAGAATGGGCGCCGGGCCAATCAGTGCGTTGGCCGTCGACCAGGTGTAGCTGTCGGATAATTCACCCTTGTGCTTCACGCCCTGGTGTTCACCAACCAAAAGGTTGCTCAACTTCAGTAACCTCTGATCCGGAACAAATAGCTCGTCTGCAACCAGAGTATTGGAGCCGGTACCGCACATTCCGGCGACGTACCAGGTATCCTCAATGCAAACCTCCGAGATCGGCACGAAAGCGATGGCCGCGTCGGCCACGTTATGAGCGTCGTCTTCTATTTCAACCGATAGCCCACTCCATGACGTATGCCAGCAACCCGAAGCGAACGGAAATCTGCCAGAGAAGCGAACGCCGCCCGCTACGCGCCTTGCTCTGGATGGTTGTGTGCCGCCGCCAGCGCACAGGCGAGTGTAGGGATTTGCCAAGATCTCCTCTTGTCCCTCATCCGACAACCAGCTGGCCCACCAGTTTACGCCGTTCACAATCATCGCGACCCAGCCGGTCGAACCACATCCCTTGCCGAGTTCCGCGAAAGTCCTAATTGCGGTGGTGAGCGGCGCACCATATCCACTCCAGCGTTTCGGCGTCATCACGTTGAATAGATTCGCCGCCTCGAGAGCTGTTATATTTTCCTCGGGAAGGCGCCGGTGCTGCTCGGCTTGAGCCGCGTTGCGGATCAGGAGCGATCGCAACTCAGCTGCCTGAGCCGCAGGGCTCGCGCTATCCTGACTCGCTGCTTGAGTCATCTCGTTTATTCCACCTCTTCTGTGGATTCAATCAAACTGAAGCCCGAAGCAATCGGACGCAATGCGGAGGGCGCAAACCGTCGCGTCGATTTAGGAAATAGCGTGCAGACGCTGCCTCGGTTGTCAGAAGCTCGATTTCGGAGAAGCCGAGCGCGCGCAAATGATCTGACATCTCCCGCGAAGTGAAATAGGTTAGCCAGGGCTCACCAGATTCTTTAACCATCTCGATGATCTGTTTGATAAAAGGCTGCTCATCTTGAGACCACTGTTCCGGCGGCAAGATATATTCGATGGCAAGCTCGCTGCCTTTGGGCATCGAGAGAATGAATCTCAATGTAGCGTCAATCGCGGGGCGGGTCAGATATTGGGTAACGCCAAGCCATGAAAAGAAAGCGGAATTGCCGGGATCAAGCGACGATTTGGCCAATCCCTCCGCCAGCGAAACCTCTTCGAAATCGATCGGACAGAACTCAACGTTCGCCGGCACTCGAATCCCCTTTTTAGACAAAGTGTCACGCTTGAAAGCCTGGCTTTCCGGGTGGTCAACTTCGAGGACTCGAATCGTCGAAGCCCAGGCCGGCTGACGGTAGGCGAAGGTGTCCATCCCTGCACCCAGAAGTACATACTGTCTGACGCCGCGAGCGACCGCCTGAGCAAGTGCATCTTCAGTATAGCGTGAGCGCAGGACGAAGATGGACCGGAACCATTCAGGCGGTCGAGAGAGGCCAGGCGCTGCCGCCAGGATTTCATCACGAGAGGATCCGTCGACTAAACCTACTGCCAGCGGATCGTCGAGAATCTTGGGATCGTCATCAAGAACCTGATGCGTCGCGCGAAGTATCGCAGTCCCGATCATTGTAGTGCTGGCCCGTCGATTTGCCATCGTGGAATATTTCCCTCTTTGAAAAATCATTGATTTTCAACGCTCTCCTTTACCTTTTCAGACTGATCGCCTTCGACGACTCGTACCACGAAGTCATTTTTTCGATAACCTTGCAGCGCTGTGATAATCCGTGTCGTCGACTTCGGACGTTGTCAGTTGCTCTCAAAGAAAAGCGCGAGGCCGTCGTGCTCGGCGCCTCGACGACGGACGAGAGGCACCGAGATGACGAGTTTGGCTCAGAACGATGCTCGGACCCTCGACGGCCCTTCACAGCATTTATTGTTGAGTGAATGTAAACGCTGAGATTTTCCAAGTTTCGCGATTCTTTACCAGCACCACATTCGCCAAGCCATTGGCGTGCATCGGCTTGCCTCCTTCTTTGTAGTCTAATACTAGCGGCACAATTACATTGCCGTGGTCTCCATCAACTTCGTGGCTGACCGGCTCTCCAAGAGTGAATTTTAGGTCAGCGTCCTGGTGCTTTCTGCAATAGATTGCCAGGTCAGCCATCCAGTCCTTGAAAGCTGTCGTTCCTTCCCAGTGCCAGGGAGGAACAGCGTCTGTCACTGACGGTCGTCCAACAAAAAGAGCGGATACCGTGCCTCTGTCGATCTGACCGCGATCGCCGAGACCGCCACATCCAATGTTGTGGGCATTGGCTTCTGTGAAGAACGTTGTGACCACGCTTACCACATCGGAGCCGTCGGCTTGGGCTGTCGCTACTGAAATGCTCACTCCCAGCAGAAAGACGAGCGCAATTATTATTGATTCGATTCGCTTCAACTCGTTCCCCTCTCAGCCCAAGAATTAATCCGCACGCTTGAAAACATAGTGAGTACCAACTGCTCCTACGACCGCGCGGTAACGCACGGCCCCGCGAAGACAACCGCCTTCATTTACTTCGAACATGGAGAATCATCACGTTACGGCCTTGCGCGCACGAGGCTCATCAGATTCACTTTTTGTGAGCATGCCGCAGGTCTAGCTCTTCATTCCGTCGACGGCGACCCCAGTATACAGTTACTATCTGGAATGTATTCCGATTCGAGAGATCAGGCCGAGTTGCTGCAATATATACATTCCATCCAAGCTTTCCCAATCTTCCTGAAATTTGCCATCAGCAATACGTGAAATAACAATTGAAGTGAACGTGACCTGCTTACCAGTCGGAGCGATACCCATGAACTCACCCTTGTGAGTGCCGCGAGCTGAGGCGCGGTAAACGACCTTATCTCCTTCGGCGACCAAGTCCTCTATCGTGAACTGGATATCAGGGAACGCGCGGTAGGCCATTGCGTTGAATTCTTTTACGGATGATAGGTCCTTTACATCAGGCATGGAGGAATTGTGATAGGTGTAATTGGGCGTAAAGAATTCATCAATGGGCGCCAAATTGTCGTTGTTTATGAAGTCGATAAATCGATGGACGTGAGCCTTATTGTCATCCTCTACTGACATGCTGATATCCTCCTTAGATTCCCGTACGCTTTCAGTGGTAGAGACGCCGTAACTTGCGGTGGAATCTGAATGAATCACAACATCAAGTTAATAAAATCCTGAGAGCACAGTTACAGCATCGGGTTGGCGTCGGGCTGATTCAGTTTGAACATGCCCACGGCGCGATATGCGCTGTGGCTCACCATGAAATGCTGGCCGGCGGCGGCGATATCGCGGAAGCATCGCTGCAACGGATTGGAATCGAGAAGTGCAGTGCCACCGGCTGCTTGAAAGGCCGTCGTCGTCACGCGTTGCGCTACCTCGGTGATATAAGTACCAGCTGCACGGACCTCTGCCTGACGCGCGGGCGGCGGCACACGTCCAGTCTGCGCTTCTGCAAACAGATCGCTCATTACTTGAAGTCCATAGGCGCGTGCCGCAGCGAGCTCGATTTCGGCTTTGCCGAGCTCAAACTGAACGTGTGGTTGTGTCGGCAGAGGCGAAGGTGGAAAGCCGCGGCCCTTCTCCACAGCCTGTGTCGCAATCTCATCCAAGGCGCGTCGGGCTATTCCGAGCGGGAGCCCGATGTGAAATGAAGTGACGATAGATGACCGACCGAGCCTGAAAGCAGCACCGCCAGTAACAGCATTGCCGAGGATTAAATCGACGAAAGAAAAACTCATCTCTTCCGGAACGAACTGGTCGTCGATGCTGTAATCCGAACTGCCGGACGCTCGGAGTCCGGCCACTTGCCAATTATCATGGACAACTACCTGATCACGGGGCAGAAGCACGAGCCGCGCTCCGGCCGGCAACGGCTTTCCGGGAATGATCGCCCCTGCAGCCACCCAGTCGGCGTGATAGATACCGCTGCCGTATGGCCACCGTCCTTTGACTCGGTAGCCACCCGGGACCGGTTCCGCGGTTCCCCTCGGCAGAATTGTACCCGCCATCGGAGGCACCCGGTCAGCGAACAACCGCCGCGTTGTAGCAGCTGGCAGATAGGCTCCAGCCAATCCGGCACTGCCACCCAAAATGCCAAGCGTCCAACTCGTGGACGCATCGATCCGCGCCAGCGCTTCAAGCAGGATGACCACGGTGACCGGATCAGCCTCCAGCCCACCCAGCTCGCGCGGAGCGAAAAATTGTAAGAGCCGCGTCCTCCGCAGCGCCGCCATCGTAGGCTCGGTTAGACGGCTGAGTGCTTCCGAAGCGGCCGCATGTTCGGCGACGATGGGGGCGATCGACTCGACTTCTGCCAGTAACTCTTTGCGGAGCAGTTCTTCTTGCTGCATTTGCTTCCTCGGAGCATCCCGTTGAGGAGCCCAGGACCTCATCGCGTTCGTTTGATTCAATCAAGCCTTCAGGGTTACAGCATTGGGTTGGCGTCGGGCTGGTTGAGTTTGAACATACCGACGGCGCGATACGCGCTCTGACTTACCGCAAAGTGCTGGCCGGCGGCGGCGATATCGCGGAAGCATCGCTGCAATGGATTGGTATCGAAGAGCCCAGTTCCCCCCGCCGCCTGGAACGCCGCCGTCGTAACGCGTTGCGCTACCTCGGTGACATAGGTACCGGCAGCGCGGACTTCCGCCTGACGCGCAGGTGGTTGCAGGCGTCCGGTGTGCGCCTCGGCCCACAGATCGCCCAATATCTGAAGGCCGTAGGCGCGCGCCGCCGCAAGCTCTATTTCGGCCTTGCCCAGCGCGAACTGGACCTGCGGCTGCGTCGGCAAAGCGGAAGGCGGGAAGCCGCGGCTCTTCTCAATTGCCTGAACAAAGATTTCATCCAATGCCCGACGTGCGATTCCAAGCGCGATTCCGATATGAAACGGAACGACAATCGCCGGCATGCCGAGCCTCATAGCCTTGCCGCCAGTTACTGCCTGACCCATCGAAAGAGCCGTAAAGGGGAAAGTCATCGCCTCCGGAACGAATCGATCTTCAATGCTGTAATCGGAGCTTCCGGAGCCTCTCAATCCAGCCACCTGCCAATTGTCGTGAATCAGAATCTGCTCGCGTGGAAGAACGACCACGCATGCGCTTTCCGGGAGTCGTTGGCCCGGAATGATGGTTCCGGCGAGTACCCATTTCGCGTGATGAATACCGCTCCCGTACGGCCATCGCCCTTTAACTCGATAGCCGCCGGGAACCCGTTCAGCAGTGCCCTTAGGCAGAAGCGAACCAACCATGGGCGGGATCGTCTCCGCAAAGAGCCGGGCTGTCGTCGTGACCGGCAAGTACGCCGCAGCCAGTCCGGTTGAACCGGCGATAATCCCCATAGTCCAGCTCGTGGATGCATCGATACGGGCAATCGCCTCAAACACTAATAGTTGCGTGACCGGATCGTTGGCTTCCAATCCACCCAACTCGCGCGGGGCGGCGAATTGTAAGAGCCGCGTGCTCCGCAGCGCCGCCATGGTGGGCTCGTCGAGACGGCCAAGCGTCTCGGACGCTGCGGCATGTTCTGCGATGGTCGGCGCTATCGAATCAACCTCGGCTAGCAACTCTTTGCGGAGTAATTCTTCCTGATGCATCTCACTTACCTCGCCACAACCTTGACGGATGTTCTCAGGATCCCTCGGATCTTTCGTTTCAGATTTGCGAGATGACCTCCTGGCGGAGGCGGCGGATCTGCTTCTCATCGATGCCCATCGCTGCCCCAAAAATGAACTGCGAAACGCTCCAATGTTCAGCGCGGCGTGTGAGTTCAGCCACGCACTGCTTCGGTGTACCGATGAAGACGGCCGGCGAAGCGGCGAGTATCTCCGTAGCTACGTGGAACATTTGCGCGACCGCCGCGAGAGTCTGGCGGGCGGCCTCCTCGGTATCGACCAGCATAAACACCAGCATCACATTGCTGATCTTGATCGCCTTCGGATCCCGGCCGATCCGTTTGGCTTCAGCACGTACGAAATCGACGCGCTCGCGAAACGCTTGATCGTTCATCCGGCCCAATGCGCCAGCTGACATCCTTCCCAGCTTACCTACGGGAGAAATGATGTTCAGGTAATCCGCGTGTTTTGCCGCCAGGCGCAAAAGTCCATTACCGCCGCCACCAAGCAGAATCGGCGGATGAGGTTGCTGAATCGGTTTCGGCCACAGAATCGCGTCGCTTAGCTGATAGTACTTGCCGGCGAAGTTAGTGCGTTCATTCGCCCACAGCGATTGCATGCAGGTGAGCGATTCATCGAGCATCGCGAGGCGCTCGGTGACCGGCGGAAACGGGATCCCAGTCATGCGGAACTCGGTCTCGGTCCAGCCAGCGCCGATTCCGACAATTGCTCTGCCGTTGCTGACGTGATCCAGTGTGACGAGGCTCTGCGCCGCTATCACCGGATGCCGGAACTGATTGCACAACACGAGGTGTCCCACCCGAATCTTGGTCGTCGCTGTTGCAACAACGGTAGCGAGCTGAACGACATCGTGCGCCAGCGCGTGCGGGTCGTATACTCCCTCGGCGCCCTCCAGAACTACATGGTCAGGAAAGACGATAAGGTCAAACCCCTCGCCCTCTGCCACTCGTGCGAGATCATGGACGCGCGCCGGCGCTAGATTGGCGAATTGAAACCCGTATTCCATTTAGGTTCTCCGAAGAGGAGTTACTACTGCATCAATTTGATCGCGAGCCGACCTGCGCCCGCATATAGTGATTTAATCGAGGCCGAAGACCATCTGTGCGGCCCTTAAAGTATCGGGCCTCTGCATCATCAGGACCGAAATCCGAAACCTTTGCGAAGCCGACCTTTCGCACTTGTTCAGCTAGTTTGGCGGGGTCGAAAAAGGTCTGTTGCGGTTCGCCGCGAGCTTCCGCAGCAGTCATCACGACGGCAAGCATCCTCTGGGTCTCTTCATCAACTAATTCTTTTGGAACGCTATAATCGAAGATGATCTCAGTTCCGGGGACGAGTGCAGCTACCGCCGACAAGGTGTCGAAAATAATGTCGGTGGAAAGGTACATCATAACACCGAGCCACGAGAAAAGGACGGGCACATCAGCGCGATAGCCGCTCATTTGCAGGTTATCAACTAAGGAATCCCTTTCGAAATCGAACGGCACTAAACTAAGGTTAGGGGGCAACCGTACAGCGGCGGCGCGAAGACGATCGCGCTTCCACGCTTGGGTGGCTGGATGATCTACTTCGAAGACGTGCAGAACTTTCGCAAGTTCCGGCCGGCGGTACGCGAATGAGTCAAGTCCAGCAGCAAGTATTACGAACTGGGAAATGCCCCGTCCAACCGCAGCATCGACTTCGTCTTCGAGGTAGCGGCTTCGGCTTACAACATTAGCCGTAGCAAACTGACGAAGTCTCAAAGCAAATTCCGGATTCGTAGTTCGCGCAAATTCAGTATCTAACTGCTCAAGCTGTCCCTCGAGCGCGGACTCGCACTCGCATCCGGAAAACGCTAGTGCGAAGGTATCTTCGAAGATCTTGGGCGGCTGATCCCACAAGAGATGAGCGGCCCGAACCATCGCGCAGAATATGGCCGTGGCGCTTGGTTTACCTTCTTCCACCGGATCCTCCCTGCGACATCAGTGCGGTCATGACTCCCGAAAACAAACGGTTCAACTCTGACTAAGAATGAAAGCTCACGCCCGCAACTTTCAAAGCTAATTCCCTAACGCACTTTTCCCGTTTTCCAGCCATCGCCGGCATTCAGGTGTCAGAGCTCTCCTCGCTGCGGCGTCGTATAGAGCGATTTCGTCAGCCGTAAGAACTTCTTTCCATCGGTTGTTAGTCCCTTTATAGAAGAATGTTTCTGCGCCTCCCTTAAGTACTTGTCTTAGTCGGTCCTGGGGAGCCGCAGTCCTCATCTTTGCCAGCGTGCAGTTACGGATGATTGCCGGCCATGACTCCTCTGGCACCCCGATTTCAAGAAAGTCGGCTATCCGCTGAGCTTCCGCTCGAAAATCCGCTGACAAGTCCGCATAGTGCACGAAATGAATGTTGGGTAGATGACGATAATTCCACCACGACTGAACATGACGTAGCGGCGAAAGAAACGGGTATCCCTCGCTTTCCCATTCAAACCAGCCTCGCGTCATAAACATTCGCCAAAAGTAGTGAATGTCGTCGGGACACGGTTGGACTTCAGGTCCGATACGTCCCGGAGTTGTGTTAAATAAGGTCAGTGCACCCTCAGTAAAGCTCCGATAGTGATTCCACACCGACATGAAGACATCGCGGGTGTCACGACCCACATACAGGTATTTGACCCGTCGATCGTAGCGTAGACCGTCTAGCGGTAGGTGCGTCTTGATGAAGCGCCGATGGGTTTGTTGCGCGAGTTGACTCAGCACCAAGTCCGATGGGACTACACGCTGCTCAAGCCAGGGGGACATCTCGATAGGAGCCGCGGGCAGGTCGCGTCCCGAAAAGATCAGGTTGGCGACGACACCTTGCGTCCACGTTGTACCAGTCTTACCAGACGTTGCGATGACGATGTCATCATCTCGGAAATCGATGAAGTTCCAGCGCAAGCTGTCGAGAAGATAGTTCTGATAGAGATGCTTGATCTCGGGGATTTGGTTGGAGAGCGTCCTCGCCATTGTTTCACGCGGCTTTGCGCTGGGTTTAGCGTCTTCCACCTGAACCTCCTGCGACACCGGATCATGTTCCGAGGCCTTGTTTCTCGCTCGTCGAATCCATCTCGACTACTGGCCCGCGAAACCGATCTCACTCTTTTTCGAACAGCAGCGGCAGAGTCTGAAAGCCGAGTCCAATCGATGTGAAAGTTTGGCGCCTTGCCGGAGTCGGCCCGGGCTTGATTGCCGAGAAACGATCAAGGAATGCGTTGAGCGTAATCTTCGCTTCCGCACGCGCTAGCGGTGCGCCCATGCAATAGTGAATACCCAAGCCGAATGCGACATGGTTGCGCAAATCACGATCGAGCCGGAACTCGTCAGGATTCGGGAATTGCTTGGGGTCGCGGTTCGCCGCCCCATAGTAGACATTAACCCGGTCTCCGGATGGGATCGTCACACCTGAGATGTTGACCTCCCGAGTCGTGTGACGGGCAAGCTGTTGCACTGGGCTCTCGTAGCGCAGGCACTCGTCGATTACCGGTTCTACCAAGCTCCGATCTTTTCGCAGGCGCGCCCACAGCTCGGGTCGCTCCGCCAGAATGTTGAGCATATTGCCGATCAGATTGGTCGTCGTCTCATTACCTGCGAGCAGCAGAAGCATGCTGAAGCCGAGAACTTCCCAATCTTCGAGCTTCTCGCCGTCCACCTCTGCTTCGACCAGTGCGGTGATCAGATCGTCGGCACCGCGAGCTCTGCGCGCCGCCGTCATCTTGCCGAAGTATGCGACCATTTCGTCGACCTTGCGTTTGTTCTCGACCGGATCTGCAGGAGCAGTCGAAATGAAAGCGTCGCTCCAGCGTTTGAAGGTCTCGAATTCGTCGCCGGGAATTCCGAGTAAACGAGCGATAACCTTTATCGGCAGCGGTATCGTATAGCCCTGAACAATCTCATTTTCGCCCGCGCCGAACTCATCCAACAGCTCTTTGGCGACCGCGGCAATCCACGGCGTCAA
>Ga0335074_10017332_pt1 | contig 10157 bp, 8 predicted proteins | sample Lox_Sample_23_FD_206715 | JGI IMG/M metagenome (GOLD analysis project Ga0335074, IMG submission 206715) | Soil microbial communities from Loxahatchee National Wildlife Refuge, Florida, United States - Lox_Sample_2.3 | ecosystem: Environmental > Terrestrial > Soil > Wetlands | place: USA: Florida...
GTTGCCGGGGGCATCCCAGCATTCGGCTTCTCGCCGCCCCACAGCCGGCTGACCTCATCGTGCACGAAACCCGGCACGCTCGGCTTCAAGTCGCGGAGCGTTTGATCGAAAGCCCAATCCTGGTACACCTGATACAGCACGCTGCTGGTGTTGACCCACACATAGCAATCGAGCGCGATCAGCCCTAACAGTAGGAAAACCCATTCCAGCGTGCGCAAACCGCGGTGCTCCGGTTCCCGCCGCCTCATTGCGTCCCCGCCCCCGAGTCGGGAAACAGATAGCTGGTCCGCGTGCGCACGATCAACTTTCCGTGATCGGGAGACGACGCTTCCACCTTGATGTGCCGCTCGCGCTTGCCCTCGGTCGACGGTTCGTATCCGATCGTGTATCGAGTGCGAATGTCCTTGGCGATCCGCCGGCAAACCGGCACGATCTCGGCCAGCGTCTTCGGATGATAGAACACGCCGCCGCTCACCTGCGCCAGCTTCTTCAGCACGCCCTCGTTCTTCTCGGGATCGTCTTCGTCGTAGATCCCGATGGTGTAAATGGTCGCCGCGGACGACAAAACGCGCTGCATCACCTGCCGCTCGGTGTGCGTGCTGTGGTTGTCCCCGCCGTCGCTAATCACCACCAGCGTCTTCTTGTCCCTCCGGCCAAAATTGAGCTGATCGAGAGCCATGTCGATCGCGTCGTAAAGCGCCGTGCGCCCCTCCGGGTCGCCTTGCCACAACGCAAGCCGCAGTTGCTGGACTTTATCGGTAAACAGTATATTGTCGGGAAGTCCGCGCCTCGGACGCTCGTTGAAGTTGATCACGAACATCTCGTCCATCGGATTGCTGGCGCTGTTAAACACCAGCGCTGCGGTGATCACCTGCGCGCGCTTCGGCCGCATACTGCCGCTCTCGTCCACTACCAGCCCCACCGTTACCGGAATGTCGGCATCGGCAAACTGGGTGATGGTTTGCGGTTTCCCATCCTCAAAAACTTTGAAGTCGTTCTTAGACAGCCCGGAGACAAAGCCTCCCTTGCTGTCCTTCACGCTCACGTCTAATAAAACTAGCCGCGTGGTGGTCTGTATGGTGAACTCATGGGTGTCGTCGGTCGCCCCTCCGGCCGTCCTCGCTTGAGACCAGCCCAGTGCGCTCGCGATCGCCACCGCGCTCACCACCCAAACCACTCCGCGGCTGCAGGTCATAACAGTTCCACTTGTATGGTAACTGTTACGACAAACGGAAAGCCCGGACCAGGGCGAAAAGACCAAGCGAAGCCAAGCCGATCAGCCCAACCAACGGGAACGGGCTGGCGGTCTTCGGCAATTCCTGCGGAGCCGGAGCTGGCGCGGGAGCCGGTGCGGCTTCAGGCTGCGGAGGAGGAGTGGCTTGCGCTACTTCCTGCTGCGGTGGCGGAGCCGTCTGCGTTACAGCGGCTTGCGGCAGTTCGGCAGGCTGCGTGGCTTCGGTCGTCGGCACGCTTTGATGCGTTACAGCAGCAATCTGAGCTGCCGCCGATTTCGGATAAGCGAATTCCTGACCGAAGTTGTCGCCCGGATAGAACCACGCTCTCAAAGCTTTCGGTTGTCCGGGAGGCGTTTCCCAGAACGTGAACACGGTCTTGCCGGTCGGCTGCAACCGGTAGTTCGGGATTGCCAGGATCGTAGTAAACAAATGCGATTGGTCCGCGTTGAAAATCTGCACGATGTGCCGGTCCGAGGGCGAATCAAGGAGCTTGATTACGTACTTGCCGGCTGGCAGTACCATGTTCGGAACCTGGATCGGTTGGTTCACGGTGAGAATTGTCAGCTTGTTCCATTCATCCGCAGGCGCATTGGGGGCGAGCGCGAGTCCCAGCAATCCGACGGATGCCATTGCTAATATCAAACGCTTCATGTTGACTCCTTCTTTTTGCAAATTGCCGCTTCGCGATCGCTTCATGCAACCGCACGGTTCTTTTGGCTGCCCACCAAGTGGCCGCAACCTGATTTCACTGGGGCAGTTTGCATGCCAAAGGAGGAAATCATTCTGAATCAGTCTTGTTGTTTGATTTCGCACGGAATGTAACCTTGAAACTTTTACCGCGGGTGTCGCGGAATACGCCGACAGGTGTCCACCAGCCGTCGCGGCGTTTCTATTCCGTTAGCGTTCGAGAGGATCTTCCACCCAGGGCGGCGTCGCGTCCATCAGGTGCGCCAGCGTGGGTTCGAGTGCACTCATCTTTGCCTTCATTTCCCAAGCGATTTTGCGGTAACTGAAGTGCCCCTTCACACCCGAGCGCAGCCGCGCAATATATTCCGCCTCGGCAAAATCCATCTTAAAGAGGAACCGGGAGCGCGTGGCGAACGTCAATAGGTATTGAGCACCCGGTTGTGGTAGTGTATCCGCAACTGCGCGCGCCTGCTCCATCAGCGCTTGATAACTTGCGCTTAATTCCGCTGCGTGAATAGCCTCAGGCGTCTCGAAACCAAGCTGCGCCGAATAATTTTGCCGGAATTGTTGGCAGCGCCGATGGCGATGTAAATCGCGATACGCACCGATGTCCATGATGATGTCGTACACATACGGCGCACTCCGGAAACCTCGCAATAGCTCATCGCGCCGCGTGCGCGATCGCAACGCTACATCCAGCACTTCCTGCTTGCGTGCCGCGCTCCACGCGCACACCGTTTCATACAGCGCGCGATACGGCCAATCGGTCACCGGATAGAGCAGCGTCGCGACGACATCCGACATCGTATCGGCCGGCTTCATCAGATCCACATCGTCTTTCGTTGCCCCCGCGCGATTCTCGCTCAGATTTTGCCGCGCCCATTCGCGCAAATCTTCCCGGCTGCGCAGTGCATGTTCATCCGCATCAAGATGCCGCGCCAGCGTGGGCGCAACCGCATCGGCGGCCGCTTCATGGTTCCATCGCAAACACGGCTCGGCCGCGCACGCCTCCGCGATCTCTGCCGCCAGGCTCCGCAGCTCTCCATACTCCGATGCCTTCAACCGCCGCACCTGGCGCTCCAGCGTACGAATGCTGGTCACTTGTCCGACGCCGGTGGGAATTCCGAAGCACAGCAGATAGCGCGCCACGTCGAATGCTCGCGCGCGGACATTGCGCTGATACGTTTCCGGCTTCATGCCTTCCGGCCTCGGCAATTTTTCCTTGAGATACTCGAAGACTTCGGCGTGGACTTCCCTATATCCCGAGAGCAGCGCGCCCGCGGCTTCTTGATACCGCGCCGCCTGCACTGCATCGAACTCGGGCGGCGTGATGCACGCGGATTTCGAAAAATCCTGATACCGCGACGAACGCGCCTGCCCATCCCATAGCTGCTCGTCTTCAATCTCAGTCGCAGCCAGCTCCGAGATGCCTTCAAAGCACAGCACCACGTGCCCTAAATCCGCAATCGACGCGTGCCCATATTGGAAATAGAAGCTCTCGAGAAACTTCGCCGAGTCGTGCGTGCGCACCCACTCCATCGAATCGCGAATCGAATCCGGTGACCGGCTGTAGCGCGCCAGCGCGAACGCGCATTTTTCCGGCGGGATCGGCCCGAGCGTCAGTACGCGGGACATTAACCCTTGAATTCGCCAGCCAGCCGGCTCGCAAACGGATGCTTCTGCCCGGTGTACTTGCTGCTGGCCTTCTTGTTATACGGCATCGACGACGGCGTCGACAGTTGCTCAAAGGTGAAGGAGCAAATCCGCATCCCCGGATACAGCGCCACCGGCATACGCCCCAGATTGCTCAGCTCGAGCGTTGCCTTGCCGGCCCATCCCGGATCGAACAGCCCCGCCGTTCCATGCACGATGATCCCGATGCGGCCCAAACTCGACCGGCCTTCCAGCCGCCCCAGCACGTCGTCATCCAGCTCCAGCGTCTCTTCGGTGATCGCCAGCACGAACTCGCGCGGCTGCAAAATGAACGGCTCGCCGGCGGGCACCTCCACGCTCTGCATCAAACCCTCGATGCCCTTGCTTTCCCGCAAGTCGATATACGCGTTGCGGCTGTGTTCGAACACGTTGAACTCGTGCCCTAACCGGAAATCCACTGAGCAGCTTCCGAACTGCTCCGGCGGCAATTCGGGCGAAATCTTGATCTTCCCCTCCGCCAGATACCTGCGGATGTCCACGTCGGACAAAACCATAGAGATTCAAAAATAGCACGAAGTTATCAAGCTCACCTCCGTGCTCTTGCCAATCCTGGTGTTCGCTCCGAAACCCCCTTCGCCAAGCCATCGAAATCCCCTGTGCTTTGGCCCTTCGCGGGCAGGTTACGAAACGATTCCCGGATTCGTCATAATGGGAAATATGTCTACGGTAACCGCAAAAACAGCCCGCGACGTGTCGCGCCCACTCAGCTCCAATAAGCATCTCCTGCGATGGGTGGAAAAGATGGCGGAGCTGACTAGGCCGCGCGACGTTCACTGGGTGGACGGCTCGGAAGAGGAAAACGAGGCGTTGTGCGCCCAAATGGTTGAGGGCGGAACCTTTATCAAGTTGAACCAGGAACTGTGGCCCGGCTGCTATTATGCGCGTTCCGACGCGAGCGATGTCGCTCGCGTGGAAGATCGCACTTTCATCTGCTCTCTTTCTAAAGACAACGCCGGACCGACCAACAACTGGGTCAATCCCTTCGAAATGCGCAAGAAGCTGAAGGAGTTGTTCAGCGGATGCATGGAAGGCCGCACCATGTATGTGCTGCCGTTCAGCATGGGGCCTGTCGGCTCGCCGATGTCACAGATCGGCGTGCAGCTCACCGATTCGCCGTACGTCGTGGTGAACATGCGCATCATGGCGCGCATCGGGCTGAAGGTTTTCCAGGAAATCGACAAGGACGGCCAGCGCGTGGTTCCGTGCATGCACTCCGTGGGCATGCCGCTGAAGCCGGGCGCTCGCGACGTGCCGTGGCCTTGCAATAGCGAGAAGTATATCGTGCACTTCCCCGAAACGCGCGAAATCTGGTCGTACGGATCTGGCTACGGCGGAAATGCGCTGCTTGGCAAGAAGTGCTTCGCGCTGCGCATCGCATCGAACATCGCGCGCGACGAAGGCTGGATGGCCGAGCATATGCTGATCGTAGGCGTCGAAGATCCGCAGGGCGAAAAGACCTACGTCGCAGCCGCTTTCCCGAGCGCCTGCGGCAAGACCAATTTCTCCATGCTGATTCCGCCCAATGGATTCGACGGCTGGAAGGTGTGGACCGTGGGCGACGACATCGCCTGGATCAAACCGGATGAAAATGGCCATCTGCGCGCCATCAACCCGGAAGCCGGATTCTTCGGCGTGGCGCCCGGAACTTCGGTGAAAACCAATCCCAACGCCATGACCACGCTCTCGCGCAATACGATTTTCACCAATGTCGCGCTCACTCCCGAAGGCGGCGTGTGGTGGGAAGGCATGACCGACGAACCGCCGGCCGAGTGTACGGATTGGCGCGGCAATCGCTGGACTCCTGAAATCGCGAAGGAAACCGGGGTTAAGGCGGCCCACCCCAATTCGCGCTTCACCGCGCCGGCCTCGCAATGCCCCACCATCGATCCGGCGTGGGAAGATCCTACCGGCGTGCCGATCAGTGCGCTGATCTTCGGCGGACGCCGCGCAACTACCATGCCGCTGGTCTACCAGGCCTTCAACTGGAGCGCCGGCGTATACATCGGCGCCACCATGGGATCGGAAATGACAGCGGCCGCTGCGGGCGGCGTCGGGCAAGTGCGGCGCGATCCGATGGCCATGCTGCCGTTCTGCGGCTATCACATGGGCGATTATTTCCGTCACTGGATCAAGATGCAGCGCAGCTTAAGCGAAACGCCGCGCATCTTCCACGTGAACTGGTTCCGCAAGGATGCCAACGGCAAGTTCCTGTGGCCGGGCTTCAGCGAAAACATGCGGGTGCTGAAGTGGGTCGTGGATCGGGCCCATGGCCGTGCTCTCGGCCGCGAAACCCCGATCGGCTGGATGCCGCGTTACGACGACATTCACTGGGACGGGCTCAATTTTTCGCGCGCGCAGTTCGACGAGCTCCAGGCTTTCGACCGTGCTGCCTGGCAGAAGGAAGTGATCCAGCACGAGGAGTTGTTCCTCAAGCTGCACGATCATTTGCCGCCGGAAATGATTTACGAGCGCGAACTGCTGATTTGCCGGCTATAGGAGCTGGGTATCTGAGCCAGAGTCCGCTGGTGCTGTCGCCCGCACGATCGGTTCGCCCAGGCCCGTCTGGCCCTCAGCGCAGGAACAGATTCTGGAAACGGCTGGGAGCGAATGGCGGCATTTGGTGTTCGCAGCTCTCTATTTGAGATTCCCCGAGGCTTCCATGAACCAGGCGCGATTCACGAGCGGTAAATTCTGCCTTCTCTGAGACCACGCTAACCTACAGCAGGCACGTGCGAAACGCGCCTTCGGCCTAAGGTGTTTCACCGAGACTACCGCTCCTAAACTCTCCAGGTTCTAAGGCGACCCGTGGGCGTATCTAGGACCAAGGACCAATTGCCGGTACGGTGTTTGAGCCTTAGGCTATTTTTAGGAGTGTCACACGCGAATGCTTAGAGGCATAATTATTTGTCCAGATGTGGATTTGAATGAGCGTCTGGAAACGATCCTGACCGAGATTGGGATCGTCAGCGTTACGCGTACACTCGATCGTTATCCGAGCAGTCTGGAGCTGTTGCGTTTCCTCCGTGCCCACGCGCCGCAAGTGATCTTCGTCAGCACGGAGTCGACACCCAAGGCGATGGAGATTGCACGCGAGGTGGAAAAGAACACCCCCGGCGTCCAGATTGTCGCGATCAGCCGCTTCGTCGACCCACAAATTCTGTTGGAAGTGATGCGCGCGGGAATCCGCGAGTTCGCCTCCCTTCCCTTCGATCGCCAGGCGCTGGTGGATGCGCTGGTTCGGATCAAGGACCTGGTCCAGGCGCGGCCGCCTGCCATTGAGGCCACGCACCAGGTATTCAGCTTCTTGCCCTCCAAGGCCGGCGTGGGAACCTCTACCCTCGCGCTCAACGCGGCCGTTTCCATGTCCCGCGTACCGGACTCGTCCGTATTGCTCTCGGACTTCGACCTGAACTCGGGAATGGTTCGGTTCATGCTGAAGCTGGATAGCACCTACTGCGTGACCGATGCCGCCGAACACGCCATCGAAATGGACGAGAGCCTGTGGCCCACCATGGTCACCACCATCGAGAAGCTGGATGTGCTGCACGCCGGAAAACTGAACCCGGATTTCCGCATCGAGCCCACGCAGATCCGCCACTTGATGGAATTCATGCGGCGAAACTATTCGGCGCTCTGCTTCGACATGTCGGGCAATCTGGAGCGCTATTCGCTCGAGATCATGCACGAATCCAAGCGCATCTTTCTGGTGTGCACGCCCGAGATTCCCTCTCTGCACTTGGCGCGGGAGAAATATCAGTACCTGAAGCAGCTCGATCTGGGCGAGCGCGTTGCGGTGCTGTTGAATCGCTGTCCGAAACGCTCCGTCATCACTCCCCAGCAGATCGAACAACTGTTGGGCGTTCCAATCTATATGACCTTCCCCAACGATTATCAGGGAGTGCAGCGCGCCATGACGGCGGGAACCTGGGTCGAATCCGGCAGCGAATTGGGCCGCCAATTCACCTCGCTCGCGCAATGCATGCTGGAAGCCAAGGTCGCGCCGGCTCCGGAGCCGAAAAAGCGCTTCATCGAGTTCTTCTCGGTGGTGCCCGGCAAAGCGGTCGCGCCCGTTCGCAAATCGGCAGGCTAAGCACCATCCCCGCGCTGCTGAAAGCGTGCGTCAAACGAACTTCGCTATCATCTACTGTTGGAAAACGCCGTTCTCCAGTGGGTTGCCACCTACGGATATCTCGCCATTTTCGGACTCCTGACACTGGGCATCGTGGGCTTGCCCATTCCGGATGAAACGCTGCTGACGAGCTGCGGTTTTCTCATCTATCGGGGCGACCTGCACGCGATTCCGGCTTTCGCCAGCGCCTTGGGCGGCAGCATGTGCGGCATCACCTGCAGCTATATCCTCGGACGCACCGTGGGATGGAAATTCCTGCACTCGCGCGCCGGCCGCCTGCTGCACGTTCGCGACGAACAGATCCAGCGCGTGCACGACTGGTTCAATCGCATCGGGCATTGGGCTTTGTTGATCGGCTATTTTATACCCGGCGTGCGGCATTTCACCGCCATCGTCGCCGGCACCTCAAAGCTCGAGTACCACGGCTTCGCGGCGTTCGCTTATATCGGCGCGCTGCTATGGGTGAGCACATTTCTCTTCATCGGATACCACTTCGGCGAGCATTGGGAGCAAATTTTGGGCGTTGTGGAACACAATCTGAAGTACGCGTCCGCCGCGGCCGGCGTGGCGATCCTGGCGTACGCGGCATTCCTGTACCTGCGACGAAGACGGCGCGTGCGCGACTCCAGGTAGTAATCTAGAATTTAATGAGTACGACAGCTGTGAGGCCGTCCGGCCTCGTTCAAGAAAACTTCTACTCCTCGACAGCAGGAAAAAAAGCAGTAATGGCCGTGAGCGGCTGCATTCTCTTTCTGTTCGTCCTGGGACATTTGATCGGCAATCTTCAGATCTATGAAGGCCCAGCGAAGCTGAATCATTATGCGGTATTGTTGCGCACCGAACCACCGTTGCTTTGGACCGTGCGCGTAGTGTTGTTGGTGATGGTGCTGTTGCATATCTGGTCCTCGGTGCGGCTCGCCGGGCGCAACATCAACGCGCGGCCCGTTGCCTACCAGAAGAAGCAGGCTACCGGTTCATCCTACGCGTCGCGCACCATGTACTGGAGCGGTCCGATTATTCTCGCTTTCGTCATCTATCACTTGCTCGACTTCACCTTCGGCAAGGTGAATCCGCATTTTGAGGCGGGCAACGTCTACGGCAACGTGGTCGCGAGTTTTCAAGTGGTTCCAGTCGCGGCTTTCTACATCTTCGCCATGCTGCTGCTCTGCCTGCATCTTTATCACGGATTGTGGAGCATGTTTCAATCGCTCGGGATCGCGCATCCGCGCTACACGCCAATGCTGCGCCGCGCCGCGGCCACGGTCGCGATTCTGATTGCCGCCGGGAATATTTCGATCCCCGTCGCGGTGCTCGCGGGGTGGGTGCGGTGATGATCGCTGAACCTGCGATGACGCTCGACGCGCGCGTGCCGTCCGGCCCCATCGAAAAGCTTTGGGATCAAGCCCGCTTCGAAATGAAGCTGGTGAATCCGGCCAACAAGCGCAAGCACACCATCCTCGTGGTTGGATCGGGACTCGCGGGAGCTTCGGCCGCGGCCACGCTCGGCGAGCTCGGCTACAACGTAAAATGCTTCTGTTTCCAGGATTCGCCGCGGCGCGCGCACAGCATCGCGGCGCAGGGTGGCATCAACGCTGCCAAGAATTATCACGGCGATGGCGACAGTGTTTTTCGGTTGTTCTATGACACGGTGAAGGGCGGCGATTTCCGGTCGCGTGAAGCCAATGTTTATCGGCTCGCGCAGATCAGCGTCAACATCATCGATCAATGCGTGGCGCAGGGCGTCCCGTTCGCGCGCGAGTATGGCGGGACGCTGGCCAACCGGTCCTTTGGCGGCGCGCAGGTTTCGCGAACCTTCTATGCGCGTGGGCAGACCGGCCAGCAGTTGCTGCTCGGCGCGTATCAAGCGCTGGAACGGCAGGTGCACGAAGGCCGCGTCACCATGTACCCGCGCACCGAGATGCTGGATCTGGTGGTGGTGGATGGCCGCGCCCGCGGCATCGTGACTCGCAATCTCGTGACCGGGCGGATCGAATCGCACGTGGGCGACGCCGTGGTGCTTGGAACAGGCGGGTATGGAAATGTTTATTATCTTTCCACCAACGCCAAGGGCTCGAACTGCACGGCGATCTGGCGGGCGCACAAACGGGGCGCGTTGTTCGCGAACCCCTGCTTCACGCAAATTCATCCCACCTGCATTCCGGTCTCGGGCGATTATCAATCCAAGCTGACGTTGATGAGCGAATCGCTGCGCAACGACGGCCGCATCTGGGTGCCCCTGAAGGCCGGCGACAAGCGGCCGCCGAACCAGATCCCGGAGCCCGAACGCGATTACTATTTGGAGCGAAAGTATCCGAGCTTCGGTAATCTGGTGCCGCGCGACGTAGCGTCACGCAATGCGAAAGCGGTATGTGACGAGGGACGCGGTGTGGGCG
>Ga0335074_10017333_pt1 | contig 10156 bp, 11 predicted proteins | sample Lox_Sample_23_FD_206715 | JGI IMG/M metagenome (GOLD analysis project Ga0335074, IMG submission 206715) | Soil microbial communities from Loxahatchee National Wildlife Refuge, Florida, United States - Lox_Sample_2.3 | ecosystem: Environmental > Terrestrial > Soil > Wetlands | place: USA...
TGGATCAAGCCTTCGCCCGTCCAAAATTCTACCGGACGGCTCTGATTTTCTTCGCGAGCTTTGCGCTGCTGCTGGCTCTCATCGGGATCTATGCGGTGGTTTCGCACGCGGTCACCCAGCGCACGCACGAAATGGGGGTACGGCTGGCGCTGGGGACCACGCCCGCCCGTTTGCGCATGGCATTCGTCCGGCAAGGACTCGCCACGGTTATGCTGGGCGCCATCGGAGGAGTGGCGTGCGCGGCGAGCGCCGGCAAACTGCTCCGCACCCTGATAGAAGGAGCGCCATCACTCGATTTTGCAACCTATGTGGCGGCCGCGATTTCCATTTGCCTGATCGCGGCATCGAGTATTTGGATGGCCACGCGCCGGATTGCCCGCATGGACGTCGTGGAGATTCTTCGCGCCGAATAGCGAATTGTGGGACAGGCCTGAACAGGCCATCGTTTTGGGTGGCCTGTCTTTCGCACACCCGGGCAGACCACGAAAAACGATGGTCTGCCCGGGTCTGTCCCACGGTGCCAAGTCGGAGTGGCGCAGGCCCGGATAGGTCATCGTTTTGGGTGGCCGGTCTGGCACCCGCACAGCACTTGCTTAGGCGATTTCAGTGTGATATCGTCATCGAAACCCTGGTGAGCACTCCCGGGAAACAAAAAGAGGGATCTTGCTGCTCGCTCCGATCGTCTGGGTGCTGACGGTAGTCGTCATCTACTTCTTTGCGGCGAAAGTATGGTGGTTCCCGCCGCCCATTAATCAACATGGACTGGCTTACGACGCCCAGTTCATGCGCACGCTCGTGATTACCGGCGTTATCTTCTTTCTGGCCCAATTCGCCTTGGGTTGGGTGATCTTGCGTTACCGCGATGACGGCCGCCACCGTGCCAGCTATTCTCACGGCAACAACAAGCTGGAAGCCTTGTGGACCACCGCCACCGCCGTTCTCTTCATCGGGATCGTTCTGATCGGCACCAAAATCTGGGTCGCCGTACAACTTGGCGAGCCGGATCCGCACGCCATCCCCATCGAGATCCTGGCCAGACAGTTCGCCTTCGCCTTCCGTTATCCGGGTCCCGATGGCAAGTTCGGCGCCACGGATTTAAAGCAGGTCAACGACGCGGCGGGCAATCCTTTCGGGCTGGTGGATTCCGATCCGGCGGGCCGCGACGACATCGTAAGCGCATCGTTGAAAGTGCCCGTTGGCAAGCCCATCAAGCTGATCATGCATTCGCGCGATGTAATCCATAGTTTCTTCGTGCGGGAGTTGCGCCTCAAGCAGGATCTTGTGCCGGGCATGGAAATTCCGCTTTATTTCCAGGCCGATAAGATTGGCACGTATGAAATCCCCTGTTCCGAATTGTGCGGCCTCGGACATTTTCAAATGCGCAGCACCATGCAGGTGATGTCCGAGGCCGATTTTGAAAAGTGGAAGCAGGAACAGGCGCAGCCATGACGCACGCGCCCAAAGGCTTCATCCGGAAGTATATTTTCAGCGTCGATCACAAAGTGATCGGCATTCAATATTACTTCCTGGCGTTGTTCTCCGTGCTGGTGGGCATCAGCCTGTCGCTGGTCATGCGCTTCCACGTGGTGCATCCGGATATGAAGGTCGGCTGGTTCGGCTCGCTGTGGCCCACGGCGGCCCAGGGCGGCATCATGACCCCGGAACTCTATCTCTCCTTGATGACCATGCATGGCACCATCATGGTCTTCTTCGTACTCACCACGGCGCCGCAAACCGGATTCGGCAATTATTTCCTGCCCATTCAGATCGGCGCGAATGATATGGCCTTCCCTGTACTGAACATGCTATCGTTCTGGACCACTTTTCTGGCGCTGGTGGTGATGATCTCGGCGTTCTTCGTGCAGGGTGGCGCACCGCTCTCGGGCTGGACCGCTTATCCGCCGCTCAGCGGCGTCGGCCTTCTGTCGGGACCGGGCGAGGGATTGGGGCAAACGCTCTGGATTGTCAGTATCGCGATCTTTTGCGGCGCCTCGCTGATGGGCGCCATCAATTTCATCGCGACGCTGATTGATCTTCGCTGCCAGGGCATGTCGATGATGCGATTGCCGCTGACCTGCTGGACCTGGTTCGTTACCGCGATTCTCGGCTTGCTGGGATTCGCCGTGTTGTTGGCGGCGGGCGTGTTGCTGATCCTCGACCGCACCGCGGGCACCAGCTTCTTCGAACCCGCCGGTCTGATGGTGAGCGATCAGATCTTAAATCATAAGGGCGGATCGCCGCTGCTCTGGGAGCATCTGTTCTGGTTCTTCGGCCATCCGGAAGTTTATATCGCGATCCTGCCGGGCATGGGCGTTACGTCCACACTGCTCGCCACCTTCGCGCGCAAAGCCGTGTTCGGCTACCGGGCCATGGTTTACGCCATCCTGACCATCGGATTCCTGGGCTTCCTGGTGTGGGGACATCACATGTTCGTGAGCGGCATGAGCCCCTATTCCGCCATGGCATTTTCGGTGTTGACGATGGCCATCGGAGTGCCGTCGGCGATCAAGACATTCAATTGGATCGGCACTTTGTGGGGCGGCAAGATCCGCTTCACCACGGCCATGCTGTTCGCGCTGGGCTTCGTTTCCTTGTTTATCACCGGCGGATTGAGCGGCATTTTCCTGGGCCAACCGGCCCTGGATCTGTATTTCCACGCTACTTACTTCGTGGTCGGCCACTTCCATATGATCATGGGCGTGGCGGCCATCTTCGGCATCTTCGCCGCCACCTTTTATTGGTTCCCGAAAATGTTCGGGCGCATGATGAACGAGACGCTGGGTAAGATCCACTTCTATAGCACGTTCGTCGGCGTGTACGCCATCTTCATCCCTATGCATTATGTGGGAATCGCGGGCAATCCGCGGCGTTATGCGGACTTCACCAATTTCGATTTTCTAGGCAAGCTGATCCCGGTACACATATTCATGACGCACGCCGCCTATTTCACCGCGGCCGTGCAGCTCATCTTCGTGTTCAACCTGTTCTGGAGCATGAAATCCGGCAAGAAGGCGCCCATCAACCCATGGGAAGCGACCACGCTCGAATGGACCGTCCCCTCACCGCCGCCCTTCGATAACTTCGCCGGCCGGCAGCCGGTAGTGAATCACGGACCCTACGAATACAGTGTGCCTGGCGCCCCGCGCGACTATATCATGCAAACCGATCCGGTGGAGGCACATGCGGAATAAGCAGGTGCTAGGTGGTGGGTGGTGGGTTGTAGGCCGCGAGCATTCGCTCGTAATCCGTCACCCATCACCCTCAACCTACCCACAACCCGGTCTTTACCCACAACCCGCAACCCACCACCCACCACCCGTTCGCAGCCATGCCTAGCACGATCACGTCCGACATCATCAAGCCTCCGGCGCCGCCCACGGGGGGCGGTGGATTCGGCGGTGGGGGGGGATCAGATGGGCGCGGCTCGTCGCGGCGCGCGTCCATGACCGGCCTGATGGTTTTACTGGCCGCGACCACCATGGCTTTTGCGGCTTTCACCAGCGCTTATGTGGTTCGCCGGGGGATCTCCAACGATTGGGTGCCCACGAAATTGCCCCACATCGTGTGGCTGAATACCGCGGTTCTGCTCACCAGCAGTTTGATGATCGAATTGGCGCGGCGCGCGCTGAAGAACGGCCGGCGCACCGCGTTCAACGGTTATTGGACCGGCGGAACCATCCTGGGCGTCCTCTTTCTGGTTGGCCAGGCCATCGCCTGGATGCAATTGAACGCGGCGGGTGTTTTTGTCGCCAGCAATCCCAGCAGCTCGTTCTTTTATTTGTTGACCGCCACGCATGGCTTCCACATCCTGGGTGGTCTCGCGGCGCTGGCGTATGTCGATGTGCAGGCATGGCGGCTGCGCCTTGGCCCGGGCAAGCGCACCGCGGTGGATGTAAGCGCGATCTTCTGGCATTTTGTGGATGGTCTTTGGATTTACCTGATGATCTTATTTTTCGTTTGGGGGTAATGTGTCGCAAGTCGATTCGGGTACGGCGGCGGCTTCGGTTTGGTCGGGTGGACGTTCGCCGTACGCGGTAAATTCGAAAAAGTTAGGGATGTGGCTGTTCATCATCGCTGATGCGCTGACTTTTTCAGCGATTCTGATGGCGTACACCTATGTCAGATTGGCAACGCCTAACTGGCCCATGCCCTTTCATTTCTTCCCGAGCATCATATTTTCCACCGTCATGACTTTCTGCCTGCTATCGAGCAGCTTGACCATGGTCATGGCCGTCGATTCCATGAATCACGGCAACCGTGCGGCTGCGGTGCGCTGGATACTCGCCACCATGGTGGGCGGAGGCGCATTCGTCGCGTTGCACCTTACTGAGTGGCTGAATCTGATTAATAACGAGCATATGACGCCGTTCAGCAATGCATGGGGCGTGCCGTTGTTCGGCGGCACCTTCTTCGCGCTGACCGGATTGCATATGACGCACGTGATCATCGGACTGATTTACCTGAGTGTCATGGCCATCGCGGTGGGCCGCGGTAAGTTCAAAGCCGAGGATGTGGAAGTAAGCGGGTTGTATTGGCACTTTGTCGACTTAGTGTGGATGTTTATTTTCCCGCTGGTTTACTTGATGTCCGCGAGAATATGATTACGGCCGGAGTTAGCCGATTATGAGCAATCATGCTGAAGCCGTTTTGGAAACAGAAAGCGCCGGCACCAGGACGTTCATCGCCGTCTGGCTGGCCCTGCTGTGCATGACGGTCGTGGAAGTCACGCTAGCTTATATGCGGCCGCCGGTGCTGGTCTTTCTGACGGCTCTGGTGGGCCTGTCGGTGATCAAGGCGGCTCTGATTATCGCTTATTTCATGCACCTGAAATTTGAGAAATTGAGCCTTTTCCTCACGCTATTCCCCATGTTGATTTTTTGTATTATTCTTATGCTTTTGATGTTCATGCCGGATTCCGGCCGGCTGATGGTGAGGCCCCAATGAAACGTATCGCTTTGGCGTTCTTTTTGACGGCCGTGAATGCCTCGGCGCAGTGCGTGATGTGCTTCCGCACCGCCGCCGCCCAGAACGCCGCCCGCGCCCATCTGCTGAACATGGGTATTGTTTTGCTTGGCTTGCCGCCCTTCTGCATTCTGGGCGGATTCCTGTTTCTCGCCTGGCGGCGCAGCCAGACCTTCGCCACCGTGCCCGAAACTCAGCTCGCCGCCGAAGATCATCTTTAGCGCGTGACGCCCCGAATTGTATAGAATTAAACACATGAGGGGGCGCTTTGCGCGTTCTATTTCTTAAAACTCAGCCCGCTCTTGCGGATCAGTGCATCCGCGAGCTGCTGCGGGTGGGATTCGACGCCGGGCACTCGACCGCAGCCAGTCCCGAAGAAATGTCCGCGGTGCTCGACCGGACTCCGCATGATTTAGTGGTCACCGAACACTCCGCCCCCGGATGGAGCTGGCGCGCCGCGCTGGAAGCTTCGCGCGGACTTCCCCACTCCGTGCCCCTCATCGTATTGACCCAGGATCCCGATCCCCGCCTGCTGATGAATTGCGTTCTGGAGGGCGCGGCCGATTGCCTGCACACCGGCGAGCTGTATCGCCTGCCGGTTACCGCCCGGCAGGTGCTCGAGCTGCGGGCAGCCCGTCATGATCCCGGCGCGCGCGACGTGGTGCAGGCTGATCTGCGCTTCCGCCAGATCTTCGAAGCTTCCCCGGACGCCATCTTGCAAGTGGATCTGCAAGGCAAGATTCTGCTCGCGAATTCGCTGGCGGGCGAGATGTTTGGCTACCGGGTGGAAGAACTCGCGGGACGGCCCGTTGACGATTTCGTGCCGGCCCGCTTCCGCGCCAACCATCCGGGATACCGCGAGCATTATGCCGCGAAGCCCGCCAGACGGCCCATGGGATCCGGCCTGGATCTCTGGGCCCGGCGCCAGGATGGGAGTGAATTTCCAGTCGATATCACCTTAAGTCCACTCGATACCAAAGACGGCCCACAGGTCGTGTGCGTGATCCGCGATATGACCGACCGCAAGCGCATCGAGGAGGATTTGCGCCGCCAGGCGCGGTTGATCGATGCGTCGCACGATGCCATCATCGTGCGGGAGCCGGGCGGCAAGATTCTGCTATGGAATGCGGGCGCGCAGGAAATCTACGGATGGTCCGCCGCGGACGCCGTCGGCCAGATCAGCCACACCTTGCTCCAAACCGTTTTTCCGGTAACTCGGGAGGATATGGAACGGCAGATCGAACGCGCCGGCCAATGGGATGGCGAACTGATCCACACGCGCCGCGATGGCTCAAAAATCACCGTGGAAACGCGCCACATCATAGTGGAAAGAAGCGCCGGACGGCCGGGCGCGCTGCTCGAAATCAATCGCGATATCACGCAAAGGAAGAAGGCCGAAGAGGCCGTCAACGCGCTGAACGAACGCCTGGCCGCCGCCAACAAAGAACTGGAATTGCGGAACAAGGAAGTGGAGCGCGCCAACCGGCTGAAGAGCGAATTCCTGGCCAGCATGAGCCACGAACTGCGCACGCCGCTGAACGCCATTATCGGCTTCTCCGATCTGCTCGCGGAGCAGGTGGCGGGCGCGCTTTCGGCAAAGCAGCAGCGCTTCGTCAGCCATATCCAGCAGGGCGCGCGGCATTTGCTGGCCCTCATCAACGACATTCTGGATCTTTCGAAGGTGGAAGCCGGCCGCCTGGAATTGAATCGGGAGAACGTGCCGGTGGCCGTAGTGCTGGCGGAGGTTTTGACCGGTATCCGGCCCGGCGCGGCGGCCAAGAGCATTACCGTCCACAGCAGCGTAGCGCCGGATCTGACGGTCTTCGCCGATCGCATCCGCTTCAAGCAGATTCTGTTGAACCTGCTGAGCAACGCCGTGAAGTTTACTCCGGAAGGCGGGAAAATTTGGGTGGAAGCCGTCGAGCGGCGTGGACGGATCAGGGTTTCGGTGAGCGATACCGGCGTGGGCATCCCCGTCGAAGAACAAGAAGCCATATTCGATGCCTTTCACCAGGTGGGCGCCACCACCAAAGGCGTCAAGGAAGGCACAGGGCTAGGATTGGCCATTACCAAGCGGCTGGTGGAAGAGCATGGCGGGCGCATCTGGGTGGAGAGCGAGCCGGGCAAAGGCGCGCGCCTGAGCTTCACCATGGCAGCCGGACGTCCGCCCACCGCAGAAGCGGCTTTCAAAGATACTGCGCCGGCTCCCATCCAAGCGCCGCGCGACCGTCCCTTGGTTCTGGTGGTGGATGATGAACCGGCCGCCCGCGAGCTGCTGGCAAGCTGGCTCGAGCCCGAAGGCTATCAGATCGTCGCCGCCGCGTCTTCGGCCGAAGCACTGGCCAAAGCAGCCGAGCACATCCCCGACGCCATCACCTTGAACATGCTGATGCCCGGCAAAGGCGGTTGGGACACGCTGTACGAGCTGAAGAAAACGCCGGTCACCTCCCCCATCCCCGTGATCGTGGTGACGGTGGTGGATGAACCCAAGATCGGCCTGGCGCTGGGCGCGTCCGAATATCTGGTGAAACCCGTCGATAAGGACGTGCTGCTCGATACCGTGCGCCGCTACATTGGCCCCGGCTCCAACGGTCCGGCCAAAGTGCTGGTGGTGGATGATGAACTGGGCACGCGCGAACTGCTCAAGGAAATGCTCGAAAGCGACGGCTATATTCCGGTACTTTCGGCGACCGGCAAGGAAGCACTGGAAGCTCTGGCGAACATCTCGGTGAGCGCGATATTGCTGGATCTGATCATGCCGGAGATGGACGGCTTCGAGCTGCTGCTGCGCCTGAAAAAAGATCCCGGACTGCGCAATATTCCCGTGCTCGTGCTCACCGCCAAGGACCTGAACGATAATGAAATCGAGATGCTGCGCCGCGAGACCATCGGGCTGTTTCAAAAGGATCACGAGTGGAAGAAGCAACTCCTGGCCGATTTGAAGCGTGCGGTGGGCACCGGAGCCAGCCAGGCATGAGCCACAAGATTCTGGTGGCGGATGATAATCATGTCAGCCGTGAGCTAATCAAGGAAGTGCTGGAAATGAGCGGCTATGACGTGGTGGAGGCAGCCGATGGCCAGGAAGCCGTGACGCGCGCCCGCGAAAGCATGCCCGATCTGGCCCTCATCGATATTCAAATGCCGCGGCTGGATGGTTACGGCGTGTTGCGTGAATTGCGCGCCGATCCGCGGCTGGCGAGTTTGCAGATTATTGCTTTGACGGCCTTCGCCATGCATGGCGATCGCGAGCGCGCGCTGGATGCCGGCTTCGATGGCTACATCAGCAAGCCGGTGGAGATCGCGTCGCTACGCCAGGAGATCAAGAAGCTGTTGTAACGCGGAAGCCTTGGCGCGAACCATATGCCCCCCCCCATCAAACTCCTGGCCATCGATGACGATCCGCAAAGCCTGGAGCTCGTCTCGGAAGCCCTATCCGGCGACGGTCTCCACATCCTTACGGCCGACGATCCCGAGCGCGGCCTCGAGCTGGTGCGCCGCGAGCGTCCCGCCATAGTGCTCAGCGACATCGTGATGCCGAAGATGAACGGCATGGAGCTGCTGAGCCGCATTCTGGAAGTGGATCCGGCCACCGACGTGGTGCTCATGACTGCGCACTATTCCACCGAAGCCGCCGTGGAGGCCATCAAGAAGGGCGCGTGCGATTACCTGACCAAGCCGATTTCGCTGCCGGTGCTGCGCGAGCGCGTAGAGAAACTGGCCAACGATGCGCGCCGCCGCCAGCGCGCCAGCCAACTGGACAGCGAGTTGGTGGATACCTGCCAGTTCGAAGGCATGATCGGGCGCAGTCCGCTGATGTGGGAGATGTTCGCTCAGATCCGCCGCGTGGCGCCGCATTACCGTGCCTGTTCCGTGACCGGACCTACCGGATCGGGAAAGGAACTGGTGGCCAACGCGCTGCATAAGCTCAGCCAGGCGTCCGGCCCGCTGGTGGTTTGCAACTGTTCGGCGGTGGTGGAGACGCTGTTCGAAAGCGAGTTGTTCGGGCACGTGAAGGGCGCCTTCACCGGCGCGGATTCCAACAAAATGGGCCTGTTCGAATACGCGCATCAGGGCACGCTGTTTCTGGACGAGATCGGCGATATGCCGCTTTCCACGCAGGCCAAGCTGTTGCGCGTACTGCAGAATCGCGAAGTGCAGCGGGTCGGCTCGCTAACCGCGCGGCCGGTGGATGTGCGCGTGGTGGCCGCCACCAATCACGATTTGCGCGCGCAAATCGCCGAAAAACATTTTCGTGAAGATTTGTATTACCGCCTCTCGATGGTGGAGATCAAGACGCCGGCGCTGGCCGATCGCAAGGAAGATCTGCCGCTGCTGGAGCGTTTCTTCATTCAGAAATACGCGGCGCAATACCGCAAGCCGGTAGTGGCGATGGCGCCGCGCGCGCAGATCCTGCTGGCGCGGCATTCCTGGCCGGGCAATGTGCGAGAGCTCGAAAACGTGATCGGGCATGCCTGCATGCTGGCCACCGGCGAAGTCATCGACATCCCCGATTTGCCGCAATATATGCGGCAGGGAACTCCCGGCAGCGCCGCTCCCGCGCCAACCGGTTCCCTGGCGCCCGCCCCCGCCGATGGCGTGCCGTCCGGCGCCTTATCGTTCGATGAGCAAGAGCGGCGGGTAATCGAGCAGGCGCTCGAAAAGACCGCAGGCAATCAGGTGCACGCCGCGCGATTGCTGGGCATCACGCGAGATAAGTTGCGGTATAAAATCAAGAAGCATAGCTTAAAGTAGTGGGGCAGGCACACCGGAAGCCTTGCCGCCCGCCGCAAGCTCAGCGGCATAAGCGTAAACTGCCCGAAAATCGTGCCGCTCCATGCTGATAATCGTCCAAAATCTGCTGCTGGGATGCGCCGCTCGACAGCCACTCCAGGATCTCCTGCACGGTAATCCGGTGCCCGCGAATGCACGGCTTCCCAAACCGCCCATCGGGGTTGCTGGTGATCCTCTCCAGGGGTACGTCGTGGCTTGCCGGCATCTTTGCGCCCTCAGGTATTTACTATCGCCGCACGCTCGACTGGCTGCCGGCCTGCCCCCGTAAAAGCCTCTTCGTCCCCATCGCCTCCGAGTGGATCCCCTCATCCATTTGACCTTCGGCCTGCCCAACGAGTGCACGTGCGCGATAATCTGTTACAGCATGCTAGTCGAGTTGCTGGTCGAAAACTACGCCGTGGTT
>Ga0335074_10017336_pt1 | contig 10156 bp, 7 predicted proteins | sample Lox_Sample_23_FD_206715 | JGI IMG/M metagenome (GOLD analysis project Ga0335074, IMG submission 206715) | Soil microbial communities from Loxahatchee National Wildlife Refuge, Florida, United States - Lox_Sample_2.3 | ecosystem: Environmental > Terrestrial > Soil > Wetlands | place: USA: Florida...
ACTTGATACCCGACAACACTCAGCAGGACGGCTAAGAGCAAACCGGTAGCGATGCGAAGGGTGGGGGAAGACGCAATTCGCATAGCGGACCGATCAACTTTGCCTCCCATAGTGCCAGAAGACCGTTCATTGATCAACCGGCATTGTGTTATTTTGTTGATAAAAATAGCCTTAGCCGGCAACGGGCAAGAGGGCCGAGAATTCACAAGTCAATCTAGTTGAACTTTCGCTTTTTGTTCTCCTATACTGGCGTTCGTGTTCAATCTCCCGGAAAGCCGGCAATGCGACTTCACGATCCGCTGCAAGAAGTGTGGTGAGAATTTCCCGGCGCCTGTGGGCACCATGCCGGATTCCTGGATTGCCGCGCAGTGCCCGCTCTGCGGAGAGAAGAGGAACTATCTTCCTTCCGAAATCTTTCGGGGCAAGCTGTCTTACAAACTTGGCTTCAGAAGGGCGCGCTCGGTGGTGTCGTGATGGGAGAAATGAAGCGGGCCATCGCCCGAGAGCGGGAGGCGTGGGCGGAGAAGATGCAAGAACAGACGCGAATGAAATCGACCCTCGTCATCGCCGCCGCGATTATTGCGGCCGTCCGCTTGGCGCGCGATCCGGATATCAGCCGCCCGTCTCCCAGGCTCACGGGAGTGGTCAATGAGAGCGTTAGCCTGGCGAGGATGATCTTGGAGCGGGTAGGACGACAGCCGTGATCGTACAAAGATCCAAAACGTGGTCACATTCGGATTGACCCTTTCTCTCCATTGCACCACCAGTGGACGGCCTGATTGTCTGGGTGATCGTCCCGCCAGGCTTCTGGACCCCGGAGAATTCATGCTTCTCAGATCTGCCCGCTAAATATCGAGACAGTTTCCGGCGAGACCAGGCGAAAAGCGAACAGCTGACTGGCCATCATCTGCCCCGGCCCGAATCAGATGTGCTTCTTCATATGTGCTCACGCCACTGGTGTGTAGTGAGTGCGCCGATCCGATTACAGCGCTACAATCAAGGCAAAAGGATCGACCGTCTCGGTGGCGTCGTGCCCGAGGCCTCAGAGCGGGCTTCTCGGGACTCCATCTCAGGACATAGAGTGCGTGACCAAGGCCAATCTCAATGGCGATCTACCGGCTAGCTCGCCGCAAACTCCTGAAGCGATCGCGAAGATCGTTAGCTATGCGCTATCTGAACTCTCTTCCGACAACGCGCATCACGAATTTGAACATCTTTGCCGCCATATAGCCCGTCGCCGCATCTGCTCAAACATCCTGCCTGCAACAGGACCGGTATCGGGAGGTGGAGATGCCGGGGCCGACTTTGAATCGCTTCCAGTCAGCATGGAGTCTCCGTCTTCTCGATATTGGCAGATGAGCTCTGTCGGTAAAGTGCTGTTCGCGTGCTCCCTCAATCGAAATCTGAAAAAGAAGGTAGCCGCGGACGTTGCCGCAGCCGCAGAGTACCCGGAGCCGGTGGACACTCTCTACTTCTTCTACAATCGCCCCGTCAAAATCGCCGACCGCAACAAATTGAAGGCCGCCGCTATGGAACAGCACGGCATCAAACTGGAGATCATCGATGCTAAGGCGATTGCGGAATTTCTGGCTGATCCCGAGCTGCTGTGGGTGGCAGAGCGATACTTGAGCCTTCCTTGCGAGCTGATCTTACCGGCATCGGTGCAGACGCCGGTCTGGTACGAATCGCTACTTGCCGGTGGCGAACAGAGTGCGCCTGACACTCTCGATACGTTCTTTCAACTGAAATCCGCCGTGCGCCACGCGACCGCGGTGGCGGAACGTCATTCCGACATTCCGCGGCTGATTACCCATCTCCGGCGGTTCCGTACCCACACCAGCCAAGCAATTGCACGGAAGGCCTTTTACGAAGAGTTTGTAGCGACATTACGCGGCTTGAATGCCGCCGAGGGCTATGAGTCTCAACTTATTGATTACTTCTCCGGCATCGAGACACTCACCGAACCGCAGGAGCTTGAAGATGCTTCCGTCCTTTTAGGCTACGCAGGAGGAGCAACGGCGCGAGGAATTCTTCATCTCGACGAGTCTCAATTGAAGCGATTCCGTGTGACACTTCTTTCTCGGCTTGACCGCGTTATGCCGAAAGAGCCCTGCTTTGTCCGATGCTCTTTGCTATTCACTAAGGGATATGCGGAGCTTGGAAAGGCTTATTTCGATCACGAGATTGCTGAGGTCGCCCGATTCGATCATTTTGTTCAGGCTGTACAAAGGGCCGTCGAAACGTGGTCCAGCCTTCTTCACGAAGCGGTCGAGGTCAAGCTGTTTCCGGTAGAGAGGCTGACCAGCACTGTCAACTTCTTTTACCCACTTATCGACACTGAATGGTTCTCCGCATTTGCGTCTGAACTGGATCGGATTGTCGCTGGGCGGGCCGGGGCGGAAAGCACGGCCAATGCTCTGGCCGAACGCGGCTCGGCGCTTCTTGAAACCGAACAACATATGAGGGCGCTCCAGACATTCCATGAGGCTCTGCTATTGAGCCAGAGCGCAGAGTCCCAGCGGCCTGCCGTCATCATCTGCCTGCAACTGGCCGAGCTTTACAAGTACCTCGGGTTGACGCATGCAGCCAAGTATTATGGCTTCGCTTCCTCGTATGCGGCGCTGAGTTTTCCGGACGACGAACTGCGCGAACTGGCCGCCGTGGGTCTCGGCGTGGCCTGCGAAGCGGACTATGTGTCCGGTGCATCGCTGCTCTTCTTCCTTACGTATCGATGGTTTGCGTCTACGGCGAGCCAGTTTCGCATTGCCGGGTCGGCGAATTACCGGCAGGAGAAATGGGCAACCATCGATTACTACACGGTATTGCTCGCGCGCGCGTCAATGCTTTTCGGGCCGGACCTGCATCAGCTTATCCTCGCGAGGTTAAAGCAGGGCGGCGGAGAGGAACCGTACGAGACATACCAAAGTGAACTGGATGCCATGTTTGCGGATTTTGCGGGAGACCTGCAAGCCTTATCGAAGAGCTACGGAGAGCAAGGAGTCGCAGCGCCGTTTTCCGATTTTGCCCGTAGACGAACGACAGCATGGGAACAGCTTGGAACCGAATGGTCCATTTGTTGGCCGACCGACTTTGAGCACGAACGATGCGGCGAAGCGTTTTGTGCCGTCGTGCAGATCGTCTGCTCGGCGCTTGGCAAACGGGAGCTTTCGACGGCGGCCGAACGCATCGATATCAAGCTATCGGTCGAAAGCACTGGATTTGCAGTCAAGACGCTACCGAGCAATGCCACACTAAAGTTTTCCTTGACACTGAATCCGGCCAGTGATGACCTTCTGCGCGACTATATTACGGGGGTCTACGTCATTTTGATGCGCGCCTCGGCGATGCCCGAGGAAGCGTTCAAAGCCAGGTTCGAGGACGAATTTGAGAAGGGCTTACTCCATCGCGTCGGCGTATACACCGCTCCGCATGAGGCATTTCGACAGTTCTATGACCGCGACGAATACGAGGTGATCCACAAGTACGATCCCGAAGAAGCACGTGTCGCTGTCAATGTCGTGCGCACACGTGGGGAAGTTGCAGATGTCTCCTCACTGCATCCGGACTTCGATGAGGCCGACACGCTCAAGCAGGTCGAGAATCGCTATCGAAGGATTCAGGCGGAGTTTCCATTTACCCTTCGGCAGCTATGCAGAGAGACCGGATTCCAGAGCCTGGTCGCGGAGCTTCGCGAAGAAGGTTGGAAGGATTGGCACATCCTTCAGGCGGTAGCCTCGGCGCGCTTAAATGCTCTCATCAATGACGGGCCGCAGTCCGACTCGCTGGCAAGAACGATTATGGAGAGCGGGGAGAGGGAGGAATACCCGCTTACACAGTCCAGCATCTTTACGAATAAGAAACTGCTGCGTAGATGTTTAGAGATGAGCCAGCTTCAAACTGTGCAAGGTCTCGGGTTAGATCTGAAGCAGCCAACCCCCAATTTCTCCGGTGTCAATAAGCTGTTGAGGCGGTTCCGCTATTGGGATATCGATATACCTCACGAGGATCCCTTTAAGCCCCCTCATGCGTGACGAGCCGAAGAGACGCCGATGCTATCATCTCCGCCATGGCAGCCGCAGTACGAAAGCCACTCCGCGAACTTCCTTCGGTTGCGATCAGATTTCAATATCTGATCTACCCCTACGCGAACTTCCATGTGGGTCCGCTGGGAAAAGCTGGCTGCTTTAAGATCGGACCTTTTGATCTCTGGCGTGACGAAGAGGCGAACTGGCTGAGGTTTCTCGGGGTCCTTCGGCCCGCGAGCCATCTGGCCATGTATGTTGATCGGGACGGAAACCCGCTCGACACAATCTGGATTGCAACACTCGACAAAGGAGCTTCGGCCTCGGTCGAGCGCTGGCAGCATCTGACGGCCGTGCTGTTCTATCTTGCCTGGGCCAGAATTCCCTACAGCAGTCCCGATCGTCCGTCTGCAGAGGATCTCTACTACGAGGTCTTCTCGTTGCCGGAAGGCTCGGACCCTGATGCCGCGAGCCATATGCGGTGGTCGAAATACGCGAGCAATTTCTGGTCAGCTCTGAAGATTCATCCTGATCCCGACGTCTCTCCGAATGGCACTCACATCACCCTGCCGATTCAAATTCCGGCAAGCCCGATCTTTGATTTCGACCGGGAGCCGAGCGAGCTGTTTCTGGCTTTGGAGGCTCAGCTTCAAAAACCCGACTCCGGCCTGCTCACCGCCCTTTGGTTTCTGTACCAATCGACGTTTCGGTCGCCCTCGCGCAGCTCTTTTACCGAGGACATCCAGAACATCTGCACCGCGCTCGAAGCGCTCGTCAAGACCACAAGAAAAGGCGACACGGGGAATCAAGTCTGCGAGGCGCTGGTCAGGATTTTTACTCCGCAGGCAACCACTGCGGCGGATGCCCTGGAAAAGAGATCCCCTTCGCCCGAAAGAACCGATGTACTGCAGGAACTTGAAGCATGGGTCAGGAAACTATACGAAATTCGCAATGCTTACACGCACGGCAGAACCACCTTCGACTTTTTCTTCCATGGCAGATCCATCTGGCAGGACGCATTCGACATCTTCCGAACGGCGGCCAATCGCGTCATTCTTGGCCGACCCGAATCTAGGTGTCTGGATGGAAGTCGGCTTGAGAAGCAGCTTATGTCGGTGCGGTATTTTGACGCCGCAGTAAGTGTTCTCGCCGACAAACAGTGCTGGATGCCCGGAGGCAAGCGTCTTGCAATCGCTACGGAGTTGGACGAAGTGATCCGCATGGGAGAGACTTTTGATCCAGGCCTGGTTGAATCGATCACGAGCCTGAAAAACCTGAGGCAGGCCCTGTTCAACATTTGTATGACGGCATGGACCTGTATCGAAAATGCGGCCGCCGGCAGTATTGACGGCAAGGATCGAGACGAGTTGCTGAACTATTTCCGGGAATCGTACCGCGAGTGCCTCGCTCCCAAGATCAACCCCGACGCGTTCATTCGGCGGATCGCTCCCAGGATGAGCATGTGGGTACCCGCTCTGCCGGTGCCCAACACAGACAAGCTCCTTTGCGAATTGCTCAAGGTCTTTAAGAATCTCGCTTTCGTTTACGGGCAGGCGACCACGCCGATTCTGAACCGGCTTGTGGACATGACACAGTGAGCAAAGCGTGGTCGGGCAGTCCGTGTTCTCGAAGAGGTACTCGCATGGATCGCGGTCGTACAATCGAAGCAGTGCAAAGGGGGTGATCGAATGTCCAAGTTGATTACTTGGCTCATGAAGTCATCCCAACCTCTCCGACTTATCGCTTACGCAGCTTGATCGAGACCGGGCGCGGTCTCTTGGCAAGAGCGATCACTGCCTTCAGAGGGAGAGAGCAAAGGAAGTCGTCCCGGCTCTCAGGGGTCTGAAGGAACGATGATGGGCGCCACCGTCATTGGTGAGAGGGTCCATGCTTGCAGGCGGCGCTTGCGCCGCCTGCCCCAATCTTCTGATTGTCGATCTGGTCCGTCGCATTTCCCGTCGATAATTTCATTGAGGTCGCTGCGATTCCTGCGCACCGTCTCTACGGCGGGGACGTCTGCGCCCGCGATTTTGGACTGTACTCGCGTTGAAGTCTTGCGAAGAGCGCCTCATGTGGAACTGCGGCCTTCTTGTAGAACCGCGCCAAATTCTCTACCCGTCCATCGCGAACAACTGTTCCCAAAAAATGATGAACCGCCAGCGCGCCCAGCATCGCCTCACGCGTCAGGTCGTGCACGAGTCCGGTGTTGATCAAGAGATGCCGATCGTCCTGGGAGCGCGATCCATGCATCACCTCCGAGCGCAAATCGTAAGCAGTTCGAGCATCTCGGTAGGCGGATTCGACATTTCCTTTACCCAGGCCGGCTGCCAGGAGCGCAACTCTCATACAGAAGTTGTGCGTAATGCCGCGACTGAGCCGCTCGGTTGCGGTCAATCGCTCAAGAGCCGCGATCCATTTGACAATCTGTACGCCCCCTGATTCTTCAAACGATGCGTCGCCAAACCAGCGCAGAGCGTCGAGGAGCCGGTTGGTCGCCTCATCCCGGTCCCCGCTTTGGCCTTTCTGCAGCAGGCCCGCCGCAAAACCGACCATACATGGGGGCACAATATCGAGGGGGTTGCCGGCCACCAGCGCTCCGTCGAGACTCGCGCCGTGCCATGTCCACCTAATTTGACGATCGACTTCCGCCAGAACACATGTCTCGCTATTCCGCGCAGGAGCCGTATGGGGTAGGCGCATCGGCCTTGCGTAACGAAGACCGATGAAGACTTTGAGCAGATTGATGGCGGCTTCGATGATCTCTTCCGCTCTTTGTCGGGAAACATCTGGCGCACAGCGCGGAATCCCAACCGATGCTACCCAGCCGTATTTCTGGCCGCTTTCTGAAAACATTTCGAGCGCCTTTTCCTCCGCCTGCTTCTCGCCTGTGTCGATTGCGCCCGTGAAGTCTTGAACGAAGGTGGCGAAGCGCCGGAAGACGACCGGTCCGAGAGCAAACCGGTCCGGAGGTGGTGGCGGAAAATTCGGCTGAGCTGGACCGCAGTGCAAAAGGACGCAGGGAAACTGATAGGAAGCTTCGACGTGTTCCGCCTCGGAAAGAGGGACGTAAGACTTGAGGATGCGCACCAGTTCTTCGTCGTCCGTAACTTGGTCGATGACTGCCTGAAGGATGTTTTCCGAAATGATCTCCGCGATACGCTTGGCGCTGAGGTCGTATCCGTTGGGAGCTTCAGCAATGAGCCGGCGAGCCATCCGATGGATCGCGTCGACCCCGGATCGTTTGCACAAAACCATGTCGCGGGTTCCGGGCCGGTAGATATCGCATAGTTTGTCTTCTGGGTGCTCGTCGAAGTGGCGCTGGATGGCCGTGAAATCTTTCTGCTCGATGCACTGCTGTTGAAGTCGCAAAAAATACTCGACCCCTTCGATTAGACATTCGTAGTCTGCGACGTATTCGGCAATTGATGCCGAGCCCTGTGCGCTCATAAAAATACCAAAAAAACGCCGACTTCAGCATATATGGCGAGTCGAGATGCAAACGAAGGTGGCGGGGCCGTTTGCAGCGCGGAAAACGAACAGCAGGAAAGCCGTCCCGAGCCCAGAGCGCTCGGCGCGACTTCAGCAAACCCGACTCATCCGCATCTTCGGCAGCAAAAGTTTGGGGCTGGACCGGACTGCATAGAAGCATGATGCTTATATTCGCCTTGCATTCGCCATCTCTGTGCGCAATACGCGCCCCCACACGATTGGCTGCAGCGCATGGATTCAAGTCATTCTATTACAATTATTTACCTGATAATCGATTTTTTTGATGTTCAAGAATAATGCATTATTGACCACATATTTTAGAAATATGATATATTTACTGAACAGAGAATATACCAAAATGCCTGACATCCAACAATCCGAACAAGAGTTGCAAGGCGTTCTCTTATCTGCCCTCCGGAAGATGCCCAATGTGACCTCTGTCCATGAGGAAGCGATTGAGGGACCTGACTACGGCGTTGACTTCATCGTGAACGCATCGGTGAATGGCAAGCCACTGCGTCTGCTTGTCCAGGCCAAAAGTGCACTCTTCCCAAGAGACGTTCGGGCTGCGTTCTGGAACTTGAAGTCTGCTTCACAACGGCCTCCCGCAGGCGACGCCTCGGTACCTTCCATACCAATGATCGCCGCAGGAACGATCTCCGACGGTGCAAAAGAATTGCTTCAAGCCGAGCGCATCGCGTACCTGGATCGCGCTGGTAGTCTGTTCCTCCCCGACGACGATCTCTACATCCTGATCGACAGACCAGCACCAAAAGAAGCACGCAAATTGGATCGGCCTTTGTTCTCCGGCAATCGCTCATCGGTTGTGCACGCGTTGTTGGCCAACCACGAGCAATGGTTCAGTACGCAGGATCTGGCAAAGCTCGCCTGGGTCTCCCCTTCGACCGTCTCCGTTACCTTCGCCGAACTCGAGAAGCGGGATATGATCGCGGTTCAGGGAAAGGGACCGAACAAGACCCGGAGGCTTATTGCACCGGCAGCGCTACTGAATGAATGGGTCAGGCAAACGGAGCTCCTTCCGAAGCCCGAGATGCGCCGCTACTACGTCCCAAGGATCAAACCAGAGGAATTGATGCAGGCTATACATGATGTCTGCACGAAGTCATCCACCGCCTACGTAATCACGCATGAGTGGGCGGCACAGCTCTACAGCCCATTTCTGTCGAACATCGCGCAGGTGAAGTGCCGCATTTTGCCAAATACACCCATCGCTCCGATTGTGAGCGAACTGAATGCACGCGAGGTTGGAGAAGGCAGTAACTTAGGCGTGATCGAAAGTTCGTCTGCGCGGGACATGCTGTTTGAGAACACAATCCGCGGGCTGCGCGTTGAGAGCCCGATTCTCGCCTATCTCGACCTACTGGGTGGCGAGGGCCGTTCCAAGGAACTGGCGGAGCATCTCCGCAAAGAGAGGATCAGGTTCTGATGACCAAGCCGACAACCATCGACGGCTATAACGAACAGGTCACCCGCGATTGCGAGCGGGTCTTGGTGACCATCCTTCGCCATCTCGGGCCTTGGAAAGAGTCTGTGTTCCTGGTGGGAGGTATGACTCCCCGCTATCTCGTGCGCGATCGCCCGCCTGTCGTTCCGCCGCATGCTGGCACGCTCGATCTCGACATCGTAATCGACGTTGTCATTCTCGAGGACACGGAGGCTTACCGGACACTCGAGCAGAATCTGCGGAAGATTAAGTTCAAGAACGCCACAAATGACAAGGGGCAGAACCTCAATTGGCGCTGGTGGATCAAGATGGACGACGGGAGCACGGTCATCCTCGAGTTGCTAGCAGACCGTCAGGACATCATGGGCGGCAAGGTCAAGCCTCTGCCGACAGACGGCAACATCTCTGCGTTGAATGTTCCCCACTCGTCGATGGTCTTCGATCTCTATGACTCCATCGACGTGACCGCGGAGCTGTTGGACGGCGATGGTGTGGCGACCGAAACGATCCGATACGCGAACATCGTCAGCTTCGTATGTCTCAAGGCGATGGCGTTTGACCATCGCGCAGAGCGAAAAGACGCTCATGACCTAGTCTATTGTATCGAGCATGGCTCTTGCCGTTCAAGCGCCTCCGCCGCACTGCAACTGGGCAGCGGGTCCTCGCCTGCCTCCGCATCCGCAATCTCCGGATAAAGCTCTGCAACAGTTCTCAGCCGGACCGCGCTGCGATGGTTTGCGGCGTTCAACGGCTGGCCGAGTACATACTGACCGCTGCTTGCGTTGTTGCCGAGGTCGAGCCAGTAGGCGGTGCTGTCATTCGCTCGGGTGACCGCGGACAGGATGGCCTGCCGCGCCGCCCGTGTATCGACACAGCCAATAATCAGGTGAGGGCCTGCCGAATTGGTTCTCAGTGAATCTTTTTGAAAGTGTTCCGGGTGCGCCTGCCAACTCAGACCCCAGAAGAGATTGACGCGGTTGATCAACACGGTGGCCTTATTGAGTCCGACATCGGCCAATGCAAACGGCTGGCGGACGCAGTTGGTCTCTGAGACCAGATCACCATCCGCGAGCATCACGTGGAGACCTCCGGCATGGCCCCACACTTTCATCGCCTGGTGGAGATAGGGCAGACCGAGCAGCATCGCACTGCCGTTCCCTCCCGCGCCGACAATCAGCAC
>Ga0335074_10017337_pt1 | contig 10156 bp, 8 predicted proteins | sample Lox_Sample_23_FD_206715 | JGI IMG/M metagenome (GOLD analysis project Ga0335074, IMG submission 206715) | Soil microbial communities from Loxahatchee National Wildlife Refuge, Florida, United States - Lox_Sample_2.3 | ecosystem: Environmental > Terrestrial > Soil > Wetlands | place: USA: Florida...
CCATCCACCAGGTAATCCGTCTTCACCTCCGGATGAGCCAGCAGCCACTGAATCACGTTCTGATAATAGGCATCGTCATCGGCCATCTCCGCCACCGGCCCCTCGCCGTAGTCGAAATACCGCGCCAGCCCCGTGTTGCCCGCCCGATGCGCCGCGCTCGTCCACAGCGCGTGATCCCGCACCGCATAGCCGTAGCCGCGCTCCAGCCACGCCCGCGCCTCCTCGGTCCTGCCCGCGGCTGTGTCCGCTGCCCACACGTCCCGTATCTCCGACGACAAAAACGGCGGCTGCGACCGCGTCAGATAATACGTCCGGTTCGCATTCAGGACCCCGCCATAGTGTTCAATTTCAAAGAAAAAATTCTCCACCATGTCGCGCGCCAGATCGGTGTGGCCGCTCTCCATCAAACCCAGAAGGATGAAATAGCTGTCCCATCCGTACATCTCGTTGAACCGCCCCCCCGGCACTACATAAGGATGCGGCAGATACAGCAGTCCCTGCGCCGGCAGGTGGATATCCTGCCCCAGCCGCTCGATCTTCACCGGCAGCCGCTCCACGTCCACCCCGCATTTCTTCCCCAGCGCCGCCACCTCCGCCGGTTCTTCGAAATCCACCGGCAGATACAGCACCGGCTTCGTCTTCACCTTCGTGTCCACCAGCGTCGAGCAGTCCAGCATCGACCGCCGCAGCGTCGTCCACGCCTTGCTGATGTAGCCCTCAATCGGTGGTGTCGTGCCCGGCGTCGCCTGCCCCTGCGCCCACGAAGCCCGTACCGGCGCCGCCACCACCACCAGCGCCGCCAGAAGCGCCGCCCACCGGCTCGATCTTCCTCTCACACGCGTCATGAACAAGCTCCTGCCCTCCGCCCATGCATGATAAACCTCGATTTCGTCCCCGCGGATGGCAGCCTCACAGCAGCGAATCGTTTCTAACCTTAGGAGTCCCTGCCGGGTCCATAATCCCTGAAGGCGGTCAGCGTGAGCACACCCTCCAGCCCCACCCCTGTCTCTTTCCCAACCCCCCGCCGCCGCCGTGCCCTGCGCATCGTTCTCTGGACCGGCTCCGTCCTCCTCGTCCTCCTCATCGCCGCCATCATCGCCGCTAACATCTTCCTCCACCGCGCCGGTCCCATGCTCAAAGCCAAAGTTGTCGAAACCCTCAGCACCCGCTTCGACAGCCGCGTCCAGCTCGATCAGTTCCATGTGGTCTTCTTCGGCGGCTTCGAGGTCTACGGTTCCGGCCTTCGTCTCTACCCCAACAACCTCCCCGCTGACCAGCCCCTCATCGCCGTCGACCACTTCTCCTTCCGCATCTTTGACTGGCGCCAGCTCCTGCGCACCCCCATCGTCGTCAACCACGTCCAGGTCACCGGCCTCTCCATCCATCTCCCCCCCAAACAGGAGCGCGCCGGCCTTCATGAGATGAAAAACCAGAACCCCTCCGGCCACGGCAAAATCGACATCCTCGTCAACACCATCGACGTCGACCGCGCCGACCTCGTCATTGAAAACGGCAAGCCCGGCAAAGTCCCTCTCGACTTCGTCATCCAGCGCGTGCGCCTCAGCGCCGTCGGCCCCGGCCGCCCTCTGCGCTTCCACGCCATCCTCATCAATGCCAAACCCGTGGGCGACATCGACTCCACCGGCGACTTCGGCCCCTTTGACGCGCACAGCCCCGGCGACACCCCCGTCAGCGGCCAGTACACCTTCCGCCACGCCGACCTCTCCACCATCAAAGGCATCGGCGGCATGCTCTCCTCCGACGGCAGCTACCAGGGCCAGCTCAACCGCATCGTCGTCGACGGCGCCACCACCACCCCTGACTTCCGCCTCGACACCGCCAATCGCCCCCTTCCCCTCAACACCAAATTCCACGCCATCGTCGACGGCACCAACGGCGACACCTACCTCCAGCCCGTCGACGCCTGGCTGGTCAACACCCACATCCTCGCCCAGGGCGAAGTCGTCCACACCGCCGGTGTTCCCGGCCGCGACATCCGCCTCAACCTCACCGTCGATCCCGGCCGCATCCAGGACATGCTCCTCCTCGCCGTCAAATCTCCGCAGCCCCTCCTCACCGGCCAAATCCAGGTCCACGCCAGCTTCGACCTCCCGCCCGGCAAGGACGCCGTCACCGACCGCCTCCATCTCAAGGGCTCCTTCGACCTCACCGACGCCGTCTTCACCAGCGACAAGGTTCAGTCCAAAGTGGATGAACTCAGCCTCCGCGGCCAGGGCAAACCCAAACAAGCGAATCACGCCTCCGCCATCGAAGCCGCCAGTTCGCAGCCCGGCGCTGCCGGGATCGTCTCGGAAATGCGCGGCAACTTCACCTTCGACTCCAGCCGCCTCACCCTCCCCGACCTCAACTTCCGCGTCCCCGGCGCCGACATCGCCCTCAAAGGCGACTACACCCTCGATGGCCAGACCCTCGCCTTCGATGGCACCGCCCGCCTCGACGCCCGCGTTTCGCAAATGGTCACTGGCTGGAAATCCTGGCTCCTCAAGCCCGTCGATCCCTTCTTCGCCAAAGACGGCGCCGGCACGCTGGTCCCCATCAAAGTCTCCGGCACCACCTCGCATCCCGACATCGGCCTCGACTTCGGCCACAAGGGTGAGAACCCCCAGGCCCCTCCGCCACCGCCGCCCCAATCCGCGAACCCCGCGCCCAACTCCCCCACCCAGCGCTGAGGCGACGGTAATCGTTCAGGAATTTTCGTCAGATCGAGGCCGAGCCGAGCTTGAGTCGATGAAGTCCTGGTCCTCTTTGGCGCTCTCGCTGTGCGCCACGGCGTCGGATTGACGGCGCGCCTCCTTCATGAACTCAAGCTCGGCACGCGCAACCGCCTCAAGAGGCTCCAAATCGGTCTGGAGCGTCTTCCAGATCAGCCTCTCGTCCACGCCCTCATACTCGTGCCGATAGATATTCCCCGCCGCCGCGACCGCGACCCAGTCGATTTCAGGATGCCGGAACTTCGAATCCTCCGGAAGTCGCCTCGTCGCTTCCGAAATAATCTCCAGCGCCCGAACCACGGCGTAAAGCGTCCTTCGATCCACCGAAAACTGGTTCAGATCCATTCCTGCTGTGAATTCACGGACAGCCTGAATATTCTCCAGAATGTCCTGCAGCCGCACTTCCGGGTTCTTAGAATGCGGGGACGGCATCGCGAAGAATATTCTCCCGAAGCATCGGCTTCAGCGTCCTGCGGTTCACGACATCGCCGGATCCACCCAGCAGCCCGTCAATGTAAAGCTTCAGCCGGGCATACTCGAACACGCCAATGGGACTCCCCTCATCCAACTCCACCAGCACGTCAATATCGCTGTCCGCGATCGCCTCGCCCCGCGCCACCGAACCGAACACCGCCGCATGCGACACGCCGAATCGCCGCAGTTCGCTCTCGTGAGCGCGCAGCGTACTCAGAACGTCGTGGAGCGTCGCAGCCATATCTGCCGGTAGTGTATCGCGGACTTGCCCGGCCGTATTCCCAGCCGGGTGCCCCAGGCAAGCCTGCGTTGGCTTGAGTGGGCCGCAGCGCCGACCGCATCTTCTTTGGCTACCGGCTACAGGCTACCGGCTACCGGCTATAAACTCATGACAGCATGCCCCCCACCCGCGAAGATCCCGAGCGCCTGGTCTCCGCCGCCCGCTCCGACGACGAATCCACCTTCGAGCTCAAGCTCCGCCCCCGCCGCCTCCAGGAATTCATCGGCCAGACCAAAGCCAAACAGCAACTCGCGATCGCCCTCGAAGCCGCCCGCTCCCGCCAGGAAGCCCTCGATCACGTCCTCCTCTTCGGCCCGCCCGGCCTCGGCAAAACCACGCTCGCCACCATCATCGCCAACGAGCTCGAGGTCCCCTACCAGCAAACCTCCGGCCCCGCCCTCCAGATTCAGGGCGACCTCACCGCCGTCCTCACCAACCTCCGCGACCGCCAGGTCCTCTTCCTCGACGAGATCCACCGCCTCCAGCCCGTGCTCGAGGAAAAGCTTTACACCGCCCTGGAGGACTACAAGCTCGACATCATCATCGGCCAGGGTCCCGCCGCGCGCACCCACGTCATGGAGATCAAACCCTTCACCTTCGTCGCCGCCACCACCCGCCCCGGCCTGATTAGCTCGCCTCTTCGATCCAGATTCGGCATCCTCCTCCGCCTCGAGTTCTACACCGACGAAGACCTCCGCTTCATCGTCACCCGCTCCGCCGAAGTCCTCTCCATCCCCATCGACCAGGACGGAGCGGCCGAGATCGCCATGCGCAGCCGCGGCACTCCGCGCATTGCCAACCGCCTGTTACGAAGAGTCCGCGACTACGCCCAGGTCCGCGCCTCCGGCCGCATCGACCGCCCCACCGCCTGCGACGCCCTTCAGATGCTCGAAGTCGACGCCCACGGCTTCGACGAGTTAGACCGCCGGCTCATGCTGACCATCATTGAAAAGTACGACGGGGGCCCCGTCGGCTTAGGCACCTTAGCCGCGACCTTAGCCGAAGAAGAGGACGCGCTCGAAGAAGTCTACGAACCCTTCTTAATCCAGATAGGCTTCTTAGACCGCACCCCAAGAGGCCGCGTCGCCACAAGACTAGCCTACGAACACTTCGGATTACCCCTGCCCCGCAAACAACCCGGCCTGTTCTGAGCCAGTAGGTATTTGGTTAGTAAATGGCGCCTGCGGCGAATCAGAGGCGAAGTGCATAAAATATAGCGACAATAGGAGATCCCCAATGAGCTCACAATCCACCATTGAATGGACAGACTCGACCTGGAATCCTGTCCGGGGATGTTCGAAGATTAGCCCCGGCTGCAAGCACTGCTATGCGGAGACTTTTGCTGAGCGTTTCCGCGGCGTGCCCGGGCACCCCTACGAGCGAGGATTCGACCTCCGATTGGTCCCCGAAAGACTAGCGGATCCTCTTCGTTGGTCGGACCCGAGAATGATATTCGTGAACTCAATGAGCGACCTGTTTCACGACGATGTCCCCGAGGAATACATAGAGAGAGTGTGCGAAGTCATGGCCCTTGCCAAATGGCACACCTTCCAGGTTTTGACGAAAAGGGCGAGCCGGATATCAGAACTCCTAAGTGGGCGCTTCCGTTGTTTTGCCGCCATGCGACATATCTGGTGGGGCGTCAGCGTCGAGAACAGAAAGCACGGACTCCCGCGCATCGAGCAAATCCAGAAGGCCCCTGCGGAGATTCGCTTTCTCTCGGTGGAACCTCTCCTCGAGGATCTGGGCAAGATCAACCTGAGAGGGATTTCATGGGTTATTGTCGGCGGCGAAAGTGGACCTGGCGCGCGCGCGCTGGATGGGACTTGGGTTCGGTCCATCCGCGACCAATGCCTGCGCTCTAAAGTTCCGTTCTTCTTCAAACAATGGGGCGGGGTCCGAAAGAAGGAACATGGTAGGATACTCGACGGAGCTATCCATGATGAGTTTCCGCAGATCGAACGTTCCACGGTGCCGACTTCGAGAAACAGGCGATCGCTCGCAGCTACATATCTGCCGGATAACCTCGTCACAATTACCTAATGAAAGATGATCACTATTTTGATCGCGAGCAATCGCAGGTCAAACACCGCGTCCTTGAACGCTACCTGCAGGCTTTTTCCCCAATCATAGGGAGCAAATACGACGAAATCGTTTATGTCGATTGCATGGCGGGGCCATGGGAATCGAAGGACCAGGCCCTCCATGACACATCGTTTCACACTGCGATCTCTGTTTTCCAGGAATGCAAGAGCCGAGGCAGATGCAAGCGCGTCAGAGCCCTGCTCGTTGAAGCGGACCATGACCGCTATCCGCTCTTGGAACAATATGCAAAATCGGTTCATGATATTGAAGTGGTAACGCGAAACTGGGACTTCACCCAGCACATCGGGGATATCGTTGCCTTCTCGAAAGAAGCGAAAAACGGCTTTCCCTTTTTCTTTATTGACCCAACAGGGTGGAAGGAAGTCGTACCGAGCCTAATTCGGCCAATACTGCAGGTCGCTCCAGGAGAGGTGCTAATAAACTTCATGACCTCCTGGATCAAGCGATTTCTTGACGACCCCGACAAGCCATTCCACGAGCTGTTTGGCCGCGCCGAGGTGGAGCGCCTGCGACAGTTGCCTGCTGAGGAAAGGGAAGACGAAATCGTCAACGTTTACGCAGCTAGCATTCGGGAGCAGGGGCGGTACTCATACACCTGTGCAATGCCGATTATGATGCCGGACCGCGACGACATTCATTACCATCTCGTTTTCGGTACGCGCAGTTTTAGAGGACTTGAGGAATTCAAAGAAGCCGAGGATGTATCGATCCGGTTTATGCATGAGCTGCGAGCCAACGCACAACGGCGAAGGGCACTGCAGGCCACCGGACAAGGCTTTCTTCTTCCGGCATCAGATATGTATCACGAGCGCCGATTCAGGGTTCTCAACCAACGACGAAGGACAAATGCACGAGCCGCGGTTGTGGAAGTATTGCGTCAGCGCCGCAAGGTTCTTTATTCGGAGCTCTATCAGGAAGCGATGCAGTTTGCGACTGTTACGGAAAGCGACCTGCGCGAATGGCTCGATGAGTGGGGCCAAGCGGGTCAAATCCGCTATGACAACTGGGCGAAACGCCAAAAAGTTCCACACCGGGATACGGTTGTGGAGGCCACTGGACCGATCAGCTAAAACGTCGCGCACCTTTGTGCCTCGCGCCACCCTCTTCTTCGGCCGTCCTCCCAGCTTGCCGCTCTTTTTCGCCGCGCTCCGAGACCGGCCGCCCGTCGCCCCCAGCCGGGAAGCCATCGATTTCCGCGACCCCAGAAACCCCTGCAGCAGCGCCAGCGCATGCGAATCCCGATCCTGCAACGTCTCTCGCCACTGGCGGGAAATCGTGTCAGGGCATGACTTTAGTCATGCCGAAAAAGTCGCGCCGTAAGGCGCTTCCATGCTGCCGCAGGCCGTCCCTGGGCCTCCCGTCGCGCCAAAGCACCGGGGTCCCCGGCGAGCCGCTTTTGCTCGCTGGGGTGGCTAAGCGCGATGGGGCCGAAACCTGTCGCGTTCGTCAGAACGCCTCCGCTTCCCACCTTTTCCACAAAACTGTCAAGTCTATGTGGAAAAATCCAAAGTAACTCGCCCTCATAACTCACCACTTATGCGCGAATCCACCTCAAGATATTTGGCGTGTTTATTCTCTGGGTCTGGTATCCTGAATATATAAGGTAGAGAAAGAAAAAGGCCGCTCCTCGAGCGGCCTTTCCTTTTGGAAAGCAAGAGCCCATGCCCATTCGCCGTCCTGTCATCTCCAACTCGTCTCTCGGCTCACCTCTCCGGCGCCCCGTCGCTGACCGCTTCTTAGCCGACCGCTTTACCAGCTACCCGCTACCGGCTACAGGCTCCCGGCTGTCGTTCGCAACCACGAATGCTGCACTCGCGGCTACGAATGCGGCACTCGCAACCACGAACAACGGCACGAACCGGCATGCGCACCCGCGAATGCAGCACTCGCATCCACGAGCGATCTGCTCTGGTTTCAATCATCCGGCCCGTTCGTAGGCGCGAATGCGGCACTCGACACCATGAATCATGCACTTCATCCTCACGACGCAACTGCTCTGTTCTCAATCATGTGGACGGAAGACCGCCTGTTGTCGAGTCTGTCAACATCGATAAGGTCCCCGGAATCAAACGCCTGCGAAACTGTCCCGTCCAAAAAAAATCCGGGGCGAACAAACCTTCGCCCTCGGCCGGTGTACCCTTCCTTACCTGCAATCCGGGCCAGCGCTCACCCCGGCAGGCAGCGGAGCCGACCCGTGCCAGCGCGCCGCCAGCTCGCCATCCTTCTGAACCCGATCCTTCTGGTTCTCGGCTCCATTTTTTCGCCGCTGATCGCGTCCGGCCAGCCAGAGCCCCAGCCCGTCACCGCCTCCGTCGACGAGCGCGTCGAGTTGCTCAGCATCGTCTTCCGCCTGGCCGGCAACCTCGAGTACAACCTCGACAGGCTGCCGCGCTACTCCACCGATATCGACCGCTGGTTCGCTCTCTACCGCAACCATCCGGCGGTGCAGATGGCCCGCTCGCTCGCCCAGAAGCAGGGCATCCGCTACGACGCCGTCATGGCCATGGCCATCTCGCTCTCTCCGCCCCCGGAGCTGAAGCCGCTGGTGCCCTTCAAGCCTGGCGTCCCGGAGCCGCGCTGGACCCTCGCCGCCTCGGACCGGTTCCTGCCGCTGCTCCGCGACTTCTATCGCACCAGCCACTTCGCCCAGTTCTATGCCGAACATCACCCGATGTACCGGCTGGCCGAGGTCCGCTTCGCCAGCACGCTGACCGCGGTCGACTTCGGCTGGTATGCCCGCTTCTACGGATCCGCTCCAAACCAGGACTGGCACATCCTCCTCGGCATGAACAACGGCAGCGGCAACTACGGCCTCCGCCTGGCTTATCCCGATGGCCGCATCGAGCTCTACTCGATCATCGGCTGCTGGTCCAACGACGATTCCGGCGACCCAACCTATCCGCCGGGTCAGGAGTATCTGTCGACTATCGTGCATGAATTCAGCCACTCGTTCGTCAATCCCGCGGTGGCCGCGAACTGGAGCCGCTTCGGCTCTGCTCAGCAGGTCTATGCCGCCGTTGCCGATCCGATGCGCCGCCTGGCCTATGGCAACGCCCAGACGATGGTCAATGAGTCGCTGGTGCGCGCCGCCGCCATCGTCTACTTCCAGCAGGCCGGAGAGGACAGCCGACGGAACCTGAAGCGCGTCCGCGAGCAACAGCGGCTGGGGTTCTTCTGGATGGATCGCCTGGTCGATCAGCTGAACCTGTATGAGCGCGAGCGGGCGCAGTATCCGACCTTCGCCTCCTGGATTCCCGAAGCGGCCCGGTTCTACGATCAACTCGCCCCGCACGCCGTCGACGAAGCCGCAGCCTTCGACGCCAGGTGCGCGCACGTGGTCGAGATCGAGCCTCAGGTGAATCACTCGCAGAATGTCGATGCCTCGCTGCGAACCATCACCATCGTCGTCGACAAGCCGCTCGACCCCGGCGCTGGGTATTCCATCAACGCTGCGAGCGACGATAACGATCGCTACCCGATCGCCGGCAAGCCGTCCTTCAGCGATGGGGGACGGTCGATCCGGCTCCCGGTGCGGTTGAAGCCCAACCAGGCATACGCCTTCGAACTGACGCCTCTGGCTTTCGCCACTCCCGATGGCTACCCGCTGGCAAGTTACAAAGTGGAATTTCGAACCAGAGGCACGGCCGGCCATGTTCGATGACCTCCGCCGCTGCGTTACTCTATTTTCGTCGGGAGGGTTTCGTCGTGGCTCGCACTGAATCCGCCATGCTGGCACTGGGCACGCACGTGCCGCGCTTCGTCCTGAAAGATGTTCGTGACAACAAGCCGCATACCGCTGAATCGCTGAAGGGCCCCAAAGGTCTGCTGGTGATGTTCATCTGCTGCCACTGCCCGTTCGTGAAGCACGTTGAAAAGCAGCTGGCCCAGCTGGCGCTCGATTATCGCGACTCCGGAGTGGGTTTCGCCGCCATCAGCAGCAACGACGCCGAGAATTATCCCGACGACGCGCCCGCTTCGCTCGCCGAGCAGGCTTTGAAACTGGGATTCATCTTCCCGTACCTGTACGACGAGACTCAGGAAGTGGCCCGCTCGTTCGACGCCACCTGCACGCCCGACTTTTTCCTTTTCGACGCGGCCGGAGATCTGGTGTATCGAGGCCAGCTCGACTCAAGCCGTCCGGGCAACGATATCCCGGTCACGGGCCGGGACCTTCGGGCGGCGATTAAGGCAGTGGTGGCGGGCGAACCGGTCAGCGGCGAGCAGCGGCCGAGCGTCGGCTGCAACATCAAGTGGAAGAGCGAGTGGATGAATCGGCTCTAACGCGCTCGAAAGAGCGATGGAATCGAACCGCCGTTTTCGCGACCAACAAAGAAGGCTTGCAGACGATGCTGCAAGCCTCAGTATTTTGTGACAACGTTAGGGATGCCGGTTACGCCTTGCCGATCGCCACTCCCTGCTCCAGCGGAATTCCGGCGCGGGAGACGACTTCGAATCGCACCCCGCCGCCTCGCGGTTCGGCGTCGATGCGGACGTGATCGCCGTGCAGAACCTCGCCGTCGAGGATCTTCATGGCCAGCGGATCCTGAATGAGGCGCTGGATGGC
>Ga0335074_10017338_pt1 | contig 10156 bp, 10 predicted proteins | sample Lox_Sample_23_FD_206715 | JGI IMG/M metagenome (GOLD analysis project Ga0335074, IMG submission 206715) | Soil microbial communities from Loxahatchee National Wildlife Refuge, Florida, United States - Lox_Sample_2.3 | ecosystem: Environmental > Terrestrial > Soil > Wetlands | place: USA...
TGGGAAATGGATGACAGCCTGCACCTGCTGTTCCCGCGCGCGATCAACAACGGCGTCATGGTGCGGATGATCCGCGAATTGCGCATGACCACGCGGCTGTTCGAGCTGACCAGCCCGACTGGCCGCGTGTCGCGCGACGCCGCCGAGCATGTCGCCATTCTCGATGCGTTTGCCGAGGGCAACGCCCGCCGCGCCCGCGCCGCGATGCTCACCCATCTGCGCAATGTTGCGGCGGACATGCTCGACATCGTCGCGGGCGGCGACGCCGCGGCACCGAGGCGGAGGTCGCGAGGATGAGTGTGCTGCGCGACCTCCTCGCGCGGAGCGGGAGACCGACCGGCGCCCGGGTGTCGCATCGCCTTCCCACGATCGGCGCCACCGACGGCATGCGCGTACCGCGAATTCCGCGCCGGTCGCTTGACAGCCTGCGAAGTCGAGCAGTGGGCTGGCGGCGCCGGATCGCCTCCAGCGCCGCTTTTGCCTTGAATCTCCGCCGGGTGGCACTTTCGCTGCCCGCTCGTCCCATGGTCTCTGGTTCAGTCGGATCAAGCCTGTCCGGTTGTCCGGGATCCGGGGACGACCGCGACGGCAGGCGGACCCGCCTGGCCCGATCGCGGCGGGCGGGCGGACAAAGGGTCGCCCGTCCTCGAGGTCTGGGGACTTTTGCAGAAGTCGAGATATTCCTGTGCCATCGCCGGTGTCGCGACCTCGATCAGCAGCCGGTTTTCCAGCCAGAACTCGATGACGTGGAAGAACGGCTTCTGTCCCGGCGTGCCGCGGCCGAAGGTCTTGGCGCGCCAACCCTCGCGAGCGCCGATCCGCTCGACGTCCTCCGCCTCCCACGGCACCGACAGCAATATGTGGAACGGCCAGGCTGGCGGCGGCGTCGGATGCTCGGCGAAGACGGCCGGATCGTCGCGGTCCGGCATGGTGAGTGTCATGCGCTCCGGGTAGACTTCGATCATCGTGCCGTTCGCGTCGCCGCTCGCCGCCATGAAGGCGCCTTCGAGCGGTCGGAACGGAAAGCAGCTGCCGTTCATCAGTTCGGCCAGAACCTCGGCAACGTGCCGCGGCTCGCGCGCCGGGATCGATACGTGATGGATCATGGCGATACCGTCTGCCTTGCGTGTTTCTATGCGTCGCGTCTGCCGCTGCTGCTCATGAGAGGCGCGCCAGTGCGGCCGCGCCCGCCGTGACGTAATGGCGCGGATGAACGATCGCGTGCTGGGCCGCAACCCGAAGATCCCGCACCCTTCGTTGCAGCGGCGAGCTTTCGTACACGGCCCCGCTGCCGGCGAGCTCGAAGCAGCCTTCGGCGACGCGGACGCATGCCGAGTTGATCCAGATCGCCGCCTGCAGTTGTTCACCCACGCGGGTCAGGTCCTTTGCCGTCGATTGCGCAGGATTCTGCCAGACGTCGGTGACCTGTGTCTCGAGCAGCGAGCGCGCCGCCATCAGCTCTGCGTCAAGCCGTGCCAGGCCTTCCTTGAAACGCTCGGTCTCCGCCAGCGGGGTGGTCATGAACAACTGTTTCACGCCGGCGCTCGCCAGCTCGACGAGATCCATGATCGCCCCCTCGGCGATGCCCACGGCGAGATTGGCGTGCGCCAGCACGAGGATCTCGGGGAACCTGGCGAAGATGGGATCGGGCGCGAACGAGGTCCCGAACGGAAACTCCACGAAGTTCTCGTCGGGTACCAACATGTCGGTCAGCGCGACGTGGTGGCTGCCGGTGCCCCTGAGGCCGACGGTGTGCCAGGTATCCCGAATCTCCCAGCGTTCGGCCGGCATGACGCAGGCGCGGATCATCGGGCCGGGTGCGTCGGCGGCGTCGATAGGGGAACCGCCCTCCATCATCACGCAATTGGCTCCGATCCACTCGGCGTTCTGGCATCCACTGGCAAATGGCCAGACGCCGGTAACCTTCCACCCGCCGGGAACGCGTGCGGCGGTGCCGACCGGCTGACCCGAACCGGCCATGATATGATCCTTGCCGTCGCAGTAGACCTGCTCACACAAGGCTGGACCCGCCAGGAACGGCATCAGGGCTGCGATCTGGCCGATCATGGCATTCCACCCCACCGAGCCATCGAGTCTGGCCAGGGCCCTGACCGCCCGAAAGGCACTGGACGGGTCGAGCTCAAGCCCGCCGTATCGGCGAGGCACGAGCATGCCGTAAATCCGTGCGGACTTGAGAACGGCCACGAGCTCCTCCGGCATCCGGCGAGCTTGCTCAATGTCGGGAGCGAGCCGCGCCACCATCGGCGCGACCGCGGCGATGCGCGAAAGCGCCAGATCCAATCCGGCCTCGTCAGGGCTCTGCACACTGCCCGTCGCCGACCGATGCTTGTCAAGAAGCGTTGTCATCGAGCTATCCTCCACGCAGGGAGCGGGAAAGCGCCAGTCTGCAGTGCGCCGGATACGGTTCGATTGCAGCTCAGGGAAATTCGCTACAAGCGTAACCGGGGAGGACTATTCCGCCGGCAGCGGGATGGCGGACGTGAAGACCCAATCGGGATCGAAGCGGTGCTTGAGGTGCCGAAGCCGGGCAGCGTTGCTATCGCGGGTTGGCGACGCACGGCGCCGTTCCAGATCCGGCAGCCCGCGTCATGGAGCTTGCGCCCCGACGGCACGAATGCGCATAAAGTCGTCGGGTCGGCTCTGAACCGACCCGTGTGCGAGCCGCTTGTTGATCCGCACACATGTGGGCACGCCAATCGCGATGACGGCGGCGTAGCAGGCAGATCCGGCGATGGCCGGTTCGCCGGATAGCGAACCAAGTCCTCCCGCGACAATCGCGAGCACGATGCCTACCAACACTGCGCCCACGACCACGATCGGCATGGAGGGATCGAATGTGTGGTTGGTGGCCTGATGGAACTCGACATAGGCCGATGCCCACAGGGGCGACATAGCGCGTCCGGGCCCTATCCGGTTGACCAGCAGTGCACCGCTGGCCAGCGCCACGAAGGGAACGAGGACCAGTTGCAGACCTCTTTCGATATCCCGATTGCCTCGATTTTGCGCGATCAGCCTTGGCCGTGCGGCACCCGCAATGCAGCCGTTCAGCGGAGCCGTCGAACGACGTGAAGATCGAGGCCCGACAAAGGCGCGCCGAGCTGGTGCATCGCCCCGCCCCGTGCCAGTGACCCGAGATCGATGGCCACGGCCGGCGCCGTTCGCGCCGATCGAATTCGTCAGACGTTGCTGACGCCGCCGTCGACGACCATGTCAGAGCCGGTCATGAACGAGCTTTCATCCGAGGCGAGGAAGAGGGCCGCATTGGCGAGTTCGGCGGGTCGGGCGAGTCGCAGCATGGGCGTGTATTTGGCGTAGCCCGCACGAATCGCGGCAGCCTCCTCGGGCGTTCTCGCCTGAGAGTCGAGCATCGGCGTATCGACGACGCCCGGGCTCAGCGTATTCGCGCGGATGCCGCTGTCCTTGAACTCCGCCGCCCAGGTCCGGGCGTAGGAACGCAACGCCGCCTTGGTGGCGGCGTAGGTCGAGTGGTTGGCCAGGCCCATGTAGTGCATGGCCGAAGCCACGAGAATGATCGATCCGCCCGGCCCGATCATCGGCAGCATCTTCTGCACCAGGAACAGTGGCGCCTTGGCGTTCAGGTCGAATGTGCGATCGTAGTGGTCCTCCGTGATGTCGGGCAGCGGCACCTGCTCGACGAGCGCGGCGTTGGACACGACCACGTCCACCCTGCCCTTCGCTCTGCGGACGGCATCGGCGACGCGGTCGAGGTCTTCGAGTCTGGTCGCGTCCGCCGCAATGGCGATGACGCTGGAACCGATGCGCGCTGCCGCCTCGTCGAGCGCCGCCTGACGCCGCCCGAAGATCAGCACATGCGCCCCTTCCTTCACGAAACGCTGCGCGATGGCGAGTCCGATGCCGCTGTTGCCGCCGCTGATGACGGCGACCTTGCCTGCCAATCTCGACATGATGCGTCCTTCGGTCTGCGTCGCCGGGTCGTCCCGGGACGTCGAGGTTGTTGTCCCCATGCGCGGTCTTTCGCGCCCGGACCCGCCGGCGGGCGGCGGCGATGGCACCGCGACAACGGCTGCCTGCCTTCGGCCTGCCGGCGCCAGCCCTCTCACGGACCTCGAATTGGGTCCGCCCGTGACAAGCGTTCAGTGCTGAAGTCCGCACATCGGTGGTGCAGAATCCATCCGGCTGTACTGTTGTCGTCAGCCGCGGCCGGACGGTCACCGCCGTTCGCGGGTATCGGAAATCGATCCGCGCCGCATGTTGGCTGGGATCACCGCGCCGGCGATCCCGATGCGCGATGCTGTTCGAAGCGTGAACATGCGTGATTTGCGGTGCAGGATCGTACCGTATGATCGACTGGGATGACGTTCGCTACTTTCTTGCCGTTGCGCGCGGAGGCTCGGTCCGGGCCGCCGTCGAGCGCCTCAAGGTGAATCACGCCACCGTGCTGCGATGCGTCGCGCAACTGGAGGAGCGCCTCGCAGCGCACATGTTCGAGAGACTGCTTTCGGGCTATTGTCTCACGGATGCGGGAGGCGAGGTGCTCGAGTTCGCGGTGCAGATGGAGGCGTCCTCGAACCAGCTGGAGACGCGCGTCTTTGGCCGCGACCAGGGCGTGCGCGGGCTTTTGCGGGTGACGCTGGCGCCAACCCTCGCGACACACCTGCTCATACCGGACTTCGCCGATTTCGCGCGTTTGCATCCCGAGGTCGAGATCGAGATCTTATGCTGCGCAGTGTCGTGTTGCCATCACTGCCCGGTGCCGTCATGACGGTCAGCCCTGGCGCCGCGTGAGGTCGCCGAACGGATTCTCGATTTCGCCGCCAGCGCGCGATAGCTCGAGCTGTCGTAAGCCGGACGAGCTTGCTCGTCGCCAGTCGGTCAACCCACCCGCGGCTGAGACTTGGCGCTCCTGAGATGTTCAGGGCATCTCTCAGCCGGGCGGATCAGCGAAGCTGCAGTCGCGCGCGCATCCGCGCACCGGACTGATCACTCCGCTCGATCGCCGCGTTGGCCCAGCCGGCGCTCCCAGCCTTCGGCATGCACGTTGAGATAGGCCTCGGGATCGTAGGGATGCGCCTTGATGACCTCGAGGTTGAGATCGATGCCGAGGCCGGGACGGTCGGGCAACGACAGGTGTCCGGTCGCGGGATCGACCGTCGGATGCCAGTCGACCACATCCTGCGTCCAGTCCTCGTTGAACGCGTCGAAATGTTCCTGGATCAGGAAATTCGGCACGACCGCCGCGAGCTGCAGGCAGATGGCGGTCGCGACCGGCCCGCCGCTCTGGTGCGGAGCGATGTAGCTGCCATGGGCGAGTGCCAGGTTGGCCACCGCGAGGCTTGGGGCGATGCCGCCCAGCGACATCGGTTCGGGCTGGAAGATGTTGACGCCGCCGCGCTCCGCCAGCGTGTAGAATTGCCCGACCGTGTCGTACATCTCGCCGGTCGCAACGCGAATCGGGCTGCGCTGCGCCACCGGATGCACGGCTTCCTGCCGGTCGCGAGTCGTGGGCTCCTCCCACCAATAGATGGCGAGATCGGCGAAGCGCTCCGCCGCCTCGAGCGCCGCCGCCTCGGTGAAGCGCGCGTGCACGTCGATCAGAATCTCGGTGTCGGGCGGCAGGCGGTTGCGCAGCAGACGGCAGATCGCGTGGGAGCGATCCAGCTCGTCGCGGGAGATGAAGCCCTGCGTCGTGCCGAAAGGATCGAGCTTCATCGCGTGGAAGCCCTTGGCAATGACCGCTTCGGCTGCCGCGAGGAACGCCTCGGGAGTCCGCTCGGTGCGGTACCAGCCATTCGCGTAGCCAAGGATGCTGTCCCGCACCTGGCCGCCGAGCAGTTGATGCACCGGCACGCCGAGCGTCTTGCCGAGAATGTCCCAGCACGCGACCTCGATCGCCGCGATGACGGTGCGGTGGATGTGACCGGCATCGAGCGACATGCTGTCGAGCAGTCGCTTTGCCAATGAGTGGATGCGCCGCGGATCCTGGCCGATCACCAGGTGCTTGAGCTCCTGGATGCCGGCCTCGGTGGTCTTGATGAAGCCGTTGAGCGTGCCCTCGCCGACGCCGTACGTGCCTTCGTCGGTGAGCACGCGCACGAACAGCCAGTTCTTCCAGCCGGCCCCGACCATGTAGGTTTCGACGTCGGTGATCTTCATCGATCGGTGCCTTCGATCAGGCCGGCGAGCGTCGCGATGACGCGACGCGTGGACAGGCCGTAGGTTTCCTGCAGCACCGGCACCGAGCCGCATTCGATGAAGCGATCGGGAATGCCGATCCGGGTGAGCCGCCGGACGATGCCGGCGTCGAACAGCGTCTCGGCCACCAGGCTGCCGAGGCCGCCGACCACGACGTGGTTCTCCGCCGAGACGAGCTGGCGAACCGAGCCGGCGAAGTCGATCACGGCGCTGCTGTCGAACGGCTTGATCGTCGGCACGTGCAGCACGCCCACCGAGACGCCGCGCGCCTCGAGCGCGGCGGCCGCATCCAGCGCACGCTCGGTCATGAAGCCGGTCGCGACGATGCCGATGTCACGCCCGTCGCGCAGCTTGCGCGCCGCGCCGATCCGGAAGGGTTGCGCCGGATCGAGCACCACCGGCACGGTGCCGCGCAGCAGCCGCATATAAGCCGGCCCGTCATGATCGGCGATGGCGCGCGTTGCGGCCGCGATCTCGGTTGCATCACACGGATCGATCACCACCAGGCCCGGCACCATGCGCATCAGCGCCAGATCCTCGATCGCCTGATGCGTTCCGCCATAGCCGGTGGTCAGGCCCGGCAGGCCGGCGATCACCTTGACATTGAGCCGGCTGTGCGCCAGCGCGATGGCGATGAAATCGAGCGCGCGGCGCGTCGCGAACACGCCGTACGTGGTGGCGAACGGCGCCTTGCCCGTGCGCGCAAGCCCCGCCGCCACGGCGATCAGGTTCTGCTCCGCCATGCCGACATTGAAGAACCGGTCGGGAAAGGCGTCGCGGAACGGCAGGATGTCGGTGTATTTGCCGAGATCGGCGGTGAGCCCGACGATATCCGGCCGCTCGCGGCCGAGGGCGGCCAGCGCGTGTCCGAACGGCGCGTCGATCCCGGCGCGGCCGGCGCCGGTCGCTTCGTCCTGTCCCATCGCCAGCGTGCGGCCGGCGCCCACGGAGCCGCTCATGGCTCGGCTCCGACACGCTGCTCGAATTCGTCGATGATGGAGTCCCACTGGTCGAGCGCGACCCGGAAGAAATGCGCCTTCTCGCTCGCCTCGATCCGGGGCACGCCCTTGCCCGGAAGCGTGCGCAGCACGATGGCCTTGGGTCGGCCGTTCGCTGCGCGAGCGGTCATCAGCGCGCCGACGATTGCGGTCATGTCATTGCCGTCGATCTCGACCGTATCCCAGCCGAAGGCGCGCCATTTGTCGGCCACCGGTTCGATGTCGATCACCATCGGGCCGTCCGCCTGGATGCCGTTGCAGTCGATCAGCGCCACCAGCCGGTCGAGCCCGAAATGGCCGCCCGCCATCGCCGCCTCCCAGGTCGCGCCTTCCTGCATCTCGCCGTCCGACAGCTCGACGAAGACGCGCGCCGCGGAGTTCGAAAGTCGCAGCCCCAGCGCCTGGCCGACCGCCTGGCCGAGCCCATGTCCGAGCGAGCCGCCGATCACCTCGACGCCGGGCGTGGTGTCCAGCGTCGACATCTCGAGACGGCTGCCGTCGGCGCCGTAGGTTGCCAGCTCGTCGCGCGGGATGATGCCGGCTTCGGCCAGCGCCGCCCAAAGCGCGATCGAATAATGCCCGGTCGAGAGCAGGAACCGATCACGCTCGGGCCAGCGCACATCGTGAGCATCGTAGCGCATCTCATGGAAGTAGAGCGCGGCGAGAACGTCGGCGATGCCGAGACCCTGGCCGATATAGCCCTGCCCCTGCCCGCGCGCCATGGTGAGCATGTGACGGCGGAGATTGGTGGCGCGCCGCTTCAGCGCGGCGATGTCGACCGGGTCCGGCGGTGCGTTGCGCAGCATGGTTCAGTCCTTGTCCATGCCGCCGGACATGTTCAGCCGTTCGGCGGTCATGTACGGCGGCGCGTCGAGGCAAAGCCAGACCACCGCGGCGGCGATCTCGGCAATCTCGGCGCGGCGGCCGAGCGGCACGCGCCGCGTGCGTTCATCGAGAAAGGCCTGGAAATCATCGCGCCCCGCGAGCCGGGCGAGATCGGCCTCGGTCGAGCGCTGCATCTCCGTGTCCATCATCCCAGGTGCCAGGGAATTGACCAGGACACCGTGCGGCGCGAGGCAAGCGGCCGCGGCGCGAGTGATCGAATCGACCGCCGCCTTGCTGGCAGCGTAGGCCAGATAATCCGGCAACGCCATGCGCGAGGCCGGCGAGGTGATGTTGACGATGCGGCCGCTGCGCTGCGTTTGCATCACGCGGCCGGCAGCGGCGCAGGCCATCGCCAGTGCGACGACATTCAAATTCAGCGTGCGTTGCCAGAGCCGGTGCGTCATACCGAGGAACGGCTCGATCGCGCCGTACCCGGCATTGTTGACCAGCACATCGAGTCCGCCGAACCGCTGCACCATGCGCTCGACAGCGGCCTCCGGCGCGCCCGCCTCGGTGAAGTCGCCGACGATCTCTTCCACGTCGGCGCCGCACGTGCGACAGGCCGCCGCCACCCGCCCGGTTCCCGGCCCGTCGATATCGACCAGGCCGAGCGCGCAGCCTCGAGCTGCCAACTGCGTCGCGATCTCCTGCCCCAGCCCGCCGGCAGCTCCCGTCACCATCACCCGTCGGTTCACGTCCCCGGGTATCGCCAAGGCAATGTCTCCTCCCGCATCACTTGACCGGTTTGATACCGGTATCATACGCTCGCTGTCAACGGGCACTGGCGCTGGTTCGGCCGGACACAAGGAGGGAGGCGGCGATGCGGATCACGCGGCTCGACACGCTGCAGCTCAGGGAATTCCCGTTCCTGCTCTGGCTGCAGTTGCACACGGATCGCGGCATCGTCGGCACCGGCGAGACGTTCTGGAGTCCCGGCCCGGTTGCGAGCTACCTGCATGACAACGTCGCCGGTTACCTGCTCGGCCGCGATCCGCGCGACATCGAGCTGCACGACCGCACGCTCGGCAATGTCTATGTCGGTGCGCGCGATTCCGGCGCCGAACTCCGCGGCAACTCGGCGGTCAACCTGGCGCTGTGGGACATCTACGGCCAGGCGCTCGGAGAGCCGGTCTGGCGCCTGCTCGGCGGTCGCACGCACCGCTCCGTGCCGGTCTACAACACCTGCGCCGGCTATGCGCATGCCCGGGCGACGAAGCGCCACGCGCTGTTCGAGCGGACCGAGGACTGGTCGCTGAAGCCCGGCGACATGAACGAAGGCCCGTACGAGGACTTGCTCGCCTGGCGATTCGATGCCGGAAAGCTGGCGCGCAGCCTGCTGGACGAAGGCATCACGGCGATGAAGATCTGGCCGTTCGACATCGCCGCCGAAGCCTCGATGGGAACGCGCATCCCGCTCGCCGATCTCGACGCGGCTCTTGAGCCGTTCCGCAAGATCCGCGAGGCGGTCGGGCGGCAGATGGAGATCATGGTCGAGCTGCATGGATTGTGGACGCTCCCGCCGGCGCTGCGCATCGCCGAGGCACTGCGGCCGTTCGACGTCGCCTGGCTGGAGGAACCGATCCGCTACAACGAGCTCGACGCGCTGGCGGAACTGGCGCGCCACACCGCCATTCCGATCGCGGCCAGCGAGCGGCTCGCGACCCGCCAGGTCTTCAAGCAGCTCATCGCGCGGCGCGCTGCCTCGATCATCATGATCGATCTGGCCTGGTGCGGCGGTCTCAGCGAAGCCCGCAAGATCGCCAATCTCGCCGAGGCGAGCGAACTGCCGGTGACGCTGCACGACTGCACCGGTCCGATCGTCTATGCCGCGAGCTGCGCGCTATCGGCGACGCTGCCCAACGTGCTTTACCAGGAAATGGTGCGGGCTTACGCGAGCGGGTGGTACACCGAGATCGTCGATGAGCTCCCCGTCGCGCGGGACGGGCAGGTGTTCCCGCTCGAGGGCGCCGGGCTCGGCCTGCGGCTCAAGCCTGGCCTGTTCGACCGGGACGACGCCATCGTCCGGACGACCGCGTGAAAAAGGCCAGGGGCGCGGCCCCAGGACCCCCGCAAACGCT
>Ga0335074_10017340_pt1 | contig 10155 bp, 9 predicted proteins | sample Lox_Sample_23_FD_206715 | JGI IMG/M metagenome (GOLD analysis project Ga0335074, IMG submission 206715) | Soil microbial communities from Loxahatchee National Wildlife Refuge, Florida, United States - Lox_Sample_2.3 | ecosystem: Environmental > Terrestrial > Soil > Wetlands | place: USA: Florida...
GAGTTTCAGGCCGATCGCCTGCAAAAGCACGCAGAAGGGGAACTCCATCATCTCTGCAATTTTCACGTCTGGGGTCTTGCGGCCGTGCAGGAAGCGCCCGTCGCGGCGCGCATTTTCCTAAAGCTCGTCAATGAGGCAGCGCCCCTATCCAACGGAAATGCCACGTGTGATATCTGCAACGAGGTGCACAAAGAGGAAGATCTGCGAGTTCGAGAATTCCTAAGTTGCCTGCAGCGCGCCGAAGTCACGCAATGGCTTCGCGGTGCCGGTAACCTTTGCATCCCTCACGGGCTTAAGCTTCGCCCTGGCTTGCCCCCTGCTTTCATTCCTCGGATCGATGGCATGATGGAGGCCTACCGACAGGAATTGAGCGCAGATCTCCAGAATCTCCGAGACGAATGGTTGCCGGAATCCAATCGGGTTGGCTGGGGTGCTGTAGGCCGCGCCGCCGAGTTTCTTGCTTCGCAACGGGGACTGCGTCCCTAAGGAGAAGAATCGACATGTTGAACGCCGGAAAAGCAGTCAAGGTGACCATCTACCTGAGCGAAGGCTCAACCAGTCACGGAGTCTCCCGATATTCCCGAATCCTCGATTTTCTTTTCTTTCGGGGAGTCTCCGGTGCAACCGTTTTGAAAGGAGTCGCAGGCTTCGGTGCGGATCACCACATGCACTCTTCCAGCTTTGTGGAGATTTCGGACCACCTTCCCCTAAAGATTGAGTTTGTCGAATCGCGGGAAAAGGTACACGAGTTGTTGGGAAAACTCGAAGAACTCGCCGGCAGCGGCATGATCGAAATTCAGGAGACAACTGTCGCGAAGCCAGCGCAGCCATCACGCGCAAAGAATGTCTTGTCCACGGCTCACGAGAAGATTGAGGGCAAAGCACGGATGATGCGAATTTATATCGGCGAGTCCGACAGATGGAAGGACCGCCCGCTGTATCAGGCACTGGTGGAGGCCATGCGGGCTAATGATATTGCCGGAGTGACTGTTTATAAAGGCATCCTCGGATATGGAGCGCATCGCAGGATTCATAAGGACAAGCCGCTGCACCTGAGCCACGATTCGTCCATCATGCTTTCGGCCATCGATACCGAGGACAAGCTGCGCGCGTTCCTCCCGATGGTCGAACAAATGGTGCAGGAGGGTCTGGTGGTTCTCTCAGACGTCGAGATCATTAAGTATTCCCACCGCCCGATCGAAGTCGAAATTGGAGAGGATTCGAAACAGTCGGGACCAGTATTGGCGTGAACGGAGGCTGAACAATGAAGGAAGAATTTCAGGCTCGCATGCTGCGTATTCACTTTGGCGAAAGCGACAAATGGAAGGGTAAGCCGCTTCACGAAGCTATCGTCGGCAAGTGCCAGGAACTCGGTATGGCCGGAGCAATCGTCTACCGCGGCATTGAGGGCTACGGAACAAGCACGCGGATTCGCCATTCCAGCCACTGGACGTTTTCCCGGGACGCTCCCATCATGCTCAGCATCATCGACACCGAGCCCCAGATCGCCAAATTGATTCCGCATTTGGACGAGATGGTTCAGGACGGCCTGATTGCCATGTCGACGGTGCAGGTCATTCGATATTCAAGAAACGCAATCGCTGCGCCGGGAAAGCTGTGAACTTATGGAATCGCGTCTTGAAGACCGCAATGGCAATCTGACGGTGATGGACGAACCCATCCCCGCCGAGATGTCTTTGACCATGGATGGCTCTTCGCGTCTTTTAAGACTTGCTGATCTTGCTCAGGAACTCGGTTCCGAGCCTGTCGCCGAAGAAGCGCGGGATCTCGCGGCGCGCGTGGCTGAAGGGCGGTTCTATGTAGCCTGCGTCGGTCAATTCAAGCGAGGGAAATCAACACTGCTCAATGCACTTGTCGGCCATGCAGTTGTTCCGACGGGCTTTGTCCCAGTGACGGCCGTGCCCACCGTCATTCGGTTCGGAAGCCAGCTACAAGCACGAATTCGCTTGCGCGACGGATCCTGGCAGGATATTGCCATGTCCGATTTGAAGGAATACGTGACGGAGGAACTCAACCCCGAGAACAAGAAAGGCGTCGATGGTGCGGAGGTATTTGTACCCAGTCCTTTGCTGTCATCCGGCATGTGCTTTGTCGACACACCGGGTCTCGGCTCGGTATTCACTGGAAACACGGTAACGACGCAGGCTTTCATTCCTCATATCGACGCAGCTTTGGTTGTCGTTGGAGCTGACCCTCCAATAGCAGGCGATGAATTGGCCCTGGTAGAGGCTGTCGGCAAGCAGGTTCAGGATCTGATTCTCGTCATTAACAAAGCCGACCGAACCAGTGATCCGGAGCGAGCCGCGGCGGTGAAGTTCACGCGGGAGATTCTCGAGAAGCGGCTCCATCGCACCATGGGTGACGTTTTTCAGGTGAGCGCCGCCGAGCGGAGTGAATGCCGCGGCCCTCTGCGGGATTGGGAGAAGCTGCTGGCGGCATTGCGTCATCTGGTTGACGATTCGGGCAGGAATCTTGTCCGTGCGGCGTGCGAACGGGGACTCCAGCGGCTGAGCGAGCAACTGTTGGCCATTATCAGTGAGGATCGGGAAGCGCTTCAGCGGCCAATCGAAGAATCGGAGCGCCGCATAGAACTCATGAGAAACACAATCGGCGAGGCTGAGCGCTCCATGCGCGAGTTGAATTTCCTGTTCATGGCGGAGCAGCAGCGGATCTCGGACTTCTTCGTGGAAAGGCGCCGGCAGTTTTCCGATTCCGCCGAAGCGGAATCCGAACAAGAGTTCGGCGAGGGGCTGCGCGCCGTCTACCGTGGCTTTGGCCCGCGCTATCGACGCAGTGCGATGCATCTCGCGCAGGAAGTCTCGCGTCGCAAAGTGATGCCGTGGCTCAGACCTGAGCAGGAAGAGGGGGAGCGCCAGTACCGCGCCGTTGCCCTTCGATTCGTCGAGATGGGTAACGGTTTCCTGAGAAAACTGGCAGACGCCGGACTTAGTGAATTGACGCGGATGCCACATGCGCTCGACGCAGAGAAGGGCTTTCGTGTTCGTTCGAGGTTCACGTTCGAAGACTTCATCGGAACCGCGCAGCCACCATCACCTCTGCGCTGGTTGGCCGACGTCTTCCTGCCGCTGATCGGTGGACGCAAGCTGATCATGCGGGATGCTCATGAATTCCTTCTCCACCTGCTTGAGACGAATAGTTCGCGTGTACAGAACGACGTGTTGAATCGAATACAGGAGAGTCGTGAACGCTTGGAGGTTGAAATTCGCAAGCTACTGCATGAGGTGAGCCGCATAGCGGAAGAGGCGCTGGGTCGTGCTCGGAAAGTGAAAGAGGAGGGCGATCAGGCAGTGCAGTTGGCCCTTGAGCGCCTCCAACGGTTAGAAGAAGAAGTGTCGGCTCTCGCGTGAACGTATCGAGTTGGTTTCACGCGTTGCGGGGCATGGATAGCTGTGCTACATCTTGAAGGAAGGCGACGGAATCCGCCACAACCGCCATCCGAAATGGAATGGCTGATGACTCCTGCATGGGTGCAGGAGTTTTTCTTTTGCGCCTGTGTGGAACAACACAAAGGAGCAAAATGACCGACAACTATTTGGAGCTTCCCATTGGTGAGCATGCGCCGGAGATTGTCACCGCTGTTGTCGAGATCCCTCTCGATAGCGTTAACAAGTATGAGTACGACAAGAAACTGCATGTCTTTCGGCTCGATCGCGTGCTCCATTCACCAGTGCATTATCCGGGCGAATATGGCTTTATCCCTCAGACGCTTGCACAGGATGGCGATCCTCTGGATATTTTGATTCTCGGCGACTCGCCGACATTTCCGGGCTGCGTCTTCAAAGCAAGGCCCATAGGTTTGTTCGAGATGCTCGATCAGGGAATACCAGACGAAAAGGTTCTGGCTTTTGCGACTGGGAACCCGCGCGCGAACGACATCGAAAATTACACGGATGTGATGTCCCATATTCTCCGCGAAGTCGAACACTTCTTCTCGGTTTACAAAAGCCTTGAAGGCAAGAAGACGGAAGTACTCGGTTGGAAGGACCGTGCGGCGGCTTACGAAGCCATTCGCACGAGCCACGAGAGATTTCCTACGCCTGTGTCTTCACGTTGAGGAGGAGCGAGACGATGGCAGGCGCAGCTCTCCACACCCCGGACAACCAGTATCTCGCCGCGGTCCATAGAGCGGAGGAGATGGCGCGCCTGCAGGCACAGGCACAGAGGCGCAAATCGATGCTGGTCTACGGCCCCGAGGGCGCTGGCAAGACTCGTCTGCTTTTGGCATTTGTCGAAAGAAATCCGCTGGCGCTCTACGTACCCCGTATTCGCTCTCCTCGCGATTTCATGTTGTCTCTTCTTGGGGAGCTCCGCCGTCTCGATAAGCGACAACTGCGGCTGCCCGAGAATGCGACTTCGTTGAGCACGCCCTCGCTAAAAGGTATCGTAAGGCGCGCTCTGGCGGTCTTCCCGTTCATGCTTGTTCTCGATCACCTGGCAGGTCCGTCTCGCGTGGTCACAGGAATCATCAAGGAGTTCACCGACTACGGTCAGCGTCCGATCTACTTTGCCGCTAGGACTCCGCACATGGAGGACATTGGCGCCCTCCAGCCGATCTGTGCTGATCGATCAGAGCGTCTCGAAGTGAGAAATCTTGCCCCTTCTGTAGCTCTGGAGTTTGCCAAAAGAGAAGCGGAGAGCATCGGTCTCTGGTCCTCCAATCTGGAGACAGTTTTGCATTCACTCGTGGATTGGAGCGAAGGCAACCCCGGCAGCATTCTCCAGATGCTGACCATGGCGCAGTTGCAGCGATATCGCATGGGCGATCAGATCAAAGCGCACGTCTTATATCTGGATTATCGGATGGGACGCCGCCAATAGCTTGCATCTGAAGTAGCAGCGGCGATTAAGTCCAAAGGGAGATGAAGAATGCAGGAATATTTTCGGCGGGTGCTGGTTGGCGCCGACGGGACAAAGCAGTCGCAATTCGCGATTCAGGCAGCCGTTGCCGTCGCAAAGAAGTTCGGTTCACAATTTCACTGTGTTGGAGTCATGCGGCCACCCAGCGCTGAAACAGAAGCAGAGGGTTTCGGTCTCGAGGACTTGCACCACACTCATCAATCCGTTCGAGATCAGGTGAATTCGTGTGCCGATCAGGCCCGCGCTGAAGGCCTGCCGACAACAGCTCAATTACTCGACGGAGATCCCGAGTCCGCGATCGAAGACTATGCGCACAAAATGAGCGTCGACCTGATCGTCGTGGGTCATCATCATTTGAACCGACTGCGTCGTTTTCTTGAAGGCTCAACATCTGAAAATCTCGTCGAGCATGCCCTGACTTCTGTTCTCGTCGTCAGGTCTTCTCTAGAGGATGCATAAACGACAGTTGCCTGCTGGCTCGCTCCCCGAGGTGTCGGGACTTTCTATCTCAGCGTGGTTTTGCCAGCTACTGATCAGAGAATGTATTCGATCACCCAAGGGGAGCTCAGGTTTCGATGCCCCGCGAGAAGCAACAACGCATTTTGAGAAGCGCGTCGCTCCTCTTCGCTGGTGAGGTACCTGCGCAGAGCATCATGTTTCAGCGCATAGCGCTGTAGGTCTTCGGCTGTGCGCTCTAACAGGCTGGCGTGCGACTCTAGGAGCTCACGCGCTGCATCGCCGGGCCCCAGCACTTGGGCGACCAACACAAGGTGCGGAATACAAGACGCTGGAATCCGGGCCGATTTGCCAAGCGAGTTTCGGGCAAGCTCGGCAGCGATCCTGACTGCTCTCTGCACCGCGTCTCTTTGCACGTCGCACACCTTACACGATCGCGTCGTCGGCAAGAGTCTGCGCAGGTGGTCCGCCGCGTCGCGGCTTTCCTCTGCGACCCCGTCAACGCCTGTAGCAATTCGATGGACGAGCTCCGGATAAGCAGTGCAAACCCCATAGGGCGAAGAAATGCCCTCGTACTGCCATGTGTGCAGGGAGCAAAATCCCCCTCTTCGCGCATGTTCGCGCTGCACGTCGGGACTGATCGTCAATTCGTATTGATATTTGCTCAGAAACCGAAACGTGGCTTCGAGAACACTCCCACAAATGGAGCAACCCGATTTTCGGTCGATCGTCAGTGTCCATGGACGCGGCCTTTCTCCCGTCAAATTAACCGGCTGGCCAGGCGCCTTCTCTATCCCTGTAATCGCCTCTCGCTGATCGCGCAATCGCTCGATCACTCGATCCCATTCGTTTTCCTTGTCTAGCTGATTGCCGTTGTGAGACCACTCAAATAAACGATCGAGAGTTCGCTCGTACATATTCATCAGGAAAGACTGTGCCCGATCCTCCGTGAGAAACCGAAAAAGCTCCGCCTCGAAAACCGGGAGGCCGCTGTCGTCAAGCGTCTTTCGATCTCCTGAGACCTTGCCTTCCAGCGCTTGGCGCGCAGAGATAGAGTAAAGTTCCCGGAATTCGCTGCCCAACAGAACCTGTAGCTGCTCAGCGACAAACTGCCGAGCCTGAAGGCGCTCCGCGGGCGTGACTGTGTCCAGCTTGTTGAGAAGGACGAAGAGCTTCTTGTCGGTATTCCGAACCCTTCCGAGAATGCGCCCCTCCTCTTCGGAGAGCGGACTCTCAAAGCTGGTCACAAGAACGAAGGCGTCCGCCTGTGGAAGGAATTGCTCTGTCGTCAGAGTGTTTTCAACAATCGGAGACCCCAGCCCAGGGGAATCCACAAAGAAGAAACCGCGGCGCAGAATCTCGACCGGCAACTGAATTTCTGCGTAGGCGATCTTCTTTGTGTTTCCAGGATTGCCTTGCTGGGTGACATATTCGGCGAGCTCTGAAAGGGGAACTTCGCGGTTCAGTCCCGAACCCCGAAAGTGAAGCACGACCTGCGGCCTGCTTCCATAACGAACCGTGGTGATCACCGAAGTCAACGGCACAATGCCTGTGGGCAGATGTGCGCCGCCGAGGATAGCGTTCATCAGCGTTGATTTACCCCGGCTGAAGCGGCCGACCACCATCAGATTGAATTGATCTTCGGCCAGCCGGGTCAGCAGATCACGACAATCGGCCTGCAGATCATTGTTTTTCGTGTCGATCGCCTGGGCGGACCGGATCACTTCCGCGAGAACAAACTTTCTCTGCTCGTATTGCTTTAAGTCCATGATTGTTTCCTGATGAGGGTCCCTGGCTTAACTGGATGACTCAACTCGTCTCGTTAATGCTCGTCTGCCAGTTCGCTTTTCAAAATGTGTTTCAGGATTCTCCAGTCCGATCTGAGCCAGTTGGGATGCTCGCCGCGGGATGTTCTCTCACGAACTATTGTTTGGCCTAATTCGCGGGAGATTTCCCGGTGATCGTCAAGGAGCCTGCACACATCGTCCTCCTGGGCCCAGTTCAAATGTGACGAGATGCGGAACAGAGCCTTGGCAATGTCGGGATAATCATGAACTGGCGCTACCTGAAATCCGATTTCCGCTGTTACAACGACCACATCCGTGTCCAAATCCTGCAGAAAAGTACGCAAGTCGCTCCATTCGTCAGCTCTCACGGCAAATTCGTGGAGCAATTGCAGCGTGGCGCGCCGCCTACTCCGGGCCGGCAGCTCGTGAAATCCGGGCCCGACCGACCCCCGAACGGAGAGAATCGCATATTGGCGAGCACTTTCCGGCATCTTCCGAAGCGCTGCCTTTGCTTCTTCGCGACATAAATCGTCTTCCAGAACCGCAAAGAGCAAAGGAACGCTTTCGCGTTGGCGAAATTCACCTAGCGCGAGCACTAGCCCGCTCGTCGCGCGTTGCCGGCATGCCTCTTGCAGCGTTCGAAACACCTCGTCGGACTTCCATCGTATTAGCTCTTGGGCCGCGGAACTGCGTACGCCGTCCTCGGCAAACAACACGGCCGCGTCTTCCGGGTGGCGGTATTGTCGAAAGTACGCAATCAGGACAGACCAGGCACCCAGTTCTCCGAGCGCCCGCACGGCCCTGCGCCGTGGCAATGGGAGGCTTCTCGGTAATCCCTCCAATAGATATTCTTCCAGGTACGGGACGCTCCGCTGCCCGATCGCGATCAGCTCCTCGGCGGCGCGATCGCCATCGAGGATCGAGTCCAGTGCTTCAATGAGACCGACGATTCGTTGTTCCGAGACTTCCTGGGCCACGTCCGTCATACTTGTAGGCGCTCCTTGGCTGGATCTCCCACATACCAATCCTCTCGGGTCAGAGGCAGATCGCTGATGCCCTTGTCGGCCCGGCTGAATAGCACCTGGTACACTGCAATGCTTCCGCGATGAAACGCCGCTGCAGAGCCGGACATGTAGAGGAGCCAGGTTCGGTAGGTCTCTTCAGAAACGTAGCGGAGGAGTTTTGTCGCGTTCTCCTGCAGGGCTGCTACCCACCTCCGCAGCGTCAGCTCGTAGTGTTCGCGAAGGTTCTCCACGTCGCGGATTTCAAGGCCCTCGGCCTCGGCTGCCTGCATCGCTTGCGATAACGTCACAAGCTGCCCATCAGGAAAGACATAACGATCGATGAAAGAGTCCCCTCGCGGTGGCGAATCATGGGCCCTCGCGATCCCATGATTGAGAAATACACCGCCTGGCTTCAGCCAGGCGCGGACCGCACGAAAATACTCCCGCAGATTCCCGAGACCGACATGCTCAAACATACCTACGCTCGCAATCTTGTCGAATGTATTGGGCGGGCGATTCAGCTGGCGGTAATCGCAAAGAGCCACATCGCATCGATCTCCGAGCCGGGAAATGTCGATTCGCCGACGAGCTTCCTCGTATTGCTCGCGGCTCAGGGTAATCCCTAGAGCGTTGGCACCGTAATGACGGGCAGCGCACAGGGGCAGACTGCCCCATCCGCACCCGATATCTAGAAACCTCTCCCCTGGCCGAAGGCGCAACTTCTGGCAAATTAGTGCAAGTTTATGTTCCTGAGCCAGGTCGAGCGGGTCTTCAGGGCTCCGGAAATAAGCACACGAATAGGCGAGCGAATTTCCGAGCCAGGGACGGAAGAATTCAACAGGCTGATCGTAGTGATAGGAGATTGCAGCCCGGTCCCTGGCTTGCGAATGTTGTGCACCACTCGCCACCCACCGGCGCAATCCAAATGCCGCCTGAGTGAGTTTGCGTGCAATTCGTACCTGCAGATTCTCCTGGCGGCTCAGGATGTGATCCGCTATCGAAAAAACGGAGAAGAGATCTCCCTCTACATCGAGATCGCAGCGAATGAACGCTTCGCCAAGGCTGATCTCATTGGGTGCCGCCAACAAGATTTGCAAAGACTTTGGGTTTCGCAGAACGATCCTACACACAGGCGCAGCACCGGAGGACACTGACCAGTGCCATCCGTCCCAGAAACGAATCGAGAACGGCGATCCGTCGTAATCCTCGAATACAGACTTCAGCGCCACGCGTCTTCGTTCAGATGAGTCGAACATTGTCACTTGTGCTCCCAGAGAAAGATCACTTCACCTCAATGTGTCGGACACCAGCGTGTGGGGCGATGGAATGCTTCCCGTCCGCAATACTCCGATCAGTGCGTCCTGATCTTGTTCTGAGATGGGGATTTTGCGAATATCCCGGATCGTCTCTTCGATGGGATATTCATATTCTTTTAGGGAGACCCGGCCGTCCTCCCAGACTGCATAGCAAGCGAGAGGGCGTCCTGTTTTCGGCTGCCCAAGACTTCCGGGATTCACAACCACGGTGTTTCCGACAGTGCGCACAAACGGAGTGTGCGTATGTCCAACTACGAGTACATTCGCCTGGATGCCTTCAACCTCCCATTGCCATTGATCGGATTCTTTGGGGCAGTATCCGAAGAGCGGATTCGTTGGGATCGCGTGGACAACGTAGAAGCGCGTGGAGGAGATCCTGATTTGACGGCACACCGGTAGAGTCCGTAGGAATTCAAGGTCCTCCGTCGTGCAGACCTGTTGCGTATAACGCAGTGTTTCGGCTGCCAGATGGCGGAAAGGCGGCGAACATTGAGGGTCTGCCGCGGAGCCCGCAGCGTAGTCGTGGTTTCCGCAAACGGTGAGGTCAACCCGATTGCGAATCTCCTGGATGACCTCGTGTGGTCTGGGACCATAATCGACGAGGTCTCCCACGCACCAAAGAGCGTCATAAGAGGTTTCGGGAAACGCATTCAATGCTGCCAAATTGGCGTGAATGTCGGAGATAATGGCGAT
>Ga0335074_10017342_pt1 | contig 10154 bp, 7 predicted proteins | sample Lox_Sample_23_FD_206715 | JGI IMG/M metagenome (GOLD analysis project Ga0335074, IMG submission 206715) | Soil microbial communities from Loxahatchee National Wildlife Refuge, Florida, United States - Lox_Sample_2.3 | ecosystem: Environmental > Terrestrial > Soil > Wetlands | place: USA: Florida...
CGGCCGCGGCTGTGGTCGGGCACGACCGAGTTGTCGGCCGGGATGTGCGCGAGGTCGCCGGTGTAGCCGTGGTTGTACGTGCTGGTCCAGTTGGGGATCGCAGCGCCCGACGTCATCACTCGCGGCGGGGCATCGGGCTCGCCGCTGATAATCGTGGACGCGCTGTCCTGGTAGATGACGTCGTCGGCGTCCAGGCTGATGAACTGCACGGTACCCACCCGGAAGGCGTAGAAGTTGCCGCGCAGGTGGTTGCCGTCGTAGTTGGTCACGCCGTTATCCGGCAGGAGGAACCGGCTCAGGTAGTGGCCGTAGCCGTACGGGCCGTTCCAGTAGTTGCCCGCCGCGGCCTGGGCTTCGATGCCGCCTGGCGCGGCGCCAGGCCGACCGGACTGATCGCAGATGCCGAACTCGGTCTCGTGGTTGCCGAGCGCGGGCATCCACGGGCGGTTCATCGCCGAGCGGGCTATGTTGACGCCGAAGTCGCGCCACACGTTGGGCGCATTCGCGTAGTCAAGGTTGGCGTAGCACAGGTCGCCGTTCAGCAAGTGGAACAGCGGCGGGCCGGCACCGTCGCCAGGTTCTTCGATCGCGCTGACCGCGTACCAGGCGTTGTCGCACGACTCGAACCACTGGTTGCCGGACGCGTTGCGGTCCCAGGACGGAGTCGCCAGGTCGCCGTAGCTAGAGAAGCGGAACCGTGCCCGGCCTGCAGGTGCGGTTTCGAACGATCCGTCCGCAGTCGATGGGGTCGGTGCGCCGCCGTCGCTGATGCGGTAGTAGTAGCGCGTTGCGGGCTCGAGGCCGGTTAGCTGTACGTGGTAGTGATAAGTCGTCTGGTCGTTGAGGCCGTCGGTGAAGCTGACCGCGTGGGCCTGCGGGCGGTCTCGCGTGACGTCGAGCGGCTCTGGCTCGGGCAGGCGGATGATGCGGCCGGGGCGGTGGGGGGTGATCGGGGCGGCTGCATAGGCCAGCGTTGGCGCGGGCTGGGGAGTCGATCCGGGTGCTGACCAGGAAACCGTGATCTCGGTGGAAGGGTCAGCGCCCCAGGTGAGCCGGACCTGCTCGGGTGCGGTCCCGGCCGGCAGCGGCACTGTAATGAGCGTGCGCCCCGACGGCGGCGTCGCCGCGTCAGTGGCTTCCCAGGGGGATTGGTCCTGGCGCGAAACGACTCCTTCTGTTGCAGGTGACGGGCTCCGGGGGCCTCGATGATCTTCTACAAGGATAACGGGCGCCGGTGAATAGCCGGCCGCGCGGGCGTTGACGCAGGGTGACCGCGCCCCGGCGAGTCGGCCAACTCGGCGCCTCTGAGCTGGGCGGATTTGTCAGCCGACGAGTGTGCGGAGGAACGCGTTGGTCTCTGGATCGGGCGAATGGATGATCGTGCCGACCATGCCGCGGGTGAGTAGCACCTTGTACACGTTGCGGACGAGCCGACCGAACTCGTGGTCCGTCACCCTTGCCCGGCTGCGGAAGTCCGGATCTCGGTTCGCGGAGCGCTCCGCGACCCACCGCTCTCCACGCCACACCAGATCTGGCCCGATAATGACGCCGTTCCAGTCGTACTCAAACCCCTGGGCCGTGTACACGCATCCGACCTGACCGAACCCGGCCGGGTCGGTTGCCCACAGCGCGGCCGGCGGCGCGCCGCCCACCGCCCGGTCGCCACGCAGGTTCCAGGGGCGCGACCAGTCGCCAATCACTACATCTGGGACGAGCAAGCCGTCCGGCTGCGGGTCGCTCCACGGCCAGCAGTACCCCGCAGCCATCCGTGCGCCGTATCCCTTGTCGAGCTGGAGCCTGAGAGCATGCTCCAGTTCCTGCGGGCTATCGGCTACGCGTACCTCGAACGCTGGGTCGCCTGGCCATGGGAGAGGTCCGCCCGGCACGAGACCCAGCAGACGATTGACCCATTCGAGATACTCCTCGCTGCCGCCACAACGGAAGTGCGCGTTCAGGTCGATCTTCTCGACAGCCAGGCCGAGCGATCTCGCGTGGTCTTCTATCTCGCTGACCGTGCCCAACTCGCCTGGCCGAACCACCTGATGCTCGTCGAGCAGAAACACCGGAACCCTGGCCGCGCAGATCAGTTCATCGATCTGTCGTCTGTTCGTGCGCAGCTCGCGCGGGGTGTACCGGCTCATTGAGGTTTCGCGAATCCTGTGAGCCTCATCCAGGATCAGGACCTCGAGACCGTTGCGCTCGGCGTCCACAAACTGGTTGAAGTACTTGAAGAGGCTTCTGATCCGGGGGGCTCCGCGACCGGTCACTTGCCGAAGCGTCTGCGTGAAGGAGCGTGACCCGGTCGCGTGGACAACCGTGCGGCCGCGGCGAGCGAGTTCGCCCAGTAGGGAGAGCGCGATGACGCTCTTGCCGCTGCCAGGACCTCCCGCGACGACTACGACGGTCTTCGAATCAGCTGCCCGAGCGCGCTCCGTCGCGTGGAGGACAAGGCTGTACGCCAGCCGCTGCTGGTCCAGCAGGACAAATTGCTCACGTTCTCGGAGCTCGGCCGCAGCGACCGACAGCAACTGGCGGCTCGGCGCGACCCGCGAGCTCAGGAACTCGTCAGCGAAGGGCGCCCCGGCCGCGTCCGGGGCCAGGCGCGACCGCAGAAAGTCCATGAACTCGGCTCTGCGCTCGCCGGTGAACAGGCGCCCGTCACCGGACTCCATAAGGCGGCGGAGTGGCGCCACGCCCATCTCCGTGGCGTTATGCAGATACGCCGCGCCGGCTACCGCCTCGGCATCCGACTGGAGCACGGGCACGAAATCGCGCAAGTACTCGCAGTACCCGCGTACCTGCTCTACGGGATGCAATCGCGGGTGGCGGCCGTAACCGCCGATGAGGACCAAGGAGGGATCATTCTCGAAGAGGTCGGCCTCGGTCCACTGCTTCAGCTCGACGACGACAAACGAGGCTCGCCCGGTCGACGGATGACGGCCTGCCAGGATCGCGTCGACTCGACGGCTGCTGAGCGGCAGCCGGTGCTCCAGGAGCACCTCGACCTGACCCAGTCCGGCCTCGACGAGGTCGTTTGCGAGAACCGGGATGCTCCGGTCCCACGAACGCCGCTCATTCGGCGCCGCTCTCATCGCGTAGCCGTCGTGCCCGTACAACATCTGCTCGAAGAGGAGTTCGGCCACACTCCCGTTGCTGGCAAGCCCAGCCAAGCTCGCGGCCGAACGCCGGACCAACGCCACGAACCCGCTCCCACGCAGCACGGAAACCGTGCGGGTAGGGGCGTGTTCGGAACCGTTCTGGCACTAGGCACACATGGTTTCGAAAGCCCGTCGGGCCGCAATTCGGGACTACCTTACCCGGTCGCTGAAGCGGCCATGGATCATGAAGCGGCTGGAAGAGCGCGTGTCACGCCGGGCGGTAGCCGCCGTAGATGACGTTCTCTAGCTTCTTCCAGAAGATGTCGATACCCGCGAAGCCAGCCGAGTGCAGGAAGGCCAGCTGCCGGTCGAGCGGGATGATGTAGCGCACGTGGTTTTCCCAGCGGGCCTGTTCTTCCGGCGTGCGATGCGCCCGGCGATGCGCGGTCTCCGGGTTCTCACGGTCGCTGATCCGCTGCCAGATCTGCTCGACTGCGGGGTCCGGGGCGCTGACCGGGTCGAAGTTGAAGTACCAGCCGCCCGGGACGAGATGATCCAAGATCTCGCCGAACAGTCCCTGCTTCCGCTCGTCGGTCAGGTGGTGCACGCACATGGACGTCACGATCGCGTCGAGCTGCCCCGGGATGCCAGCCGGCCACTCCCCTGTCGTCATATCGAACTCGACAGATCGGTAGCGCCCGGCGAACGGCTGCATCTCGGCCTCTCCTGCGGCCATCATCTGCGCGGAGAAGTCAGCGAGGATGGCGGTAGCGCGCGGATGCCGCGCGAGGATCGCGCGCGACGCGGCTCCGGTGCCCGCGCCGAGGTCCAGGAAGGTGAACTCCTGATCATCGCCGAACGGCAGCAGCTCTGCCATCAGGCGCCGCTGCCCAACGCGGTTCCGCTCCTGGGCGGTCGCTTCTTTCACCCAGTGCTGGACCATCTCCTGCGAGTGCCAGATCTCCGCGTTGGTGTCCGTCGAGTTGTCCATAGCCACAGGCTACTGACCCGGAGCCTCAGGGCTGGTCGAGCACACGACTCGTTCGTTTGCCCGGCTCGTCCAGGACCGCGACCCTCTCGTCGACGCGATACGCCGGGACGGCATCGCCCTCACTCCAGGTAGCGATGCATTGCTCCGGGGGCGGTCGTGAGCCCGCGCGCCGGCGGACGTCGTTCACTCCAACGCCGTCCACGCGGCCATCGCAGCGGCCGATGCAACTTGCTGCGTTGCGCTGCGGGAGCGTTCGGCCGACGGAAACCACACCACCGGGTCAGGCGGCGTCACCGGTGACAGCCCGGCGTCCCTGCAGCGATGCCACGTCCGCTGCTGCACGGCCAGTGATCCAGCCCTCGCGATCGTTCACTGAGCCCGCCGAGAACCTCGCTATGTCCGGGAACATGGCCTCGAACGATTCATCCACGACCCGGTGCCGGGCAGCCAGGACCGGCAGCAGGTTGACGCCCGGCGCGTTCGCGTCAGCCTTCCGCTCCGCCGCTTCGGTTGCCTCCGACAGCCTCTCGCCGATTCGGTGAGCGTAGGCGGCCAGGAATGACTGCCGGAACGAGCGAGTGCGCGACCGGCCCCAGGCGTCCTCGCGCGAGCCTGCCGCGACCATCGCCGTGGTGGCCTGCACCAGTAGCGACGTGAATAGCAGCTGGACCGCGTCTAGCTCGGCTGGGAAGCCGACCACTGTGCAGAGTCCGAGGTTCTTGTGCCATATGGAGCGGCACCGGTTCGCCGTTGCGATCACGTCGAGCAGAACGGCTTTCGCCGCCTCATACGGGCTGTCGACGAACAATCTGCGACCAGCGGCGTCGTCAGCGCCGGCCCGGCCCGAGCGCTCGGCCGTAGCGGCGAGCAACGCGTCGTCGATGCTGTGCCTGGCCATCAGTTCCTGGGCTCGAGACGTTAGTGCCTCGGCTTCCTCGGGGAACTCTGTGGACTCGGCCTTAGCCAGCAGCGCCCGCACCCGGTCCAGCAGGCGTTGACTGACCGGCTGCCCAGGCGTGCCCTCGGCGGTTAGCGGGCCGCGTCGCGCGCTACCCGGCAGCGGGCACAGCCGACTCATCTCGGGCACAACCGCCAGCGCGAACAGTGTCTCCAGCACGCAGCTGACCAGTGTCACACGGTTAATCCGCTCTCTGATGCCCCACTGCGTCAAATAGCCGTCGTCGCGGTCCCACCATGGCTTGGCGCCTAGCGCCGCTAGCTGCGCCGCCCACCGGTCATCGACAGCAGCCGCCGCGTAGCCGCGCATCTCTGCGGCTACCGCGTCGGTCGCCAGGCGCGCGTGCCGCGAACCGAACTGCCTCTCCACGTGCCGGACCAGTTCCGCGGGCTGCCAGCCACGGCGCCAATCGTTCGTGACCGTCTGCAGCAGAATCTCCAGCAACTTCTGGTCGACGCTGCGCTGCCAGCCAGGGATTCCGGCCGTCACCGCCGCCTGGCCAGCTAGGACAGCGAAGTCGCCGTTCGGCGCGCCAGCCGCAGTCCTGGCTGTCTCCCCTGCGATCTGCGCTACGTACCAGAGGAAGCCCTTGCTGTCAGCTTGGGCCTGGGCTCGCAGTGCCGCGCCAACCAGAAACTCGACGGCCTCCGCCGGAGACGGCCGCCAGCCTTCGTCTGCCTGCTGCGGACCTTCCGCGCGCGCCTGATCAGCGGAACTTCCTCGTGCACGAAGCCGTTCGCGGTCACGGTCGCGGCGCTTGCGCTCCCGCTCGCGATCCTTGAGCTTCGCCCTGCGCCGGTCCCGATTGGCCTTGCCCATTAGGGACTCCTTCGCCACGTCTGCCGATGACTGGCCACCACGGAGTCTTGCGGCAGGGACTGACAATGGGCTCCTCGCCATGCCGCGTCGTGCTTCACCGCGGCCCAGGGAGCGGCAGGTCGGCAACCCCCGGCTGAGCCACGCCCGGACGAACAACAGGACGTCCTGCGGTGAGCACTTACAGGAGGACGTGCGCAGCCAATCCGATTCCCTTGCGCCGCCGCTCGGCCGCTTATCGACTGGATACCTCCCACGCCTTTGCGATAATGCGGCAAATGACCGCAGGCTAATGGCATGCGCCCGGCCCGAGTCGCTGGTCAGCGTGACGCGAGACGCGGAGGCTCAGATGCTCACGAACCCGGTGGAACCCGCCGACGTGAGGCCACGCCCGGCAGACGACAGCACTAACCGTTGGGTAGATTTCGGCCGTCGCGGTCGCGACGATCCATTCGTCATGCTGCCAGCCGAACAGACACCGCCAGACGGCATCCAGGCCGCCGAGGGTCTCTGGGGATTGGTGACTGTTGACGGTGAGCCGGTAGCGTTCGTGTCGCCGGAAGTTGTCAGCGGACTGAACCCATACCGTCCGGTGGGTTCGCTCTTCGACAACTTGGAACGCGGCTACGTCGCACGATTCGCTCGCGAGCCGAGAAGGTTCTTCGAAGCTGAACTCGCTTATCCTGTTGTTAGCGGGCGGGTGATCGTCCTCGACGATGACTTCGCGCAGAGCTTCGGCCAGCAGGTCACGCTCATCGATTTCGCGGCTACCAGATGTATGTACGGCGAAATCCTGCAGGTGGGCAGGAAGTGCAACAGATGCCGGTGTCAGCGGGCCACCGCATGATGTGGCCCGACCGGATCTGGCGGTACCGCAACCGGACAAGTAAGTGAATCCGCTCTGGGCCGAGCCGGAGCACCCTAACCTGGCTACCGCGCTGGGCGGGTATATCAGCAGTGGTGCGCCGTTGGTGGCCGGTTTCGAGCTAGCGGCTGTGGTGCTCTTGCTCTCCAGTCAGCACGCTGCCCAGTACGTTCCGCTGGTCGGCCCGGCCGTAACCGCCATGATCGCTTCCGCAGCACTCATGGTGTCGAGCATTCGCTACGGCTTCTGGGCAGTGAGTTACTGGACAACGCCAGCCGAGCGCCTGATGTGGGATCCGGCCGCGGTTGCCAGCCCGGCGTCGCTCGAGCGCGAGCGCTTCATGCTCGCCGGACGGATGGCCAACTTCCAGAAGCTCCGAATGCGAGCCGAGCACTTGTTCGAACTCGGTCTCATCCTGTTCCTGCTTGCCGTCGCTGTCATGCTGATCCCCGACCGTTGGCACGCCTCAGGAACGGGCTGGCGCTGGGCTGCAGTCTGGCTGGCAGGACTCGCCTTCCTCGTCCACCTAGCCTGGTCCGTCGGCAACTGGCTGCACCGGCAATTCGGTAAATGGCATGATCAGTTGACTGAGAAGACGAAGAAGGACGACAAGCCGCGGAAGCTGCGAACGGGTCTTGTCGAGCACGCCGATAAGACGCTCATCACATGCCTGGCCGTGCTCTGGCCGCCAGTCGGCCCGACCCAGTTTGACGAGCCAGGTCCGCCAGGGGCCGCAGACCTCCTTGGCATCCGTCGATAGTAGCGGCCAAGAACCTGCGCCAGGTGCCCTGCGTCTGGCTTGCCCTGCAGCCTGGGTACCCGAAACGGCCTGACAAGGCGATGGTCTATCCATGCAGTTGCGGGATCACGAGCCTGGATTGACGAAGAATGCAGCCCATGACAGACCTGCGGACCCTCCTGGCCCAGAACCTGTACCCGGGGCGGGGCGTGCTCTGCGCCCGGACCCGTTCCGGCGCTGTACGCGGCGGCTACTTCCTTACCGGCCGCAGCGCGGCGTCCAAGGACCGGGCACTGCGCGTGGACGGCGACGAACTGGTGGTGGGACCGATAACGCCCGCTGAGCACGACCCGCTGCGCTACTACACGGCCGCCCTGTCCACCGCCGACTGGCTCGTGTTCGGCAACGGCGAGCAAGTCGCCCAAGTGACCGAGCGACTGCGCAAGGGTGCCTCGGCTGCGGATTCCCTTGGCGGACTTGAATACGAGCCCGACCCGCCGATCCGCACCTCGCGGATCACCGCACTGCTCAGCCGCGACGGCGGCCGCACGGCAGTGCTTGGCGCCGCCCGCCCAAGCAGCGCCTCCCGCCTGTCCACCAACGTCATGACCCTCACCGTGCAGGACCTGGAGCCTGGGGAAGCGGTGCTGATGACCACGTACCACTCCGACGGCCAGACCGTCTTGACGGCTACGCCGTTCGAGGAGACTACGATCACCGCGCACGACGGCACCGAACTGCTGGAGGAAATCTGGTCCGCTCTGAACCCCGAATTCCGGATTGCCGCTGCCGTCCTGGACCCGGGCCAGGGCCCAGATGGCGCAGTCCTGCGCTCGGCCTGATTCTCCCTCTAGTCGGGCGGTGACTAGGACGTAAGCCCCTCGGCCAGCAAACTCCCAGAAACCAGCGGCAAAAGCGACAGGCCAAGCCCTATCTGGTTACCGTGGGTCTGCGCCGTCGCGGGCTGGCAACGCGCGTTCTTCCGCCGGTCTCCCTCGTTCTGGCGACCTGGGCAGACGACTACGTGCTCGGGCTGGATGCGACCCGGTACCGCGGCCCTACCGTCCCGCCAGTCGATCGATGCTAAAGTGCCGCTCCGGCACCTAGGCTGAAGCGATGCGCCCCGAACTCAGCGCCGTGTTCGCCAACCCCGACGTCGTCGAGGCTTACCAGTACCGGCCGCCGTACCCGCCAGAGGTGTTCGACGTCCTTGAAGAGCTCATCACGGACCAGCCGCGACATGTTCTGGATATCGGCGCTGGCGATGGCGCACTGGCGCGGCCGCTCGCGGAGCTTGTCGACCGGGTTGACGCTGTGGACGTGTCCGCCGCGATGCTGGCTGCCGGCGCTCGTCAGCCTGGCGGCGACCGGCCGAACCTGCGCTGGATCCTGGGTTCGGCCGAGACCGCGGAGCTGGCAGGCCCGTACGCGCTCGTGACCGCGGGCGCCAGCTTGCACTGGATGGACTGGGAGCAGATGCTGCCCCGGCTAGCGGCCGAGGGAACCGGTCACGCGTTCCTGGCCATCGTGGATCACGGCGTCCAAGCTGCGCCCTGGCGGGACGCCGTGCGCGAGGTCATCGTCCGGCACTCCCGTAGCAATAATTTCGACCCGAGCTTCTCGCTGCCGGACGAACTGTCGGCGCGCGGCTTGCTGAAGATCAGCGGCTCAGCCACGAGCCAGGACGTGCCGTTCCGGCAGAGCGTCGCCAGCTACATCGAGCAGTTCCATTCCACGGCGTCCCTGGCGCGGCTATGGATGGCAGAGGAGGAGTCTGTCGCCTTCGATCGCGCGATCGAGCAGGCGGTGCGGCCGTACGCGACCGACGGCATGCTGGAGATGGCGGTCGTGGCGGCTATCACCTGGGGACGGCCCGTGGCGGCCGCTCGATAGCAACCGGCGCCCGCCGCGCGTGGCGTTCATCTCGCCGCTGCATAAGCAGATCGCCGCGAAGGTGATCTGACGCCGCGCTTCGCCAGACGACGAGATCGGAAGGGAACGCCCGCCCGCCGCGCCGGTGCCGTCCGCATCACCCGGCCGCGCCGCCGGTGCCGAACATGTCGGCCAGCAGCGGCTTGGCGTCCTCGGGCACCCGCACCTCCAGTCGCAGCACGTTGGGCTTGAGATGTAGCGAGAACTCGAGGAACGGGCAGCATTGCTGCTCGGCTGCGGCCATTTCGGCGACTTGCCCGGCCAGCCCGGCGGGGAATCGGAACGCCAGTCCGCCATCGAGCGGTTCCCGGCTGTAGGCCTTGGCCAGCAATCGCCGCCATTCCTCGACGCGGTCGGCCTGATCGGCTGCAGCCAGCGTGCACGCGATCGGCGGCCGTGACGCGGAGGGCCGCCGGGTCGTAAGCCCGGTGGCAACAGGTGCCGCCGCGGCCGAGCCTTGGCGTTGCACTATGCCGCAGCCGGGGCCGCACCGGCCAGCTGGGGCCGGGCCGTCGATTACCGACGAAGCCTTCCGCAATCGCTCGATGAACGCGTCCATCTCGGCTGCACTCCGCTCCGCTTCGATGATTCTCTTCAGGACCATCGGCCGCAGCCGCTCCCGCACGTTACGGCACAGCCCGGCTTCCCATACCTGCAGCAGCTGACGAATCTCCTCCAGGGGCAATCCGAGTCGTTTCCCGGTGGTGATGACCTCGATCCGCTGCTCGGCCCGATCGTCGAAGAGCCGGTAGCCC
>Ga0335074_10017344_pt1 | contig 10154 bp, 11 predicted proteins | sample Lox_Sample_23_FD_206715 | JGI IMG/M metagenome (GOLD analysis project Ga0335074, IMG submission 206715) | Soil microbial communities from Loxahatchee National Wildlife Refuge, Florida, United States - Lox_Sample_2.3 | ecosystem: Environmental > Terrestrial > Soil > Wetlands | place: USA...
CTGTTCTCTCTGATTTCTGTTCTCGTACCCCATTACGACATCGATGCAGTGCAAGCTTCTTAAGCCGTTCCATTAAACCGAGCCCCCCAGCTCGCGTATCCTGTGATGCAGCCTTACCATCATACACTGCCACAATTGACCAATGCGCGACAAGACCTCGAAATAAGTCACACAGCCACCAAACGCTAGCTCGTGAACGGGGTGGTGTGGTGTTCTAGAGCCCGTCATGTCCGTATCAGGCATCAACTATCTCCGATCACCTTTGCTGCGCATTTCGACCAATCCCAAAACGGCGCTTTTGAGATGAGGCCATGCATTATTGCCAGAACCCGAACCTAATGTTTTTCCAGCCCCGCCGGATTTGACAACACTCCGCCGCCGCCTCATAACCTTATCAGGCGATCAGACACTTCGAACTTTCCATTTATTTTTGACTGCGCCGCCTCCAGACGTGTGTCAAAGGTAAGGTTAATCTTGAAAGGAGCTACCCGTACAACATGATAGACTGGGGTCGGGGACAATTTTCAGACATCAATCCTCGTAAAGCTGAACCTCTTTGTGGGATGGGATAGGGCTGTAGACTTGCGAAGGCGGAGTGCATTAGAGGACTTCCACCAGCATAACAGCCATTGGCCGATTGTGTTACCAGCACATCAGGCTACAACGAAAGCACACTCCATGATTCGTTACTGAAGTCTTGTATTGGTCGGCATTCTCCCAGATGGCGTTTTACCGTATCGAAGGATCATGGAAAGTAGCAGACTGGATGTTCAGCTGCTGAGCTGTGGCCCTCGGTAGATGAAAAAGATTGGGCCATGCTGCCATCACAACATGAAAGCGCGGATCAGAAGCAACCAGGCGTGATGCATGTTTGAACATGTGTCGAAGTGCTGCCGGTGCAGGAAATATCAACCTTTCTCAAAGCGTCAAGATTCTATTCTAAATCCATGGCCTTAGTGCGACTTAGCAGTCTTGGCTACCTTGCTTCCAAGTCTCAGCCGCACGAGCTTTGAGTGCAAATAGGATGTTGATTTGGGTGAATACTTAAGATCGTGGTGCCACCCACATTCCTTCCTATTTATCAAGTCATCTACAGATATATTTCCATTTCCTCAAGTCTATTTCCTATCACACATAATTGAAAACTCTCAGAGGTTCTCAAACACATCATAGCAGTCATGGTCTCCGCAAAGGACAATATGGTTACCTTTAATGGCCGTACTGATGTCGCCCACATTCCCTATCAACCATTCTGGCTGCTCATCATTCGCGGTGTTCAAATAGTAAGTTTGAGAAGCTATTCAATTGCTGGATTTTGCGCTGATTCTGGTGACTAGTTTCTTGCCGTCATCATATTGGCATTATCTGCATACGGTGGTTCTAGTTGGTTTGGCTTCTTTGCTGGAGATGCCATCGGCGTCTTAGCCTCCATCGTGACCATCCTCTTTATCTGCTACATCGAGATTAGCACATTCTGGCTCCCTGGCGCCTATAACAAATATGTGCACCTCGTCTTGGAGTGTATTCATATCCCCTTATGGCTTTGGGCCTGGGCTTGGCTCGCTGAGGTCGCTGCTGTAACGGATTGGTTCGACTGCGGGGGTGATGTCTGTAGCAATGGCCCAGCGAATGCGAACAAAGCCGCTGCTGCGCTCGGCGCCATTGAGTGGGTCCTCTTTTGCGGCACTCTGGTCACCTACGCCATCTATCTCCACCGTTACCGCCGCGCGGAGAGGGAGTCACACCAGCAGGGCATCTCGGGCAACGCGGTCGTCGAAGACCACAAGATGGGCACAGTCACCCAGCAGCAACCTATCTACGTCCAGCCGCAGCAGCCAACCAGCTACGCCCAGCCAACCAGCTACGCCCAGCCAACCAACTACGCCCAGCCAACTGGCTATAACCAAGTACCTGTCGATCCTCGCTACCAGAATGTGACCATGGCTTAGGCGATGTACAGCAAGCGGTTTCGGGTTGATGCTTAATCGCGTGGAGCGGGCGTATCGGAATAAGACTGTCATTGATGTTTTGGGTATACATGAATTTTATGATACCAGTATAGTACTTGATTTAGAATCGGACAATATAATGAAGTTAATCACTACAATGCCTCCTTGACGCAGGCTTGATCTCACTCTGTCCATAAATAGCCCTGAATTGCCGTATATTGGCGCAGGTCGTATATCGTAGTTCCTCGAGTATTTCGGTTTCTGGGATGCGGTCTTCGAACAATTGAAAATATGTTAGTTCCTCCATCGCCAAAATGCATGAACAGCTCCCTCCTAGCCGTTGATCGTAGGAGATCTTTTGACGAAAGGCTGAGAGGGATTCTCAGACATTAGGTTGTCACAAATTCAAGTTGCTGGGTTGGGACGTGGTACAGACACTGAGAGTAGTCCTCCCATCTCCTGGAGACGAGGCCACTTGACCTTCTTATACCTGATCTCATAATTCATAAACTTCTTCGCATCATAGACAGTGACGTCTAAAGTCGGAAGAGCTAGGACCTTCTCCTTTTCGCCAGGCCCCGCTGCTGCGAGCACGATCACTGGCAGGGTGAACCTAACTTTACCTCGAGCAATGGTTTGGAGACGATGCTGGAACGTTTCAAAGGCCTTGAATTTTAGCTCTCTGAAGGCTGGGAGATCTTCCTTTCGGAAAGGGCGGACTTTTATTGTGGAAAGGGTGTGATTAAAAACTCGGACCCAGTAACGGCCATCGTAGAACTTCCAGCCGTCATTTTCGTCTTTGAAGAATGTAAGTGGAGGATACTCCAGTATAGGCTGATGCTCGGGTAGCGATATATGTGGCTGTCTTGAGAGGAACCATTCGTAGTCTTGCATAGGCATTGTATCGGTATGCTGTTGGGCGTCTTTGTCTGATCCAACCTTAGAAACAGCACCTTCAGATTCTGTCGAGAGGGAAATCCGGAGTTCATTCCTCTGGAACATCACTCCCCCTACGGCGAAGGTAACAAGATTTACTTTCCCTTGATCTTTCGCCGTATTCAGTTCAGGAAAGACAATGCTGCACACCTGCTCTATGTGTGGGTACTGTACACGCTCGTTGGGGGTTACAGCCTCGATGGCATATTTCAGAAGCCGACAGGCAATTTCCCGCCGATTCTGCTCTTCCGTCGTTTTGTCTTCGACACCAGCAGAGTTCCTCTCTGAAGAGGTCAGCTTCGGAAACCGGACGAAAAAGGAGCCCGCACGTGGTTCGAAGCCCTTAATGGAACAGTGATTCAGTAGCGAGAACGCCTCTCTCTCCAGCGACTCTTTTTTTTGCCGTAAGGCAGCTGAAAAAGCGATGATTGAATCTTTCTGGAGTGCCGCTGGTATAGAATGCTGTTTGTAAATATGTCGTATTGCATTTCTCGGTGTCAAGGTTGGGTCCGCGTTTGTATGATCCTCAAACCATGAGGTACCATCCTGCAAGCATGTTGCTATCAACCTCTCTTTGCTATACTGCAAAAGAGGCCGCAGGACTCTAATGCCGCCATCTTCTAGCCGCATTTGTCCCAAGATTGGCAAGCGGCTGATCTTTTTTTGACGTCTTTGAGCCCTAATCTCAGCTTTTGTCGGCTCTCTGATCTGGGAGTCATCCATCAAAGGCCTCAGGACGGGCTTTTGTGGTGTTTCTGTCGAGGCTCCAAATGACGATGACTTTCCCTGCTCTTTATATATTCCAAGCTCTGAAAGCGGTACCCTCCAAAAGTCTTCGCCCATAGCGCCACTGCCATATACACCATAAATCCCGTAGCATTCGGCTATTTGACCGCTGGCTTTCATGCCTAAAAGTCCACGACCTTTATGACCAGTAGCCAAGCGCATCATAATAGTCTCGTATTGATCGTCTTCGTGGTGAGCCAACAATAGATTCCGCACATTGGAATCCCTACAAGCTTCCCCCAAGATTCGAAAGCGGTATTTTCTAGCAAGAGACTCAAACTTGGGAGATTGTGAAGGTACGAGATCTCTAGGCCATTCGATTTTGAGGACTTTCGTGTCAATCCCTAGCTTTGTCAGCAAGTTATCCTTGCGAAGGCCACAATAGACTTACCTTTCTTATCCACAAGCTCTGCCACAGCTTCAGCCTCTTCGTTACTACCTGTCCGAGCACCATGGTCAACGACAAAGGCTCGAAACCTCCAGTCATATGAACCCGAGCTTTGTACCCTGGCACATAAAGATGCCAGGGCCATGGAATCGACACCACCGCTGATTGCCAGACCTACAAGAGATATATTAGTTAAAAAGTTTGAAAGACATAGAGTAGACCTCTACTTGCCAAGGGTGGTTGGACGGCGTGTCCCTTGTACATTGTGATGCCATATCGAGCTTAAAGATTCACAAAATTCTTCCAATGTGATTGGCAATGCCTTTAAAGCCGCAGGAGGCAATTTCAAGATCATCCCATGCACTTTGTCGGTGAACAATGCCACGTTTATTGAACCAAAAAGTTCGAGTCCGCCATAGATGGTACACTCGGAGAATTTGGGGTCAGAATTGGAGAAGACAAGGGGCAGAAGCCAATTTTTAGACGAGGCTGTCGACCACCGTCGTCATCAAACAGCAATCACCATGCATTTCCCACAATAACGCAAATGCAGGCTGCGGCCTTCTATGTAAAGAACTCATAGCCCCAATTATAATCCTAATTCGACAATGTCCTCCCCCCAAATGTCCTCCTCTCCCGCAATCTCACCATTCACCACCGCCCTCCTCTCCGGCGCCGTCGCCGGCACCACAGTCGACCTGTCCCTCTACCCCCTCGACACGCTCAAAACGCGCCTCCAATCCGCGACGACGTTCCGGGCAGCAGGTGGCTTCTCAGGAATCTACGCCGGCGTGGGCTCCGCCATCGTGGGCTCCGCTCCCGGCGCCGCTCTCTTCTTCGTCACCTACGAGCACGCTAAAGCGTTCCTTGCCGCGCGCCGGACTGCGCAGCAGACGATCTCGGGTGCGACGCAGGAGGAAGCAGAGTGGGCGTTGCCGATTGAGCATATGCTTGCTGCGAGCGCTGGGGAGGTGGCTGCTTGTGCGGTTAGGGTGCCCACGGAGGTGGTTAAGCAGCGGGCGCAGGCGAAACAGTATCCTAGCTCGCTGGCTGCGCTGTCGTCGATTTTAGGGCAGCGGAAGGCGATGGGTATAGCGGGGGTGTGGAGGGAGTTGTATCGTGGGTGGTCGATTACGATATTTCGGGAGGTACCTTTTACGGTCATACAGTTTCCGCTCTGGGAGGCTATGAAAACGTACAGGCTGCGGAGTACGGGAAAAGATACGGTCTCAGCTCTAGAGAGTGGGATTGCTGGAAGTGCGGCTGGGGCGGTAGCAGCGGGGATCACGACACCGCTGGATGTCTTAAAGACTCGAATGATGCTCGCAAGGGAGAAAACGGGAATGTGGACACTGCTCACAATGATATTGAGGGAGAGTGGGCCAAGAGCATTCTTTGCCGGGATTGGGCCTAGGATCATGTGGATCAGTGCTGGAGGAGCCATCTTCCTAGGGAGCTATCAATGGGCCTACAACGGCCTGCAAGCATTGGGTCAGAAAACCCAGAAGAAATGGATTGGCTTATGACGAATCTGCATTTTAGGCGTTTGATAGATAATGGGATACATGAATTATTGTATAAGGGGTACTGTATTAAGTCTCTAATTATCCAAAGGGGCTCTATGGACTGTATTATAACAAGAACAGGATACCCTAAAATAGAAAGACAGGCAGGTCCTCAAGTGGCGGTGCCCGCCGCGGCAGACTCTTTTGAAGCTTGGGCGGTCGACGTTGGTAGAATACTGGGTTCTATGGCAACCTTCTTTTCGTACTTAATTGGCTTTCGACCATTACTTTTGTAATATAACATGACATCCGCCCCTCCCTTCCAAACATGAGCACGTAAGGTTGCGAGCGTCATTGTGTTAGGCAATTTCTTCATAAATTAGTGTGAAGAGTCTCAATACAGACTACGAAAGACTTACCTGGTCATAACAGTAAAGTTCTAGATACTCCTCCGGTTTCAGGGCGTTAGGATCTGGATGTTCTGGAGCTGCTTCAATGCGTTCAGCAACATATGCTAATATCTTCTTGACCCGTAGCATTCGATTGGCATTCAGTCGAGAATTTCTGGGACCCGTTAGAAGAGTGAAATAGCAGCGAGGACCTGACATACCCATCGGGGCCGGCAATACTCGGTAACAGATCTTGCCAAGGCTGGAGGACGAAAGAGACCTTCACAGGCTCTTTGAGCGGAATTCTATTCTATAAACCTCATCAGCATATTTTCATGTAAATCGTTTCCACAATACCTACTCTCAGCAAGAGGTCACCAAGCCACATCGGCGCTCTTTGCTCAATCAAGCTTGCGTCCTCGCCCACTGTTCCAACCGTTCCCCTATATAAGTCTGCGCTTCCCCCAGATGTCTCCTCTTGAATGATCACCGTCGTCATTGGTGGTGGCTTTAACACGGGTGTCTCATTTGGTAAGCTTGGGGTGATTAAGCTTTCGACTGGATGATCAGGATCCTCAAGTATCTGCTTATCGTATTCCATTTGAATCCTTTGGATAACGCCGTGAAAACTGTCGTCGACCTCTTTCTCATTGGTCTCCGAGGTCTCTGATCCCTCGGACTTCTCCTCTACCACAACAGGTTTCTCTGTCGCCGTGGAAGCTGATCGTCCAAGCTTTTTGCTTCCGAATGACATACCCATACGAAATTTCTTTCCAAAGCGAGTGCCCGAGTCCTTGCCATTGTCTTCCTTATCAGGATCGGAGGGAGATAGGGGGGTCTTTTCTTCGTGTGTCTCGCTTACAGTTGGCGCTGCTTTGGGTGTCTCTGGCACGGCAGCAATTGGGGAGTGCATAAAGTAATCACCAGGCTTATCCGCAGATGTCCGTGATGCCCTCTTGTCGAGTGCCGCGCTATCTTCTGGAACTCCGGGAAGGACGTTAACGGGTGCTGGAGTTGCTACGCCAATAACCATTCCTGGTGTCATGGGATAATTGTTCCCGTTTGCCCGAGGTGTAATTGCGGAATTCCCACCGTTCGCCCATGATACTATATTAGAGGGAGGGATCTGGATTGAGGTTGGGGGGTTGCCTCGCTGAGCAGTTGTATCCTTTTTGGCCGCTTCGTTGAGCAGCTTCCGGTATACTTCATCTGTTTTGATTTTCTCATCAATGAGCTTTGAAAAGATGTGCCTTAAAACCCATTTTCCGAGGTTGACTGCGGACTCAAGAGTCAGTTTAGAGCGGCTTTGATATGCATAAACTTACTTCTCTGATCCTCCCGGAACTCAATTGGCTCTTCCAAATGAAGCTCATCAGCATACATTTCAGCATCAAAACAGTTGTATTCTTCCAAAACAACTGCCAATCGCCCAGTCCGCGTATCTAGAGAGCACCACGGAGCTACGGCTTCCATAGTATTCACTTCTGGTTCGACGTCCTCCAAGTGACGCTTCCCAAAAGATTGAATTGGCACACACTGCCGTTCAAGTTAGTAACCCTCACTTAAAACATATCTCCTGCTACTGACCTGCAATAAATCCCACAAAAGAACGTCTCCAGCAGTATCTAGAGTCAAGACACGCCGCCGATCATTAAGGAGTTTGTGCTTCACTAAACCATGCTGACCCTCAATTGTCTCTTCTGGGAGGCTATGAATCGGTTCAATCAATCCAATGTCCTGATCAACTATAAGTTCAGAGCCTTTCCTTGTACTAATAGCAGAGAACGTCGTTGTCGTATCCGTGTCTCGAGCTGCCGGAGACGGGAAGCTGGCAGTATTTGAGATCCTTAAGATTGATTTAGCAGGGATTTCCTTCTTGCTACGACCATTTACTAAAGAAGGGGAGACTTGTCGAGGCCTAGATGCAGTACTCGACGCTCTGTGATGTCTGTACGCTTCCGGAAGTTGAATCTCCGCCCCAGTATCGACATTCGCCCAGCGGTTGATCGAAGAGCTAGATGTAGCTGTCCAGATGTACTCTCCACACGCGATGACTTTACTTACACCCTCATTTTCTTGTGCTACCGCTAGAGAAAGCCCATCATCCATCTCTCCTAATGTACCTCTGACATCTGTCTTGACGACCAGGCCAGACCGATCACTAGAATAAAATATCCCAAGCTGTGGGTCGTCCGAGAACAACGACCAGACACTGTCATTGTGCATTGTCAAAGTATGCATGCATCGGCCAGCCGTCACACTCCATACTTTGACAGTTTGATCCGAGCTTGCTGTCATAATCGCATCACCAGTTTCATTGATGAGGATATCCCTTATGTTATCCGTGTGTCCCACAAATTTCGTAATGCGCTTTCCGGTTTTTGGATCCCATAAGCGCACAATGCTCTCAGGGCCTCCACTGGCTACAATGGAACGACTGACACTCAGTGCATAGACGGAACCTTTCTCGCTCTTCACCTCATCGCCTACTTCAATTTCGAGCTTCTTGCCCGCGCCACTGAGGTCCCATAGACATATTTTGCGGTCCAATCCTCCTGAAGCCACCCAATCAGCTTGGGGACTTGGCGTCGCTACACACTTAACGTAGTCTGCATGTTGACCAATTGTCTGAGGGGCCTCTGTATCATTCGAGAGTGGTCTCCATAGTCGGACAGTCAGATCTGAAGATGCTGACACTAAAGCTGTGTTGCTCTGCGCAAGCACAATGTCATTCACCCAATGCGTATGCGCTTGAGTTTGCGACCGAAAGGTTGTCGGAGTTTTAGCCTTCGAGCTCGATTCTGTTGAAGCTTCTGTTGCATCAGTTGGATCGGCGAACGGGTCTTCAATAGGGACTGTGTTCTTTAAGTCGAGGTTCAAATTCCACGCGCAAATAGCGCCATCTCGTCCTCCAGTGTATCTATACATTGGTCAACTAACATTACAATCCATGGGCTTAAAACCCTCCAACTCAGGACCAACGAGAGTTAACGCACAAGATCGATTGATTACTATCAACAGCCAGACCATTGACTCCTAATCTGTGGCCTCCCGGCGAGTTCGCAAGCGGCAACACTATAGAGCATCAGCGTCATTATTTCCTTGTACAATTAACATGTCGCATGTGTTAACAACTGTGGGGCTAGGCGGACCATAGCTTATCCTCTGGCGCGCCTTTTTGGCCATTTGTAACAGGGTTAAAGCAGGAAGGCGTGCAATATCAGCTAGGCCTTACAGTTGGGCTCATGTCAAGCAGAGACAGTAAGTCCAGAAGGTAGTGTGGATTACGAATACGATCATGTTGCCTAAGTCGATTCCAGAGACGAGGGCGCGGATCCAAAGCTTAAAGTCCTTTCGGGCCTCGCTCCGTGTTGTAACTGTTCCTAGCGGGCCTACGTTAGTGCTGCGGCTATTTCTGCAGGCAGTTCATGCCGCCCGGCTAAAGTTCGATAAATCTGCAAGGCTCTTCGACATATTCTGTTGGGCTTAAGCAGCGTCACGAGCTGCGAATAAAACCTATAAAGACTGAGAAGTCATATTTATGATCTAGCAGTATCGTTTTAAGGTATCATGGGCCGTGAAGATGCAACGCCGAGAGCTAGTCTACCATCCACCATGCAACCTTCAATCTATTTGACTCCAAAGTGCTGGTCTAATGCAATGCCATCCGATTCTAGAGTTATTCCACCATCTTATTTATGACCTGCCTTCATAACTTTCATATTAGGCAATGTATGAGATCTGCCAGGCTCCCTGCCAACCTCCGTAACAATCATTCTAACAAAATCTGCGCTACTCCAGTAGCTACTGTGTGCACTCAGCATGTTAAGGTATTGTATTTCAAGCGGTCCGCCACCGGAACTAAGAAAGTAATCAATTTGGCCGTTGTCGTTCAGTAGGTAAAACTTCTTCTCTGCAATTTCTTCACGACTGAAATCGTGTACTTCCATTTCAAGCAGTGAGGGAAGTCGAGCAACTGAGGGTTTTACAATTTGGCCAACACCAAGTTCAGAGGCTTTTGATACACCCGGTGTGATGCTTCGCATTGCGTTACCAATAGCCTCGAGCCATCCCGTACTAGCACTCGGAACCTGTGCATTTTTGAGCGTTGCAGCGTAAAGCGGATCAACTGTAGCGTTCATACGGTACGCAACAGGATCGTTGTAATGCATAATATTATACAGATTGTCAACAGCGAGAC
>Ga0335074_10017345_pt1 | contig 10154 bp, 6 predicted proteins | sample Lox_Sample_23_FD_206715 | JGI IMG/M metagenome (GOLD analysis project Ga0335074, IMG submission 206715) | Soil microbial communities from Loxahatchee National Wildlife Refuge, Florida, United States - Lox_Sample_2.3 | ecosystem: Environmental > Terrestrial > Soil > Wetlands | place: USA: Florida...
AAAAACGTTGAGGCGGAAGTACAGATCCTGCCGCAGGTGCCCGTCCGCGACGGCCTGTTCCGGATTCTTGTTCGTGGCGGCAAGCACGCGCACGTCGACCGGAGTCTCTACCTTGCTCCCGAGGCGGCGGATTTTGCGGTCTTCGAGCACGCGCAGAAGCTTTGCTTGCGTGGGCGCGGGCATCTCGCCGATTTCGTCGAGCAGGAGCGTGCCGCCGTGAGCCAGTTCGAAACATCCAATGCGGCGTTCCGCTGCGCCGGTGAAGGCGCCCTTTTCATGGCCGAAGATTTCGCTCTCCATGAGCGATTCGGGAATCGCCGAGCAATTGATCGCCACGAAGGGCCGCTCGGCGCGCGGCGATAGCATGTGAAGCGAGCGCGCAACCATTTCCTTCCCCGATCCCGTTTCGCCGGTAATTAGAACCGATGCCGTCGAGGGAGCGGCCGTCTCGACCTGCCTCATCACGTCCTGCATCGCGCCGGAGGCGCCGACGAGCGCTCCCAGTTTCCCGGCGTCCCGCAACTGGCGCGTGAGGACGGCCACGGCTTGCCGGTCGCGCAGGCGCCCGAAAGCGCGATCCAGCAATGCGCGCAGTACCGGCGGCTTCAGCGGCTTTTCGATGTACCAGAACGCGCCGGCTTCGATCGCCTGCACCACGCGCTCATCGCTGCCGCGCCCGGTGATGATGATGACGGGTATTCGCTGCACCTCTTCGCCGAGCTGGCGCAGCAACTCGAGCCCGTTCATCCCGGGAAGCTCCACATCCGCGAGCAGGACGTGGGGATCGAACTCCTGAAACTTCGCCAGGGCTTCTTCGCCGCTGCCAACGCCCAACACCTCGAAACTCCACTTGTGAAGGAGGGCCTCGTAGCCCTTGCGAGCGTTTTCCTCGTCCTCCACAATGAGAATTCTTTGCTGGGATTGAGTTTCGGCGGCCATTCCAATCGAATCTACCACACTCAAAGCGATTTCCAAGCCGGGGCCGCCGCGTGCCCGAGCCTCTGTTTTAGGCTTCCGCCCACACTACGATTGCGCGCTCGGCGAGGAGCCGGGCCTCCACGGCTTCAAGGGTAGCGGGTTCAGCTCTGCCCGAAAAAGAGCGACCGCTCGAGAATGATCTCGAGCTTAGTGTCCTTTTCGAGGGTGAGTTCCTGGCCAAGCCCCGAGGTGACCATGTAGGCCGTGGCAGCCGCCATAGCCGCGCCCATGGCCGCATCCTTTTCGTTGTGGGATGCCACGCCCGCGGCCGCCCCGACCAGCGCGCCGGCTGCCGCCGCTTCCATGGCCTGCTGGCGCTTGCTGGAGGTGACTTCGATTTCGCCCTCGCGATCGTAGTCGACGTGGATCGAGTGGACGCCTGGCACGTCGTCGACCATGGCGATCAGGGGCATCCAGCCATCGGGCGTCTTGATGTCGTCGAACGTAAGCCACATCCGAGCGCGCCCCGTCTTGCCCGCGGCTTGCACCTTATCGATGTGGCCGCGAACTTCAGCGCCTGCGCGGAGCGTGGTGCCATCGGCGGCAGCAATCGGCTCGATCGTGCGCGCGGTGAAAGGCGCTCCGGCTTTGGACTCCTTGGAACCCAACTCGTCATTGAGACGGATCAGGAAACGCGTTCCGGGCGCGACTTCGTTCGGCGCGGTGGCGCTGGAGTTGGAAGACTGTCCCTGGGAGGACGCTGGGAAAACGAACGCAGACGTGAGGGCCAGCAAAGCTGCCATCGCCGGAAGCAGAATGGTCCGCTTCATGGTGGTTCTCCTTTTCAACTTGGCTTTGGCGCTCTCTGCTGGAAAGAAAGCGTTACACAGTTAAGGGATTTCGACTATTTGAGATGTCGGAGCAGGGGCCAAGGTTGGTCCGAGCGATCCGCATCTCCCGCACACTCGCTGCATTCTAGTCCTGAAATCGGCCGATTTCCAATTCGGACTGTCTGCCGTTCCTAAAATTGCATCTCCATGTCTGAGAGGCATTTCGGGCCCTCCGTAATAATACGGGCTTGCCACGGGTTCCCTTTTGGCACTAGACTCCGCCTCATAGAAATTCGCACCAATCTGTAAGGGCCCTCTTTTCAGAAGAAGACAACTTGATCCGGCTTGGTGGTGTTTGTGCATCCACGCGTCCGGAATGGGAACTGCCGAAAGGAGAACCCACGTGCCCGCTACCGGAGCCGAAATGGCCTCATCCGCACATGGCCCACTCGCGGTCAGTGTGCTGATCGTTGAGGACGAGGACGCGACGAGGAGCTTGTGTCGCGACGTGGTGGTCGATGCCGGCTTGCACGTGCGCACAGCCGCCACGACGGAAGAGGCGCTCGACATCCTCGAACAGCAGCCCATCGACATCGTGATCACCGATATCCGCGTTCCGCAGATCGGCGGGATCGAGCTTCTGAAGCACATCCGCGAGCTGTATCCCCAGACAGCGGTGATCGTCCTGACGCAATACGGCACGATCGAAAGCGCGGTCGAGGCGACTCGCATGGGCGCCGCCGACTACGTCACCAAGCCGTTTCACATTCCGGAATTGCGCGGCAAGCTGGACCGCGTGGTGCGCCTCCTCGAAGTCGATCAGGAAAATCGCATCCTGCGCGAGCAGTTGCGCACGCGCCCGGGATTCGGCGGGCTCATCGGCACGTCCGCCAAGATGCAGCGCGTCTACCGGCTGATCGAAAAGGTGAGCCAGCACAATTATCCCGTGCTGATCCTGGGCGAGAGCGGAACCGGCAAGGAACTCGTGGCGCGCTCGATTCACTTTTCCGGGCCGCGAAGGAACAAGCCCTTCGTTCCGGTGGATTGCTCCGCGCTCGTGCCGACGCTGATCGAATCGGAGCTCTTCGGCTACGTGAAAGGCGCGTTCACCGGCGCGATGCACGCGAAAACGGGACTCATGGAATCGGCCGGCAGCGGCACGCTCTTTCTCGACGAAATCGGCGACATGCCGGTCGATCTGCAAGCCAAGCTTTTGCGCGCTCTCCAGGAAAAGGAAGTGAAGCCGGTCGGGTCGACGGACCGGATTCCGATCGCGGTGCGTGTGATCGCCGCAACCAATCGGGACCTGGACGCGGCGGTGCGCCAGGGGCAGTTCCGCCAGGATCTCTTCTTCCGGCTCAACGTGGTGCAGATCAAGATGCCGCCGCTGCGCGAACGCAAGAGCGACATTCCGCTGCTGGTGAACGCCTTCCTCGAGAAATTCAGCGAGGCCGGGCGCACCCGCGGAATATCCGAGGAAGCGATGGCACGGCTGATCGCCTACGACTGGCCCGGCAATATCCGCGAGCTCGAGAACGCGATCGAACGCGCAGTCGCGCTGGGCTCGGGGCCGATCCTGCATGTAGGGGACTTGCCGTCCGGATTGCACTACGCCGCCGGCGACCGCATGCCGCAGGCCGACGAACTGATGCCGCTCGAAGAGCTGGAGCGCCGCGCGATCCTGCGGGCGTTGCGCGAAGCGGGAGGAGACAAGCTCGCCGCCGCGCGCCTCCTGGGCATCGGGAAGACGACGCTCTACCGCAAGCTCAAGCAGTATGAGACCGAGTCGCACTCGCAGCCCAGCTGACCGGCTCGAAAGCACGCCCCGATCGCACCTGATTCGCTGTCTACAGGATTTCCCCGAGAAGCCAACGCAGCATTCCTAGACAGGGACGTTCACACAGTGAATCGTATCGAAGTGGGAAGCGGCCTGCTTCCCGGCATCTACCACTCGCGCTCAATCCATTGAAACGTTGAGACTTTGTCGACGGTCCGGCTTGGTCAGACTAATGCAAGTACACCACGCATGGGCTATCGACGAAACTTCGCGCGGAGCGTGCGCTGGCCGGAAATTGCGCGACGTTCGGCGGAATACGCAATCGCGATCGGCATCGCCGCACTGTGCGGCTACGCAATCGTTCTGTGGCGGTGGTAGTCGGGCAATGACACAAGTGATCGTCATGAGCAACGCGAGCCACTCGACGAATCGGAATCAGGGCGGGGCTGCGCCCGCGCCCGGTCTTCGCGCGCACGGAGAGGAAGCGTTCGCGGCCGTCTTCGATACGAGCGCCGAAGCTCTGGTGATCGTCAACACGGAAGGCATCATCCAGCGAGCGAACCCCCGTGCGAAACAACTGCTGCGGCTGAAAGAATCGGCGCGGCGGAGCTTGGGCCTGAAGGACTTCCTGGCGAGCCCGGCCGGCGAGCAGCTTGCCTCGCTGTGGGAGCCGCGCCCGCGGCCTGCGAGCGCGCCCAGTCTCGAGGCGTCGCTTACGACCGGCTTCCCCGTCCGCATCACGCTCCGTTGGATTCTTCCCGGCAGCCAGGACCTGCTGCTCTGCGTCGAGGACGGCGGGGTGGTGCAGCGAGCCGAAGCCAAGTCGCGTTACCTGGAAGCGGAGCTTCGCAGCCTGCTCGATTCGATCCATTCCGGGGTACTGCTCATTGATCCCTCCGGGAAAATTCGCTTTTCCAACGCTCGGTTCGGGCAGCTCTTCGGCCTCAGCACGCGGGAAATTGAAGACACGGGATCCATCGAAGCGCTGGAGGAGTTGCTCGCCGAGAGATTCCACAGCCAGACGCAGTTCGGGGCGCCGTGGGCGGCCTATGCGAGCGGTTCCGGCGAACCGCAACACGATGAGTTGGAGCTAACGCGGCCCACGCGCCGCGTCTTCGAGAGATTTTCGCGCCCCGTGCTGGATGCCCAGGGACACCCGCTCGGATGGCTCGAGCTCTACACGGACGTGACCGGTGAGCGCCAAATCCAATCGAAGATGCTGCAGACGGAAAAGATGGCCGCGCTCGGCCAACTCGTCTCCGGCATCGCGCACGAATTGAACAATCCTCTGACGGCGATCATGGGGTACGCGCAGCTTCTGCTGGGGCGCGGCTTGGAGGCGGGGCCGCTTTCGGAAACAACCAAGGTCTACCAGGAGGCGGAGCGAGCGCGGCGCATCGTAAAAAACCTGCTGTATTTCGCGCGCGAAACCGCGCCCGAACGCACCCGCGTCGATGTGAATGAGATCGTGGAGCGAACGCTCGCCCTGCGCAGTTACGAACTGAAGATGGAAAACATCATGATCACCTGCGAGCTGGCGCCCGCTCTGCCGCAAACCATTGCGGACCCTTACCAGCTGCAGCAGGTAGTGCTGAATTTGCTGATCAACGCCGAGCAGGCGCTACTCGAAGGCCGCGGACAGGGCCGCGTCCTGATTCGCACGAGCCACGTGATCGAGGGAACGGGAAGCCGCTCCTCCGATCGAATCGTGCTCGAGGTGTCGGACGACGGCCCCGGAGTGCCTCCCGACATCGCCTCGCGAATCTTCGACCCGTTCTTTACAACGAAGCAGCCGGGCTTCGGAACCGGGCTGGGTCTTTCGATCGTTTACGGCATCGTTCATCAGCACAATGGCGAGGTCGCCTTCGAAAACCAGCCGGGCGGCGGCGCCCGCTTCACGGTTGAGCTGCCCGTCATCCCGGTTCCGCCGGGCTTGCGGTCTCCCCTGCTGCTTCAATCCTCGAGCGCAAGCAGCGCCGCCCCGGCAGGCCGCATTCTTGTCGTCGAAGACGAGCCGACGGTAGCGCAACTCGTGGTCGACGTTTTACGCGAGGAAGGCCACGAGGCCGAGGCGGTTCTCGATAGTCAGGAGGGGCTCACGCGCGTGTCGCGTGCGAGCTTCGACCTCGTGATCTGCGACCTGCGTATGCCGCGCCTCGATGGGACGGCGTTTTACGACGTGCTTGTGCGAACCGGAAGCCCTCTCCGCGACCGGATTATTTTCATCACCGGCGACACGCTCGCGCCTCGCACTCTCGAGTTTCTCGAACGAAACAACCTCCCCTATCTCGCCAAGCCGTTTCTTGTGGAAGAAATCAAGCTGGCGGTGAACCGAGCGCTTGCCCGCGCGGTGAAACAAGGTACGTGAGAGAGATGAGCGTCATTGCCAGCAGGGCCATTACGGCCGATCGAGTTCCGCTCCTGGGCATCGCGGATGCCGATATCGCGCAGCGCATGATCCATGCGCTCAAAGAGATTCCCGGCACATCCGGCCTCGCCGTGGCTTCGAATCTCGAACACTTCCGGCGGTTGGCCGGGCGCATCTCCGTAGAAGTAGCCCTTCTGGACGCGGAATTCGTCGGAGATGCGCCGCTCGAGCACTTCCTGCGGCACGTCGCGGTTTCCGCGCCGGTCATTTTACTCGCGCCGCCGGAACGGCAAGCGGAAGTTGCCGGGCTGGTCGCGGAGGGAGACGTGGAATTCGTCGCGCGCGTCGGAAACTACTTTCCGCTCGCCGCGAGCCTCGTGGATCGCAGGTTGCGCTGGGCGGCCGCATCTCGTTCGGCGCTCGGTCCTCCGTGGTCGGGATCTCACGGCGACATCGCGACGATCTTCCGCCACGAAATCAATAACCCGCTTACGGGAATCCTCGGCAATGCCGAGCTGGTCCTGACGCACAAAGACCGCCTCAGCGCCATCGATGCGCAGCGCCTCCAAACGGTCGTCGATCTCGCCGTCCGCCTCCGCGAAACGATCCGCCGGATCGGCAACGCCTGGGATAGCCACCTGCACGAAGTGAAATCCGCCTGAGCTGCAAACACCTGTACGAGCGGACAGGTGCGCCAAACATAGTAGAGGATTCGCCACGTTCCCTGAATCGTCCCGCGGGTTCCTTCGGGAGTCTCCTAGACTATTCGAAAGGGTGTTCGTTCCGGAGGCGTGCTCTTGCTCGTCCTTTCTTCTTGTGTGCTGACGGTCGCCACGATCGCCGTGATCGACTTGCGGCTGGCTTTTTGGTCGATGGTCGGCGCCGTCGCCGGCGTTGTTCTTTTCTATCGCGGCTTCAAAATGCTCCAGTTCAAACGGCTGGTGCTGAACACTCCGTCTTCGAAGATTCGCAGCGCCTCGATGGGCCTGGTCGAAGTAAGCGGGATGGCGGCCGGGCCGCGCACGGTCCCGGCCGGCATTACCGGCACGCCCTGCTTCTACTATTGCGCGACGGCTTGGGAGTTGAAGCAATCGGGAAACAGCCGCCAGTGGAAGAAGGTAGCCGAGGAAACTCTCTTCGTTCGGTTTTTTGTCGACGATTCGACGGGGCGGCTTCTCGTAAATCCTCAGGGCGCGCAGCTCGACGTCCATCGCACCTTTCGCGATGAATTCAATCAATCGCTGTTCGACGGGCGCAGCGGCCGCGATCTATTTCCCGAAAACGTGCGCCAATTCCTCTTGCGCAACGGCATCGGCGCCTCCGGAAACATGCGCCTGGAGGAGCACTGCATCCGGCCCGGCTATCCGCTGTTCATTCTCGGGACGCTTGCCGAAAACACCGATCGAGGCGGCGGTGCGCCGGAGCCGCAGGCGCACGTCACCCTTCCTTCGTCCTCGATCCGGGCGCGGTCGCGATCGTTGTTTTTCCCGCGAAACGCAAACGAGCTCTTGCAGGCGATGACCGGCGTCGCGACGACGGCACTCGACGGCTCGGGAACTCAGATTCCCATGGCGGGCGCGGCGAACTCGTCCGCGGGCCGGGTAGCGGCGGGCGCCGTAACTGCCGGCTCCGGCACGTGGGCATCGGTTTCGATGGATGAAATGGCGGCGCCGCTGACGGGCGTTTCGAGCGGGACGCCCGCTCATGCCCCGGCCGCTCCCGCTCCGGCGTTGCACTCGGCAACGGCCGTAGCGGAGAGACCGGAACCGGTGCAAGCACCCGCGCAGCCGAACGAAGACAACGGCTTCCCGGTCTGCCCTCCGGTTGTGCTGTCCAAAGGCCCAGGGAAGGATCCATTCACGATTTCATCAGAGAGCCAGCGGGACGTCGTGAGGTTGCTGGCGTGGAAGTCGACCGCATGCATTTGGGGCGGGCCGGCGCTGACGCTGGTCTGCTTCTACATCTTGTCGCAGATTTTCGGGTGGTGATCCGCCCGGAGGAGAAGAGCGAATGAGTATGATCGTGCTGCTCGTGCTGTTATTTGCGGTGGGCGGAGCCATCGCTTATGTGGTGATGCTGTACAACGGTTTGATCGCCGTGAAGAACAACGTCGATAAGGCCTGGGCGAATATCGACGTTCTGCTGAAACAGCGGCACGACGAGCTGCCCAATCTCATCGAGGTCTGCAAAGGCTACATGAAGTACGAGCAGGATACGTTCCAGCGGATCACGGAAGCGCGTTCCGCCTACGCCCGGGCGACCACGGTCGACCAGAAAGCCGAGGCCAGCGCGACACTTACGTCCGCCGTCGGCCGCCTGATCGCCACCGCCGAAAACTATCCCGAACTCAAAGCCAACAACAATTTCATGCAGCTGCAATCGCGGATCACCGAGCTCGAAAGCCAGATCGCCGACCGCCGCGAGTTCTACAACGATTCGGTGAACACCTTCAACATCCGCATTCAGGAAATGCCGGACGCGATTCTCGCCCGCAACATGGGGCTGACGCCGCGCACCATGTTCCACGTGGCCGAAGAGGACAAAGCGCCGGTGCACATCTCCTTCGCGGACGTCTCGCACTAGCGCCCCGGGAAAAACGAAAAGCCCCGCCGCGAGTCAGATCTCGGCGGGGCTTCGTCTTTTGCGGGATGAGCCGTTCTTATGGCAGCGCGAACGCGTAGATCGCGTTGTGCCCGGTCGTGAGCTGCACGCCGCTCTGCCTCGCGACGACTCCGTTCGCGAGGTTGTCTCCCGTGATGATCGCCACGTATTGCTTGCCGTTCACCGCGTACGTGATCGTGCTCACGGAAATAGGCCCGCCGACGATCTGCTCCCACAGCTTATCGCCCGTCTTCGCGTCGTAGGCGCTGAATCGCCGGTTGACGTCCCCGTGGAAGATCAATCCGCCCGCGGTGGCCAGGATCGCACCGGTGCCCGGCGCATTCTGCACGCCGAACTTCAGCATCTCGCCGGTCGAAAGATCGACCTTTGCGATGCCGCCGAGTGCGTCCATCTTCGAGCCGTCGCGCAGCACGCCGTGCCGGATTCCGCTCCCGCCGTTCGCCGTCATGTCGAGGCAATTATCGATGTACCCCGTGTAGAGCGAATTGGTCTCCGGATCGTAGGCCGTCGGCCAGTAGCTGCGGCCGTTCCAGTAGCAGATCACGTGATGATCGCCCGGCTTTTTCATCACCACGTCCCAATTGATCGTGGTCAGTCCGGTTTTCGGGTCGATATTGGAAATCGCGAGATTGGGCGCGTCCACCGGGATCGGCTCGGCCCACAGGAACTTGCCGTCGTTGCGGTCGAGCACGAACATGATTCCGCTCTCGCCGACCATCGCCGCCACGTCATGCTTCGATCCTCGCGGCACCGTTTCGTTGTACCACTTCACCGCTTTCGGATCCGGGTTGAACGTCGTCGTCACGAGCGTGCGCTCGTGCGTGTGGTCGGTGTCCCAGTCGTCCGCCGGCAAGTGCTGGTAATACCAGATCAGCTTGCCGGTCTGCGGATCGAGTGCGATCGTGCAGTTGCTGTAAAGATCGGCGGGAGCCGTGCGTCCCGTGCCGTCCGGATCGCCGCCATGGCGCGCCAGCCGTTCGTAAGGCGACGGATTCGCGATGCCCCAGTAGATCACCTTTCGGACGGGATCGTAGTTGCCCGGCATGCCCCACGTCGACGCCGTGTCGTTCGTCGTGTCCGCGCCGTGCCACGAGTCGTACCCGGGATCGCCAGGCGCGGGCACGTCGTAAAAGCGCCAGAGTTCCTTGCCGGTGTCGGCATCGTCCGCCTCGATGAAGCAGCTCTGCCGACCTTTGTCGCACGTGCCGCCGGAAAGCACCTTGCCGTCGACGACGATTGTTCCCGAAGTGTTTTGCGTTTCGGTCTTGTAGGTTTCCCAGCGGACTTTGCCCGTTTTCGCGTCGAGCGCCACCACGTACCCGTCCGGCGGCGTGTAGTAGATCATGTCCTTGTAGATCGAAATCGCTTTGGTGCGCTCCTGGCCGCCCAGCCGCGGATTCTTGAACTCGCGGTGATACTGCCAGATGATGTGGCCGTCGGTCGCATCCACAGCCATCACGTCCGCGCCCGGCGCCACCAGGTACATCACGCCGTCGTGCACGATCGGGATCGTCTCCGTGGTGCCCTGCGGCAGTCCCTGCACCCAGGCGACGCGCAGCTGGCTCACGGTTTTCTTGTTGATCTGCTTCAGCGGGCTGTAGCGCCACGCGTCGTACGTGCGGCTGTACTGCAGCCAATC
>Ga0335074_10017346_pt1 | contig 10154 bp, 10 predicted proteins | sample Lox_Sample_23_FD_206715 | JGI IMG/M metagenome (GOLD analysis project Ga0335074, IMG submission 206715) | Soil microbial communities from Loxahatchee National Wildlife Refuge, Florida, United States - Lox_Sample_2.3 | ecosystem: Environmental > Terrestrial > Soil > Wetlands | place: USA...
AGATGGCCGAGACGCTCACTGACGTGTTCCTGCGCCGCACAATGCTCGGGGTCCGCGGCGACCTTGGCCTGGGCGCGTTGGACTGGGCGGCCGGCCTAACCCGGACGGCACTGGGGTGGGAACCAGGTCACGTCGGTCACGTCGCCGCCGATACGGCGGACTACCGGCAGTCCGTTGCCCGCTACCATCCAGGTCGCGCCGTCGCCATGTCCGGACCGGTCCGGTGAGGCCTTGCCAGCGAGTTTGCCCCCGCGGATCCACGAGGCGGGAGATTGCTGGAGTTCTCGCCCGCCACGACGCTGGTCGGTGTACGGAAGGTGCGAAGAAGATTCCGCCAGTGAGGAGTGATCATGCCTGACGTAGACCACAACTGGATAGCTGAGCAACTGGTCGGAGAGTCAGTTCAGGGCGCCGGGACCATGTCCGGCAGGGAGGTCGCGAAGGCGCAGGTGCACGCTACGCTCGCGCTGGCGGAGGTCTTGCGCGGTATCGCCGCTGAACTGACCATGATCCGCGAGGCGGCTCAGCTCATGTCTGCGATCCCGCCGCCCGGTCAGTGAGGTCGGCCGCGGGTTTACGTTTGCCACGCCAGCTTGGCAGGGACACGCCACTGACGATTCGCCGATAGCCTCGATTTCAGGACAACAAGCTCTCGCGTGCGGCGCGCGAGGCCGCTCCCAGTGCCAGAACGGCCGCCTGCCGACCACGGAAGGTGCCGATGCCAGGGCTGAAGGACAGGCTGACCGACGCCGGGTACGGCCTCGGCTGGTCGGTTGTCTGTCACCTGCCCGAATCGTGGGCGCACAGGGCCTTCAGGTTCTTCGCCGACTTGGCGTGGCGGCGCCAGGGCCCTGGCGTGCGGGTGCTGCAAGGCAACCTGCTCCGGGTGATCGGGAAGCAGGCGTCAGACGACCAGCTGCGGGCCCTGTCCAGGGAGGCGATGCGTTCGTACGCGCGCTACTGGCTCGAAGCTTTCCGGCTGCCGGTGATGCCGGCGGGCCGGCTGGCCGGGGGGATGCGCGTCAGCGGGCATGTCCGGGCCTCGTTGGAGTACCTGGCGGCCGGCCGCGGAGTGGTCTTTGCCTTGCCGCACATGGGCAACTATGACCTGGCTGGCGCATGGGTTATCGCCCAGGGGACAGGCTCGATCACCACCGTGGCGGAGCGGCTGAAGCCGGAGTCGGTGTACGACAGGTTCGTCGCGTTCCGCAAGCGCCTCGGCGTGGAGGTGCTGCCGGCCAGCGGGGGGGCGTGCAGCGCGTTCGGCATCCTGGCGGAGCGGCTGAGGGCAGGCAAGGTTGTCGCCTTGGTCTGTGACCGCGATGTCACCGGAGCGGGCATGGAAGTGGAGTTCTTCGGCGAGAAGGCCCGCATAATGGGCGGCCCGGCCGGGCTCGCCGTGCAGACCGGCGCGGCGCTGATGCCCGTGATCTTGTGGTTTGAGGGCGATAACTGGGGCGTGCATGTTCATGAGGAGATCCCGGTGCCTGCCGAAGGAGACACCGAACAGCAGGCAGCGGCGATGACGCAGGAGGTCGCGCGCCTCTTCGAGGCGGGAATCAGGGCTCATCCGCAGGACTGGCACATGCTGCAGCGCGTCTTCGTCGCCGACCTCGATGCCGAACGGCTGCGGCCTGCGCCGGGGAGCTAGGCATAGCCCGGGCTACTGGCGAGCGTGCCGGATGCCTCGGCGGCCCGGGATCGGGCGCGACAGCCGGGCCGCCGCCTTTGGTGCCGGCAATGGAAATCGGTCGGTCGACCGGGCTATCCTGCGGGATGTCAGGGCGAACCGAGCGTACCTGGCCCGCACGGTGCGCTACCTGGTCGCAGAGTGCGGTGTCCGCCAGTTCCTGGACATCGGCACGGGCATCCCGGCCGCGGACAACACCCATGAGGTTGCGCAGTCGGCGGCGCCCGATTGCCGGGTCGTCTACGTGGACAACGACCCGATCGTGCTTGCCCATGCGCGTGCCCTGCTGACCAGTCAGCCCCAGGGTGCGACCGACTACACCGAAGCCGACCTTCGCGACACCCGGTTCATCCTCGACCGCGCGGCGCGGACGTTGGACTTCAGCCGCCCGGTAGTGGTTAATCTGCTGGCAATCCTGCACCTGATACCTGACGAGGACGACCCGCACGGCATTGTCGCCACGCTGATGGCCGCTGTGCCCGCCGGGAGCTACCTGGTGCTCAGCCATCCAGCCAGCGACATCCGCGCCGCACAGGTGGCTGAGATGGCGAGGCGCGTCAATGCGCGGCTCGGGCCGACGAGGAGCACCATGCGCGACCGGGCCGAGGTCACGCGCTTCTTCGATGGACTGGAGTTGGTGGAACCCGGCGTAGGGCAACCGCAGTGGTGGCGCCCCGTAGGGCCAATACGCCAGGCCGAGGTAGCAGTCTGGTGCGGCGTGGCCCGCAAGGGCTAGCGTCATGGCACCCGAAGTGCGTGCCGTAATTAGATAGTTTGTCCTGATGGCGCACCGGCCATCGGCCTGGGTGTGCCGCGAGCTTGTACGTGGTCATCGCGGTCAGGCGGGCCGCCCCTGGTCCGAGATGCGGAATGCAAGGTCGCCTTGCTCGTTCACCTGAGCCTCGAGCGCCTTATCCTCGAGTACGGCCGCTGCGGCGGCCTCGAGAAAGACGCGCGCACCGCCCTCTTCGACCACTTGATCACCGGCCGCCGGGCCTTCGGCCAGGGCGAGCTGGAACGACGGTGCTCCTGCACCCTGCTTCATAATGCGCAGGCCTGTCTCAACGGGTAGGTCCGGCTGCGACGTCAGGCCGCGGATCGCAGAGACGGCGCTGTCGGTGATCGTAAGCATGGCTCACTCCTCCGCACAGGTTCTGGCAATGCGCTCGCCCTACCCACTCTCGGAACGACAAACCCTTAGTCGGGCTGGCCTGGCTGTGGCGTTTGTGGCTAGAAGGAGCAGTATGCGGCGCAGCGTCGCTGGTCACGACATGCAATGCCCGTTGTCAGGTCACGATGCAACAGCCAGCTTCCCTATCTCCTTGGCCCGCTGATCGGCGTAGCGCCGGTACTCGTCGCGGATCTGGGTGAACATGTTCCGGTCGTACTGCGACGTGGCGTTGGCCAGGCCGTTCTCTGCGGTTGCGATCTTTGCTTCTATCTCGTCCTGCGTGAGTGCGGCCATACCAGGAGCGTATGTGTATCCGACCACGGTGGCGCTCACATCGGCGTTCACGTTGCGTCCAATCGTCAGGTCGGGTCGATCGCCTGGCGCAGCTCCTCGGCACACGACAGCATGCTGGACGCACTCGCTGGTGAGGATCTCGATGGTCGGTATGGGAAACGCCTTCCTGGCTCCTGATGCCAGGCGGCGTCTCGACCGAACGGATAACGACATCGGGGCTACGCCTCGTACGCAGTGGGCATGGGCCGCAGGAGGTCGCTCAGTAGTAATGTCGCCGGCCGCCGACGGCGTGACCGGCGAACCCGAGCAATGCCAAGATCAGGCCGATGACAACAAGGATGATGCCGATCGTCCAGATAATGGCGATCCCGGTGACGAATCCGATGATGAGGAGTATCACGCCGAGAATGATCATTTGTGGCCTCCTGGCTGTTCGGGACTGTCGTCCTGGATGATGGCGCCGGGGTGTTCTGACTGCTGAATCAGGCCGCACCGCCCGCGGCGAACAGACCGCATGATGTGTCCGATGCCGGGGCCTGCGGCGCGGGCGTCCCGGAATCCGTCGCAGTCGCAGCCGGGACGCGGTCAGCGACTCCTGAGAACCTCCTCGACGCAGGCACGAGCCGCGGAGACATCAATCAGGCGGGTGACGTTCGCCACGCCAAGTTCCCCGCGCAGGACCACGACAACTATGCCGTCAGCTTCGCGGGTACCCAGTTCTACGTTGACCATCTGAGCTTCGCCTTTCCGCATCAGCACCGGAAAAGGCAGGGCCTGGACCCGTCGCGGCTCATATCACCAGTGGTCGTCTTCAACTGTACGCCGGATGTCCGCAGCGGTCTCCTCTGCGGATCACTCGAAACTGGCCGCCCCGTCCCCGGACGCGCCGGAGCGATTTAATAGCAGTAGCGCGACGCCCGGCCCGGCAGTCCTTGTCGCAGGTCAGTAAGGGACGCGTCGGCGTCGTCCGCCAGGTCGGCGGGGGTTTTGACGCTTTATGCGGGACTCGGCCGTCAGTTGGATGGGACAGACCGTCGGCTGCCGGGCATGCTAGACCAGTCAGGAGGTGGTCCCGTGACAGCGCCGGCCGTCCCGCCGGAGTCGCCGGAGCAGTTCGCCACCGAACAGGTGTCGATCCACGGTCGGCGAGTGTGCTACCGGCGCGGTGGCACGGGCCCGGTGTTGTTGCTGCTCCATGGGCTCGGGGATAGCTCGCGCACTTGGATCCCGGCCATGCGGTTGCTAGCGCGCAGCTACACCGTGCTGGCCCCGGATCTGCCTGGTCACGGCAGCTCATCCAATCCGCTCGGCGACTATTCCCTCGGCAGCCACGCCAGCAGCATGCGGGATCTACTGCACCTGCTGAGCATCGACCGGGTCACTGTGGTCGGGCAATCCTTCGGCGGTGGCGTAGCCATGCAGTTCGCCTACCAGTTCCCCAGCCTCTGCGAACGTCTGGTTCTTGTCGACGCCGGCGGTCTGGGACGCGAGGTGAACTGGATACTTCGCCTCGCAACCGTGCCGGCAGCCGAGTACGTGATGCCGGTACTGTTTCCGGCTTTCATAGGCCGTTGGAGAGACCCGGTCGCGAGGTTCCTCCAGGATTGGGGCATCTGTAGCGCTAGGGCGGCAGAGGCGTGGCGCTCCTACTGCTCCCTCACTGACCCTGGGAGTCGCGCGGCTTTCGTCCGCACGGTGCGGGCGGTGATCGATCCGGGCGGGCAGTCCGTATGCGCCGTGAACTTCCTCTACCTGGTCGCGCAGATGCCTACGCTCATCGTGTGGGGAGACCAGGACAAGGTCATCCCGCTCCTTCACGCCTTCCAGGCACACGAGGTCATCCCCAACAGCCGACTGGAGGTCATGGAGGGCGTGGGTCATGCCCCTCATTTTGAAGATCCCGCCAGATTCGCGGAGATTCTGGAGGATTTTTACAATACTACCGAGCCGTACTGGTTCGACCTGGAAGAAATGCGCGATGCGCTGCGCCGGAATTCCGCAGCCTCGTGATCCGGGCTGTCGGCGCTTGAGTCAAGCTGATCTGTGCATTGGAGACTGATGGAGATTCCAGTTTTCGTATCGTGCCCTACTAGCTTGAGCGCCGAGCAGGAAGAAGCACGGGCTGTCGTCCTACGTCAACTAAAGCGGTATAAGCTAACTGCCCGCGCTCTGGGCCGTTCTGACTATCCGACTGAGCTGCCGCTACGTGAGGTCCTCGTCATCGCAAAGCACTGTGCTGGAGGCGTAATTCTTGGCTTCGAGCAGTTCCGCAGCTTGACAGGCATAAGTAAGCGGGGGACGGCCGAAGAGCGGAATATAGACACCGCTACGGCGTTTCCTACCCCTTGGAATAACCTCGAGGCAGGTATACTCTTCGGTCTTGGCTTACCGTTGTTGATATTCAGAAGCACGGGCATATCTGGAGGTATATTCGACACGGGGGTCACAGATGTTTTCATTCACCCCATGCCTTCTGCCGGACGAAACGAGGGCTTGGATGACGTCTTCTTAAAATGGCAATCTAGCGTCCGGCAGAGGTACTACAGCGAGTGACTAAGTCTAATATCAGTACCTCAATCCCACTTGCGCCGCCCGATCTAGTGTCGCGTCCACTCCTGCCTGAGCAGCCCGTACAGCACGATATCGGAGAAGCCGTCGCCGTCGTAGGCCTGCTCGCGCTGGATGCCTTCGAGCACGAAGCCGCAGCTTTCGGCTAGTTTCCGCATCGCGGCGTTGGTCGCGAGCGTCTCCAGTTCGATCCGGTGCAGGTTGCGGAAGCGGAAGCCGTAGCGGCAGAGCAGTTCCATCATTTCCCGGCCATACCCCTGCGAGCGTGCCGCCGGGAGCAGTGAGATACCGACGTGGCCGAACTGGTTGAAAGCATCGAGGCCCCACAGACTGCACGTCCCGATCACGGTGCCATCGGTGATCGTCTCGGCCGTGAACCTGGCAGTACTGGCGTCCGGTTCGGCCAGTGACCTTTCCAGTCTGGCCCGGCGTGCCGCGAGCGATTCAATCAGCATCGGGCTATCGTCGGTGATCATGTGGTGTTCGGGGTCGGACCACATTTGGTACAGCACGGTGGCATCGTCCGGGACCATGGGTCGCAGGCGCACGCGCTCGGAGTTAAACATCCCGCGAATCTAGCTCACGCGCCGCACACGCGCCCTCCAATAAACACGCGGCGAAACCCTCCTGCTCGCGGCGTATCCCCGCTTCGCGGCACGACACCGCCACCGAATGCCGCCCGCCTGGTCGCTCACGGCGGCCGCCGTGGCCCTCACGGGCCGTCCGGTCCCCGAAGGCACGCGGGCCCGCCTGCCGCAGACGCGGGCGTCCAGGCCCGCACTTTCACATACCGGGCCGGATCACGCAGTTCTAACGGCTTGGTCATTGTTTTTGGGGCTGCGGCGAGCAGTGATTCCAGTACGGATGCCACGGCGTCCTCAGCATTGGACGGGCAACACTGATTCGCGGCCGCGACAACGTCCGGGTGAGCGTTGGCCACGGCGAATGAGAGACCTGCCCAGGTCAGCATCGGCAGGTCGGTGGGCCTGTCGCCGAACGCCCAGACCTCGCTGGCGGAGATTCCCCGCCCAGCGCACCACTCCGCCAGCGACGACGCCTTTGTTACGCCCAGCGGCCCGATCTCGGCAAGGCCGCCTAAACCCGACTGGGTAACCTCGGCCCGCCCGCCGACGATTCGCGCAATCCGCGGCAGGAACTCTGCCTCCGGGACCTGAAGGGAGCGGGCGAGCAGGCACGCACCCTGCCGCTGAACCGCCGCTCTCGCGGTGGCAGTGCTCCCTGGCGTGGGGGAGACTGTCGCCAGGCGCCGACCGCCTGCGCCGCGATCCGCTGTCCCTGTTACCGACTGCTGGCTGGCTGACACCCCGCATGGACGTTCGCAATATCGCCGAGCTGAACTCATTCCTGGTCCTCGATGCCATCAGGTCGCGCGGTCAGGTCACGCGCCGCCAGCTGGCCGTTGAACTGGGCCTGTCGGACGCTTCGGTCAGCCGAATCGTCCAGCGGCTTCTGCTGGCCGCGCTGATCGCGGAAGAACCCGGCGGCAAGTCGGCCCGCGGCCGCACGCCGACCGTGCTGCGGTTCGTCGGCGCTGCCGGCGGCGTGATCGCCGTCGACCTGGGCGGCACGCGCTGCCACGGCGCGCTGGCCGATCTGTCCGGCACGCCGGTGGCCGAGGACTTCCGGCCGACAGGCGAGGGTCGCCGGGCAGCCAGCGCGCTGCTGGACTGCATGGCCGCTCTGCGAGCCAGCCCGCAGGCGCAGGCGCTGCCTGTCCGGGCGGTCGTCGTCGGCATACCGGCGCTGATCGACGCGCGTACCGGGCTGGCCACCGCCGGGCCCAACGTGCACTGGCAGGACTTCGACCTGATGGGGATGCTGGCCGACAACCTGGCCGAGCCGTTCGAGGTCGACAACGACACCAATCTCAGTGCGCTCGGCCAGGCCTGGCGGGGCGCGGGCCGGGGCGTGCACTCGTTCGTGACGATGTCGCTCGGCACGGGCATCGGCGGCGGCATCGTCGTCGACGGGCACCTGATCAGCGGCCGGCATAATGCCGCGGGGGAGATCGGTTTCCTCCCGGTCGGCAGCGCGCCTGGTGCGCCGCGTGAGACCCGCGGCTTCGAGGAAGTGGCGTCCGGCCCGGCCCTGCGGCGGCAGGCGGCCGATCTCATCGCCGGCGGGGCGTCATCGTCGTTGCAGGACGGCTTCAGCGTCTCTGACATCTTCGCGGCCGCGATCGACGGCGACGAGGTCGGTAAGCACGTCGTCGAAGACCTGATCGCGCACGTCGCGGCCGCGATCGTCGGCACGACCGCGCTGGTCGATCCCGAACGCGTGATTCTGGACGGCAGCATCGGGCGAGCCCTGCAGCCGTGGCTTCAGCAGCTGCGCACGGCAGTCGAGACCCGTGTGTTCCAAGCCCCCGAGATCGTCATCTCCCAGCTGGGCCCCAACGCTGCGGTCATCGGCGCCATCGCCAGAGCCCTGGCCATGGTGTCGGAGCAGGACGCTCCCATTCAGCTGGCCCGCCGTTCGCTCGGCTGACCCGGCAGGTCTTGTTCTTAGTGACGCTAATCACTTAGAGTGCAGCCGAACTTATAAATTTTCAGGTTGAAAGGAAACGTTTCTTCAGCCTGAAGGTCGGTTCAGGAGGCGGCATGCAAGGAAAGCTGCGGATCGCCGGAGTCACGCTGTGCGTCGCTGGCCTCGCCTGCCTGGGCGTGCCTAGCCTCGCTTCCGCATCGCCTGGCAGGGCGGCCGCGCCAGACCGGGCTGGCGTCGCCTTAGCTGGCCAGGCCAGCGGGGCAGGAACCTCGACGATCGGGCTGGAAGGCTGGCAGGTGCAGAGCACCGCGGCCACGACGCAGTGGACCTCCGGAACCGGTGCCACGCAGGACGGCAGTCAGATTTCGGCACCGGGATTCGACACGTCCAACTGGCTCCCCGTGCGGCCAGACAGCGCGGGTGCCGTCGGCACCGAGGTGGAGGCGCTCCTGCAGCAGGGCCTGTGCCCCGATGACCAGTCCCTGCAGCCGGTCAACCAGAGCGACGGGGGCAGTTCCAGCATTTTCTACTCCGACAACCTGTCGAACTGCTTCGGCGCGCCGATGACCAGCCCGGCGGCGGACACCAACGCGCTGTTCGACATACCGTGGTGGTTCCGCACCGACTTCACGGCCAGCCTGCACCAGGGCCAGGACGCGTCGCTGGTCATCAACGGCGTCGTCGGCCAGGCCGACGTGTGGGTCAACGGCACCGAGGTCGCCACCCAGGCCACGGTCGAGGGTGACTACACCAGCTACACCTTCGACGTCACGAACCTGCTCAGGCCGGGCACCAACACCCTCGCACTTGAGATGTACCCGAACAACCCGAGCACCGAGTTCACGCTCGACGATGTCGACTGGAACCAGATCCCGCCGGACAACAACACCGGCATCCAGTTCCCGATCCAGCTGCACATCTCCGACGCGCTCGCCGTGACCAACACTTACGTGACCCAGCAGGACGCGACGGATCTGAGTAGCTCGGCCCTGACCGTGCACGCCGACGTCACCAACAACACCTCCGGCCCGCAGACGGGCACCGTCGTGGCGACCATCACCCCACCCGGCGGCCGCGGCGGCTCGGGCGGCAATGGTGGCGCGCCCATCCAGGTCAGCCAGCAGGTGACAGTGCCAGCCGGGACCAGCCAGACCGTGACCTTCAGCCCCTCGGCCTACCCTCAGCTCACGATCAACCACCCGCAGGTCTGGTGGCCCTACCAGCTGGGCGGCCAGCCGCTCTACCGGGACCAGGTCAGCGCATACTCGGGCGGCGGCCTGTCGGACGCCGCCCCGGCCGGGGAGTTTGGCATCCGAACCGTCGACACCTACCTGACGAAGCCGAGCACCCTCGCGCCGGAAGGCGTGCGTGTCTTCGAGGTCAACGGCGTGCCGATCGACGTCCGGGCCGGCGGCTGGGCGGAGAACCTCTTCCTGCATTACTCGGCGAGCGACCTGCAGAACCAGCTCACGCTGATCAAGAGCCTCGGCGTCAACGTCATCCGCACCGAGGGCAAGCAGATGCCGCAGAACTTCTACGACGAGATGGACCAAGCCGGGATCCTTGTTGACGCCGGCTTCCAGTGCTGCGACAAGTGGGCGCCCTCCAGCAACGGCCGTGGTGTGACCTCGCAGGACTACCACGTCATGTACGAGTCCGCGCTGACCATCGGCGAGCAGTTGCGCGACCACCCGAGTGTGCTGAACTTCAGCTGGAGCGACAACAACCCAATCCCCGAGCAAGAGGCCGTCAGCGACGCAGGTTTCAGCCAGGCCGGCTTCCAGGACCCGATCATTTCCTCAGCCGAGTACAACTCCAGCGCCATCTACGGCCCGTCCGGCGAGAAAGAGGGGCCCTATGACTGGGTCCCGCCGACCTACTGGTACGACACGTCGCACTCGAGCAACAACAGCAATGACGACG
>Ga0335074_10017348_pt1 | contig 10153 bp, 9 predicted proteins | sample Lox_Sample_23_FD_206715 | JGI IMG/M metagenome (GOLD analysis project Ga0335074, IMG submission 206715) | Soil microbial communities from Loxahatchee National Wildlife Refuge, Florida, United States - Lox_Sample_2.3 | ecosystem: Environmental > Terrestrial > Soil > Wetlands | place: USA: Florida...
AGTACGTGGAAGAAGAACATCCCGACGATGCCCGCGGCGAGCAGAAAACCGAAACGGTCGCGCGCGGCCAGCATGGTCCGCAAACCGCCGTAGAGCAGCGCGACGTAGGAGACGAGTAAAACCAGCGCGCCGGCGAATCCCCACTCCTCTGCGAGCACCGTAAAAATGAAGTCGGTCGAGTTCTCCGGCACGAAGCTGAGCTGCGTCTGCGTTCCGTGGTAGAGCCCGCGGCCGAACCACTCGCCGCTGCCGACCGCGATCTTCGACTGATTGAGATTGTAGCCGGCGCCGAGCGGATCGAGCTTTGGATTGAGAAAGACGAAGAGACGCGCCTTTTGGAAGGGTTTGAGCACCGCATTGGTGCCGACCGCGACCGCCGCGACCAACAGTACGCCGAGCGCGTAGATGGCGAAGTCCCCGAGCTTGGGCAGGCCGAAAAACAGCACGACCGTCAGGATCGCAAGCAGCACCAGCGCCGTTCCCAAATCGGGCTGCTTGAGAATCAACAGCGCCGGTACCGCGACCGTGAGCAACGGCTTCCAGAGCTCTTGCAGCTTTTGGTACGTTCCGCGGCACATGATCGCGGCCAGTGCGATCGCGACGATCAGCTTGGCCGGCTCCGACGGTTGAAAGGTCCCGAACGGACCGAGCGAGATCCAGCGTTGCGCGCCCAGCGCGCTGTGGCCGCCGCGTAAGATGAAGAGCAGCAAGAGCAGGTTGATGCCGTACAGCGCCGGAGCCAGACGCCGCCAGTTGCGATAATCGACCAGCGAGACCGCAATCATCAGCGGAATCCCCAGCACGACGTAGGCGATCTGGCGCCGCGACTCGCCGGCAAACGCGACGTTGTGCAGGCCGGCCGAGCCGATGCAGACGATCCCGATTGCCGTACCGGCCACAGCGGCGGCCGCCAGCGGCCAGTTGAAGTTGCGAACGTAGCGCCGGGCGCCGCTACCGAAAGCGAGCGTCGCCACGCGCCGTCAATGCGCGGTCGCCGGCTTCGCGGACGACGCGATCGCTTGCGATTTGCGGCGCCGCCGTCGCGGCCGGGTCGGCGGCGCGCCGGCTTCGGGCGCCGAGGTCGGCGGCGCGGCGGCCGGCTCGGCGGCGGGCGTCGCGACCGCGGCGGCGACCGGCTCCGGCGGCGGGGCAGCTTCGGGTTTCTTGGCCGTGCCGTTGCCGTTGGGGCGGTTCACCGAAAGGATTGGAATGTTGGCCAGCATCGCCAGCGCTTTGTCCTGCTGTTCGAAGTTGACCTCGATCTTGTCGCGGTCGACTTCGACGTAGCGCGAAATCACGTCGACCAGATCGCGTTTCATCGCGTCGATCATGTCGGGAGCCAGCTCGAGATGATCGGTCATCAACACGAGCCGCAAGCGCTCCTTGGCCGTCGCGCTCGAGCCGGCTTGGCCGAAGAGCCGCTTTAGGAAGTCGATCATCCGCGTTTGCCTCCGAACAGGGAACCCAATCTCTCCAAGAAGCTTTCCTTCGCCTGGGGCATCGGCGCCGGCACGTCTTCGCCGGCGACGCGCGCCGCGATCGCGTGGTAGGCGGCGCCGGTAGGCGCGTCTTTGCGCAGCGCCAGCGGCTCACCGCGGTTGGTGGTCACGATGATCTCGGGCTCGTCGGCGATGACGCCGAGCAGCGGCAGGCGCAGAATCGCGTTCACGTCGTCGACCGAAAGCATCTTGCCTTTCTTCACCAAGTCGGGCCGGAGCCGGTTGACGATCAGCTGCGGCCGGAATCGATTACCGAGCAATCCGACCACCCGGTCGACGTCGCGAACGGCCGATACCTCCGGCGTGCAGACGACGATCGCTTCGTCGGCGCCCGCGACGGCGTTCTTGAAACCCAGTTCGATGCCCGCCGGACAATCGATCAAAACGTAGTCGAAGCGCTCGCGCAGCGACGCGATCAGCCCGCGCATCTTTTCGGTCTCGACCTCGTCCTTTTCGCGCGACTGCGCGGCCGCCAGCAAGAAAAGCCGCTCCGTATGTTTGTCGGCGACCAGCGCTTCGTCCAGCGTCGCGCGTTCCTCGAGCACGTCGAGGACGTGATGTTTGACGCGGCTCTCCAGCCCCAGCACGATATCCAAGTTGCGCAGTCCGACGTCGGCGTCGACCATCACCACCTTCGCCCCGCGTTGCGCGAGCGCGGTTCCGAGATTGGCCGTCGTCGTCGTCTTGCCGACGCCGCCCTTGCCCGAGGTCACCACGATGGCTCGGCCGGACTTGGCCGGCGCGGCCGCAGGCTGGGGCTCGTTCTGCTGCATGGCGTGCATGGCTACCCCGCTTTCAGCGCGTCCATCAGACGCCCGAAGATGCTTGGATTGTCGAAGTTGGTGAACGGGACGATCTCGCCTTCCAAGCGGCGCGCGATCTTATCGTAGATCGTTCGCAGACGATTCCCCTCGTCGAGCACGATCGGCTCGCCGCGGTTGGTGGTGTCGATGACCTCCTCGTCCTCGGGGACGATGCCCACCAACTCGACCGCGAGGATTTCGCAGACGTCCTCGACCGAGAGCATGTCGCCGCTTCGCACCATCGCGGGCCGCAGCCGGTTGACGATCAGCCGAATCGGCTTGCCGCGATCGTTGAGCTTGCCGACGACGCGATCGGCGTCGCGAATCGCACTGACCTCCGGCGTGGTGACGACGATCGCTTCGGCCGCGCCGGCCACCGCGTTGCGAAAACCGGCTTCGATCCCCGCCGGACAGTCGATCAGCACGTACTCGGCTTGTTCGGCGGCGCGCTCGACGATCGCCGCGAACTGCTCCTCGGTGATTGCGTCTTTTTCGCGCGTCTGCGCCGCCGGCAGAATCGACAGCGAGTCGAACCGCTTGTCCTTGATCAGCGCCTGGCGCAGCTGACAGCGGCCTTCGGCGACCTCGACGAGATCGAACACGATTCGCTTCTCGAGGCCGAGCACGAGGTCGAGGTTTCGCAGGCCGATGTCCGCGTCGACCAAGATCACGCTCTTTCCGCGCTTCGCCAGCGCGGCGCCGAGATTGGCGGTCGTCGTCGTCTTGCCGACGCCGCCTTTACCCGACGTAACGACGATGCGGCGAGAGGTGTTCATGCGTTCGGAACTCCTAGTTCGGCGAGATGTTCGAAGGGAACGACGACGATGCGGCCGTCGCGGACGAGTGCGACCTCGGGTTTGCCGGACTTCGTCGCGCCGTCGTCGGCAGCGATGAAGGCGGCGATTCGCAACTGCGTCGCATCCAAATCCAGCGCGTAGACCCGCGCGGCCTCGTCGCCTTGCGCTCCGGCGTGCGCGACGCCTGCCAGCCGGCCGAAGACGAGCACGTCGCCGCTGGCGATCAGCTCCGCGCCCGGATTGACGTCGCCGACCACGACGACGTTGCCGAGATGATGGAGCGCCTGACCGCCGCGCAGCGTGCCCGTGTGGTAGAGCGTCTCGGGCGCGGGCTCGACCAAGTGCAGCGAGGGTGCCGGCGACGCTTCCGGCGCTGCGACGACGGCCTCCGCCGCCGCCTCCAGCCGCGGAACGCTGGAGTCGCCGCGCCGGCGGCGCTCGGCAATGTCGGCGCGTGCCCCGGCGAAATCGGCAACCAGCGAACGCGCGGCCTCCGAGAGGCGCACGTCTTGCGGCAAGCGCAGCGCGCGCCGCCGGTCGAGCTCGCGCTCGGCCTCGTCGACCGGCTCGAACGGCAAGCCCGCGTCGCGCGCCACCGGTTCGAGCGGCGGGGTGCCGGCTAGCGCGCGCAGCTCGATACCGGCCTCGGCGCACAGCGACCGCAGGCGGTGAAACTGCTCGGTCGAGGGGATAGTCGAACCGAAGTTGGCAACGGCGGGAGTCGCGCGATAGAAGCCCGGCCGCTCGGCAAGACGAGCGTCCAGCTCGTCGAGCGCCTCGTCGATCTGCCAGCCGGCCAGCGCGATCTCGAGGCCCACCTTCCGTCCGCGAAGCAGCGTCAACGCGATCTCCTCATGGGTAACTCGCTCCGCTTCAGAGCCGGCTTGCGGGCGCCCCTGCGCCATCCACAAACGACTCGCAAATTCTTCTCGTTATCCACATGTCGTACACAGCGGGTAACCGCCGCCCGCGCCGTCGAAGGCGCGCTGTAACCAAACCCGGCCGCCCCGGTAGAGAAGGTAGTTATGTTGCGCCGCGCCGTTCCGTGCTTCCTCATTCTGACGTTGCTTTGTGCCAGCAGCCCGGCACGGCTGTTTGCCATGTCGACGGCCGCCGAGATCCAGATGGGGCAAGAAGAGGACCAGCAGATCGTCGAGAGCAGCGTCATCGAGACCGACCCGCTGCTCAACGCCTACGTCTCCGGGATTGCCGAGAACCTCTGGAACCAGGTCGCGCGCAAGGACGTCCCCTACTCCGTCAAAATCCTCAAGGACGACGACGTCAACTCGTTTGCGACGATGGGCGGATTCGTCTACATCTACGAGGGCCTGATCGACTTCGTGCAGTCCGACGACGAGCTTTCGAGCGTAGTCGGTCACGAAACCGGTCACATCGAGCGCCGGCACGTCATCACGACCAACTCGAAGGCGCAGATTCTCGATCTGCTGTTCGGCATCGCCTCGATCTTCTCGCCGCTGATCTACAACCTCGGCGGCCTGGCCGAAGCGGGTTTGATGGCGAAGATCTCGCGCGAAGACGAAATTCAGGCCGACCGTTACGGACTGCAGCTGATGTCGCGCGCCGGCTACGATCCCGATTCGATGGTCACGATGATGGCGCACATGGGCGAGCTCGGCGACGAACACAGCGACCTGCTCGACAAATACCTGCAAGACCATCCCGATCCCGACGCCCGCGTGGCGCACCTGGTCGGATATCCCGAGCTCGATCCGAAAACCGTGACGCCCGCGCAAGAGCTGGTCCAGGCCTCCAGCGACGAGGAGCGCGCGCGCTACGATTTCGCCGCACTGCGGCTGAACGACATTCTGAAACGCGATCCGCAGAACGCCGAAGCCCTGCTCGAGCTCGGTCAAGCCGACCTCGCGCTCGGGCTGACCAGCAAGAGCGAACAGACGCTGGCCGAGGCGGCGCAGCTCGGCTCTCCCGAAACCCGCGCCACCGCCAACGCGCGGATCGCCGCGCTGCGGCAAATGGAGATGGAGCGCGTCGAGCTGACCCGTCCCAACCTGCCCAAGCTGCAGGATGCGGTTACCGCGGCCCAAGCCTCCCAACTGCAGACGGCGACCGAGATCCAGGCGCGCGCTCAGGAAGGCCACGATCAGCTCAAGGCGATCAACGCGCGCATCAACAGTATCGAGTACGAGATCCCCGATTTCAGCCGCATCAACGTCAAGCGCGGATCGCGCGTCGAAGCGATCCTCAAAAACCTGACGCTGATGGCGCGCTCGATCAACAGCGCGCTCGGCGACGCCGGTGCATCGATCGGCGGCGTCGGCTCGCTCGAGAAAAACAAAGAGAGCGGCGCGCTGAAAGAAGGCGCCGACATCTACGACGAGATGCTCGCGCCGTTTTCCATGAATCCGATTCCGGCCGATTCGCTCGCGATTCTCCCCGCCTATCCGGGGATGATCAACGACCTCGGGTTGGCCGACGGCGACATGCTTCGCTCGGTCGACGCGGCGCGCGCTTCGCTCACGATTCTCGATCAGTCGCTCGGCGATCTGGACGAGTTCCTCAAAGACCTCGATCACGTCGAGATCGGCTATAACGGCGACATCAGCGCCGGATCCTACAATCAGCTGGAAGCTCCCATGGCCAAGGCCGCCAGCGAGTTCAACGGCGCGGCCACGGCTGCGTCGCAGGCGGCGCAACTCTACAATCTCGCGCGCTCGCGCCAGCTTTCGGCGCGCATCACGCTGCTCGGCCTGGGAACGTCGCCGCAGCGTTATGCCACCCTGCAATACGTGCTGCAGCAGCGCTTCGGCATGAACGGACTCGACTACCGCGAGATGCTTCGCGACGGGTTGACTCCCGGCGACGTCACCGCCGCGACCATCCTGGCTGCCGACATCAAGAGCACGCCCGAAGCGATCGTCGCCGAGGCCAAGAGCTCCAACCAAACGATCGTCGACGTCGCCAACGCGCACGGGATGCACGCCTGGCCGCTCGAGATCTTCATGGGGCTGGTCTACCTCGACTACACCGACGATCCGTACAAGGAGCTGCGCGACGTCAAGGGCAGCGTCGCCACGACGCTGACCGAGCTGGGACTGTAGGCGAAGTGACGGCGGCCAGCGCACAGGATCTGTTTCGGATCGTCCGCAAGGGCATCGACGTCAAGTCGGTGCACGCGCACGGCCGCAAACCGTTTCGCTTTCTGCTCTGCGGCGATCCGGCGGCCGTCGCCGAGTTTCGCACGCTCCTGCTCTCCGGACACCAAGACGAAGCGATCCCGCTCGACGCCGCGGCCTGCTTGGAGACCGTCGTTCCCGGCACGCCGCTCATTACCGAGCCGAGCGAAGTGCGTGCGGTCGTCTTTCTCGGCCGTCCCGGCGACCTGGCCGCCTCGAACCTGACGTCGCTCTCGGTCCTGCGCGTCCCGATGCTCGCCGTCACGGTCGATCCCGAAGCGACGCCGGCCGCGCCGGCCAATCCGCCGGCTCCCGGAACGTTTGCCGAGTACGTCGTCCCCGCGATCGCACGCGAATCGATGCGCGGCCGCGTCTTTCCGCATTTGGTCGAGTCCGCGCACGGCGTGGAGATCGCCGTCGGCCGCCGGCTGCCGCCGTTGCGCGAAACCGTTGCCGCCAAGCTCACCCGCGACGCCGCCAAAAACGCTTTGCGCGTTTCGCTGGCGAGCGCCGTGGTCGATCAGCTGCCGGTCGTCGGCGTCGTGCTCGGCGCGTTCGCGACGGCCGGCGACATGGTGGCCATTACCGGCATTCAAACCATGCTGATGCTGCACATCGAAGCCGCCTACGGCCGGGATCCCGACGTGCAGCGGTTGTGGCGCCTGCTTCCGGTGATCGGCGGCGGCTTCGGCTGGCGCACGCTGGCGCGCGAGCTGATCGGCCTCATTCCGGTTGCCGGCATCGCGATCAAAGGTGCGATTGCCTACGCCGGGACGATCGTCGTCGGCGAAGGCGTGACGTTCTTTCTCGAAAACGGCCACTCGATGAGCGCCGGTCAAGCGACGCGTATCTACGAGCGCACCAAGACCGAAGCGATGCGCATTTCGCGCGAGTTCCTCGCGAAGCTCCGCAAGAAGAGCTAGAGGCGCTCGAGCAGCGCCTCGTCGTCGAGCCGCGCGAGGTCGGGCGGAACGCGGCTGCGGATGCGGGCCGCGAGGTTCGACGCCAGCTCGCAGCGGCGCCGCCCGTCCAGCGCGTCGCGCCGTTCCAGAAAGCGGGCGATCAAAGCCCGCTCTTCTCCGCTCAGATACAGCGTCGACGCATAGACCGGCTCGGATTTCTCGACCACCGCCGCGAGATCTAAGCTCGCGTCCCGAACGACGATCGTACCGGCGGCGATATCGCCCAGCCGTTTGTTCTCGCGCGACAGCAGCGCGCTCACGGCCGACGCCGCATAGAATCCGATCAGCGCCTCGGCGACGCGAATCAAATTCCGAATCAGCGACGCTCCGAAATCGATCGGATAGCCTCCGTCGCGCACGACGCGAATGCCGAGCGCCCTCTTTCCAGGGGTTTGGCCGTTCCAGGCGGCCTCGAAGACGATGAAATAGCCGAAGAAGATCGCGAAGAGTACCGCGACGACCAGCGCGACGAGGATCGCGCCGGCGAGCTTCTCGGCGGTCGCCGGATGGGGTTGGTTCGGGACGCGCGAGAGCACCGCCGCGATCCCCAGCAGGAGCGCGGCCAGCACCGCGGCTTGAACGAGCAGATCGAGCGCCACGGCCAAAAACCGGCTGCCCAAACCGGCCAAACTGTAGGTGAGAGCGATGCTCTCCGGCGTGCGCACGTCGACGTCGCGATCCATCCCGCGTAGGTTTATCGTTGGCCGCGGCCAAGACCCGCGCATGCAGCAATCGACTTTTGTCGAGCGGCGTGCGGCGGCGTGGCAACGGCTGGAAGAGCTGGTTCGGCGCGCCGGACGGCGCGGCATCCGCGCGCTCGATCCGGGCGCGGTCGCCGAGCTTGGAAGGCTCTATCGCGCTGCAACCAGCGACTTGGCGTTCGCGCGCGGGCGCGGCTACGACGCGTCGCTGACCGAATACCTCAACCGTCTCACCGCCCGCGCTCACGCCCACGTCTACGGTGCGGCCAACGAAAGCGGGTGGGATCGCATCGCGCGCTTTTACGCGTACACGTTCCCGCGCGAGTTTCGGCGAAGCTTCGCATTCTTCGCAATCTGCACCGCGGTTACGATCGCTTGCAGCGTCACCGCCTACGCCGTCGTCGGGTCGCACCCGAACGAAGCCTACGCGCTGCTTCCCAAAGCGATGATCCCGAGCCGAATCGACAAGAGCCTGCACGACTCGAACTTCGGTTTCGATCTCGGATACTGGCCGGCGATGTCGTCGATGATCGTCACCAACAACATGCGGGTGGCCGCCATCGCGTTTGCCGGTTCGGCCACGCTCGGCGCGCTGACGATCTGGATCGTCGCGCAAAACGGCTTGATGCTCGGCGGCCTCGGCGCGCTCTTTACGCGCGCGGGTTTCGGCTACGACTTCTGGGCGACGATCGCACCCCACGGCGTGATCGAACTGACCGCCATTCAAATCGCCGGCGCCGCCGGTCTGCTGATCGCCGCCGGCGTGATCTATCCGGGACGCCTCCGGCGGCGCGACGCGATCGCCGCCAACGCGCGCCGAGCCGGCACGCTGATCGCCGGCGTGGCTTCGATGCTCGTGGTTGCCGGCACGATCGAAGGTGCGATCTCGCCGCAGCGCTGGCCGCCCGCAGCGCGCATCGCGATCGGCGCGCTCACGGCGGCGGCGCTGCTGCTCTACTTCGGTTTCGGAGGACGCGATGCTCGACGTGCGTAGGTGGCTCGCCCCGGCGGCGATCGCGGCCGTACTGCTGGCGGCAACGGCGCCGGAGGGCGCTCGCGCCGGCGGCGATCCGAACGACGACTTCTCGCCGTGCGGGCTCTCCGGCGGGACCCTCACCACCGTGCTGACTCCCGACGACAACGCCGATTTCGTCGTCTTCGGGCTCTACGACGACCGCGGTAACGAGGTCGCCAAACAACTGATTCCGATCTACAGCCAAAGCGCGTCGGCCGAGCTGATGCTGACGCCGGTCGGCTTCGCGGCGCCGATCGCATCGGCGAAGTGCTTGGCCGATTCGCCGGTGCGCCGCTGCCCGGATCCGCAATGGCAGATCGACGAAGGCCTGATGATCGCGCTTTCGGGCCTACTGCTCGGACCGGATTTCGCGATCGTCACCGTCAGCGGCCGCTACAAGCGGCCTTCCAGCACAGCCCAGCTCGCGATCGACGGCGGCATGGCCGGATTCGAGCTCGACCAGCAACCGGCGCAATGGTCGGCATTCTTCGACAGCCAGCAAGAAGCGTCGCAGGGATTCTTCGACGTACCGGCCGGCGAGCACACGCTCACGCTCGGATCGCGCGACGCCCAAACCGGAAAGTTCGTTCCGCAAGAACGGCTCTGTTTTCGAACGTAGGCTGCGACGCTCGGCGAGCCTTTAGACAATGGCGCGCCCCTTCGTTTCGGGCGCCCAGCGTAACGAAACGGCTAACCCTGCGAGCGAAAGGACCGACGCGCCGGCGACGACCGGGACGATTCCGAAGCGCGCCAGCGTTGCCGGCAGCACGAACGTTCCAACGAACGCGCCCACGCGGCTGACCGCCGCGGCGAATCCGGTCGCGCTCGCCCGGATTTCGGTGGGAAACAACTCGGCCGGGTAGACCAGCTCGAGCACGCTGGCGGCACCCATGCCGACGGCGTACGCGACGAACGCCGCGACCACGACCGGTTCGGCAGCGACCGGCAGCACAGCAAACGCGATCGTCGCGACGGCGAATCCGGCGATGCACAGCGGACGCCGTCCCCAACGCTCGACCAGCGGCATGGCGGCGAACGCCCCCGCCGCAAAGGCAGCGGCGATCGCGACGCTGCCTGCCGGCGAGGAGCTATCTCCCAACCCCAGCGCCCGCAGCACGATCGGCGCGTAGGTGTAAATCGCAAACAGCGGCACGACTTGCAGCAGCCACATCGCCGATGCGAACGCGAGCCGTCCCCGGAACTCGGGTGCGAAGATCGTCGCAA
>Ga0335074_10017349_pt1 | contig 10153 bp, 9 predicted proteins | sample Lox_Sample_23_FD_206715 | JGI IMG/M metagenome (GOLD analysis project Ga0335074, IMG submission 206715) | Soil microbial communities from Loxahatchee National Wildlife Refuge, Florida, United States - Lox_Sample_2.3 | ecosystem: Environmental > Terrestrial > Soil > Wetlands | place: USA: Florida...
CCCAGGCGGCTGTTCTCGATGGAGATGATGATGGCAGAGCCGTCCCAAAGATACCTAAAGTCAGAATTGGTGAACAACGCAAGGCAGAGGACCTGGCTTGCTTTCAGGGGATCCGAACTGGTAGGCTCGATAACCATAATCGGCAGGGGCAGGGAATTCGAGCTCAGGGGATTCTACGTGCACAAAAAGCTGCAGAACAGGGGCCTTGGCAAGCGCATGCTCAAGCTCGCGCTGCGCTTCGCCGCAGGCAGGCCCGTCTTCTTGATGACATATTCGCACAACAAAAGATCCATAAGGATATACAGGAAGTGGGGATTCAAGACTGACAGGAAGAGAGGGGTCACATACACGCACTGGGATGCGTGGCCCAAATGGGCCAGGGCCAAGAGCATGCACCTTAGGCTTAGCGATTATAACAAGTGAATAGTATGGCTAGAAAGATGGAATCATTAGACAATAGGATCCGATGCGTCGGATACGCGGCCAAGGAGCCTACCGGAAAGCTTGGCACATTCAAGTTCGACAGGAGGGCCCTTGGAGACCATGACGTACTAATAGACGTTCTATACTGCGGCATCTGCCATTCTGACGTGCATAAAGTAAGGTCGGAGTGGGGAAGATCGCACTATCCGATAGTGCCAGGGCACGAGATAGTGGGAAAGGTTGCCGATGCAGGAAAGGGCGCGCGGGGATTTAGGAAAGGGGACATCGTGGGAGTGGGATGCATGGTCGATTCGTGCGCAAGATGCGAGGCGTGCAGGGCAAACGCCGAATATGACTGCCACAATGGAACAGTATGGACATACGACTCTGTTGAGCCTTCGGGCGGGATAACTTATGGAGGCTATTCAGACAGGATAGTAGTCAAGGATTCCTTTACGCTTAAGATATCCAAGAAGGCGGACCTCGCGGCTACGGCGCCGCTTCTATGCGCTGGTACTACGACATACACTCCGCTAAGATACTGGAAGATAGGCCCTGGGCAAAAGGTGGGGATAATAGGCCTTGGGGGCCTTGGGCACATCGCAGTGAAGCTTGCGAACTCTCTTGGGGCTGATGTGACTGTGCTGACCACTTCGCCGGGAAAGGTAGATGACGCCGTGAGGCTGGGGGCAAAGGGCGCGATAGTCATAAGCGACGCCAATGAGATGAAAAAGAACCATGGCAGCTTTGACTTCATACTCGACACTGCGTCATCGAAGCATGACCTCAATGCATTCATGGCGCTGCTAAAGAGGAACGGGAAGCTTGTCATCGTTGGCATACCAAAAGAGCAGCTTGAGATACACCCATTCTCACTGGTCGACGGGCACCGCGTACTTGCAGGATCCGGACTTGGAGGAATAAAGGAGACGCAGGAAATGCTCGATTACTGCGCCAGCAAGGGCATTGGCGCCGATGTCGAGGCCATACCTATACAGAAGGTCAACGAGGCCTACGATCGCATAGTCAGGGGAGACGTAAGGTACAGGTTCGTCATAGACATGTCCTCTTTGAATAGATAAGCCGATGATGCGCCTTAGGCGTATACTCCCGATCCTTCGCTTACAGTGCCGTTGTAGGGCATTGTGCCTACAGTGACCAGGAATGGCGTTACGCCCCCTGCGCAAGGCCCGTCTATCCTGATAAGGTACGTGCTGCTAGGTGCGGTGCTATTTGCCGTGAGGCTTAGCGTAAAGTTCACGATCTCGGCCTTTGCCAGCGTGTAGTTTTCAGGGGATATGCTTATGTTAAGCCCTGGGGTTGAGTAGCTTAGGCTCGTATTGCCCTGCTTGATGGCGCCGACGTAGTGCTGCCTTTGGGTTATAGATGAATTGGCAGGCTCCTCAAGCACGTTGCTTATGTTCTCCTGCACGGCCATGCTTCCCGAGCCGCCCCTTGCTATCACGTAGTCTGCTATCTTCCCGTCGCTGTAGTTTAGGTAGTAAAGAGACATCCCCGAATAGTTAAGCACAGAGCCGTTTATGTGGTAGTATACAAGGGGGCATGCATACGCGCCTCCCCCAGGAGCGATTGGCGAAGTGGTATTTGTAGCATTGGCGTTTGTGGCGTTTATGCTGGTTAGCGCTGCAACAGGGCTTGTGACTGCGGTGGCCGGAGGGCTTGTGGCGGGGGGGCTGCCATGGTAAAGAAGCAATGCCGATGCTATTATCACAATTGCAAGCGCCCCAAGGACATACTTTATTACCATCGGGCTTGCCTGCTCTGTTGCCTTGTAGTACTTAAGCTTCTTGAAGTGCTCATTGTCTATCTTCTCCACCGCGCCCATGCGCTGCAGTTCGTCAAGGTGCTGGCTTACTGTCGCAGTTGAGAGGCCCAGCTCCTCGCTGAGCCCGGTTATCGTCATCTGCCTTTTCTTTAGCAGGTTGAGTATCTTCTTCTTTGTTTCAAGCGTCTTTGTCATAATGAACAGTATTGATAGCGCATGATAGATATAAAGACGTTTTTAGATTTATTGGTTTTTCATAGGTTTTTACGTCTGGGCATGCGCAGGGTGTCTAAGGCCATTAAGGGCCTGCATGTATGGACCCCATTTTTAAGGCTAAGCCCGCCTTGGGAATTGTTGCCTCGTCAATGGAAAAGTATTTATATGACAGATAATAACACCATTTCCATGATTACTCGTAGCATGAGGCTAAGCGTTGGCGGTTGCGATGCCTCTTTTAATGATGGTGAGATGACACGGGCAGTGCGCGAATGCCTTAGGGTCACCGATATCACGCTAGGGGGCTGCGACGCAGTGGCAAGGATGAGGACGGACACAATAGCGCGTGAGATCACAGACATACTTTTCGGGTCAAAGAAGATAAGGATAGGACCTGGACCTACGGACATGCAAAGACGGGCCATGGAGGAAAGGATAGCAAGGTATGTCGATGCAGGTAAGCCAATTGAGATATCGACAATGTGGGGAGGGCTAAAAGGATACGGGCAGACAGAGACAAGAAGGGCTGCGGACCTTGGTGACCTACTGGGGCTCAGGAGGTTCGAGGACCTTCACTGCCAGATACTGCCCATATACCCACCTGGACTAAAGGTCACGCTGATAAGGGAGGACGTTACCGAACACATAATGACCATGAACATACCGAACCTGCCGCAGCTAATTGAAAAATATTCAACGTCACTGGACAACACATGCCGCATCTTTGGCATTTCAGACCACATAAGCTTTGTGGACGAATCGGCTCTGCTTGCCAGCAACGGCGTTGCGCCTCATGAATTCATAGCAAGGGCAAACGAGAATGCCAAGGCATTCTTCGAGTACTGGGTCGCGTCATCCATGGAGCCAGATGTGGGCAGGTGGGAGTCACTGCCGCAGTACAAGAGCCTGCAGGAACTGGGATGGAAGGGGATCATACCAGAAGTTACAAGGCAGCACTATCTGGAAAGAGTTGGGACAGAGCACCCAGGAGCGAGTGTGGATGAAAAGACAATGATAATCTGCAGGTATTTCGGGGCATCGCTTGCAAGGTACCAGTTTGGCATATTCCGCGGATCTGCAAAGGACGTGGAAGGCAACGTGATAGACCCGCTTAAAGCGTCATTCATACCTTACCCTCCTGGGACAGACTCTTCGCTGAGCAGCTGCAGGATGGAATACAAGCTTAAGGACTCAAGGACCAGCAAGAACTTCATACCGCCGTTGGTCGGGGTGAGCTTCTTTGTGGCCTCGGAAGGGTTTTACGTGCCAAGAATAGTGGGCCTGAGGACCTACAGGAATATACCGCGTGAGGCTGTAGAGCCACTCGACATACACATCGAATGCGAGGAAAGGCAGATGGAACAAAGGATCGCCGCAGACGTTCTTTCGCCATCTTTTAGGATCTAGTCCTTGGCATTCTTGATGCAAATATAAACCTTAGCTGCGCATCTTAGATCTGTGAGCGCATGATTAGCGACATTAGCCTAACCTATGAGGAAAGGGCGCGCCAGGCATCGAATCCGGCAGCAAAGAAGCTCTTCGGGCTTATGGCAAAGAAGGAGACAAACCTTGCCCTAAGCAACGACGAGGTCGATACGAACAGGTTCCTCGAGCTCGCCGAAAAGGTCGGCCCGCAGATTGCTGTACTCAAGACGCACATAGACGTTCTAAGGGATTTCTCGCCTTCTGTTACAAGGCAGCTTATTGACATGGCAAAAAAGCACGACTTCATGATATTCGAGGACCGCAAGTTTGCCGACATTGGCAACACCGTAAAATTGCAGTACTCGGAAGGCATATACAAGATAGCCGACTGGGCTAACCTTGTCAACATCCACATAGTCCCTGGGCCAGGAATAATCGACGCGATAAATAAAGTAATGAGGGAAAAGAAGGACGGCATGCCAAGAGGCATAGTCATACTCGCGCAGATGTCATCCGAAGGCACGCTTGCGTTCGGCGAGTACACGAAAAAGGCGGTGGAGCTTGGAAACAAGAACCAGGAAGCAATCGCAGGATACATAGGCAACGGCGGCAACGTGAAACAGCTCAGGGAGCTTGCGGAGATCGCATTTGGAGGCCATGTCATAATGACTCCAGGGATACAGATACAGAGCAAGGGAGACAGCCTTGGGCAGACATACACGAACCCTGAAGAGGCAGTGCTTGCGGGATCCGACTGCATGATAGTCGGAAGGGGAATTTACGGAGCCGACAACCCGGTGGAGATGGCAAAGACCTATAGGGAGCAGGGATGGAAGGCGTACATCAAAAGGATAGGGAAATGATTCCTACTCTTTTATCTTCGTGAATATTTTCTTGACATTGTCGTAGGTGAGCAGCTTTATCTGATCCTCGGAGAACCCATCGTCAAGCAGGCTTTCTATAAAAGAAGAGTACGAGTTAAGGCTCTGTATGCCTGACATGTACGAGTCCTTTGGCTTATCCTTTGAGTACTCCTTCTCTTGCGGTGAATGAGGAGCATGGTCGGTCTCTATTATGTCTATCTTGCCCTGCTTGAGAAGCATCCTTAGCCCTATCACGTCCTTGGGATCCCTTATCGGCGGATTTACCTTGTAGACAACATCCTCGGGGTTTTGCATGTCCTCTGTTGATAGCGCAAGGTGATGCGGAGTCGCACCGCAGCTTATCCTTATGCTGCCCCTTGCCCTGTCTACGAGCATCACGGATTCAGGGACGGATATGTGGCAGACATGAAGATGCGCCTTTAGACCATATTCCTTGGCAAATGATATCTGATCACTGACAGACTCGACCTCCGACTGGGGAGGCCTTGCGCTGTTCCAGGTGTAGGGCCTTTGCGGGTCCCACAGCTCCTCTTTGTACATGCTCTCCTTCTCGCAGTGCATTGCAACAACGCCAGTGTAGCCGATCTCCGCAAGGGTCTTGTGCACCATTCGCTGCCCTTCCTCGGTGGAGATCTGAAGCTGGCCTACAGACCTTCCGGTCTGGAACTTCATGCCCAGAACCTTTGGATTCCTGTCTATCACGTCTACCGCTTCCCTTATCTGGGCAGGGTTGCTTGTAACTCCTATGTAAAGATAGTAGCCGTCAATGCACCCCTCGTCCATTGCGGTCTGCAGCCTCTTGTTCACAAGCTCCTCTGTAGTTATCGCGGGGCTTGTGTTTGGCATGTCGCCTATCGCAACCACGCCCTGGCTCTTTGCGATATCCATAACCGATTTTATTGTGGCCTTGTATGCAAGATCCCAGTCCCTGCAGTGCACATGCGGGTCTATGTGCACTCTTTTGCCTGGAGCCTGGGTCATTTCAATACGCTTGATATCTTTACGAGAGGTATAAGCTCCACGCCCATTGCCTTTAGGGCTTCTGCCCCTCCCTGCTCCCTGTCGACAACGCAGATGGCCCTTGTTACCTTCGCTCCCCTTGACCTAAGCAGGTCTATCGCCTTGATTAGCGACCCTCCAGTAGTCACAACGTCCTCTATCAGGTCAACCTCGGTGCCTTCTGGGAATTTGCCTATGAGGAGATCCTTTGTGCCGTGCTCCCGCTCCTTCCTTATTATGAGCAGCGGGAGGTTCATCTTTATCGATGTGGCTATAAGTATCGGCACTGCGCCAAGCTCCACTGCGGCGATGGTCTTTGCCTTCACGTTCTTTGAAAGCTCCTCGGCAAGTTCGTTGAGGAACTCGGGCTTTGTTGAGACCTCCTTTATGTCAACGTAGTACTTTGACTTGAGCCCCGATGTCAATGTAAAATCCCCGAACTTTATCGCGCCGTTCTTTATCAGCATATCAGATATCATCGTATCCCCTGATGATATTGCTCAGCAAACAATAAATAGGATTCCTTTAAGGATTGCCAGGAAGGCGAAATGCAGTGGTTTAAGGCAGTGTCAAGCAGGGGAAGCCTGGAGATCCGGTACTGATGCCATCGGCGCTTCGTGTGCTTTGACTTGGGGCTTTGCCCTACTTCCAGGCACATCTATCCCCATCTTATCAAGCCTCGGCTTTAGCCTCGCTACCCTCGTATATATTATCCTTGGGTCAAGATCATGCTTCCTGGCGATCTGTATCTGTGTCAGTTCATCCCTCAGGTCCGCTATTATCTGCTCGTTGGTTATCAGCCTTGAGTGGCCTCCGGGACTTAATTTTGACCTCAGCCCCATCTCACCCCATCTCCTGCGGACTTGCGGACCCGAGTAGTGTACCAGCTTTCCTGTATCTGCGGCGCTAAGTCCTTTCCCATGCGCCTTGCGCAATACGGCTATAGTCTCATGGCTCAACACGACAGGATATCCGCCGCGCCTTATATTCGGCTTTAAGCCCATGCCCTCCCATGCATCCGGAATTCTTGTGCGGCTCACGCCCGATAGTCTTGCAGCCTTCGCTACGCTGAACCCTTCCTTGTGCGCATGGCGCAGGATTTCCATTTGCTCGGCGCCGATAGGCTTGGGGATCCTGCCGGGGCTGCCCGCCTTGAAATTAGGCTCAAGACCCAGCTCCTCCCATCTCTTTCTAAGAGTCTGCCAGTCGATATCCAGCTTTTGCGCAGATGGACGAAGGCCAAGATTCTCCCTATGGACCTCGATAAGCCTCTGCCTTGTGACATCCGCACGTATCACTGCCCGGACTGCCCTCTTGAACGCGGTATTCCCGTCCCTGAGCACAGGCATGATGCCTTCGGTCCTATGTATCCGCCTCTCTATCTGCCCCATTATTCTCCCCGGTAATGCTGACGTGACTATGTGATATGGCCTGATATTTAAAAGCAGTCGGCTAGCTTTTTAAAGCTCCGTTATCTCTTTATCCATGCTAATTGAGTTGTAGAACCTCTCGAGGTTCTTATGGTCCAGCTCCAGGCTCTCGGTGTTTATGTTTGCGTGGAACGAGAGCACATCGGCATTCCAGAGCTGCGAGTCGAGTACCAGTTTTGTCTTGCTTGCGTTGATCATGCAGAATATCGATACGCTTCCAGGGGTGACGTCCAGCTCCTGCTTGAGCTTTTGCGCAGACGCGAACTGCAGTTTGCCGGCATTCAGCCTTTTCCTAAGGGATTTTATGTCAAGGCGCTTGTACGCATCCATGCACACAAGGTAGAAGTTCCCTTTTTCATCCTCGAGGAACAGGTTCTTGGTATGCCGGCCGGGTATCTCCCCCTTTATTATTGCATCGGACTCCTTTACAGTGAATACCGGCTTGTGATGATGCGTCTTGTAGGATACGTTGAATTTTTCCAGGTAGGACCTTAGCTTTTCATCCATATCCTGCACTTGTCACTTGAACCTTATGGTGTCTAGGTCCATAGGGGCCCTTCCCTCGGCCCTCATCATGTTTCCCATGGTCCTTGCAAGGTCCTCGCACTTGGATTCCTCCCCGTGCATCGTGAAGATCTTCCTTGGCGAGGGCCTTAGGTTCCTCACGAAGTCAAGAAGCTGCCTCCTGTCGCTGTGCCCGGAGAACCCCTCCACAGTCCTTATCTGGGCGTTGATCTTTACCTGCGCCATCTTTCCGTCCTCCTTTGGAAGCGCGATCTCGCTCACCTTGTTCTGCACCCTCCTTCCAAGGGAGCTTACGCTGTTGTATCCTACGAATATTATCATGTTCTTTGGGTCCTCGGCCATCGCCTTGAAGTACTCGAGGCTCACCCCGCCGTTTAGCATTCCGCCGCTTGCAAGTATTACCGAAGGTCCCTTGTCGAGTATGTCCCCCCTTTCCCCCTTTGCAACCTCGAATATCTCGCTCTCGAACGGGGAGTTGTTGCTAAGTATCCTTTGCTGTATGCCCATCCTTAGGTATTCTGGATAGGCGGTGTGTATCGCGCTTGCCTCAAGGATCATGCCGTCAAGGTATATCGGTATGTCGAGCTTGTATTCAGGCACATTGGTCATGTAGCTCTCCAGCACCAGCATGAGTTCCTGGCTCCTTCCCACCGCGAAGAGAGGCACAAGGACCTTTCCACCGTTCTTTACGGTGTTCTTGATGCATTCCATCAGTTCTATCTCGGCGTTCTTCCTGTTCGGGGTGATGTCGCCCGGGCCGCCGTAAGTGCTCTCTATGAATAGCGAGTCTATCCTCGGGTATCTTGTGTCGGCCTCGTCAAGAAGCCTGGTGAAGCCGTACTTCATATCGCCGCTGCTCACTATGTTGTACATCCCCTCGCCTATGTGCAGGTGCACGGTCCCGCTTCCAAGGATGTGCCCGGCGTTGTGGTATGTCAGCTTTATCTCGTCAGTCACGTTTGTCACTTCGCCGTAGTCCCTTGTGACCATGTGCATGAGCATGTTCTTTATGTCCTTCTCGCCGTAGAGCGGAGCCCCTCCGGTCTTCATGACAAGCCTTGTGTAATCGTAAAGAAGTAGTGCCGCAAGGTCCCTGGTCGGAGGCGTGCAGTATACGGGTCCTGTGTAGCCGAACTTGAATAGGTAAGGTACGAAGCCCATGTGGTCCATGTGCGCGTGCGTGAGTATTACCGCGTCAAGGTCGTTTATCGTTATGTTCATGCTGTCAAGGTACGGATATGCCTTGTTCTCCCCGCCGTTGTTCGCATCGCTTCCCCTTATTCCCGGCTCTGGGCTTATCCCGCAGTCAATAAGTATCTTCGAATGGTTGGTCTCGATTAGCAGGCTGCTTCTCCCCACCTCCCTGAATCCTCCAAGCGCAGTCGCCTTTATCCACTCGCTCTTGGTGTTTATCCTGTTGATCTTCCTTCCAAGGGTCCCTAGGAACTTCTTTCTGAAAGGGCTCTCCTTGAACATTAGCTGCCTTACACCCTTTATCACGTCGCTGTTCATGGTCGGCTGCCTGAGCACCCTTGGCACCCAGTTGGTCTCCCTTATTATCTGCATCAGCGTTGAGCCTCCCTTGCCGATCACAAGCCCCGGCTTTAGCGCCTCTATGTAGACCTCGCAGAAGTCCGGCATGAACCTTATCCCCTCGGGGTTCACCCCTGCATCCGCAGGTATCAGGGACTTTATCTTTGCAAGGGCCTCCTCGGGATCCATAAGCTTGTTCGGGTTGCTCCTTACTATGAGCCTTTTCTTGACAGAAGCAGAGATGTTCTTTATTATGTTCTCGTCCTTGTATATCGCGCTTATGTTGTCAACATAGACCGCAACGTCAGGGCCTTCGAACTCTATGTTAGACGGACCGGCATCTGCCGGGACGAGGCCGCTAACCTTGTTCAGGATCTCCTTGTTATACTCTTCGTCACTCACTATATCACAAAATACGCGTACCGCGCTCTAAAAACTGTACTTTCCGGCTTTACTTCAGGAGCTTTTCCATCTCCTCCTTACTATAATCCTTAAACCCTTTCTTTGTTATCGCGATTATCTTTGTGCCGTCACCTGTTGCAGAATCCCTCTTCATTGCTATCTTTAGCGCCTTCGCTACGTGCCTGGCAGCCTCCTGCGTAGTTATGTTGCCGTCGTATATGCTCTCAAGGTACCCAAGGGCTGTAAGCGAGCCGCTTCCGGTTGACGTGAACTTTGACTCCTTTGTGTATCCGCCCACCGGGTCGATGTTGTATATCTCGAAGCTGTTCTTGTTTATCCCGCCCAGGACCAACTGCACAAGGTATGGGAACATCTTGTTTTCCTGAAGTATCAAGGATATCAGGGATGTCGCCGAGGTGGGAGTGAGGTACTTCTTCTCCTCCATCGTGTATATCTCGTCCTGCATCTTGAGCAGCTTTACAAGGTATTCGGCGTCGCCGACCCCTCCAGCGATAGTCATCGCAAGGCCT
>Ga0335074_10017350_pt1 | contig 10152 bp, 10 predicted proteins | sample Lox_Sample_23_FD_206715 | JGI IMG/M metagenome (GOLD analysis project Ga0335074, IMG submission 206715) | Soil microbial communities from Loxahatchee National Wildlife Refuge, Florida, United States - Lox_Sample_2.3 | ecosystem: Environmental > Terrestrial > Soil > Wetlands | place: USA...
CAGCGGCGCCCAGGTGGCGGCGCCACCCTTGCCCCAGACGCCCCGGGGCGGCACCTGGCAGAGCACGAGATGAAGCGTGACCGCGTACCCCAGCGCCCGCGGCTCCGCCTGCGGCCAGCGCTCCGCCAGCAGCCTGCCCAGTTCGGCCCGGCTGCGGGGCCGCTCCGCCAGCAGCCGACCGGCCCGGCCGAGGAGGGCCGAGAGGTCCGCCCCGGCGGTGCCGGCCCGGAAATTCGCGTTGAACTCGGCCGTTCGCAGCGGCGTGAACAGCACCGACCAGTCCAGCGCGTCGCCCGCGCGGACCAGGTGCACGGTGTTCCGCATCAGCTGCAGCCGCGTCACCTGACGGTCCTCGGTCAGCGTCGCCAGCTCACCCGGCGCGAAGTCCCGCAGCCGGGTCCACAGTCCCACGTAGGGAGCGAGCGGTGCCTGGGACTGCATCCCGGCCAGGTGCCCGATCGCGTCGACCGCCCGCAACGGCGCGCGTTCGAGCAGATACTGACGGGCGAGCGTGGCCCGGTTGAGCGCGCGCTCGCTCAGCACCTCGGTCACGAGCGACCGTCGTCCACGGCGCCACCGTCGTCCACGCTGGCACCGTCGTCCACGCTGGCACCGTCGTCCACGCTGGCACCGTCCTCCACGATGACGCTGCCCGACACGCGTTCCGCCTCCGCCAGGACCGCATCCCGGTATCCGCCCGGAAGTCGCTGAATGCGGGGGCTAACGCGGCACGACGCCACCTCCCCGGGCTCGAACGGCAGCGCGATCCCGGTCAGCGGCAGGATCTTGACGTCCGCTCGGACATCGAAGCAGGCCAGATACTCGCGGTCGACCGGCTTGTCGGCGTCGTCGAGCGGCACGCCGATCAGCAGGGTGAAGCGTCCGTCGGCGGCGCCCACGGCCACGCCGAACGCGGCCGCGTCGCTGGCGCGAGCGAGCGACGCCCGGTAGGCGGGCCACAGCCCGTTCGCGCGCGTGTCGCCGGCCAGGCAGACCAGCTCGACGTCGCGTCGCGGCCACCTGCGCAGGAAGCGGCCGGCGTTCGCCGTCGCGGTCAGCGTGTTCGCGGTCGCGTCTCGCTGGTGCGGAAGGTGGAGTCCGTGCACGTCGGGGCGGAGCACGATGGGGATGCCGCTCGCGCAGACCCGGTATCCCCACTCGAGGTCATCGTTGCCCCAGCCCCGGAAGCTCTCGTCGAAGTAGAGCCGATCGGACGCCACGGCGGCGGCGGGCAGCGCGATCAGACCCGTCCACGCGAACGCCCACGGGATGTTGTGCTCGACCCGGAACCGCGGGTCGGCCGGCCAGTCCGGCCCCGACTCCATGTCCCGCAGCGCCGCCAGGTGCTCGTCGTACGGGCGCGGCTCGACCGAGTCGATGTCGCCGCCGGCGTTGTTGTCGTACCCGACGACCTGCCCGACGGCGCACATCCGCTGACCGAACGCGAAGCAGTAGTCCCAGAGGCGCTGCAGGGCTTCCGGCGCCAGCATCGTGTCCGCGTCGATCTGCACGACAACCTCGCCGGTGGCGTTGCGCATGGCCAGGTTCCTGGCCCTCGGGATGTGGAACTCGCGCGAAGAGCACACGGTGATGAGGTTGAGCCGGTCCCGGAAACCGGCGCACAAGTCGATCAACTCGGTCGAGTACTCCATCGCGCCGATGATGACCTCGAAGTCCGCCGCGCTCATCGTCTGCCGCGCCAGCGCCTCGAGCGCGACCGCGAGGTTGTCCAAGCGCGCCTTGTACGGAATGCAAACGCTCAGTGTCACCTGCGCCACAATAACCTCAACGGGTCGTCGAGCGCTGCCTGCCCCGATGCTCCGCTAGGTGATCTTGCGGGCGACCCCGCCGAGGCTGATGTCGGATGGATCGTCCACCGCCGCGCCGGTTTCCTGGCGCCACGCGTGCTTGGGCACCAGACCCGGCTCGACCAGCTCGAAGTCGCCGAAGAAGCCGCGGATCTCGTCGGTCCTGCGCGCCTGGATCGGCTGGCCGGCCTTCTGATACACGTCCTTCGCGCGCGCCGCGGCCGCCTTGTCGGGCAGGAGTTCCCGGCAGACGTGGGTCAGCACCAGGTAGCTACCCGGCGCCAGCGCCTCCCGCAGGCACGCGCAGATCGCGGCCGGATCGTCCTCGTCTGGTACGAAGTGGAAAATCGCGAGGACCAGCACCGCGACCGGGCGGTCGAAGTCGAGGTGCCCGCGGATCACCGGGTTCGCGAGCAGTTCTCGCGGCCGGCGGATGTCCTCCGCCACCACGACGCTCTGGTCCGGGGTGGCGAGCAGGGCGTTGCCGTGCGCCACCACGACCGGGTCGTAGTCGACGTAGGCGACCCGCGATCTCGGGTTGATCTCGTGTGCCACCTCGTGGACGGCGCCCTGGGTGGGCAGGCCCACCCCGATGTCAAGGAACTGGTCGATCCCGGCCTCGGCGGTGAGGAATCCGACCGCCCGCCGCAGGAACCGCCGGTTCTCAAGTGCGGACCGCCGCTGGCCGGGCATCTGGGCGAGTACCTTCTCGGCGGCAACCCGGTCCGCCTCGAAGTTGTCCTTGCCGCCCAGGTAGTAGTCGTACATCCGGGCCACGTTGGCCGTGCTCGTGTCGATCTTCGGCGAGACGTGGCCGGGCTCCGCCTTGGTCCACTGCATCCCTGAGGACGTCATGAGCTAAAAGTACTTCTTGTCGGCTATTGCGTCGTGCCTATTGCGCAGAGGCCCCGGTCTCGAGGCCGCGGGAAGTGTCAGTTGGCGGCGAAGCGCACCCTCAGCCCGAGTCTGCGCAGCACCCACAGGAACCACAGGGTGGACGCGCCGGCTCCGGCGACGACAAGGGCGACGGTCGCCGCGGTCGAGAGCATGAGGAAAACGGTGGCCGACTCGGTCACCATCAGCAGCCCGAGGCCCGCGGTGAGGATCAGGAAGATACCCGCCCAGAGCCAGGTCGCCCGCTGGAAGAAGCGGTGCAGGCCCGGATGGCGGCCCGCTGGCTGGCGGAGCGCGACCACTTCCGCCGCCAGCCGGGCGATGAGCGGTTCCTGGCCGCCCGCAGTCCGGGGGAACAGGACGCACATGGCGAGGTTGGCCAGCGGGACCTGGAGCAGGAAGAGCCAGAGTTCGCCGCTGGCGAGCACCACGGCCGTCTGCAGCGTTAGGACGATCGCGGATATCGTCAGCAGGCTCGGCACCGATCCGGTCGCGATCTTGCGGATGAGCGCGGTGAGCCAGATGGCCGCCAGCCCCGCCACGAGGCCTGCGTCGCGGCCGAAGAGCCAGGCGGCGGCCGCGTAGGCGGCCACCGGCAGTCCGATCGACTCGGACAGGTTCCAGCCTGCGGTGAGAAGCAGCCGCAGCGGCCGGGGGAGTTCGAGGTCCCCGGCCGCGCGGGCGGCTGCGGTGAGCTCACCGCAGCCGCCGGCCTCGAGGGCCGCTGCGTCTGCCGTCATGGTCAGAAGTAGTGCCGACGGCCGCCGACCGCGTGGCCGACCATGCCGAGGAGCGCGAGGGCCAGGCCGATCAGCAGGACGATGATGCCGATGGTCCAGAGGATCGCGATCTTTACCACGAATCCGATAATGAGAAGAACGATGCCGAGAATAATCACGGGGAGCTCCTGATGGTGTCTGTGGGTTAACTGACCGGGCCGTGCGGCCCGGTTACTTCTTCGCTGCGTGCTTGGCCTTTTCGCCCTTGAGCTTGACCTTGCCGGCCAGCTCTTCGACCTTCCCCTTGGCCCGCAGGCGGTTGTCGCCGGTGGCCTTGCCGACGTTCTTCTTGGTCTTGCCCTTGGTTTCCTTGCCCTTGTCCTTGACTCTCTTGCCCAGACCCATAACCAACTCCTTCACGTGCCGCCGACAACGCCGTTCGCCGGTCCCCGAGGCCGAACCGCGTTGCACGGTAAGCGCCTGAAGCGAGGTGCCCAGGCGCCGCCCAACTGCCCCGGCCGCTACGACTCAAACGCGTCGCGGCCACACAGGAGCGGCGTCGACGACCGGGGCCCGCTGGCTAGTGCGCGCTCGGCGAACCGGCTGGGGCCGTCGTCTCCCTGATGATCAGGCGTGTCTGGCAGAATTCCACCGAGCGACCAGGTGCGTCCTCGGCGATCAGGCTGATGGCTAGCGAGGCGGCCTTGTACCCCATATCGAACATGGGCTGACGAATCGTGGTCAGCGGCGGTGTCAGGTACCTGGCGAACGTGTCGTCGAAGCCGACGACGGACAACTGCTCGGGTACCCGGATGCGTTCCGCGTACAACGCCTGCAGGGCGCCCGCCGCCACCAGGTCCGATACGGCGAATACCGCGGTCAGGCCGGGCGCCTGCCTAAGCAGGCGCCGCATGTAGGCGACGCCCGCCTCCAGCCCGCCCCATCCGCCCGGCTCTCGCGGGTAGCGGCCGAGGACGATGAGCGAGTCGTCCAACTCCTGTCCGCATTCCTCAAGCGCGTCGCGGTAGGCCGCGAACCGTTCCCTCGGAATGTCGGCCGCCGCGTCGCCGCCGCCATCAGGGAACGGCTCTCCGACGAAGCCGATTCTGCGGTGCCCGAGGCCGACCAGGTGGCGCATCGCCTCCGCCGCCGCCGCGTGGTTGTCGACGACGACGGCCGAGGCGGCGCTGCAGAGCCGTCGTTCGATCTCGACCGCGCGGACGCCGGCGTCGATGGCGAGGGACACGTTCTTGCCCTGCACCGCGGTGGTGAAGATGATTCCGTCGACCCGTCGCTCGAGCAGCGTCTCGACGCACTCGCGTTCCCGGTCGGCGTTGCCGTGCGCATTGAGGAGCAGCACGTTGAATCCATGCTCGGCGGCGGCCTGCTCGGCTCCGATGACGATCTCTCCGACGAAGGGGTGCGAGAGCTCGCCGTGCAGGATCAGGCCGATGGTGATGGTTTTCTGGCGCCGCAGTTCCTGGGCGACCGCATTGAGCCGGTAACCACTGTCACGCAGGGCCTTTTCGACCCGTTCGCGGGCCCGCGCAGACACGTAGCCGTTGCCATGCAGGACACGGGATACGGTCGCGGTCGACACGCCAGCCAGTACCGCGACATCTTTCAGGCGGATCTCCCGCATAACGAGATCATAGGCGGCGCGGGCCGGCCGAAGTGGCCGGCCGCCCAGCGGGTCGCGTCCCACGCGTCGTCGGTTGCCACCGGGTAACGATGTTCCGGCGAGCGCCGGTAATCCACGGAAAGCACGGCGCAGCCGATCCGGCTGGCAAGGGCGCGGGCCAGCGGATCTTGGCTGACCGGGGTGCCGAGCATCCACGCGCCGCCATGCAGCCAGACGAAGACGCCTCCCCGGTACCGCTCGGGCCAGTACAGCCACGCGGGCACCCCTCGGGCGCTGATCTGCGTGACCGAGGCGACCGCCTCGGGCTCGCCTCCGCCCGCCAGCGATTGGTCGCGCTCCTCCTGGCGCAGTTCGGCGACGTCACGTTCCCACATTGGCCGCTGCCGCACCGGGGTTCCCAGAGCGGCGCACGAGTGCGCTGATGAGATGGAGTTCATGCCGCCGCCTCCCGTTCGACGCAGTTGTGGAGCGCGGCGAGCAGGGCTGCGGCGCGCATGTCACCGGGGTCGTCGCGCAGCAGGTTCATCGCGTAAGAGAAGCCGAGACGCTGCCGCGGCCACCGGCCGTGCACCGATCCGCCAGCGCCGCCGTGGCCAAACGCTCCCGGCTCCGGCCCGAGCGTGAGCGTGTCAGTCTGGAGCTGGAAGCCGACGCCGAACGAGGTCGTCCGCTCCATCAGCGGGTCGTGCCGGCTACTGAGGACGGTGCTGCCGAGCCGCACAGTTGCCGGAGAAAGCAACTGGTCAAGGCGGGCGTAGAAGCGCGCGACCGAGCGCGCCGTGCCGATGCCGTTGGAACTCGGAACCTCGGCCGCGTGCCAGACGGGCTCGTTCCAGGGAAAGCTCCCCAGCTGGTATCTGGGCGGGTTCTCGATCGTGCGCCTGAGCGGGTCCAGGGCCAGCCGCTCGTCCGCGACGGAGGTCCACGTCGGCGCCAGCTCGACCGTCGATACCCGCGCTTCAAGGTCGGCCGGAAGGCCGATCCACAGCTCGAGGTCCAGCGGAAGGGCGATCTCCTCGGCGAAGAACTGGCCGATCCCGCGTCCGTCGACCCGGCGCACGAGTTCGCCGCAGAGCCAGCCGAAGGTGACGGCGTGGTAGGTGCGCGTCGCCCGGGGATCGCGGCTGCGCGGCTGCGCGGCGAGCAGAACCGCCATCCTGCGTGCATCGGTCGCCTCCTGCCAGGTGACGGGAACCTCAAGGCCGGGCAGGCCGACTGCGTGCGTGACAACGTCCCGGACGGCGACGTCTGCCTTGCCGGCGGCCGCGAACTCCGGCCAGTACCGTGCCACCGGCGCCTCCAGCGTGAGCTGACCCCGGTCTATGAGCAGCAAGAGGCAGGCGGCCACGAGTCCCTTGGTGCCGGAGAAAAGGATCTGCAGCGTGTCCGCGGTCCAGGGCCGAGCTGTCGCACGGTCGGCGACGCCGCCCCAGAGATCGACCAGCACCTCGTCGTCGCGGATGGCCGCGAACGAAGCGCCCAGGTCGCCGCGCACGGTGAAATTGCGGCCGAACTCGTCGGCCACCTGCCCGAATCCGGGTGCCACGTACCCGCCTGGCTGCACCGCCTACTTGCCCTCTGCGCGCAGCGCGCTGTCGGTGGTCTTCTGGCGGGCGGGCTCGACGGCCACGGCCTGCAGGTCGACGCGCGGATCGGGCACCGCCCAGCCGGAACTGACACGGGTCGCATGCCGGATCTCGGCCTGCCACTCCGGGAATCGATGGCAGGCGACCTCGCCCTGGCCGTGGGCGAGCCGCAGTGACGGGCGTTCCGTCCAGCAGCGGCTGACGGCGAACGGGCAGCGCGGCGCGAAGTTGCAGCGCTCATCGCCGGCCTGCTGCGGAGGTTCGCGGCGTTCAGCCGCCACCGCGGTCGTCCGCCGCCGCCGTTGTGCCTGCGGGTCGGGGACCGGCGAGGCCTGGTGCAGCATGCGGGTGTAGGGGTGGGCGGACCGTCCGGACACGTGCTCGGCCAGGCCGGTCTCCATGACCCGCCCCTGGTACATGACCATGACGCGGTCGCAGAGATAGCGGACAACCTCCAGGTCGTGCGAGATGAAAAGGTAACTCAGCCCGGCACTGGCCTGGAGTTCCCTGAGCAGGTTGAGGATCTGCGCCTGAGCGGACAGATCAAGGGCGCTGAGTGGCTCGTCGAGAATAACGAGCCGTGGTGACAGCATCAGCGCCCTGGCGATGGCTACCCGCTGCCGCTGACCGCCTGACAGTTCCCGCGGGAAGCGGTCAGCCGTCCCGTCGGGGAGCTGCACTCGCTCCAGCATCTCGCGCACCCGCGCGCGCACCCGGCCGGCGTCTCTCTCGCCGTAGGCCTGGAGGGGCTCGGCGAGCGTGCGCGCGACTGTCCTGGAAGGATTCAGGCTGCTGTACGGATCCTGGAAGACGAGCTGGACCTGCCGGTAAAGACGGCGCCGGCCGGCGAAGTCCAGTCTGGTGATGCCCTCACCGCCGAAGAGCACCTCACCCGACCGGATGGCGGTCAGCCCGAGAATGGCGCGCGTGATGGTGGTCTTGCCCGACCCGGATTCGCCGACGACTCCGACGGTCTCGCCGGGCGACACGTCGAGGCTCACGTCATCGACGGCGACGTTGACCGTCCGTCGGCGACGGTACTCCACCGACAGCCCTCGGATCTCCAGGAGGGGCGCGGTCATCGGGCGTTCACCTCGTCGGGTAGTAGTTGTTCGGTGTGCACGCATCGCGCCTGCCTGCTCACGCCGCGCTCGGTCAGGGGGATCGGCCCCGCTCGGCACGCGTCGTCGGCGAACCCGCAGCGCGGAGCGAAGCGGCATCCGGTCGGCCACCCGCCCGGCAGGGCAACGCGGCCGGGCAGCGCCGTGATCGGCTGCCCCGCGCGGGCCAGGGAGGGGTGGGAGCGCAGCAGGCCCAGCGTGTACGGGTGCAACGGGCGCTCGAAGAGGTCCTGGACGCCGCCGCGCTCAACGACCTGGCCCGCGTACATCACGATGGTCCGGTCGCAGACGTCCGCCACCACGCCCCAGTCGTGGGTGATCAGCAGGACGGCCATGCCGGTCTCGCAAGCCAGGCGGCGCAGCAGGGCCAGCATCTCGGCCTGCACGGTGACGTCGAGGGCGGTGGTCGGCTCATCGGCGATGAGCAGGTCCGGTCTCCCGGCGAGGGCCAGCGCGAGAGCCGCCCGCTGCGCCATCCCCCCGGACAGCTCGTGCGGGTAGGCGCGCGCGGTCCGGTCCGGATCAGGCAGTTCCACCTGGCGCAGCAGCGCCACCGCGCGGGCTCGCGCCGCCGAGCGCGGCACCCGGTCGTGGCGGCGGATCACCTCGGCGAGCTGGCTGCCGACCGTGAAGGACGGGTCGAGGCTGGCCTGCGGCTCCTGGGAGACGTACGCGAGCGCTGACCCGCGCAGGGCGTCAAAGACGCGATCGGGCATCTGCAGCAGATCACGGCCAGCCCACTGGGCCTGCCCGCCGGCGACCGCGAGGCTTCTCGGCAGCAGGCGCAGGACGGCAAGGGCGGTGAGGGTCTTGCCACAGCCCGACTCGCCCACCAGCCCCACGGTTTCGCCGGGGAACACATCGAAGCTGACGGAGTCCACGACGAGCGTCTGCCCGGACCGCCCTTGCCCTGTCACCGAGAGTCCGCGTACGGAGAGCAGCGCATCTTCATCGACCGAGGGCGCTCCCGGCTGGGATGCCGGGGCGTCGTGCCCGGCGGGGGCGTGCCCGGCGGGGGCGTGCCCGGTGGCGGCGCGCGCAACCGCAGGGCGCCTGCGGCGCGCAGGGGCGGCGTCCTCCATGGCAGCGGCGTCGCGCGCCGCATCCCCGACGAGGCCGAAGGCCAAGATGGTGACCGCGATGAGCACCCCCGACGGGATCAGAAGCCATTCCTGCTGCTCGATGACGGTGGACGCCTCGGCGACCATCCCGCCCCACGTCGGCGAGTTCGAGCTGGCGGTCAGCCCCAGGTAGGCCAGGCCGGTCTCGAAGAGCAGGGCGTAGGCGGCGAAGATCGACGCCTGGACGATGATCGGCCCCGCGACCCGCGGCAACACGTGGCGGCGGACGACTTGGAGCGGTGACAGGCCACAGAGGCGGCCCGCGGTGACATAGGGCTCTTCCCTCACCTTCAGGGTGGCGCCGCGTACCACGCGCAGCATCGATGGCGCCCCGAGCAGGCCGAAGACCAGCATCGCGGCATTCTCACTGCCGGGAATCACGGCCAGCACGACAAGGATGATGATGATCGGCGGAACGGCCATCACCATCTCCGCTCCCCGGCTGAGCGCGCGGTCCGCCCCGCCGCCGCGGTACCCGGCGGCCAGGCCGAGCGGTACGCCGAGCGCGAGGACGACGGCCAGCCCTTCGGCGACCGACAGCAGGCTCCGTCGGCCGCCGTACAGCAGCCGGCTCAGGACATCCCTGCCCAGGGTGTCGGTGCCAAGCAGATGATGCGCGCTCGGACCGGACAGGACGTTGGTCAGGTCCTGGGTCGCGGGGTTGTCCGGGGCGATGAGCGGTGCCGCCACGCACGACAGCACCAGGAGCAGGAGGAACAACGCGGCGGCGACTCCGGCGGGCCGGGCCATGAACCGGCGGGCGAACGACCGCGGCTCGGCGGTGCCCGGGCGGGCCTGCAGCTGAGGCTGGACGGCGGTCATGAGACGCGCACCCTAGGGTCGAGCCAGGAGTAGGTCAGGTCGACCAGCAAATTGACGCAGATGACGGCGATCGTGAAGTAGACCGCGACGCCCTGGATGAGCGGCAGGTCGTGCTGGCTGGTCGCCTGCACTACCAGCCCGCCGAGGCCCGGCAGCGCGAACACCGTCTCGACCAGGACGGTGCCGCTGAGGCTGGCGATGAAGATCAGGCCGGTGACGGTGACCACCGGGATCGCCGCGTTCCGCAGCGCGTGCTTGCCGATGATCGATCGGCCGGGAACGCCCGCGGCCCGCAGGGTCCGGATGAAGGGCCGGTCAAGGACCTCGAGCATCGCGTCTCTGGTCTGCTTGGCGATGACCGCGATCCCCGGCACGGCCAGGGTGATGACCGGCAGCACGATGCTTCTGAGCCACTCGCCCGGCGACTGGCTGAACGAGA
>Ga0335074_10017352_pt1 | contig 10152 bp, 11 predicted proteins | sample Lox_Sample_23_FD_206715 | JGI IMG/M metagenome (GOLD analysis project Ga0335074, IMG submission 206715) | Soil microbial communities from Loxahatchee National Wildlife Refuge, Florida, United States - Lox_Sample_2.3 | ecosystem: Environmental > Terrestrial > Soil > Wetlands | place: USA...
GCTATAATCGTGCGTTTCGACGGTCGGCCAATGAACCAGGCGACCGGCTCTGGCGCAACGACGGCCTCTACGACATCTTCATTGAAATCGACCACAATACGCGGCCGCGCGTTGCCGGCCGCGGCAGTGCCGTGTTCGTCCATGTGGCGCGGCCCGGTCTGGCGCCGACCGCCGGCTGCATTGCGCTGCGGCGCCATGACCTGCGGCTACTTTTAGCGCGCATAAGCCTGAACACGCGAATCATAATTCATAGCTAGCGTGGATTTATTGGTGTCGCTTAGATTCCGAAGTTCGCATCGGCGGGTGTCGGAAGTTCGCGAAATTCGGAATCGGGACGCTGGATCGGGACGCTAGGAAGTGGTCGCTCTCGCCCCGAAGATTGCCGTGCCCACGCGTATATGCGTAGCACCGAAGCCGATGGCCGTCCGGAAGTCGGCGCTCATGCCCATAGAGAGCAACGCAAGGCCGTTGCGGCGGGCGACCTTGGCGGTCAGTGCGAAGTGTGGCGCGGGGGCCTCGTCGAACGGCGGAATGCACATCAGCCCGGCTATCGTGAGGCCATAGCGGTCGCGGCAGGCGGCAAGAAAGGCATCGGCGTCCTGCGGCTTCACGCCGGCCTTTTGCGGCTCGGCGCCCGTATTGATCTCGACGAACAGCAGCGGGCGGCGCCCCTGCCTCGCGATCTCTTTGGCGAGCGCCTCGGCCAAGCTTGCCCGATCGACCGAATGGATGGCGTCGAACAGCGCCACCGCCTCCCGCGCCTTGTTCGATTGCAGCGCGCCGACGAGGTGCAGCTCGATGGCGACATCGCGCGCTTTTTGCCGGGCGATCAGCGGCGGCCATTTGGCCTTGGCCTCCTGCACGCGGTTTTCGCCGAACACGCGCTGGCCGGCCGCGATGACCGGCTCAATCGCTTCGGCGCCGAACGTTTTAGCAATCGCCACAAGCGTGACGCCCGCCGGATCACGCGCGGCGTCGCGGCAGGCGCGCGCGATTTCTGCGCGTACCGTGGCAAGGCCTTCGGCTCGGCTCATGCTGTCCATATCTTCAACGCCGCGCACAACAGTTCAAATTTTAACGGCCGCGCGTGCAAGCCGCTTTTACCCATATCCATTATCGTGCGGAACGCGGCGGGGGGAAACACGTGAGAGACGTTCGAGCAAAATCTGCCCGAAACGGCAAAGACGTCAGGCCACGGCAAGCGATCACGTACGTGGCGGTGCCAGCCATGCGAGCGGTCGGCGAAACAGTGTCGCTGGCCGGTCTTGGCCGGAATTGTTCACGACGAACAAATCACGATTTCGGCGCGCGAGTCCGCTTGTTCCTTGACGCCGGCTTACGCTTCGGCGCCGGTGGCGCCCAAATCATACCTTCGAGCTTCATGCCATCCGGATCGGTGAAATAGACGGCGTAGTAGTTGCGGCCGTAATACTCGCCGGGCGGATCAACTACGGTCATGCCGTTCTCGTCCAGAAAAGCACCAAGGGCGTCGACATCGCGGCGGCTTTGGAGCTCGAAGGCGTAATGGTGGAAGCCGATATCGCCTTTGCGGTATTTCCGCTTGCGACCTTGCGCGTCGGCTGCGGCGATCCAAAACAGCGTCTTGCCGTTGCTCCAGCCGGCCATGTCGGCGTAATCGTATTTGAGCTTGAAGCCGAGAAAGCCCAGGAGCTTGCGATAAAATTCCTTCGAGCGCGCAAAATCGCCGACGCTCAGTACCAAATGATCGATGCCGACGACTCGAGGCATGAGGACCTCTCGGCGGCATTTTACCGGGTCTTGCAGCTTATGCAGCTACTCCCGGACGCGGAGCGCAGCGCTAAAAGAAAGGAGCCGGCGGGAGGCCGGCTCTTCCCCATTTAAGCTGTCCAGCCCATCAGCCCTTCGTCGCCATTGGCGGCCGCGGGGCAGTTGTGCAGCTGGCGATGCTCAGGAGAGAAAGCACCGCCACCATTGCCAGGGCAAGTTTCTTCATAAAGCGACTCTCCCTTATTTGATTGACGCGGCGCACCATACAGGCGGCGAGATGCGGCTCTAGTGCAGAAAAGACACACTTGCGATCTGATCGTGGCAGGTACCGACGAGTGGTTGGAATGGAACTTTTTCGTCGACGAAAAATGGCCGATTTTTCGGGGCTATTTGTGCCTCAAACCTACCGCTGCCTAAGCGTTGCAAATATGCCGCACTCGGAATTAACCGTCAGGCTTGCCGAAATTGTCGCCGATCGGGCAGAACATCACCACTCTGCAAACACAATGCGCGGCAAATAGCGGCGCGGCGGCGAATCAGTCCCGATGTTCAGCCGGATTGTTCTGTCGATTGCGCCAAGGGTATGATGTCGAGCGGATGGGCGAGGGGATAACGCGCACATGATCCGTTGCGGATTGTTAGCGACACTGGCGGCCGCCCTCGTGCTTGCGGGATGTGCGGCTTCGCCATCATCGACGACACCCTCCGGCAGTCACGCAACGGCTCAGGATCTCCTCGGGCTCACGCATATGCAGGACGCCAGCGGTATCCGCACGCGCGAACTCTCGCCGGAGGAAAAGGCGGTCATCAGTCACGCCGTCGGTCTGTCGATCGTCAACCCGAACGCGGCGCAATATCGCTGGCCGCAGATTGCCGACACGGAAGACGGTTCGATCAACTATTGCGGAATGGTCAACGCCAAAAGCCCGTATCCCGCCTATAGCGGCTGGCAAGCCTATATCGTCGAAGGCACCATCTCCGGTGGCAAGATGACCTCCGCGGTGGTCGGTCTCATCGCGGGCGGCAAGGACGTCGATATTGTCCGCAAGATGTGCAAGAAATATGGCCTCGATCCTGGCGGCACCGGCTGATTAAAATGCTCAATGTTGCGCACGGCAGTGCGCCGAGCGCAGCGTGATTCGCTCCCTGGTTGTTTGTTCGGCCTCATTTTCATCGCCGGCCTGTCGTCATGGGCGGAGGCCCGCATCAAGGCGTTGGGCACGCCCGCGCTTCGATCCGATGGGCCTTGGCGGAAAGGCACCGAACGGTGGCAGAGCGCGGCACGATTTGCGCGCAAACATAGTCTCGAGGGCGTTGGCTTGCAGCACACTATGCAACCAACATCCATATCGCTATCATGTTAGCGTGTTCAGAAGACGCGGGGACCAACCCCGCGACGACTTAGGTCATCCAGGGAGGAATTCATGAGACGGCGTGAATTTTTGAAATATTCTGCGGCAACGGCGCTCGCCGCACCTTTTGTGCGAGCCGCCAGCGCAGATGCCGGCGTCTATAAGGTCGGCGTGATCGGTGCGAAGACCGGCCCGCTTGCGCCGGGTGCGGCAGTCACTCATTTCCCGCCCTACAAGTTGTGGGCTCACGACATCAACGAACGCGGCGGCCTCAAGGTGAAGGGCGGCCAGCGCAAGATCGAGATCATCGAATACGATGACCGCACGCAACCGCCCGAGGCCATCAAGGCTGTCGAGCGTGCCGCCACCGTGGACAAGGCCGATTGGATCGGCGGTTTATACGCCACCGGCTTCAATCTCGCCGCCGCGCCGACCTTCGCCAGGCACGGCTATCCGCAGCTTACACAAGCTTGCGTCACCGATCAGGCACCGATGCTGGTCAAGCGGTATCCGGGCTTTTTCCTGTTCCAATCATCGACGACGGCCTACGCCAAAGGCGCGATCGGCGTTCTCAAGAAACTGAAGGATAGCGGCCAGATCGGCAACAAGGTCGCGGCCGTGAACGTCGGCGACGACTTCGGCATTGAGCTTGCCAATAGGGGCCGGCCGCTGTTCAAGGAAGCCGGCTTCGAGATCGTCTACGACAAGTCCTATCCGCTCGGCACACAGGACTACACGCCAGTGATCAAGGCCGCCAAGTCGGCCAATCCGGACGCCTTTGTCGCCTGGTCTTATCCGCCTGACACGTTCGGTCTGGCCGACGCGGCCAAGATCGAAGGCCTCAACGTCAAGGCCTATTATTGCGCCGTGGGCTGTGCCTTCCAGGGCTTCGCGCAAAAGAACGGCGCCGCGGCGGAAAACATCCTTGGCGCCGGCGGTGTCATCGACTCGCCAGACATCCGCGATTTCTACAAGCGGCATAAGGAAGTCACCGGCGTCGACGCCGACTATTGGGGCAGCCCGTTCTATTACTCGATGCTCCAGATGCTCACGCAATCGATTGAAGCCGTTGGTACGACGGACCGGCAAACCATTGCGGCCCACTTCCGTCACCGCAAGTTCAAGACCATCGTCGGCGAGATCGAACTGCCCGGCCAGATCCTGGACAAGGTCTATACTGTCGGCCAATGGCAAGGCGGATTTTTCTCAGCCGTCGCCGGCGAGGGCTTCTCCAACTATGCGCAGGTCAAGCTGAAGACCAGTTGGGGATGAGAGCCCAGGGTTTCGCGAGCGCCAACGCGCTCTGACGAACCAATTAGCTTCAACGTCATCGAGTCGTCCCCGGCTATCGCCAGGCCGGGGACGAAAATGACGAGAAGCCGACTATCGGCCGCGGCGATGCGACCTGGAATTCCACCGGGCGTCTTTAACCGATAACCCGTTCGACATGGACATCGTTATCATCGGCCTGCTGCTTGGCGGCACCTACGCCCTGATGGCGATGGGCCTGCAATTGCAATATGGCGTCGCCCGTATCATGAATCTTGCCAACGGCGAGATCCTGATCGCCGGCGCCTTCTCGACCTTCTGGTTCTACGCGGGAACGAAAGCGAGCCCGCTTTGGGCGCTGTTTCTGGTGGCGCCGGCATCCTTCGTGCTGAATTGGGCGATCTACCGAGTGCTGATCTATCCGCTCGTCCGCCGCGCCACGAGCCAGGGCAAGCTTGAAGTAGACAGCATTCTGGCGACGTTCGGCATCAGCTTTATATCCGTGGGAATCCTGCTGACAATTTTCGGCGGCGAGTATCTGGACTATTCTTATCTGGCGCAGCCGATTTTTATCTTCGGCGAGCGCTATGGACTCAACCGTGTGGTCGCTTTCTTGGCCGCGGTCGTGCTTTGCGGCGGTCTTTATCTTTGGCTGCACAAGACCCGGGCGGGATTGGCATTGCGGGCGGTTTCCGTCAATCCGTCGGCAGCGGGACTCGTATCGATCAATGTCGCGCGCACCTCGGCACTCGCGTTCGCGTTGGGCGGCGCGGTGACGGCGATGGGTGGCGGCTTGCTCAGCATGTTCCTGACCTTCGATGTTTCGCTCGGCGTCGTGTTTACGCTCAAAGCGCTCGTCATCGTCATCCTCGGCGGCGTGGGCGATATTCGCGGCACCATCGTCGCCTCCTTCATTCTCGGATTTGCTGAAACGGCCGTCGCCACGCTGATCGATCCGGGTCTCACGCTCGCTGCGGCCTACATCCTGTTCATGCTGGTCTTGCTGATACGACCCGAAGGCCTATTCGGGAGACGGACGGCATGAGCGACGTGGCGATACCGCAGGCCGTTCGCACGCGTATTACCGCCCGTGAATGGCGCAATCTGTTGATCAGCGCCGGGCTCTTCATCGTCGCCGGTTTGGTGCCGCTGATCTTCGGCGGCTATGCGTTGCAGCTGAGCGTTTCGATCGTGATGTATACGGCGCTTGCTACGTCTTGGCTGTTGTTCTCCGGACCGACCAACTACATCGCCCTTTCGACTGCGGCATTCTTCGGCATCGGCATGTACACGGTGGCCGGCGGGATCGATCTTGTACCTTATCCATTGCTCGTTCTTGCCGCCGGGTTGGTCGGCGCCGCGCTAGCCGTAGTCGTCGGCCTGGCCACGCTACGGGTTTCCGGCGTCTACTTTGTCATCTTCTCGCTCGGCCTTGCCGAGTTGGTTCGGCAGATCATGACTTGGCTGCAACATGTGCTCGGCACCATGAGCGGCCTTTACGTGACGATCGATCGCAGCGAGCCGATGTACTTCTGGCAGCTGTTGCTCTTGACCGCGTTGGTTTTTCTGGTCGGGTGGTGGATCGGCCGTTCGCGGCTTGGATTTGCCTTGCGCATTATCGGCAATGACGAAGTCGTCGCCGTTCACTGTGGCATCAACACGGCGCGCGCCAAGGTGATCTTGTTTGTCATCTCTAGCGCTTTCGCCTCGATCGCGGGCGCGATCGTGGCGCCGCGATGGGGCTATGTCGAGCCCGTTGTCGCCTTCAGCCCGTCGGTATCGTTCCAGGTGGTGATTATGGCGCTGCTGGGCGGCACGCAGCGTCTATGGGGGCCGCTCTTAGGCGTCATTCCGTTCGTGCTGCTGTGGGAGCTGATCTCGATCGAGTTCCCCGACCAGACGACGCTGCTGCTCGGCGTCTGTTTCCTGCTCATCGTTTACGTCATTCCCAATGGTCTCACCGGCCTGATCGAAGACATATGGCATCGCCGCGGCAAGCTCAGCGGATCGTCTCCCGGCGCCTTGCAGCGCGTGCTCGGTGCCTCGGCCGGTTCAGTGAGGAACCGGCTGCAACGGCGGAAGAGTCACGATGTCTAGCCATTCCGCCACCGAGGCCTTGTCGGCCGCAGCCGTGACCAAGCGTTTCGGCGGGCTCGTTGCCGTCGACAACATGTCGTTTCACCTCGCTGAGAAGCAAGTTCTTGGCCTGATCGGGCCGAACGGCTCGGGCAAGACCACGATGATGAACCTGATCTCCGGCGCGCTAAAGCCGAGCTCCGGGGAGATCAGGCTGTACGGAGATCCCATTATCGGCATCGGCGCCAGCCGCGTCGCCCGCAAAGGCGTGGCCCGCACCTTCCAGCTGGTGCGTATGTTGCCGGCGATGACTGTGCTCGAGAATGTCAGTGCCGGCGGGGTGTTCGGTCACGCCCGGCGCTGGGGCACGGAGCTCGATGATTATGCCTACGCTCTGCTGCAGCGGGTCGGACTGCCGAACGCCGGCAATGCCTTGGTGTCGGCGCTGACTTATATCGACCAGAAGCGCGTCGAACTCGCGCGCGCACTCGCATCCGATCCGAAGGTTTTGCTGCTCGACGAGTGGCTCGCCGGCCTCAACCCGACCGAGCTCAAGATCGGCATCACGCTGATCGAGCAATTGCGTGCCGAAGGCTGCACGATCGTTATCGTCGAGCACGTCATGCACGCCATCCGCAGCCTGTGCGACCGCTGCATCGTGATGAACTCCGGCGCCAAGATTGCCGAGGGCACGCCGGCGGAAGTGCTGGCGGATCACGGCGTGATCCGCGCCTATCTCGGAGTGGCGGATGCTTGAGAGCCGCAATGTGTCGGTTTTTTACGGCCGTCATCGGGCGCTGGAAAACGTCTCCGCGACCGTTTCGAAAGGCGAGATTGTCGTCATGCTCGGTGCCAACGGCGCCGGCAAAAGCACCTTCTTGCGTGCCATTGCCGGCCAGACGCGCAAAATGGAGGGTGGCACTGTTTTGATGGATGGAGCCGACATCACGCACCGGCCGTCGCACGAAATCGTGGAGACGGGAATCGCGCTGGTGCCGGAAGATCGCGGCATTTTTGCCGACCTGACCGTGCAGGAAAACCTCATTCTCGGGGCGCACCCGGTGCGGGCGCGCACGCGTGAAGCGGAGAATCTGGAGCGGGTTCTGAGCCTTTTTCCCAAACTCAAGCAGCGCCCCAGGCAGCTCGTGCGCACCATGAGCGGCGGCGAACGCCAGATGGTGGCGATCGGACGGGCGATGATGTCGGCGCCGACTATTTTGCTGCTCGACGAGCCTTCGCTCGGTCTGGCGCCGCTTTTGTGCACCGAATTGTTCCGCACGCTTGCTCGCATCAAAGAGGCCGGCGTCGGAATTTTTTTGGTTGAGCAGAACGCCAAACAGAGCCTCGCCATCGCCGACCGCGGCTATTTGCTCGACAACGGGCACATCGTCGGCGCCGATACCGCGGCTGCTTTGTCCAACGACGAGAAGGTGCGAGCGGCGTATCTCGGGGAATGATCGCTGCCTTCGGCCTCATCGGCCGGCATCGCCGCGGGGCATCGTTGTGGGCGGCACGGCTTCGTTCGCCGCGGGATGCAGTCCGCCGAAGCGCCGCGAATGCAGGCCGAACTCCCTGGCATTCCATCGTTCCGGTCTGCGCCAATCGCTGCGGGTGAGGCCGCCGTCGATTGCCCGTCTGTCCAACCCATGATATGGCATTTTTGATAAATGTGCATACCAATGCATGGAGCCCGTCATGGTCAGGACGAAAACCTACTGGTTTGCGCTTGCTCTCGCGGTCCTTTGCTCGACCGCGAACGCCCGCGCGGAAACGCCCGAGGAGTGGGTCAAGCTCGGCACTCGCGTGCACGGCGCGTTTGGTTCGTTCATTCCGGTCGGCATCCGCATCGGGCTCGACGCGTTGCACCGGCTCGGCGCCGAGCCGCGCGGTGTGACGGTGGTGTATTACAGCGGTCCGAAATCGCCTTGCCCCTGTCCAGCCGACGGCATTGCCATCGCCACCATGGCGAGCGTCGGCCAGAACACCTTGCACGTCGCCCCGGAACAGGCCCCCGAAGACACTATGGGCGTCGCCATCATCCGCAGCAAGGCCACCGGCGCCGGCTTCAAATACACGATCGCCGCGTCGTGGATTCCGAAGCTCATCGCGATCAACAAGAAGTACGATCCTATGGGCCGCTACGACGCGGTCATGAGCGCGGCGGGTTTGTTTAGCGTCGGGCCGGTGCCGTCCGCGCAATCGCCGCCGAAATAGTTGGCGACCGTGCTATGATCGTGCTGCCGCCATCTGGGAGAGAGAGCGATGCAGCGCGTGACCATTACTGTCGACGACGAGCTTGCCTCCGAGCTTGACCGCTACATGACCGCGCGCGGCTACGCCAACCGCTCGGAAGCAATTCGCGACCTCGCCCGAGCCGGCCTGCAGCAGGCCGCGACCGAGGTCGCCGGCGCGCGTTCTTGTCTTGCGGCGCTGGTCTATGTCTACGACCACGAGACGCGCGAGCTGCCGAAACGCCTGACGCGCGACTACCACGAACGCCACGATCTCGCGCAGGCGACGCTGCATGTGCATCTCGACCATGAGAGCTGCATGGAGGTTACGGTGCTCAAGGGCCGCGGCGCCGAGGTGCAAGAGTTCGCCGACCACATAATCGCCGAGCGCGGCGTGCGCCACGGCCACGTTGTCTACCTGCCGGCGGATGGCGCGCACATGCACGGCCGCGGCGGCGCCCATAGCCGCAGTCGCCGCCGGCGCGCGGCATCGTCCGCTTAGAAGGTTCCGGTAAGACGGTTGTTACGATTATTCCGTCCATTCCGCGGCGCTGGCGCCAGCCAGCGATTGGACGCGCGCCTCGTCGGCGGCGAGTTCGCGCGCCGGCCCGGAATAGACGACGTGACCGTCATCGAGCACATAGGCGTAGTCGGCAATTTCCAGGCTCATGCGCACGTTCTGCTCGACCAGCAGCACCGAGATTCCTTCGGTGCGCATGCGCGCCACGATGCGAAAGACTTCACGGGTAATCAGCGGTGCCAGTCCTTGGGAGGGCTCGTCGAGGATGAGCAATTTCGGGTTGACTAGCAAAGCACGTCCGATCGAGAGCATTTCCTGCTCCCCGCCGGATAGCTGCCGTCCGCGATTTTGCCGCCGTTCCGCGAGCCGGGGAAACAGTTCGTAGACCACATCGATCGTCCACGGACCCGGCCGCTCGATCGGCACCAGCAGGTTCTCCTCGACCGTCAAGTTGGGAAAGATCTTGCGGCCTTCCGGAACAAAGCCGACGCCGAGCGCAGCGACGCGAAACGGCGGCCAGCCGGTGACGTCGGTGCCGAAGATGGTTACGCGCCCGTCGCGCGGCGGAGTGAGGCCTATAAGGCTACGCAAGGTGGTGGTCTTGCCCGCGCCGTTGCGACCGAGCAGCGCGGTCACCTGGCCCGCGGCCGCCGCGAGGCTGACGCCATGCAAAATGTGGCTCTTGCCGTAATACGTATGGAGCCGTTCCGCGGTCAGCGCTGCGCTCATGCGGCCTGGCCCAGATAGGCCCTCTGCACCGCCTCGTTCGCGGCGATCTCCTGGGGCGTTCCTTCGGCGAGGAAGTTGCCCTGATCGAGCACCATAATGCGGTCGGCAAGATGAAAGACCACCCGCATGTCGTGCTCGATCAGCACGATGGTGAGCCCGGCGTCCTTGTGCAGGCGGCGGATGAGCTGCGTGATCGCATAGGTCTCTTGGTCGCCCATGCCCGCGG
>Ga0335074_10017353_pt1 | contig 10152 bp, 12 predicted proteins | sample Lox_Sample_23_FD_206715 | JGI IMG/M metagenome (GOLD analysis project Ga0335074, IMG submission 206715) | Soil microbial communities from Loxahatchee National Wildlife Refuge, Florida, United States - Lox_Sample_2.3 | ecosystem: Environmental > Terrestrial > Soil > Wetlands | place: USA...
GCCTGGGGTGGTGTATTTGGGCTTCAGCCGTGGGTTCCCCTGCGGGGACGTCGTACCGGCGTGAAAATGGCTGGCGGTACCGCCCGTGACGTCGTTGTTTCCTTGGTGCGGTAGAGGCCGCGCTTCAGCCTGACGCTGGGAGCCGGTTACCCAAGGGGCTGTTCATTGTTGCTTCGAGCACGCGGGTCAGTTTCTTCCGCTCGCCCCCGGTTCCCCGGGCGGTACCTGTTCGCGGGCTAGCAGCCCAGGAACGGGCGAAGGAGGAGGTAGCCGAGGTGGATGAGGTGCTCGATGAGCCGCTGTACCGGGACCGGGTGTGCGGCATCGATATCGGCAAGGCCGGGCTGGTGGCGACGATCTGGGTGCTGTCGCAGGCGAACCCGGCGCGGCGGGCGGCTGAGACCCGCAGCTTTGGCACCACCAAGCGGGAGGTGCTGGCGCTGGCGGACTGGCTGCGGTGCTGGGGTGTGCCCGCGGTGGTGATGGAGGCGGCCAGTGATTACGTGCGGCGTGAGGGTGCATGAGTTCAAGTGGGAGGCGCCGTTGGAGGCCCGGCTGATGCCGGGGGTGCAGTACCCGGGCCAGTGCGCGTTGGCCCGTCTCCGCCCTGGCGTGCGCTGCGGGTAACTGCGGGGTGCGAAGCCCGGGGTCAAAGCCGAAGCGGCCCTCGTTCCATCGGGGGGCGGCAGGCGAGGAGAAGACCGGCGGGAAGCAGCGGTGCTTCCCGGCCCGGGGGCGGCCGCCAGCCGCCCTGGGGTGATGGGCGAACGTGAGTGAACCCCTGATGACGCCTCGTGAAGGTGACCCCCGCCGATGGGATGTTCCAGCGGGGCCGCAGGGACTGGCCGCTGGGAAGCGGCAGGTGCTGGCCAGAGGGTAATCGCTGGCCGGGAGCGCACCACCGTCCCCGGGGTTAAGGGGGCGCCCTGCCCGGTCAGATCTTGCTCATGTGCAACACGACAACCCCGTTGGGGTCCGGCGGGCTGACTGCCGGCAGGCCGACCGTGAGGAAGGCTGGGTTCCCCAGCGGGTTCTTCACCCCCGCGCACGCTGCCTTGCTCGCCACGATGCTGGGGCGCATCGACCTGGTCAGCGAGCAGATCACCACGCTGCCCATCGGCCGCTTACGGCCTACAGCACGGCGCTGGCCGCCGCGGGCCTGGTCATCGAGACGATCCGCGAACCCGCGAGGGATCACTCTGAGCGGTCGGCCAAGGTGTTCCTCCACCTGCTGGCCGTCGCCAGCTAGCTGGGCCTGCTGCGGCGGCCCCGTGCTCATAGCTGGCTAAGAGGCAATCTAGAGCGCCACCGGAAAGCGCCCGGCAAGACTCGCTCGCATGAGCAAGCACAACAGCACGCCACCCGGCAGCGGCGCACCAGGGATTGAGGCCAGGGAACGGGGCCGGAAACGGCTGCGGGTGGCAACGGTATCGGCGGCCGCCGCGAGCCTGGTCGCCGCGGGAGCGGTCGCCATCAGCCTCCCCGGCGCGGCCTCGGCCACCACCCATACCTCGTCAGGTGGCACACATCACGCCACGTCGGACACGAATGGTTCCGGCTCCAGCTCGAGTTCGTCGAGCAGTTCGTCAAGCAGCTCATCGTCCGGCCTGAGCACGCCGACGTCCACGCCGACGTCCAGTTCCGGCAGCGGCCAGGTCACCTCGGGCGGGTCGTGATGAGCGGCATCACGTCGAGCACCGCGCTCTGGTACGCGAGCCGCGCCACCGGCGTGGTCAGCCTCGTTCTGCTGTCCGCGGTGATGATCATCGGCATCCTGGTGAACCGCCAGGGGCGGCTGCCCGGCCTGCCCCCGTTCGCCGTCCTCGGCCTGCACCGGAACCTGTCCCTGCTCGCGGTGGCGTTCGTCGCCATCCATGTGATCACGGCGGTCGCCGACTCCTACGTCAGCATCAGCCTGGCCGCTGCGGTGATCCCGTTTGTCTCCTCGTACGAGCCGCTGTGGCTGGGCCTGGGCGCCGTGTCGCTCGACCTTATGATCGCGGTCATCGTGACCAGCCTGGTGCGGCGCCACATCGGCCGCCGCACCTGGCGCGCCGTGCACTGGCTGGCCTACGCATCCTGGCCGGTCGCGGTCGTGCACGGCATCTTCTCCAGCAAAGACCTGCAGAGCGGGCCCCTTCTCTACCTGTCCCTCGCCTGCATCGCCGCGGTCATCGGCGCGCTGGCCTGGCGGGTAGCCCGGGCCCGCGCCGCGACGGAACGGGCTGGCCGCGTCCCCGCGCTGATGGCTTCACGCGAGGTCGTGACGCTGCCCCACACCGACCGGCTGGCCCGGGCCGGCGACCGATGAGCCCCCAGACGGCCAGCAGCACGCTGGCGCAGCAGACCCCGGCGGGCGGCGGCGGACTCCCTCGCCTGCTGCTGCCCGCCGGCCCAGCCAGCCAGACCGGCGACGACCTTGCTGCCCACCTGTGGCGGGACGGGCCCGTGCCGGACCGCGGCGATGCCGGGGCCCTGATCGGCGACGTGCGCGCCGCCGGGCTGACCGGTCGCGGCGGCGCCTCGTTCCCGGTGCACCGCAAGCTGGCAGCGGTGGCCGCGGCCCGCCCCGGGCGCGCGATCGTCGTCGGCAACGCTGCCGAGGGCGAGCCGGCCAGCCACAAGGACGAGGCACTGCTGTCCGCCGCGCCGCACCTGGTCCTGGACGGGCTGCAGCTGGCCGCGGAGGCCGTCGGCGCCCGGCGCGCGGTGCTGTATATCCGCGCCGACCTGCGGGAGCGCACCCGGTTGGACGCCCAGATGCCTGAACGTTACGCCAGCCGGCTGGACCGGGTCGCCGTGGAGATCGTGTCCGCCCCGGCCCGGTTCCTGGCCGGTGAGGAGTCGGCGCTGGCCAGCCTGGTCAGCGGCGGGCGGGCGGTGCCGCGGTTCACCCCGCCACGGGTCTTCGAGCGCGGTGTGGACGGCCACCCGACGCTCGTTCAGAACGTGGAGACCCTGGCCCAGCTGGCACTGATCGCGCGTTACGGCCCGGGCTGGTTCCGCGCCCTGGGCACGGCGGACGAGCCCGGCACCATGCTGTGCACGCTGCGCCAGGCCGACGGCCCGGCCAGCGTGGCCGAGGCGGAGATCGGCACCCCGCTGGCCGGCCTGCTGGATCTGCGTGCGGTCAGCGCGGTGCTGGTCGGCGGGTATCACGGAGCCTGGCTGACGGCCGCTCAGGCATCGGCGCTGGCGCTGAGCAACGCCGCGCTGCGGCCGGCTGGCGCGTTCACCGGCGCCGGGGTGCTCGCCGCGCTGCCCGCGGACCGGTGCGGCCTGGTTGAGTCGGCCCGGGTGGTCCGGTACCTGGCACTCGAGTCCGCCGGGCAGTGCGGGCCGTGTCTGAACGGCCTGCCCTCGATCGCGGCCGCGCTGGCTGAGCTGGCCGACGGACACCCAGGTCCGCGGGTGCTGGCCGACCTGAGCCGGTGGGCGGGCCTGGTCGAAGCGCGCGGCGCCTGCCACCACCCCGACGGGACGGTCCGGTTCGTGCGCAGCGCGCTGAGCGTGTTCGCCGCCGAGGCCGGCCAGCACCAGCGGGGCCGCTGCACCGCGGCCAGCCACCGGCCGTTCCTGCCGGTTCCGGCTGGCCCATCGACCGACGCGGACTGGAGCTGACCATGACCACTGCATCGCGGGGGGATCTGCGCGTGAACCCGATCGCCTGCTCGGGGCACGGCCTGTGCGCCGAACTGCTGCCCGAGCTGATCTCGCTCGACGAGTGGGGCTACCCGCTCATAACCGGCCGACCGGTGCCACCCGGCCTGGTCCGGCAGGCCAGAAGGGCGGTCACCGACTGCCCCGCGCTCGCCCTGCGGCTAGAGCCCGCTCAGAAGAAACGCAGAGCTGGCGCGTAGTGACCGTCAAGACTGTTAGCGCATCCTGGAACCATGAAGAGCCTGATGGATAACCCCCAGCAGGCCGCGAGCACGGCCGGCGACCGGCTCAGCGAGCGGCCGGACGGAACGCCGATCCGGGTTCTCGTCGTGGACGACGAGCCCAGCCTGGCCGAGCTGCTGGCCAGCGTGCTCCGGTACGAGGGCTGGGACATCGCCGTGGCGGCCGACGGCACGTCCGCCGTGCGGACAGCGCGGGAATTCAAGCCCGACGCGGTCGTGCTGGACGTGATGCTGCCCGATTTCAGCGGGCTCGAGGTGCTGCGCCGGCTGCGCGCCGAGCTGCCGAGCGTCTGCGTGCTCTTCCTGACCGCGCGCGACGCGGTCGAGGACCGGATCGCGGGCATCACCGCCGGCGGCGACGACTACGTGACCAAGCCGTTCAGCCTGGAAGAGGTGCTGGCCAGGCTGCGCGGGCTGCTGCGCCGGGCCGGCGTGGCCCGGGCCCGGTCCGGCACCGAGCTGACCGTGGCCGGCCTGACCCTCGATGAGGACGCCCGGGAGGTACGGCGCGACGGTGAGCTGATCGAGCTGACCGCGACCGAGTTCGAGCTGCTGCGGTTCCTCATGCGCAACCCGCGCCGGGTGCTGTCCAAGGCGCAGATCCTGGACCGGGTATGGAACTACGACTTCGGCGGCCAGGCCCACGTGGTCGAGCTGTACATCAGCTACCTGCGCAAGAAGATCGACGCGGGCCGGGAGCCGCTGATCCACACCGTCCGCGGCGTCGGCTACGTGCTGAAGCCGAGCACTTGAGACCGCCGGGCTTGGCGAGATGAGCCACTCGGGATCCGCGACACCTGCAGCGGCGCCCGCAGCCCCGGTCGGCGGGCTGCGCCACTGGCTGGCGGGCTGGACCCTACGCGGCCGGCTCATCGCAGGCCTGGTCGCGCTGCTGGCCGTGGCCTGCGCCGCAGTCGGCATCGTGACCTACGTAAGCCTGCACGGCTTCCTGCTCGGCCAGCTCGACGAGAACCTCCAGGCCGCCAGCAGCCGCTTCACCATGTGCGTGAACGGTCACCCGCCGAAACCGCAGCCCCCGGCCCAGGGCGCTTCCGACGGCGATTCCGACGACCAGCACAGCCCGGCGATGTGCGCGAACACGCCAGGCCAGGCGCAGGGAACGTTCTCCGCCGCGCTCAGCTCCGGCGCGGTCACCGCGGCCCGGGTCACTTACGGCGACTGCCACCTGTCCGCCTCGGACAAGACGACGCTGGCCGGGCTGGTCGCCGACGGGCACCCGTACACCGAGGAGCTGTACTCACTCCGCGCCGAGTACCGGCTGATGGCGGTCCGGGGACCGGACAGCACGGTCCTGGTCACCGGCCTGCCGATGACCACGATGACCGACACCCTGAAAAAAGTGGAGCTCACCGAGATCATCGTGTTCGCCGCGGCACTCCTGCTCACCGCGTTCATCGGAACGGGTTGGGTCCGGCTGTCGCTGCGGCCGCTGCGGCGGGTGACCGTGACCGCCGGTCAGGTGGCCAGGCTGCCGCTGGCCAGCGAGGTCAGCCTGCCGCACCGGGTTCCCGACGCTGACTCCCGGACCGAGGTCGGCCAGCTCGGCGCCGCGTTCAACCGGATGCTCGGGCACGTCGAGTCCGCGCTCGCCCGGCGGCACGCCAGCGAGGCGCGGCTGCGCCGGTTCGCCGCCGACGCCAGCCACGAGCTGCGCACCCCGCTGGCCGCGATCCGCGGCTACGCCGAACTCGCCCGGCGGCACCCGGGCACGATCCCGCCCGAGGTGGAGCACGCGCTCAGCCGGGTGGAGGCCGAGTCGGCCCGGATGAGCGCTCTGGTCGAGGACCTGCTGCTGCTGGCCAGGCTGGATGCGGGCCGCCCGCTGGAGTCCCGGCCCGTCGACCTGACCAGGCTGGCGATCGACGCGACCAGCGACGCCCGGGTAGCCGGGCCCGACCACCGCTGGCAGCTCGAGCTGCCCGACGATCCGGTGCTGGTGTTTGGTGATGGCCAGCGGCTGCACCAGGTGCTGGCCAACCTGCTCAGCAACGCCCGAACGCACACCCCGGCCGGGACAACCGTCACCGTCGCGCTCGAGCCAGCGCCCGACCGCGGCACCGCCGGGCTGACTGTCACCGATGACGGCCCGGGGATACCGGACGACCTGCAGCCCGACCTGTTCGAGCGGTTCGTCCGGGGCGACAGCTCCCGGTCGCGCGCGGCCGGCAGCACCGGCCTGGGCCTGTCGATCGTGGCCGCGGTCATCGCCGCCCATCACGGGACCGTCACTGTGGACAGCCAGCCGGGCCGGACCCGCTTTTCCATCACGCTGCCGCTCCCGCCCGACCAGGCCGCGACGCCTACGTTCTGAGAACGCGCCTAGCGCCGCGTCCAGGGTGCCTGCTGGGAGACTGGCCTGATGACAGAGCCCACGGCGAGCTGGCGGAACACGACCCATGACTGGGCCAGGGAACTCGATGCCGGGCACATCGAGCGGGTCCGCCGGGAACCGGTGCTCTACGCCCCTGGCGGAGCCTTGCATCTGGTGCTTGAGGTGCTCGCCTATGCGGCGGACGAGGCCGAGGCGACCGGTTCGGGAAGGGCCGTCATCACCCTGCATGACGATGGCTCGGTGTCGATCGCCGATGACGGGCGCGGCACCGACACGCGCGTCGATGACCTGGGGCAGACGGTCAAGAAGCCGGTGATGGCACGACCGGCACCACCGTCCGTTTCCTTCCGGACGAAGCCCTGGTCCCCGGTGCCCCGGTCTCGGCGCCCGAGCTACGCCAGCTCGCCAGCGCCTTCGGCCCGCACCTGGCGACGTGCTGGATGCGTAGCCCGCCTCATCATGCCGGCGCTGGGCGGGCACCGGAGCCGACGATGGCGGACATGGCGCTGATCAGGCGCCAGAATCGCTTAACCTGCGCTGGATCGCCGGTGATGTCGACGTCGTGGCCTGAGCCGGCGACGATGAGGGCCGCCAGCGCACCGGTGGTGGCGGTGATGGTGACGTCGGCCGGCCCGGGCGGCGCCTGTGTGGTGAGGCGCCAGTGGTGGCCGTCGCTTTGGGCGAGGTAGTCCGTCCCGTCGATGCGGAAGTGCCAGCGGGCTGGTGCGTGGTCGTCGGCGGCGTGGTCGATGGCCTGGATGGCGGAGCGGAGCAGGTGCTCGGCGTGCAGTGGCTCGCCTTCCCGGGGGAAACGCCAGGCGTGCCGCAGGCCCCACCAGCCGAGCGAGTCGATGACCGGGCGCAGGTCGGCGCCGGCTGGCGTCAGGGAGTACCAGACCTCTCGCCGGCCGGCCCGCGCGGCGCGACTCGCCGCCGCCGCGGCCATCGTGCTCGGCGGCTGGTTCACCGCCAGCGCCGTGATCGCGCAGCACGGCTGGTACCACACGCGGCTCGGCCACGGCGTGCCGTGGATGCCCGTCGCGGTGGCCGGCTTCCTGGGCACCCTGCTGGCACTCAGCCAGATCCCGGCTGTCAAGCGCGCCCTGACCGCCCCCGGCATGGCGAGCCGCATCGAGCTTCCGCACACGTTCCGGGTCTTCGCCGGGCTGGCCTTCCTGATCACCATGGCCCTGGGCCACCTGCCCGCGCTGCTCGCCGTGCCCGCCGGCCTCGGCGACATCGCCACCGGCCTTGCCACGCCACTGGTCGCCCGCAAGGTCGCGCACGGCACCGGCCGCCGCGCCGGGCTGTGGCTCAACGCGTTCGGCTTCACCGACCTGGTCAACGCCCTGACCCTCGGCGCGCTCACCGGATACCAGCTGGTGCACGTCACCCCAGCCGCCACCGCGATCACCCAGCTCCCGCTGGCGCTCATCCCCACCGCCGCCGTCCCCCTGCTGCTCGCCCTGCACATCATCAACCTGCGCACGCTGGCCAAGGCCCCGCGAACCGCCATGCCCGCGAACGCTGCGGCCACGAACCGCCGCGCCGCTTACCCATCCTGGCTATGTGTGAGCGGCCGGGTCTGATAGCGCTGTTCGAGGCGGGTGTGCTCGTCAAGGCCGTCGCCGGGCGCCGTACAGGCGGTGGCGCCGCGGCGAAATCGGATCGCTGACGGCTGCGGGGCCGACGTAGTATCGCCCGGTGCTTGAGGTGACAGCCTGCGTGGGCGAGGCGGACGAACTGGCCTCGCTGGAGGTCTACAACACGGTGTGGCCGCACAACGCCGTGACGATCGACGCGGTGCACGCATTCAGGGACAGCACCCAGGATTACGTCGACTATCTGGTCCGTGAGGATGGCGTCATCATGGGGTCCGGGGTCGGGGCTGTCTTCGCTTATCGCGTGCGCCGTGTGGTCACGCTCATCACCGTGCTCGCCGGGCAGCGCCGGCGCGGCGCTGGCGCGGCACTGTATGAGGCCATCTCCGTGTGGGCCAGCGAGCGAGGGGCGCGCGCGCTGGAGGTCTCGGTCGCCAGCAACGATCCGGAGAGCCTGTCGTTTGCCCTGCGGCGCGGCTTCGCCGAGGAGCGGCGCGAGGTGGGCCTGGTGCTCAGCCTGGCCGGCATCTCACCGCCGCGGGCCCAGCCGCCGGCCGGGATCGAGATCGTCACCTGGGCGCAGCGGCCGGAGCTGGCCCGCGGGATGTATGAGGTCGACGTCGAGACCCATGCTGATATCCCCGGCTTCGAGGACGTCGCCGTCGAGCCGTTCGAGGCCTGGATGGCGCATAACATGCAGCGGCCCACCGACTCTCCCGAGGCGACGTTCATCGCTCTGGCTGGCGAGGAGGTCGTCGGCTTCGCGAAACTGTCGCTAACCGCGCCGGCGGCCGCGGGCAACGCCTTCACCGCCGTCAAGAGAGCCTGGCGCGGGCGCGGCATCGCGCGGGCCCTGAAGGCGACAGAAATCACCTGGGCGCTCGCCAACGGCTACACCGAACTCCACACCAGCAACGAGGAGCGGAACGCACCGATCAACCGCCTGAATGCCCGCCTCGGCTACCGGCCCGGAATCGGGCAGATCCACCTCGTCGGCCCCATCAGTGGCGGGCTGTCCCGATGAGAGTACATAGCCAGTTGATGGTGCACCGTCTTCACAATTGATTTGCTATAAGCGCTGCGAACATAGCAGATGTTCGGCAACGGCGTACATCCGGTATTCTTGGGGTATGGCTAGCCGAACCTCGACAGAGCTTGTTCATCCGGATCGTGAGGAGTTGGAGTTCGCAACCGTTCTGGCTGCGCTCAGCGATCCGGTACGGCTGGCCATCGTCGTCCACCTCGCCGGGCTGGGGCAGAATGGTGAAACGGCCTGCGTGAGCTTCGCGCTGCCGGTCAGCAAGTCCACGCAGAGCGGCCACTTCAAAGCCCTGCGGGAGGCCGGCGTGATCCGCCAGCGCGATGAAGGGACCCGGCGGCTGAACCGACTGCGCCGGGAAGATCTTGACGCTCGTTTCCCTGGGCTCCTGGACGTTGTCATGTCACAAGCAGGCAAGTCGAAGACCAGCGAATGACTGGATCCGACCGGCGGCCCGCAGAACCGTAAGCGCAAGGAGTGCCTGCCGGAAGGCAACCTTCCGGCAGGCACTCATCATGCGCTATAACGCACTACTGGTGCGGTCCGTTCGCTGGACCCGCATCGATCTTCCGGCCGGCGTGGCTGATCAGCTACTCAACCTAGGCCGAGTTAGCCTGCGCCAGGGCAAACAACAGCAGGCCATCAGCTACCTCCGGCAGGCACTCGGGCTGTTCCGGCATACCGGCCACAAGTACGGCGAGACAGAGACGCTGCAAATCCTGGCCGAGGCCCTGAACGGGGACGGCCAGCCGGGCGCCGCCCGCAGAGAACTCGAGATTGCGCTCGGGCTGGCCGCCGAAACCGGCAACACCTACCAGCAGGCAAGCGCGCACCGCGACCTCGCCGAGAGCTACCACTTGGCCGGCGAGGACGGGCAAGCCCGCCACCACTGGCAGCAGGCACTCACCCTGTACACCCAGCTCGGCGCGTCCGAGGCAGACCAAATCCAGGCCCGGCTCAGTGCCCAGCAGGAGACGGCTCAGCAGTGACCCGCGCTCGCGATGTCCGACCGTCCGGTTAGCCTGGCCGCATGTCGGCAGAGCCTGGCTGGTGCGGTGTGTGCGGGTTGCCGGTGCCTGCCGGTGAGAGGTTCTGCCGCTGGCCGTTCGGCGTCCGGGCTGGTGACGGGCAGGGCGACGGCGAGGTTGTGCCGTGGGCATCGCACAGCCTGGCATTCATGACCGAACTGGTGGAGCTGCAGCACTGGCGCTGCCCGTGGTGCGGGGATTATCTGCCCGACTCTCCGCGCGGCACCGC
>Ga0335074_10017354_pt1 | contig 10152 bp, 14 predicted proteins | sample Lox_Sample_23_FD_206715 | JGI IMG/M metagenome (GOLD analysis project Ga0335074, IMG submission 206715) | Soil microbial communities from Loxahatchee National Wildlife Refuge, Florida, United States - Lox_Sample_2.3 | ecosystem: Environmental > Terrestrial > Soil > Wetlands | place: USA...
GACAACGCGCTCGACCTCACGGTGCGCGTCATGATCGATCCCGGCCATTGCGTGCTTGCGGAAGATCCGGCCATCCACGGGATGCATGAACGATTCGAAGCGGCTGGCGCACGCATCTTTTCCCTCTGCGCAGACGGCGCCGATTCCGCCTGCGCCGCCGTCCCGCCGCCGCGCATGATTCTGGTCACGCCCAGCCTCAGCTTTCCGTTCGGACGGCAGATGCCGGAAGAACGCCGCCTTGCGATCCTTGCTCTGGCGCGCGGCTCGAACGCAATCATTTTCGAGAACGACATCTACAGCGAACTGACCTGGTCGGGCGGTCGTCTGCGCGCCATACAGGGCCACGACCGCGATGGACATGTGATCTATTTCGGCAGCATGCAGGAGACGCTCGGCCCGCAAATTCGCGTCGGCTATCTGGTGGTTCCGCTCCATCTCGTGGACGCATTCACGGAAATGGCGCAGCGCATGGCCTGCGGCCCGGACCACTTCCTGCTCTCGGCGCTCGCGCGCTTCATCGACGAAAGCCAATATGCCATGCATGCACGGGCCATCCGCTCGGCCTATGCGGAACGGCTCGGCACCGCTGTGGAGTCATGCCGCGCGCATTTCGGGGACAGCGCGATCATTGCCCCCAGTGGCGGCTTTCATCTGACCATTTTGTTGCCGGACGAACCGGACGAGTATGCGGTCTGCCGCCTGGCTGCCCGCCACGATCTTCTGGTGACGCCGCTCTCCTCGTTCCACCGCCATCCGCCGCAGCGCGGCGGAATCGTTATCGGGCTTGGAATGATACCCGACCGGAACGTGGACACGATGATCCGCCGCCTCGCGGAAATCGTGGAGCGGACGCGGCTCGAAACCCGGCCGCTGGATCTTGCGTCTTAAGCCGGCGCGCTCCGGCCACGGCAAGGCCACCAGCTTGCCCCGGCGGAAAAATTTAAGTATCTGGGGCGCCCCGCGGACAGGTGGCTGAGCGGTTGAAAGCACCGCACTCGAAATGCGGCATACGGGCAACTGTATCGGGGGTTCGAATCCCTCCCTGTCCGCCAAAACTATCCCGGAGCACGATGTGCTATTCGATAACCCGCCATAGCCCCAACTGAACGCATGTTTACACCGAGGGTACGGTTCGTTCACAAGCGGTGTTTGGAAACCGGGTCCTCGGTTGAGATCAGGTGAAAACCTCCGATGTGCATTCCCAAATTGAACCGTCCGCCCAGGCCAAACTCAACATAGTCCCCGAAGTCGGCCGCACTGGTAATGGGGAGGTTTGTCGCCACGGACTTGATAAAATCTAAAGTGCAGGGCTCGCGTTCGATGTTTTTGACGCAGTCCGGCGCACTTAGAGGGCGGTTGCCCGGCGCGATACCCGACCCGAACTCGACATTTGAACCCGTGAATCGGCACGATACGCCGCCTGAAAGTTGCATAATGGTAGCTCCGTCAGCCGTCACGGTCAGGTTTTCAACCTGCCGCCCAGCAAGGGAGGAATACATCTCGCCGAATGACGATATCCAACGCTCGGGGAAGACGTAGTACCGTCCATCCTGCGCGATTTCCTCGTGGCCCTCGAAATCCGCAATGAGCGAGTAGACAAAGTCAAAAAAGTTAGGTGCTTCGTCAAGATCACCCGACCTAAGCTGAACTCTTTTACGAAGGGCGAACAAGCTCCTCTCAAACATGCGAAGCACCGTGTCCGGCGCAAAGGAGAGATTCTTCCCTTTCAGTGGCGGAATGAGCCCGAGGTTATGTGAGGTGGCCCATGCTTCGCATCCGCTTGTGAATCCCTTCGATGAAACGACCATTCCGAGATAGAAGGTGCCATCGGAATAGTTGTTCATGGTCCGTATAACCGCCGCCCACTCCTGCACATGTGCTGGTTCGGCCCGTCTAGCGAACTCTTTGCAGCTCACAAGCAACGTAATTTTCGGGCTGTCGAGCAGTTTAGCCACAAGAACGTCTATTTCTTTCGCCGGAGGGCCCTTAAATGCCGCGACTTCTGGGAATAGCGCGCTTTCGATCTGCAGGCGCTTGTTGTGCTCGATCTCTACGGTCGGGCCGAGCGTCTTGCGGGCGATCTCGAAGCACCGCCGTTCGAGCGCGTTCTTGAACTTCATCGGAAGACCTTCTCGCCAGAAGCCAGCACCATGCCGGGCTCAAGCTTTTCGGCGCGGACCTTCTTCAGCAAGGCTCCGTCGCGGACAACGAAAACGGCGTCTGCCGTGACGGAAAATACCCGTGCTCCGATCTGCTTACGCAGGATGCGAACAGGGAAGCGGGGCCGTGAAACTTGCGTGACGGGGCGACCAAGGAATTCCCCTGTTTCAGTCGGTGTCAATTCATAGATGCCAAGGTCGCCAACATAGACAATTAACCCCAATTCATCGTCGGCCAGAACCCTCGAATCATCGCGGCGCAGGTCCTCGATAAGTTCGTCCACAGCAATCGATTTTCCTTCGCTATCGACGAGAAGGAGTTGTTCTTTTGGGCTAGCCACTCGCGCCTCGCATCGTTGATATGTGTTCTTTCGCCTTGGCGAGAATTGCGTCTCGCTCCTGTTGCGAGAGCTGATTCGGGTGTGGCTTCGAGCTGCCTTGAACTGGTAGGAGCGTAGGATTCCCGTCTGACCCTTGGCCAATGATGTAGCCGGGGTCGCCCTCCACAACGAGCATCCGAATGATGGACTCACAGCTTGGACAGACGACACTCTCGTCCTGGAACGGGGGCATAATGGTGACGATCGCACCGCAATTGCATTCGAGGGCGAATGGCTTTCCGCCTTCTAAAGCCGCGCTCGCCACAAAGGTATACAAATCGAACGTCGGACGATTTCTTGCCACGAGCCGGCCTCCTAGCGGACTGTCCATTCTATGGCGACAAATATTCGTTCTTACGAAGAAATGGAACGACAATCTTCCACTCGAATCCGTTATTGAGTTGGCGGCGAGAGTCCTGAACTTCCGCCGGATCTATCAGGGGGCTATGGCGTAGACATAGTGCTCATCATCGTCGGTCGCGGCCCGCCATTTGCCATCGATTGCGTACGCTTCAGTAGCCGTGACTACGACATGTCAGGCAGCGGAGACGGGTTCGGGATGAAGACGGAAGCCGAGCGCCCGAATGACTTTCAAGACGGTGGCGAACTCCGGATTCCCATCCCTACTCAGCGCCTTATAGAGCGCTTGCCGGGTCAAGCCGGTTTCCTCGGCGAGTTGGGACATGCCGCGAGCACGGGTAACCACACCCAGCGCATCGGCGATCTCGCCGGCGTCGCCATCCGCGAAGGCGCCGTCGAGATAGGCGAGCATCGCTTCGGGGCTGTCCAGGTAGGTGGCCGGATCGAACGGCCGGGTCTTGATCGTCATTTCATACCTCCTTCGCCAGCTTCAGAGCCACGGCAATATCTTTGGCCTGAGCGCTTTTGTCCCCGCCGCAGAGCAGGACGATCAGGAGACTCCCACGCTGCACGTAATAGACCCGGTATCCGGGGCCATAATGGATACGAAGCTCGCTGACACCCTCGCCAACCGGCTTTACGTCACCGGGGTTGCCGAGCGCGAGGCGGCGCACCCGACGAGCGATTTCCGCCCTGGCCCGAGCATCGCGCAGGCTGGAGAGCCACTCGGAGAAAGTCCTGGTCTCGCGGACTTCGACCATTTGTAAATTGTAGATGACAGGCATCGGTGTGTCAACCGTGGTTGACATGGGCGCGGCCTGCATCTCTTGGGGCTATAGCGTAGACATAGTGCTCGTCATCGTCGGTCGCGGCCCGCCACTTCAGTCCCTGTCAAGACCGGAGACATAGGTAACGGGTTGTACCTAAGACATGGGTGACAACCTGGGCCGGATGAGTTGGCAAGCGGCGCGAGCAAACTTGCTCAGCATCTGCGGCGTGACTGCGTGGCTCCCCGAGTTTTGAAGCATGTCCTGCGCGCGCTCTGCGCCGGCCTTGGCCTGATCGCGGATGGCCTTGAGTCCGTCGATCCGGTCCTTGAGCGCCGGGTCCTCCAGATCGGCGATGCCCGCTTCAATAGCGTCGTAGAGGCGTTTGAGGCGGGCTTCGGCCTCCGCTGTCGCGCCGTCGAGACGCGCAGGTAAAGCGCGGCGCACTGCGGTACGTTATGGGCAATGTCTCCTTCTCAACTGATGTTCCGGCCCGAGCGATGCGGTCCAGATGACTCAGGCCACGCTCTGCAGGGGGCGGGCGCGCTTGATCCGCTCGCGCTCCTTCGGCGTGTTCATCACCTCCCATAGATCATTGCGCGCTGCACGTTCAGCCAAAAGTCCGGGCTGTTGCCGAACATACGCGCCAGGATGAGAGCCGTCGCCGCCGTCACGTTCCTGCGGTCGTTGCACAACTCGTTGGACGTGCTTGCGCTGCACGCCCATCGCCTCGGCAAGAACCGCCTGGGTCAAGCCAAGGGGCTGGATGAACTCCTCCGCCAAAATCTCGCCGACCGTGGCCGGCTTGCGCTTCGCCGTCAGCGTGGTTCGCCTCGCTTCACCTGTAGCTGTGGTCGTCCAGATAGACGCCTTCCGCTTCGCCTCGGCTGCTGTCCCATCGGAACACCAGCCGCCATTGCTTGTTGACGCGGATCGAATGGAACCCCACCAGAGTGCCGCGCAGCTTCTCGAAGTGATTGCCGGGCAGCACGCGCAAGTCCTGATCAGTCCATCGTGGCCCGCCGAACCTGCCGATTCTGCGCTGTAGGCCGCTACGCTACCCGGAAGCGGCCGATGCTACGATCGATGGTGATTTGGGGCTTCCTTAAACGGATTAAGCACCGCCGCGCCCAAGCCGGCGACGTCGCGATCGTTGCGCGTCGCCAGCGTCAGGCCATTGACCAACGCGGTCGCCGCGAGCAGCCCATCGATAACAGGAACAGTCCTGATGGCGCTCATTCGGCCCCATTGGTCGGACACGGCGTTGTCGATCCCGAGCAGGCGCCCATCAAATGCGGTCTCGATTTCCCGCAACCAGCGTTCAAGCGCTACTGCTTTGCCCGCATCTCTGGGACGTGCAAGTTCAACGCGCTTTCGGATTACGCCAAGGACAAGCGTGCTCAGAAAGAGATCTTCGTCAGCAATCGAGGCATACCACGCCGATACATGTGAATCGCAACGGTCACCCTTGCGGACCTCCGAAATGATAGTGGTATCGACCAGGTAGCTCATAGATCGACGTCGCGCCCGACATCGCGGCTACGATCGAGATCGATCCCGTCGAGCGGTGCAGACGCCAGCAACGCCTTCAGGCTTACCTTGGGTGGCTCGGCAAAGCGTTGCCGAAGAAGCGTGCGCGCCTCGACCTGACGAGAGGGGTCGGACAGAGCGGAGGCGACACGGCGAACCAGGCTTGCATCCTCTTTGCGGACATTGACCTCCACCCGCACGAAACCCTGGCGCTTTTTGCGCGCGCGGTGGATTGCGACAGAAGACTTTGGTTTGCTGGCCATCCTCAACTCCTATTTTTCCGGAAACATGACCGGAAATCTCGGGCGAGCGCAACGGCCGATGGCGGCTACAGGGCTATGGCTCCGATGTATGCCAAGGGCGGCGGGAGCGGCATATGCGACGAAGAGATGAGGGCGATCGTCGGACCATGCGCTGCGATCTTGCCGAGACCGCTCGCCATGAAGGGCAAGCCGATGAACATCCGGCCGATGAAAGGCTAAAAGCGCGCAGTGGCATGGCAATTCCTTGCGTCAGCCGTGCAGCTTTTTCGCAACTTCCGCGATCTTGCGACCCTGATAGCGCGCGCCGAGCAATTCGTTCGCCGTCGGCAAACGTTTCCCGTCACCGCCTGTAATGGTCGTAGCGCCGTAGGGCGAGCCCCCCGTGATCTCATCGAGAGTCATCTGACCGGCATGGCCGTAATCGAGACCGACGACAATCATGCCGAAGTGCAGCAGATTGGTAATGATCGAGAACAGTGTCGTTTCCTGCCCGCCATGTTGCGTGGCGCTGGACGAAAAGGCCCCGCCGACCTTCCCGTGCAAGGCTCCGCGCATCCAAAGCCCGCCGGCCTGATCGAGGAAACTGGCCATCTGCGACGACATGCGTCCGAACCTTGTGCCGGTACCGATAATGATGGCGTCGTAGGCGGCCAGGTCGTCTATCCTGGCGATCGGCGCAGGCTGGTCCATCTTGTAATAAGATTTGCGCGCAATCTCTTCCGGCACCAGTTCGGGGACGCGCTTGATATCGACATGCGCGCCGGCCTCGCGACCACCTTCGGCGACCGCTTGCGCCATCGCCTCGATATGGCCGTAAGCCGAATAATAAAGAACGAGAACTCTTGCCATTTTCTACTCCCTCGATGTCTTCGCTTCACAGTTGCTCCAATGGCGCCGGCGGCTTCATGAACCGCCTCGGGCCGGACCGGCGGGAGAGCGGCCTTTTTGCAGCTCTTTCGACGAGCCCGAGGCCTTTCGCTGCCCAATCACGGTTCACACCTATCAGTAATCCAGCCCTGCGGGGGGCGCGGACGGCCGGGACGATTCCCATGATCACCTGACGCCTGGCCTTTATGCCGCGAGCTTTTCGGCATCCAGATTGTCGATCGCCTTTAGCGCTGCGTCTATTGCCCGCGCGCGGGCGTCAGGCCCGAGCCCGATACCTTCTGCGCGAAATACCGTGACATCCTTGACGCCGATATGCTCGAGCACGCCCGTGAGATAGGAGACGGTATGCTCCAGGAACCTGGCCGGACTTTCACCTGAATAGAAGCCACCGCTCGTTGCGGCGATGAAAGCCTTCTTGCCGACAGGCAGGAGACCCTCCGGGCCTTTCTCGGTGTAACGAAACGTCCGGCCCGCGACGACGATCCTGTCGATCCAGGACTTCAGCTGCGTGGGGACGTTGAAATTGTACATCGGCGCGCCGATGACCAAAATGTCGGCTGCGAACAGCTCTTCCATGTACCTGCCGCCCAGCGCCAAATCCTGGGCGAGGACTTCGCTTTCGACCGGAGCGCCCTGAAACGCCACCAGGTGCAGTGGCGACAGGTGCAGGGCCGGTTCCTGCGCAAGGTCATGATAGACAATTTCGATGCCGGGATAGCGCGCAATCTGCGCGGCAACGATCTCTGCGGTCAGGATACGGCTCGCGGAGCCTGGCCCCGTAATGCTCGAATCCAGGTGCAGAAGTTTCATGACGGCCTCCTTCGTCTTGTTGTCGTTGCAGAGGATCTCTGCGATCCATCGAAATGTCGGGTGATGGGTGGCATCGGTCCAGTCGATAAATTCCGATCTATACCATCGGAATATTAGATGGGAAGGCAGTTCCTTTTTGATCCGGCGAAAAAGCCTCACCTCGACGCGTGGGGATAGGTCAGAGCAGGCCGACGAAGCTGATGAATTTCGCGAACAGCTCGGCGGGACGGCGAACACCGCCATCAATCGCACTCAGCTTTCCGATTGGCGCCAGGATTGCGACCTTCCCCCTGGCGGGATAAGCCGGTATTTTTCGGCGTTCTCCATCGGCTATACCGATAACAGGAACCGGGGCATGCTCGACGGCGTATCACTCGATCAATTGCGCATATTCATCGCAGCAGCTGACGAAGGGAGTTTCTCGGCTGCATCCCGCAAGCTGCTGCGCGCACAATCCGTCGTCAGCGAAACGGTTGGCAATCTGGAAGCCCAGATCGGCGTACCGCTGTTTGACCGCTCGGGCCGCTATCCGAAACTGACTCCGGAGGGCGTCGTTCTCCTTGCGGATGCGCGCGGCATCATCACGGCGGTCGATCTGCTCAAGGCGCGTGCCAAGGGCATGGCGGTCGGCCTCGAACCGGAACTCTCTATCGTCGTGGATGTGTTCTATCCGATCGATGTGATCACGCAGGTCGCGCGCGAGTTCCGGACGCGGTATCCCGGCGTTCCATTGCGCATCTATGTCGAGGCGCTCGGCGCGGCCATTGAACCGGTTCTCGATGGACGATGCAGCGTGGGCATTGTTGGCTCCCTGCCGACGATACCGGACACGCTCACCAATGAACGGCTCGAACCGATCTTCCTTCTGATGGTCGCGGCGAGGTGCCATCCCCTGGCCGCGCGCAAAGGCAAAATCCCGAAAGAAGAACTCGCCAAACATACGCAGATCGTTCTGACCGACAGGTCGAAATTGTCGGCAGGACGCGAACTTGGCGTAATGTCCCCCGCGACGTGGCGCCTCGCCGATTTGTTCGCGAAACATCACTTCCTCCTGAACGGTCTTGGCTGGGGCGGCATGCCGCTCCATGTCGTCCAAAAGGATCTGGAAGAACGCCGGCTTGCAATCCTGTCGATCGAGGACGTGCCGCCGGGCGGCCTGCCGCTCAGCATGTCGGCCGTCTGGCAGACAAAGTCGCCGCCTGGTCCGGCGGGACGTTGGTTCATCGAGCGCATGAAGGAAATCCCCCTGCCTGCGCCGGCCTCCAAAATGCTGAAGCCACCGCCCGCAGCGAAGAAGATTCGTGGACGCGCCTAACGGCCGAACCTCGCCCGTACTCGTCATCGCCGGCTCTGTTCCGGCGACCAACAAACAAAATACGCGTTCGCCGGGCTTGTCGCGGCGATCGATGAACACGAACCGTTACGATAAGCTCCTTCGGAAAGCGTTCATGCATGGCCGGGTCACCAGTGTTCAGTCCAAAGACATCCCGGACGGGTGCGGGCTCGGCGGTGAAGTACGCTTATGACAACGTGACCGGATACTACTCCGTGCATACGAATGCCGGCGCGCTCCGCAAGGGCGAAAGTAACATCGCCGCGATCGGCAGCCGCCTTCATAACCAGGATGTTCTCGGCCGGATGCCTATTGCGCCTGTTCGCGCGAGATGAATGGCCACGCACGAGCGACTGATTTTCGATGATTTGTGCCGGCTTTACGCCGTCACCATTGACGTCAGCCGGCCTTGGACGATCTCTTCCGCATCACGCATGATGCGGGAGACGAGTTCGGCGCATGTCGGAATGTCGTGAACCAGGCTTGCGACTGCCCGGCGGACCAGATGCCGGCATCCATCTCGCCTCGATCCAGAACGATTGCCCCCCCTGCGCCGGCCACGAGGTCCTTTACGTCCGCAAACGTCGCGTTGCCCCGCCTGTCGATCGCGACAACTTCGTCGCTGACGGCATTCTTCGCCACCCGCGCCGTATTGTGCATCGCGCGGAAAATGAGATTGGTCGATCGCTCGTCATTCGCCACGATCTGTTTCTTCGCGTTCTCATGTATCGGGGATTCGACAGTGGCCATGAAGCGCGTCCCCATGTTCACGCCGTCGCAGCCGAGCGCCAGTGCGGCGATCAGGCCCCGCGCGTCGGCGATGCCGCCGGAGGCAATGATCGGTATTGAAAGCCGGTCGGCGGCTGCCGGAAAAAGAATGAGTCCGCCAACATCGTCCTCGCCGGGGTGGCCGGCACATTCGAATCCGTCGATCGACACGCAATCCACGCCAAGCGACTGCGCCTCAATGCGGCGCCCGGTCGCCTCTATTACCTGGCCGGCAACCACGCCGCCGCGCTGCACCGGACATGCTTGTCGGTCCCCATGCCGGTGGTTATTGTCGCGCGGAATGAAGGGGGTCCCTACCATGGAACACGTCAGAGTCCTGCTAGGCGCCGCGTGCCTTTTCTTCGGCGGCTGCGCAGCGAATCCGGAAAGTATTCAGCCAACAGCGACCACACAGGTTGCAACAAATACTCCCCTCGTTGGTGATCCTCCTGCGCCGGCGCCTCCTTCTGTTGCTCATGCCCCGTCAGCCACCTTCGCCGATGGCGAGGCGGCATACAAAAAGGCTGACTACAAGACCGCGCTTGCCGCATGGCAACCTCTTGCCGACAAGGGCGATGCGGACGCCCAACATGCGCTGGGCATCATGTACCTTCATGGCTATGGCGTGGCCCCCGATCCCGACCAGGCAGTGAAGTGGTTGACCAAATCGTGCCTGCAAGGAAATGTGCACGCTTGCGACGCCCTGGGTGCGATGTACGAGCAAGGCAAGCACATAAGGCAGGACAAGATTCGGGCTTATGTGTGGTACAGCCGGGCCGTAGCGGTGGCCAGCGAGAAAGACAGCCCGCTTCCGAAAAGCAATTTAAGTCGCGTTACGGCTCACCTGACGCCGGCCGAGATCGCGCAGGCGAACGCGCTTGCTGCTAATTTGTT
>Ga0335074_10017355_pt1 | contig 10152 bp, 13 predicted proteins | sample Lox_Sample_23_FD_206715 | JGI IMG/M metagenome (GOLD analysis project Ga0335074, IMG submission 206715) | Soil microbial communities from Loxahatchee National Wildlife Refuge, Florida, United States - Lox_Sample_2.3 | ecosystem: Environmental > Terrestrial > Soil > Wetlands | place: USA...
CCCGAAGCCGCGCCACCAGGGACGCCTGGTGCTCGGCCGACTGGCTGGCCAGATCGATGTGAACGCGGTTCTTGGCCACCTTGGGCTCCTCCACAAGGTTTCAACCAACAATCACCCTGTTAGGCTCGGTCTCATGGGCCATGTCGCCTTGTACTGCCGCCTCAGCCCCCGGCCGGATGGCCGCTCTGAGGGTGTGGACGTGCAGGAGCGGCAGGGCCGCGACTATGCGGCGACGGCCTGGCCTGGCGTCCCGGTGGTCATCTATGCCGACCGGCTGCTGAGCGCCGCCGACGAGGACGTGTGGCGGCCGGAATACGAGAAGCTTCGGCAGGCAGTCCGGGACGGCCAAGTCGCCCACATCTGGTGTGTGGAGCAGTCCCGGCTTCAGCGCCTCGAAGTCGGCTGGTTCGTCCTGGCCGCTGAGCTGGTCACCGCGGGCATTGATGAGGTCCACACGGCCCGCGACGGCGTGGTCCGGGTGGGCGATGAGATCGCCGGGATCAAGGCCGTTCTGGCGGCCGGGGAGGTGCGAAAGTTGAAGCGCAGGGTCAACGACCGGCTGGACGACAACGCCGCCCAGGGACTGCCGCCGGGCAGCGTGCCGTTCGGGCTGCGCCACGGTGTCAACGACGCTGGCGTGAAGACCTACGTCCACGTTCGCCAGGAGGCCGACGCGATCCGGTGGGCCGCGGGCAGGGTGCTGGCGGGCTGGTCGCTGTCGAGTGTCGCGGCCGGCTTGCGGGACCGGGGGCTGCACGGCCCGCACCTGGTGAAGGTGAAAGACGCTCACGGCGTGATGGTCACCGACGAGCAGGGCAACCCGGTGACACGGCTCAGCAAGCTCACCGCGGCGTCGGTGCGCAACATGCTGACCTCGCCTACGGTGGCCGGGAAGCGGGTGCACCGTGGCGAGATCGTCGGGGATGGCAACTGGGAGCCGATCCTCGACGAGGCCACCTGGCAGGCATGCAAGGCCAGGCTGTCGGGCTCGCGCAAGGTGACCCGGCGGCCCAACCCAGACGGGTCAGGCCCGGCCACATACCCGGTCGGCCCGTCCCACACCGGCTACTCGGGGCGCAAGTACGCACTGACCGGCGGCCTCGCGGTCTGCGGTGTCTGCGAGGCTCCGCTGGTCGGGAGCCTCAAGCAGATGCGCCACGGGAACGTGGTCGTCCGGACGGTGCCGTACCTGCTGTGCAACGCCAAGGTCAAAGGCGAGCGTGTCGGCAAGGGCTGTATCGGGATCATGCTCGCCGAGACGGAGGAGTTCGTGATTGACCGGCTGTTCGCTGAACTGGATAAGCCTGGGTTCCTCGACGCCATCGCCGAAGATGTCCACGCCGCCCGCCGGGAGGAGATCATCACCGCGCTGGCGGCCATCGACGGCAAGCGGAACGAGCTAACCGGCATGTGGACCGCCGACCTGCTCACCAGCGGGGAGTGGACCACCGGCAAAGCCGGGCTGGATCGCCGCGAGCTGGAACTGCGCACCGAGCTGGGCGAGAAAGGGCCGCCGCCTGCCCGGGTGGACATCGAGCAGGCCCGGCGGGCGTGGCCGGGCATGACACTCGGCGAGCAACGCGAGTTCATCAGGCTGTTCATCGACCTGGTGACGGTCAACCCGGCGAAGCCTGGCACGAAGGGTTTCGACTCTGGCCGGGTTGTGATCACCTGGCGTGAGGCCCGTTGACCTACCACTAAACCGGGTATGGTGGGAGGCGGAGACCACCACCACGGAGGCATGACACCGCGGAGGGTGGTCCATGTCATCCGAGGCCGGTCGGGCTCGCATAGCTGCTGCTACAGCCGAGCGCCTGCACCGTTCCGCCGTTCGGGCTCTGGACGATCCAGCGCAGCTAGCTAGAGCTGCCAGGATCATCAAGGTCGCCCTGGAACGCAAGAAGCTCACGCTCGACGACGTGCTGCCTGACGACCAGCAGCAGGCGTCGGCATGAACCGGCCAGGGCAGCCCAGCTACACCCGCGCTGCGATTGCCGCGCTGGTCGAGGCCCACGCCGAGGAACGTGATTGGAGCGGCTGGCTCGCGGACGTGCTGGCCCATGTGGCGGCAACGGTCGGCGGGAGTGAGACGTTGGTCTCGGGCCGCTCTGGCAGCTGGGAGAGCGCCGCCGTCCGCCAGATCCTTGAGGGCACCCTCGGGCCCGACGACGAGACGATCATGTTCTACACGCCGCCTGGCGGGCGCGATGGGACCTAGAAACGCGGCAGGCCGACCCGGCAGAGGATCGGCCACCACCACGAACACCCGGCAAGGAGCTCAGACCCCAAGTGTAGGGCGCTGCACTGTCGGCGGTGACCGATGAGCGGCGGTTCGCCGCTGCGGGCGGCGCTCGAAGCGGCGATGGCCGCGACCGGCTGCACGATGACAGACCTGACGGTGCTCGACAAGAGCAACGACCCGTTCCGGGTGGACACTCCGGCCAACCACCGAGACGGGGGGTGGCTTGCTACCACCTCGGCTGGCCTGGGTCTCGGTGATCGGCTTATCCATCTGCGGGGTCTGCATTACATGGTGCTCGGCATGCCGAAGCCAGACGGCATTCCGTACGCGAACACGCAGAAAGACTGGCTGTGGCTGTCCGAGGGCGCGGCTAAGGCCGCGCGGTTCCTGGGCTACATCCCGTTCGACCAGATCGTCGACCAGCGCAACACGCCGCCGATGATCCGGGTATTCAGCGAGCCGCAGCCGCGAGCGGTGATCAGCGTCGGCCTGGACGTGCAGCTGCCCGATCTTGACGACCTGGAGCCGCTAGCCATGGCCCTAGATTTCCGCGGCGTCCAGCCATACAAGCTCGTCATGATCGGCGAGAAGTCGTCGCTGGAGCCAGTGCTCGCCCCGGTTGCTGAGTTCCACGGCGCGGACCTGTACCTGCCGAGTGGCGAGCCGTCCGACACGATGTTGTGGCGGATGGCGAAGACCGGCGCCGAGGACGGCCGCCCGATGGTCGTGCTGTACTTCGCTGACTGCGACCCGAGCGGATGGCAGATGCCGGTCTCGGTCAGCCGGAAACTCCAGGCGTTCAAAGCATCCCTGTTCCCTGACCTGGAGTTCGAGGTACGCCGGGTTGCGCTCACTCCCGAGCAGGTCAGCGAGCACGACCTGCCCTCGACCCCGCTCAAAGCCACCGAGAAGCGTGGCAGCAAGTGGCGGTCGGCGATGGGGATCGAGCAGACCGAGATCGACGCTCTGGCCGCGCTCCGCCCGGACCTGCTCGATCGGATCGCCCGCGACGCTGTCGCACCGTTCTACGATTACGGGCTCGACCGGCGGGTGCAGCAAGCTCACGCCCAGTGGGCCACCGAGGCAAACGAGGTCATCGCGGCCGGGCTCGACGACGACGAACGCGAACGTATCCGCGACGAGGCGGGCGCCAGGCTGGAGGAGCTGGCCGAGGAAATCAGCGAGCTGCGACAGCGGCTCAGTGTTGACCCTGGCGAGTTCGACCTGCCTGAGATCGTCATCCCAGGGCCCGAACTGGAGGGGGTGGCAACCCACCCCCCGCTGATTGACTCGCGGTGGCCGTTCGCTGAGCAGTGCCAGGCGTTGATCCGTTCGAAGGCGTACCGATGAACCGGGCCGCCCGGCTGGCCCGGGAACTCGACGGCACCGGCCTGGAGCACCGCGCCGCGGAGCTGGCCACGCTGCCCGTGGCCCAGGTCGATCTGATCGTCGCCGCGGTGCGGGCGTCACGCCGGGTTGGCCGTGAACACGAGAAGGATCTGCGCCGCCGGCGGCGTTCCGACGCGCGCCGGTTCCGCTGGTACGACGAGTCAGAACTCACGGCCCGGAACGTGGCGGTGCTCGAAGCGCAGGGAGAGCGGGCAGCGGGCAACCCTGACGCCCTGGCCGGCCTGGCCGAGGCCCGCGACTCCATCGACCGCCGGATCGCCGCGGCTGTTCCACGGCTCCGCGAGGCCGGGTACCTGGACGTCGAGATAGCGGCTGCTCTCGGCATCTCCAAGCAGCTTCTTGGCCAAAGGTACGGGCGCCGGAGAACGCCCGATCAAAGTCGCAGCCTGTTTACTCCTGGCGATCCGGAAACAGGTGGTGACCGCTGATGCCCGGCCGTCCCACGCGCGCCGTGGCGGAGCAGCGCTGGGTGGATGTCTGGCGGCTGCACGACGCCGGACATGGTCAGCGGCAGATAGCTCGGGAGCTGGCCATTGGACTGGCAAGCGCGCAGCACTACCTCGGCAAGGGAAGGCCCCCCGACCAACTAGTCGACCAACTAGCAGCCGCCAGGCGACCAACCACGAGTCGGCGCAGGTCCGGTAGTAGGTCGGGCGGTGCGGAAGTGATCTCCATCGTGGAGGCGTTCCGGCGGGTCGGTGAGCGGTGAACCGCACGTGGCGGCTGCGCGCCGCGATCAAGAAAGCCAGGCCGACGACAGGCGAGCACGCCGTCTTCACGTTCCTGCTGGATCGCGCAGACCAGGACTCGGCCATCATCGCTGACGGCAATCAGCCGACGCGCCGAGAGATGGCCGAGTGGTGCAGCATGCCCGCGGTGACGCTCACGCGGGTGCTGAACAAGCTGAAGGACTGCGGTTGGGTGCGTGTCGTGAGGGGCGTGCCGAACCGGTACGAGCTGGATTTCGGCGACGCACTTCACCCGGAACGCAAATCGGCGATGACCGATGCGGAGCGGTCACAGGCGTACCGTGCCCGGCGTAGAAAAGCGGCAGAAGCCGACGCGGAGAGCGTCACGATCAATGAGTCAAGTACCCAAGGTCAGAGCGTTGAGGCGTCACGGACCGGTGTGCCAAGTGCCCAAGGTCAGAGCGTTGCGGCTTTCTCATTGAGTTCGCTCATTTTCCGTGACGGTCCCCCAGGTCAGGCCGGGTTTTCCCCAGTAGTTGGGGTTAACGCCAACCACAAACCCACCGACGTACCCGCCTCGGCTTCGTCGAGGGAAGAGCCGTCGCAGCCGGGTTTCGCCTTCGGCGACCAGGGCGCCGCCCTGGACCCGCCAGGAGATGCCGATCCCCTGGACCCCGGGCGCGCTTCGCGACGCCGCGACGCCGATCAAGAAACTGATCTTGAAAACACGTGCCCGGTGATCCCGCAGGCCGCTGGTTTTGCGGCCGAGGACAGCACCGGGCTAGGCCGTGGGGGGTCTGGGGGCGAGGGCCATGACTCGCCCCCAGCCACGCGACCCGCAGTCACGGGGAAAGACCACCCCGAGCATGCAGTGACCGAAGTCGAAGGTGGGAAGCCGAAGAGCGGGCTTGGCGCGCGGACCACCGAGACCCAGCGCCGCCGCATCTGCCAGTTGCTTGATCGAGGCTGGGCACCCTGGCGGATCGGCCGCGAGCCGGATCTGCCGTCCGAGATGGTGATCTACGCGATCCGGCGCCAGTACTGGCAGGAACAGGCGTCCGAGCAGCAGCAGGAGCAGCGGTGACGGGTGGGCTGGCGGCCGAGCAAAGGAGGACACAATGACTGTGCTCGCATCCGGCGCCTGCCAGGCGCGGACTCCGGGGCGGTGCCCGTTGTGTGGCGCCCCCATCTTCGCGGGCCAGCGAATCGCGTACGTGGAGGAGGTGGGCTGGGTGCACGTATGGCCGTGCATCGCCGCTGGTCTTGACCGTTGAGCGACGATTGATGTCGTGAGCACGGCCAACACGCAGCTCGACCCCGGGCCAGACAGGCATGCGCCGCGGTCGATGATCATGTTGCACGGCACCGAGGGCGGCCACGGCGGCGGCGACACGCTCGCTTACGCGCCGGATGAGATCGAGCTGGCCTGCCCGGCGTGCACCTTGGAATGGCGCGACGGGTGGCAGCACGAGCGCTCTTGCTGCCTGCGAGCTGCCGCCCCGAGATGAGCGGCGGAGCCCCGGCAGGGTCGCCAGCGCGGATGCGGTCGGTGCGCGCCGCGTCAGCCGCCGCCGCTGCGGTCGCCCGCGAGTGGACGACGGCCCGCATCGAAGCAGACCAGCAACTCGGAACCAAGCAATGCGCGGGCCCGATCTGCCAAGGGCTGCGCCGGCCGCGGTCTTGTTTCGGGCCGTGGGCGCCGAGCCCCGACGGACTGAAATCGCAGTGCCGCCAATGCTGCGCTTTCTACGCCCGCCAGCGCCGCCGCGCCCAGGCCGGCACCAGCAACGTTCAGCGGACCTGCCACGGTTGCGGCAAAACCTACGCCGGCGACGCCATACCGGCCATGTTCACCGGCCGGGCCGGCCAGCCGGTGACCACCTGCCAGCCGTGCCGCATCCGCACATCCAGACAGGCAGGCCGGCGGGAAGAACGACAACGGGCAGGCGCACCGCCACCGCCCCCGGCGTGCGACGACTGCGACGTCGCGAACTGCTGCCGCGACCCGGGCGCCAGCGTGACCGGGGCCGGAGCGGTGCTCGTCGCGGTCCGCGTCCCGTCCGCCAGCCCGGCAGCGCTCCTGATCGCCGACGCAGTACGCCGCGAGGTGGCCGCGCAGCGGGAACGCGAACGGGCGCACCTCGCCTGGTGTCTGGGCCGGGGCGAGCACCCGGACCCGGTGATCCGGCAGCGGCTAGCCGAGGTGGCCGCTGCACGACGCAGGCGTGGACACCAGCGCGATGCGACAGTGACTGGCGATCACGCAAAATTACCGCGGCCCGTATCGTCGTAGACCCCATCTGACCTGGGAAAACGTCTCGTACCTGGTAAAGTTGATCATGAAGGGCAAAGCCACCAGGAGGACGAGATGACCAGCACCAAGACCCAGACCCAGCCGAAGATGCAGACGATCACCCGCTACCGCGGAACCATCGACGGAGTCGAGTGCCTGTGCAAGAACGGGCACATCACCGTGCAGGCCGCGGAGCAGTGCGTGAGGCCGCGCAAGGCCGAGCGTGAGGGCCACGAGGTCGCCACCGTGACGATGACCCGGTACGCGTGCGCCATCGGCAAGCACCGGTTCGGGCACCGCACCGAGGCCGACGCGTTGAAGTGCGCGGGTGTGCGGCCAGCCAAGCCCGCGAAGCCAGCCGCCAAGACGACCGCCAAGGCGACCGCAGCGGCCGGGACCACCCCGAAGCCCAGCCAGCCCCGCCGCCTGCGCAGCGTCACCCAAGGCGCCGGCCAGCGCGCCTGAACGCCGACCCAGGAAGCCCCGAGCCGAGACCGGCCGGGGCTTTCTGCACGCCGCGAACCCGGTTCCGGCCGCCGCACCGGCCAGCCCTTCCCAGCCGAACAGCAGCGACGCAGGCAGATCGCAGCGCCACGCCACGCCGAGACCGAGCACGTCCGCCCACCCGTCAACGCATGCCACGCCACGCACAGACACGAACAGCGCCGAGTACCCGCCCAGGTGACCCAGAGACCGAGGCCGGCCGGCCGGTCGGCGGTGACGGCCAGTACGGGGCACCACCACGCGCCGGGGGGGCCACCCGAGCGGGGGGCTCCCGAAGGGCCGGGACCCACTCCATCAACGTTTTTCTACGGCGCGCATCCAAGGCCAGCGTTTGCGAAACCGAGGCGCGTAGCCGAGGTGAGAGACGCTCAGAGGCGCTCAGGCAGGTGAGGCAGCGCTCATCCGCAACGTGATGAATGCTCGGCCCGTCCGCGGCGCGCTGCTGCTGGTGAGAGGCGGTTTGCGCGCGCTGGTGAGGGTTACGAGACGTTTTTCGGCGATGATGAAACGGTGGCACGCTCCAAAACGCCGTCCTCCGGGCCGATCGGCCGGGCGGGCGAGGTCGTCTGGGACGAGCTGACCGAGGCGTACACGTTCTCGCCCGGTGAGCTGGAGCTCGTTCGGCAGGTCGCGCACACGGTCGATCTGATCGCTGAATTGGACCGCGACCTCGCCAAGCAGCCGCTGACCGTGCCGGGTTCCATGGGTCAGCCCCGAGCCAACCCCCTGCTTGCTGCCGTCTCGGCGCAACGGCGCGTCTTGGAGCAGCTGCTGCGGGCGCTTGCCTTGCCATTCCCGGACGAGGTCGAGGGGCGCAGGCGCTCCCCGGAGAAGGTCGCGGCGGCGCAGGCCAGGTGGCGGGAACAGCGCAAGGAGCAGCGTGGCTCGCTGGCGTAGAAGCTTCTCCGACGTGCCGCGGGGATTGTGCTGGTACTCGGCCGAGACGTTCGGGCCCGGTGACAGCGGCGTCCGGGCATGGAAACGCGCGGCGCTTGCGTGGCTTGCCGAAGACCCGGAACGCCGGCTCCCGTTCGGTGAGCACGGCGGCCCGCTGGACGTACTCCGGGAGACGATCCGGCTCCTCCACGATGCGGCCAGCGTGAACGGGCATGGGCACGAGGTCGGTCTCGACAAAACCGGTTGTCAGCGCCGCGGGCTACCGTGAGGCATGGCGATCCTTGACGGCTCCTGGCCGCGGGCGGTGCACGAGGCGAGCCACGCCTGCGCGTGTGTGCTGCTGGGTGCCACGACTGGCGCTGGCCCGGTCACGATCGTGGGAGGCGCGGATTACACCGGGGCGTGTCATTTCGGGTCGCTGCCCGCGTTCGAACCCGCCGACTTGGACGCCCTCGGCGCCCCGTATCCGCTGCTGCCCCACAAGTTGCGGGCGTTCTACGAAACCCGGGCAATGGTGCTGCTGGCTGGCGATATTGGCGAAGTGCTGCACGTCGTGCGGGACGGCACACCGGGCCGTTGGCTGCGTCCCCTGGCGCCCGCCCAGGCCCGCGGCGGCACGCAGCCCATGCCCGCCAATGAACAGGCCACCCTGGATGCCGTGGCGGCCCTCGACGAGCACCTGTCCGACATGGCCAAGGTGCTCGAAATGCTGCACGGCTTGCACGGCGCCGATGACGTCCTGGCGCACAAACACGCCGCGTTCCTGGCCGCCGAGACCGAGAGCTTGTTGTCGGGGCCGCGGGCCGGGCGGATGATCACGAGCTTGGCTGAAGCATTGTGCCGCTCCCGGAGCCTGCCGTCTGCCGCCTGGATCGGGATACTCGCAGCGGCCCGGTGATCATCGACGTGTCGCCTGCGCTGGCCGTCCACCTGTGGGCGGCGCTCCGGGCGCATTGCCGGGAGCTTCGCCGGGGCGGCAAGGACACGCGTGAGCTGGAGCTGCTGGCGGCCGAGCTGCTGGCCTTCGCGGCTGCTTCTCCGCCGGTTTCAACACCGGACCGGTGGCAGGGTGTCACCGTGACCGCCCGGCGCGCACCAGACACTCCTGTCCCATTTGTTGCTGGCCGGGTAGCGGCGGCGCGACGCTAGTCGCACCTGCTCCCGGCGGGCCGGCCGCTGACACTGACGCGGAGTTCCGCTCTGTTCCTCGCGTCGGCCGTCTAGGTGGCCCGCCGGGAGCGGCACCAGGAGGGTGACTTGAGCGATCGTGACCGCGAGTTGAAGCCGAACGCGGCGGGCAGCAACCCGGACGGCCCGGCGCCCTACGTCCAGCATCCCGCCGACACGCAGCAGTGCCCGAACTGCGGCCTGTTCGACGACGGCGACGCGCAGTTCTGTGACCAGTGCGGTTACGGCCTGACCGACGACGCACGCAACGGCATGGTCGTCGACAACGGTGGCGACACCGCGCAGCCATGGGACACGTTGCAATGCCCGAGCTGTGGCCGGATGAACGCCCCGGACGCGATCTGGTGTGATCAGTGCGGGTCATCGATTCCGTCCAGCGCTTACGCCGCCCAGGCCAACGCCGCCCCGGTGTCATCTTCTGGCCGGTGGCCGGAAGGCTCCCCAGCGGCCCGGAGGGCCTGGCTAGAGGACCACAACCGGGCGGAGGGCATTGGACCCGGGGCCAGCCTGATTTCGAGGCTGGCAGCCGCTGACGACCGGCTCGCCGTCGCTGAAGGGGACGAAAGCCGCGCCGCTGACGAGTTTCGGGAAGCGAGAGCCGACTGGCTGGCCTGCAACCCGGGCGTCCCACCAGAAGTGGCGTGCGATCCCGAGGTGATCGCTGGCCGGACCCTGATCCCCGCTGATCGCCATACCTTGGTCGGAATGTACGACGCCGAGAACACCTGGCACCGGGCTCTCCAAGCCGCCGACGAAGCCAGGGCGGCCCGGAACCGCTTGTTGCCCGAATACGAACGGTCCGGCTTGAACGCCCCGGTGCATCCGCTCACGCTCGACCCTGACCCGGACGGCCTGTCCCCATCCGACCGGTCCCGCTGGTGATCTCGGTCCTGGCCGCGGGCGCGGTGCTGCTGGCAGTGGTCGTGTTG
>Ga0335074_10017356_pt1 | contig 10151 bp, 8 predicted proteins | sample Lox_Sample_23_FD_206715 | JGI IMG/M metagenome (GOLD analysis project Ga0335074, IMG submission 206715) | Soil microbial communities from Loxahatchee National Wildlife Refuge, Florida, United States - Lox_Sample_2.3 | ecosystem: Environmental > Terrestrial > Soil > Wetlands | place: USA: Florida...
GCCTGATGGCGAAGTCCTCGTTCGCGGCGATGTCATCTCCGGCGCCACATGGAAGGGAGGCGAACTGCAGGCGCGGAATGATGAATGGCTCGCCACTGGCGACCTTGCGGAACGCCAGGAGTCAGGCGAACTGCGCTTTCTGGGGCGCAAGAGCGAGGTGATCGTAACCGCAGCGGGTGTCAACATTTACCCCGAAGACATTGAAGCCGCCATCGAAGAACAGCCGGATGTGGCAGCTTGCGCTGTGGTGCCCATGGAAACTCCGGCCGGGCCGGAGCCCTGCGCCGTGCTGGCCTGCCGGGGATCATCCGGAGGATGCGCCACTGCAGCAATCGAGCACGCTAATGCCAAACTGCCTGAATTTCAGCGCATCGGCCGCTGGGTGATGTGGCCCGAGCCAGACCTGCCCCGCACCTCAACGGGCAAGGTCAAGCGCAAGCCCGTTGCCGCGTGGCTGGCCCGCATTCAGGCGGCAGCCGCCGCGCAGGGCAATGGCTCAGCGCATGGCGCCGCGCAGAATGCGTTCGGTCCGTCATCCGATTGGCTTCTCGCGCTCATCTCCCAGATCACCGGGGAATCCTACTCCAGCGTCGGCGACGAGCTTCGGCTCACCGAAGATCTCCATCTCGACAGCTTGGGCCGGGTACAGTTGGGAGCAGCGATTGAAGAGCGGCTCGGCATCGTCGAGAGCAACGGGCTTCTCGAAGACGTGCAAACCCTGGGCGATTTACGCAAGGTGGTTGCCGGTGGTGCCGCGACTGAGACGGAATCGCCTGCCGCTCCGCCTGCCGCAACGGCTACCGTCGAAACGCAGCAAACTCGCGCGAGTCGGTCAGAAGGCGCGCAGCCGAAAGGACAACCCGGAACACAGGAGCCGGCCATAGCCGCGCCGGAGCATGTGGCGCGCCGCCGCTTCCTCTATGCCAAGTGGCCGTGGTGGAAGCCGTTCCAGTGGATTCGATTTGCATTTCAGGAAGCCATTGCGCGGCCGCTCACATGGTTCCTGGCGGCGCCGCGTGTTGCAGCCCCGTCTACATCATTACCAGCGGGGCCCCTGCTGATCGTCGGCAACCATGTGACGGCTTATGACGCAGCGCTGATTGAATACGCGCTGCCGTGCAGGCTGCGCCGCAAGATTGCCATCGCCATGAGTGGCGAGATGCTGGAGGATTTCCGGCACTTCCGCAACCCCGAATGGCCGCCGGGACGCAAGGGTTTCTACGCCCCGGGCCTGCCGGCGTACTGGCTGGTCACCGCGCTCTACAACGTGTTTCCGCTGCCGCGCCAGCGCGATTTCCAGGCGAGCTTTGCGCATGCGGGGAAGGCGCTGGACCGCGGCTACAGCGTGATGGTGTTTCCCGAAGGCACGCGATCGGCTGAAGGCGAGTTGGCGCGATTCCGGCCGGGCATCGGGCTGCTCGTCAAGGAGAGCTTCGTGCCGGTGCTTCCGGTGGCGATCAGGGGACAGGGCGAGCTGAAGACAGGCAAGCGGGGCTGGTTCCGCTCAGGGACGATCGAGGTGGTCATGGGAGAGCCGATCGAATTCGCTGTTGACGAGAGCGAGGCGGCGATCACCGCGCGGCTGCACGCGGAGGTGGAGCGGCTGCTGGGCGGCCGGGGCTAGAGCGGTCTGACAATTCAGGTGCACCTTCCGGCATTTTCAAGGGCGGCTTTTTTTGATGAAAAAGCCACTCGGCAGTCTCGGCTCCGGTGTAAGGCAATCGTGAAACCGCTGTAGCGCAGCACGTTTCGGTCTGGACAGCCCATTTTTTCGTCGCTTCTGCCCCATACCTTCGTGACCTCTTCGCGAGGGGCTTGGACCGATGCACTGGTTTCGGTGCAGGTTATCGGCGTTGAGGCCCTAAAGAGCCTGGAATCAGGCGGAATTCGAAGGCATTTTTTTGCGGCATTTTTGCGGCACTTGCACACGTGTGTAATTGCTCAAAATACGTCTTTGCGCAACTTTTTGGGCTATTTCGCGCCCTCGCTGCGTGAGGCAAAGGGTGGGGAACCGGGCAGCGTCGGGGAGGGTTCGCGGCGTTCTGGATTTTACCCGCGAGGCTCGGTTTTCTTGTAGAAGGCAGTGCCGCCGGCGAGGATGGGGGTCCAGAGCGCGGGGTCGGCGGGCTGCTCGCTGGCGCCGAGAAAGAGGATGCCGTCGGGGGCGAGCAGGCGATGGACACGAGCCAGCAGGGCGCGGCGGGTTTGCTGCGCAAAGTAGAGCATGACGTTGCGCAGAAGAATCACGTCGAAACGATCGAGTGAGTGGTGGAAGGGCAGCGAAGAGCTGCACAGGTTGGCCTGGCGGAAGCTGCAGAGGCTGCGCACGGCGGGTTTCACCGTCCAGTCTTCGCCGGCGCGGTCGAAGTAGCGGACGATGAAGCGGGCCGGTAGGCCGCGATTGATCTCGAGGCGGTGATAGCGGCCGCTGGCGGCGCGTTCGACGACTCGGCCGCACAGATCGGTTCCTTCGATGCGGAGATTCCAGCCGCCGAGCAGAGGAAAGTGCTCGAGCACGAGCATGGCGAGCGAATAGGCTTCCTGGCCGGTGGCGCAGGCGGCACTCCAGAAGCGCAGGCGGCGGGTGAGGCGGCGCGCCTCAATGAGCCTGGGAAGCAATTCGGTGCGCAGCAGATCGAAGGGCCTGACGTCGCGGAAGAAGCTGGTTTCGTTGATGGTCATGGCCTCGGCGACGGCATTCTCGAGGGCGGGATTTTTGGCGACACGCAGGCTGCGCACCAGCTCGTCGACGCGGCTCATTCCGTGGTTGCGGAGCAGGCTCGAGAGGCGTGTTTCAAAGAGGTAATCGCGGGCGGGATCAAGCACGTTCTGGGAGAGGGAAAAGACCAGCTCGCGGAGGTAGCCATAATCGGCGCTGGGGGCGGTCTGCATCGCTATGCCACCATCGGGGCGAGGCTGCGGGATTCGGTTTTGGCGGCGCGGCCGGCGATGCGGAGGATTTCATGAGCGATGGCGTGGAGGGGGAGAACCTTGTGGGCGAGGCCGGCCTGGGCGACGGCGCCGGGCATGCCCCAAACGGTGCTGGTGGGTTCATCCTGAGCCAGCACGATGCCGCCCCGGCTGCGGATGAGGCGGCAGCCGGCGAGGCCATCGGAACCCATGCCGGTGAGGACGACGGCGAGCGCGCCGGAACCGTAGACGGCGGCGGCAGAGCGAAAGAGTACATCGACGGCGGGGCGGCAGTGACTTTCGGGTGGGTCCTGGTTGAGGTGGAGGGTTGCCGGCTTGCCTGCGCGGGCGGGAGGGACGAGCTGCATGTGCCAGTTGCCGCGGGCGACATAGACGGCGCTGGGCGCGATGGGCTCACCATCAGAGGCTTCGGCGACCCGCAGGCGGCAGCGGCGGTTGAGCCGCTCCGCAAAGAGGCCGGTGAAGACCTCAGGCATGTGCTGCACGACGAGAACAGGGAGGGGAAAATCGGCGGGCAGGGCGGGAAGAAGCACATCAAGGGCGGCCGGGCCGCCGGTGGAGACGCCGATGGCGACGATGCGCGGGAAAGAGGAAGGCTGCGCCACGAAAGCGGGCGGCGCCGGTACGGCAGGCTCCGGCCGCGGGGCGGGCGCGTCAAGGGCACGCGGCGGCAAAGGCGCGGTGAGGGCATGGATCTTGGGAATCAGCTCCTGGGCGAGCGCGCGGGCGGCGGCATCGCGTCCCGGCTGGCCGGAGGGCTTGGCAACGTAATCGCTGGCGCCCAGGGCGAGGGCTTCAATGGTGACCATGGCACCGCGCTGGGTAAGGGAGCTGCACATGATGACCGGCATTCTGTATCCGCGCTCGCGCAACTGGCGCAGGGTGACAAGGCCGTCCATGACCGGCATTTCGACGTCGAGCAGGATGAGGTCAGGAGGATTGAGCGAGAGCGCGCTGAGCGCAGCCTCGCCATGCGCCGCAGTTCCGGCCACATCGAGCGCGGGGTCGGCGGCAACGACGGAGCGCAGCAGGCTGCGCATCACGGCCGAGTCGTCGACGATGAGGACGCTGGTCCGCCGGATGGGGGCCATCGATCAGGCCCCCACGAGGCCGAGCATGGCCAGCTTTTCAGTCAAAGCTTCATCATCGAAGGGTTTCATCAGGTATTCATCGGCGCCGGAATCAAGGGCGCGAAGGATGAAGTCGTTTTCGGCTTCGGTGGTCACCATCATCACTTTCAGGCCGCCGTGTCCGGCGGCGCGCAAACGGGTGAGCATCTCGACCCCGTTCATCACCGGCATATTCCAATCGATGAGGGCCAGATCGAATGCGGGACTGGTTTCGAGCCGCAGGAGGCCTGCGCACCCGTCGACGGCCTCCTCGCACTCGATGCCTTTTTCTTCGAGCAGGCCGCGCAGATAATCCCTCACGAAACGAGAGTCGTCTACGATGAGCACCCGCATAATCTCCTCCTTTCCATCGGCTTCTGAAGCGCCGCGCAACGATCAGGCAGGCGGGCCCGTGGCCGAAGGTGAGGAGCCGAGCTGCAATGGATCGAGGCGGTCGGGATTAAGCATGACGAGCAGTCCGTCTTTGAGCTTGTAGGCGCCGGCCAGCAATGCGCGGTGGCGTTCATCGAGGATGGAGGGGCTGGGCTCATAGTCGGCGGCGGATGCGGTAAGCACTTCACCTACGGCGTCGACGAGCAAGCCAAAGCATCCCGCTTTGCCTTCGAGGACGAGAACGTCCCGAGTGCCCTCTTTGGGAGGGAGGGAAAGCAAATGGCGCAGGCTCACGGTGGTGAGCACATCGCCGCGATAATGAATGAGGCCGCCAACGTAAGGCGGGGCCAGCGGCACGGGCCGCGGGCGCGCCTTGCCTACGATCTCGAGAATGTGGGTGATGGGCAGGCCGAAGAGGCCTTTGCCGGCACGCACGGAGCAGACCTCGACGAGCGATTGGGTCTTCTGCTTCCGGCGCGGAGTGGGCGCCCCGCAATTCATGCCACCTCCTCGGCAACAAGTTGCGCATCTTCCGCCGGCTGCTCGAGGGCGGGCAGCGGAGGTATGCCAGTGAGGTCGATGAGGCCGGTCACATGCTGTTTGAGCAGGGTAACACCGCTGGTGAGCTGACGCGATCCCGCTTCACACAGATTTTCGCCAGAGGCGACATCGAGCACATGCGAGACCGCGATGCCGACCTGGCGATTGCCCTCGCGACAGACAACGACAACAATTTTTGCTTCGGGATCGCTTTCGCCGGCGGCAAGAATGCCGGCAGCATCTTCGACGGGAAGCAACTGACCGGCGAAGTTGAGGACGGGGCGGGCTGCAACATACTCGATGCAGGAGCGCGGGATTTGTTCGATGCGCAGCACATCAGCCAGGGGGACCGCGCCGTGGCGGCCGGCGGCTTCGACCTGCAGGTAATCCATGCAGCCGTACTGGTTTGCGCATTCGCCTTCATCGTCGCTCGCCGATTCTTCCTGGCTGCGCAGCTTGACGCCGGCGCGCATGGCGATTGAGCCGGGATCGAGGATGAGGGCGAGCTCGGCATTGCCGAGCACGGTGGCTCCGGAGTAGAGGCCGATGTCTTTCAAGACCGCCGAGAGCGGTTTGACGACAATCTCCTCAGGATCGGCAAGCGAATCGACGACCAGGCCGTAGCGGCGGCCGTCCGCATCGAGTACGGCGATAAAGGTGTCACGATCGGCGGCGAGGGTGAATTCGCGTTCCGGCATCAGCAGACGGTCAAGGAAGACAAGCGGGAGCAACTGGCCGCGCAGGCGGTAGAGCGGCGCACTCTCAATCCACTCGAAGGCGGAAGCGGCCTGTTCGGCCGGAATGTGCACCAGCTCAGAGAGGGCGGCCTGGGGCAGCGCGAAGCTCTGGTCGAGGCTGCGGACAATGAGCGCTGGGATGATGGCCAGGGTTAGAGGAATGCGCAGGCGCAAGGTGGTTCCCTGGCCGACGCGGGAGTCGATCTCAACCTTGCCGCCAATCTTTTCGACGTTGTTGCGGACAACGTCCATGCCTACGCCGCGACCGCTGACGTTCGTGACCTGGGCGGCGGTAGAGAAGCCGGGCAGGAAGATCATCTGCAGGAGTTCGCGTTCAGAGAGCTGGGCGGCGCGTTCGGGGGTGATGAGCTTGCGCTCGATGGCCTTGCTGCGGACCTTGTCCACTGCGATGCCGGCGCCGTCGTCGGAGATTTCGATGATGACGTGGCTGCCTTCCTGCACGGCGCGCAGGGCGAGCAGACCTTCGGGATCTTTGCCGGCTGCCTGGCGCACCTGAGGCGGTTCAATGCCGTGGTCGAGCGCGTTGCGCAGGGCGTGGGTAACGGGATCTTTGATGGCCTCGAGGAGGCTCTTGTCGAGCTCGGTCTCCTGGCCTTCGGTCTCGAGGCGGGCGCGGCGGCCGAGAGACTGGCAGAGATCGCGTACGAGGCGCGGGGCCTTGGAGAAGACGTTGGAGACAGGCTGCATGCGGGCCTTCATGACGGCCTCGCGCAGATCGGCGGTGACCATATCGAGGCGGCGCGAAAGCATGGTCATGCCGGGATCGGTTGCGGTGGCCTGCAGTACCTGGTTGCGGGTGAGCACCAGTTCGCCGACCAGATTCATCATGCGATTGAGCAGGGCGACGTCGACGCGGAGGGTACTGTCCGCGGCGGTGCTGGTGATGGGAGCTCTTGCCTTGCCGGCTTCGGCGGTGGGGGGAGCGACAGGTGCAGGGGGTGGAGCGGGGGAGGGTGCTGCGGCCTCGGGCGTGAGCGTTGCGGCAGCAGTTATTGGGGTGGGCGCTGCGGCTGCAGAAGCAGAAGGGGACTCGCGAGCGGAATTGGAGCGAGGCTTGACAGCGGGCTTGGCCACGGCCTGCGCGGGGGCGCGCAGTTCCTCAAGGCGGCCGATCAGGGCTGCGTCATCGCCCGTGCCCTCGCTGCCATCGGTCTCGATGGCTCTGAGGATGGCACGCAAGGCGTCGAGCAATTCAAGTTGCGCGGAGATGATGGGAGCATCGGCGGCGCGTTTTCCGTCGCGAAGAAGAGCGAGCAGGTTCTCGCCGGCGTGAGCGAGCTTCTCGAGGCGCTTGAAGCCGAGAAATCCCGTGGTTCCCTTGATGGTGTGCACGGAGCGGAAGATTTCGGCGAGGAGGGCAGTATCCTGCGGTTTTTGCTCCAGTTCGGTCAGGCACCGCTCCATGCGGTCGAGGCCTTCCTGGCTTTCGATAAGGAACTCCCTCGTCAGATCGTCCATTGCGCACGCTCGTCCGCCGGGCGGGATTGGAGGGCCGCACGGCAGGCAGTCAAATGGGTTATCGGAAAGATGGAGGGCAAACTTGAGGAAGGCGGGGAGCAAGGGAACGAGGGACCAAGGGGACGAGGAGACAGGGACTGTGGGGCTGGAAGCAAAAAGCTGGAAGGAAGAAGCTCGAAGCAAGGAGCCAGGGCTGGGGGCTAAAAGCTGCTCTCTAATTCGCTGAGGGCATTTCGACGTGGTCGACGACGAGAACCTGGACAGGGCCTTTTTGGGATTCGAGCTTCAGGCCGAGCTGCTCCTGAAGCGCGGTGAAGATGGAGGGAGGCGCATTGGAACTGGGGGCCGCGGCGGAAGCAGCATCGTCCGGCGTCCATTTCAAGATGAGGTGATAGCGACCGGCGATGCCTGTGCGATCGACGACAGGACGTCCAAGCTCGTCCGCTAAAACCTCGGCAAGCAGTGCGAGGCTGTTCGATCCCTGGACTTCAAGATGATCGCGCCAGGAATTGATCACCGTGCCGCCGTCATTCGTGTCGCCGAGTTTGGCGCCGCCTTTCGTGACCATGAGAGCATAGATTGGCAGTTCGCGCGTCTCGGTATGCGTAGCAAGTTTGAAGCGATCAGCGAGCAGCGCCTGCACCATGCGCTCCTTTACTTTTCGCCCGGCATCCGAACTCATCTTGCTCAATTGCAGATCGACTGCCGGATCGGCTTTAGCGTCGATGTTGAAGAAGGTGGACCTGGCCCAGCCGGGAACGTCGACGACACGCGTATCCGGGATGTCGTACGCCCATTGCATGAGCATGAGAACCGACATGTTCTCGGCTTTGAAGTTCCCGTCGAAAGGCGAGCTCCAGATGGAGTTGTGTTCGTGCTGCTGGGGTTGGTGGAGATGGATGGCGGCGACGGCAAACTGCGGAGCGGCCAGGGGCGCGGACGTGGCTGGTTGAGGAGCAGATTGTTGGGCAACGGCCGCGGCAGGAAAAACGAAGGCCGGGCAGATGGACATGATGAGACGAATGCGATTGGCTTGCGGGAAAAACATGGGCGCCTTGAAAGCGAGTGTACACAAGCGGTTCAAATGGATTAGCCTCTAATCTTCGACCCGATATGGGTGGGGAGAACCATGAACGATGACGAAGGCGAAAGAGTCTCCGCTCAAAGAACTGCTTGCGCTGGCGAAGCAGGCGGCTGAGCACTCTTATTCTCCCTACTCGAAGTTCCGGGTGGGGGCGGCGCTGCGGCTGACCAACGGCGAAATCGTGACGGGGACGAACGTGGAGAACGCCAGCCTGGGACTGACGATCTGCGCGGAGCGGGCGGCATTGGTGCGCGCGGTGGCGCAGTTCGGGCCAAAGATTCGCATCGCTGCCGCGGCGGTGGCGAACCTGAACGGGCTGCCGAGCCCGCCGTGCGGGGCGTGCCGGCAAATGCTGGCCGAGTTCGCCTCGCCGGAAGCCCGGATCGCGTTTCCGTCGGGCGGCGGAATCAAGACGATGACGTTCAATCAGGTGCTGCCGGCGGGATTCGAGTTCAAATTGAAATAAGGCATGGAATCGATGAGCAGGAACGAACGCGTCAAGACGGCAAACTCCGCAACACCGCTGCACATGATCGACATCATCCGCAAGAAGCGCGATGGCGGAGCGCTGGATGCGCGCGAGATCGGTTTTGTGGCGGCGGGCGCGGCGGATGGGTCAACTCCGGCGGATCAGCTTGCGGCGTGGCTGATGGCGGCGTGGATTCGGGGGCTCTCGCGCCAGGAGACGCGGGCGCTGACGCTGGCGATGCGCGACTCCGGCGTGAAGTTTTCACCGGCGCGGCTGGGCCGGCGGGCGGTGGACAAGCACTCTTCGGGCGGGGTGGGCGACAAGACGAGTTTTCTGGTGGCTCCGCTGGCGGCGGCGTGCGGCGTGGCGGTGCCGATGATCAGCGGACGGGCGCTGGGTCATACGGGCGGGACGCTGGACAAACTGGAGGCGATTCCCGGATACCGGACAGCACTGACGCTCAAGGAATTTGAGGCGGTGCTGAAGAAGTGCGGCGCATCGATCATGGGGCAGACGGACGAACTGGCGCCGGCCGACCGCAAGCTCTACGCGCTGCGCGACCGCACGGGAACGGTGGAGAATCCGGGGCTGATCTGCGCGTCGATTCTGAGCAAGAAGCTGGCAGCGGGGCTGAACGGGTTGGTGCTTGACGTGAAGACCGGCTCGGGTGCGTTCCTGCGCAAGATGGAGGACTGCGAATATCTGGCGGCGCTCATGGTGGCGACGGCCGAGGCGGCGGGAACGCGCACGGTGGCGTTGCTGACCGACATGAGCCAGCCGCTGGGGCGCGCGGCGGGCAATTGGATTGAACTGGCCGAGTGCGTAGAGCTGCTGCGGGGGAACACTCCGGCATGGAGTGAGGATCTCAGGCAGCTTTCGCTGATTCTGGCCGGGTGGATGATCCATCTGGGCGGCAAGGCGAAATCGCCGCTGGAAGGCCACTCGCTGGCGGAAGCCGCTTTGGCCGACGGCGGGGCGCTGGCCGTTTTCATGAAGATGGTGGATGCGCAGGGTGGTGAGGTTTCAGTCTTTGACGACATGGCTGCGCATCACAGGCCGGGCGCGACGCGCGTGGTGAAGGCGTGGGCGAGCGGGTTCGTGGCGCAGATGGATACGATGGCGCTGGGATGGGCGGTGCAGCGCACCGGCGCGGGCCGCGAGAAAGCGGGTGAGCCGGTGGATCCACATGCGGGCATTCTGTTCCATGCGCGGCGGGGCGCGAAGGTGAAGCGCGGCGAGCCGCTGGCGACAATCTACGCCACGCGAGCGGAGATGCTGGCCGAACCGGCGGCGCTGGTGAGAAAGGCAATCAGCATTGCGACCGCGCCGCCGAAGCCGGTAAAGCTGGTGGGAAGCGTGTTCACGCGGGAGAGCGCTGAGAGATATCTGAAAGCCAGTGGTCGGTGAAC
>Ga0335074_10017357_pt1 | contig 10151 bp, 6 predicted proteins | sample Lox_Sample_23_FD_206715 | JGI IMG/M metagenome (GOLD analysis project Ga0335074, IMG submission 206715) | Soil microbial communities from Loxahatchee National Wildlife Refuge, Florida, United States - Lox_Sample_2.3 | ecosystem: Environmental > Terrestrial > Soil > Wetlands | place: USA: Florida...
CTCTGTCAGACGCTCGAAATGATCCGCGTCATCCTGGCCGAGGAAGCCGTAGGCGGACTGGCCGCGCATGAATCCTTGTTGCGCAAACTCCTTGACCAGCGGCGGAGCGGCGCTGTCGACGGCGCACCATTGCCAGCCCTCGCTGACCTGCGGACCGCGCGGCACCCAAAGATACAGTCCGAGCGGCTGCAGCGCGCTGCCATTGAAGATCGATAGATTGGGAAAGATATTGCCGAAGGCCAAGGTGTAGATACGCGCCTGCTTTTCCGTAAGACGCGCCGCCAGGCGCGCACGGCATTCCTTCACATAATCCACCACCTCCGGACCGGCCGACGCCGCGAACGCGAGGTCTTCTTCGTAGGCTTCGTCCTTGAGACGTAGAAACAGCATCGAGTGGCCGCGCTCGAAGCTTACGGTATAAATGTCGCGCATGGTCCAGTCCGGATTATTGCCGGGAAGCGGCAATCCTACTCGTGGCCAACTGCCATGCCCGACCGGGATGTGGTAGGTGTCGCCGCTGAAATTGTCGACGTGAAGTTTCCAGTTGCAATTGATGGTGTAGCGCTGCGGTCCCAGCACCACCTCAAAACCGCCGAGCGGCCGCTCGATCAGAATGTCGAGATACCAGCGCAATTCTCCGAGGTAGTCATCCAGGGCAGGCGCACCCGCATCCCAACAGCCGAAGATGAATCCGCCGTAGTTGGACACTTTGGGAACTTCTACCAGACCCCACTTCGCACGCTCCAATTCGCCATCGTAAGCCTCTCGCATTAACGGAACCCCGGTCAGTTGGCCCTGATTATTGTAGGTCCAGCCGTGATACCTGCAAGTTAAGGCGTTGGCATTGCCGCAGTCGGTGCGGCATAGCTTGACCCCGCGATGCCGGCACGAGTTCAGATAAGCGCCGATGCGCGACTTGCTATCGCGCCAGAGAAGCACCGGATCTTGACCCATATAGGTGGTTAGAAAATCGCCCGGGTTCGGGATTTGCGACTCATGTCCGAGGAACAGCCAGGCACGGGGAAAAAGGTTCTCGAGTTCGGAGCGATACACATCATCGTCGACGAAGATTCGCCGGCTGATGAGCCCGCGATCGAGATCTACACGACCGTCAGCGCCGTTGTTGGCTCCCATCGCGTGTCTCCTTTTTTCCGCCGCCGCATACTACTAAACTCGCGGCTGGTGCGGGGTTCACAGGTCGAGTGCCGTCAAACTTGCGCTAATCAAAGACCTTTTTAAACTCTAGAGCGCACGTCCATAAACAGCCTATATAGAGGCGTTATAGGAGTGTTGGGTCGATATGGCAAGGCAGATCGCTCGACCCTTTCACCGCAATAGCTCGCTTGGCTGCTGAGGGCGGGTTGAGGAATCGGGCTGACTTCTGGGCCGACTTAATTTCGATCGTCGCGTGACATACTGACTTCGTTGGGAGTTCTCTTCACGCCGGCATTCAGTGAATTGCGCCTCAAAAAATCCAGCAGATAGCGATTCCATTCCGCCGGCCAGCGATCATGATGGCGCAGGCCGAGATAATATCCCACTGGATGGCGCAGGATACTGAGCTCGCCATTCGGATTTGAGCCGCAGTATGCGACACAGGTACGGACGCGCCGGCGCGACGCGTCGATTATCACGTCGCGCACCTTGATACCGGCGGCTCTCAGGTCGGCCGCCAATTTCTCGCCGTTCGGACAGATGCCCGCCACATCGCAGGCGTTGTGCAGGTGCAGCGTCGGAACGCGCGGATTCAAGATTCGAATCTCCGCGCTGCTTGCCGAATCCACTGTAACGGGCATCTGCGCGCATGGATCATCGAACGCGTCAAAGGGATCCGGCGCGGAGTAGACCGCGGCGGCCGCTACGCCGGAGCGATTAAGCGCATAGAGCGACGCCATCGCCGCGCCGTTCGACCATCCGGTGACGTAGATGCGATCAGTATCGACCTCGCCGGCAGCAACCTGCTGCGCGACAAAGTGATCGATCGCCGCCGCATCGGGGTTTTCCGGAAAGACGGCATCGCCAACCTTGACCTCGCCCGCCGGGTTGAATTGGCGATACCAATTGTCCCATCCGGTGCCGCCGCGGTCGCCCAGCGGGTAACGATGGACCGTTTTGCGTCCCTGGGGCGCGAGCAGGTTGAATCCGGGGCGCTTTGGATCGCCGCTCAGCACGTAGCTGTTCTGAAAATTCAGCAGATCGGTCCGCGTGATCGTGTTCGCCTGGAACTCTGAAGGATGGAGATAGATGAGCAGTGGAAGCTTGATGTGTGCGCCGGCCGATTTCGACTTATAAAGGCAGGCGTAACGGTCGGTGCCGTTCCCGTCCTTCCATGGCCCGAGCAGCTCGCCGATTCCGCAGTCCGGCTTGACCGGCCCAATCAACCTGGCCGGAGGATTTCCAAACGGGCCGCAGACACCGACGTCTTCAGCGGCGGCGGTTGCAGCGTAGGTTATGGCGATGACGATTAGCAGCGCGCAGAGAGTCAGCGCCCTGAAATTCGACGGACGCGAGCGCGGGATATCCAAGGACGCTAGCGGCCAAGCACATTCGCCAGGCGAATAGATGTTGGACGCGTCAACCGGCGATCACGCCGGGTCGGCATCGATCAAAATGAAGGCTACCACTGCCGGTCGGTCGCTGCGGTTCGCCCATGCGTGATAGGTCCCGCGCTGTATCATCACATCGCCCGCGCGCATCAGCGTCTCTTCCTCATCCAGCAGCGCCCAGATCTCGCCTTCGAGGCACAGCGCGTAGTCGACGGTGTTGGTCCGATGGAACCCGGGATGGCGGGCGGTCCGATCCGGCGTGACCTCCATCCCGCGCCTCACCATGTCTTGCGGGCTTTGGTGCCGATCTTTATCCGGAAGAAATTCGACGATTCTAAAGACACTACCGCCGCGATGCTCCGGCGGGGTCTTTTCGATTACGCCGTCGGGAACAGGGTTTTCGTTGCCTCGGTTCGACGCAGGCGCGCGGTCGGTAAGCCACAGGCCGACCCGCAACGGAACGCCAGGAGCAGGCTGCGCGGGCAACTGTTCATCCGCGATGATTATCGAGCGGCCCTCCGCGTTATGACCGGTAACAATACGTCGCACTTGTCTGGCCATGAGTATCTCACTCCCCAAAGCGATTTCGGCAGTCGCGGGTCGTGCATTAGTTGGAAATCGCGACTGCCGATTTGTCGCTATTTCGTTTGGCTCGCCATTACCGGATGGACCAATTCGCCATCCTCTGCCGCCTGTCCGACATTCAGTGCAACCAGATCGTCGCTATGCAGATCGCCATTCACCTGAACCATCAGCCCGTTATCGTAGCCCAGCGCGACCGGAATTAGTCGCAGGTGATCGCTACGCACGACCGGCACAAATACCTTGCCCTCGCGAAACACCAACGAGTCGTCACGAACCATCGTCCCGGTCAGGCCGACCGCCACCGTAGTAGTGAACTGCGCATACATGCCGGGATAAAGCTCAAGATTCGTGTTCGGGAGATCAACTTCGACCAGCATCGTTCGGCTACCGGCGTCGAGCGCCTCGGGATGACGGATCACGTGGCCGGTAAACACCTCACCCGGGCGTTCATAGACGGTGATCTCGGCGGGATCGCCGTTGTGCACGAATAAAGCGAGGCTCTGAGGCATATATGCATAGATACGTAACGGAGCGAGCGTTGCGACGGCCAGGATCGGTGTGGCCGCAATAGTAGCGGTGGATTGCGGGATCAGCGCACCCGGATCGACATAACGCGTGGTGACAATACCATCGAAGGGCGCGAGAATTCGCTTATAAGCCTGTTCGGCCAGCAACTGCTGGTACACCGCTTTTGCCTGCAGCATCATTGAATGCGAGGTATCGGCGGTTTGTTGAGGGATGACATCCGAACGAACCAGAATCTGGTTGCGTTTATCGGTTATCGCCTGAAGCCAGTAATTCGCCTTCGCGTCTGCGACCTGTTTGTCGAGATCGGGCGTGTCGAGCACCGCCAGTAATTCGCCGCGCCTTATCCGATCGCCCTTATCGACATTAATCTGTTTAAGGTAGCCCGCCACCTGCGCGTAGAGTGCGGTTTCCACATAGCCCCGGATGGTGGCCGGTATTTCTATCTTCCGCGATGATGGCGTTTGGAAGGCCTTCGCGACCAGGACATTGATTCCCTGACGCGCGGCTTCCCCGAGTGCTGAAGTTTGTTTGCTGATGACTACTTCATGGCCAATGACGATTCCTGCGGTCAGAGCGATAATCACGATTACCGCGGCTACCAGGCCGAGGGCGAAGAATCGGCCCGGTTGCGGGCCTGCATATTCCTTCGGGTCTTCTTGCATAATTGATTACGCGCCGGGCAGCGTCACCGACTCGATTTCCTGGTCGCGTTCTTTTTTGCCTTTCAGTGTACGGCTGAGAATCGAATAGACTGCCGGCACCACGAACAATGTCATCAAGGTTGCGGCGATTAGGCCGCCGATTACCGCCCGACCCAAGGGCGCATTCAGTTCCGATCCCTCGCCAATCCCCAAGGCCATCGGCAGCATGCCGAGGATCATCGCGAGCGCGGTCATCAGAATCGGCCGCAAGCGGATACGCCCTGCTTCGATCGCCGCTTCGACGGGCCCGTAACCTTCCTCACGCAGTTCGTTACCGAAGGTAACCAGCAGATTGCTATTCGCCACCGCCACCCCGACCGCCATGATCGCGCCCATAAGCGATTCTACATTGATCGTGGTGCCGGTCAGCACCAGCATCCAGATCACGCCCGCCATCGCGCCCGGCACTGCGAGCATAATCAGCAGCGGTTCCAGCCACGATTGGAAGTTGGCCGCCATCAAAAGGTAGACCAGAACGATCGCGAGCAGGAGGCCGAGTTCGAGCGTGCCGAACGATTGACGCATCGCCTGACTTTGGCCGAGGATGGCGATCCGAGTGCCGGGAGGCAGCTTGCCGACTTGCTCGATTTCATGCTGGACAGTGTCGGTGACGCTGCCGAGATCGCGGCCGGAGACGGCGGCATTCACGTCCATCACGCGTTGTACGTTGTAGTGCGCGATGATCGATGGATCGATACTGTGCACAACGCTGGCAACGTTTCCCAGCACCTGGCTGGGCGGAATCAGTCCCGGAGCGGCCCCATCTGTAATCGAGGCACCCGCCGGTAGAGTGCTGGACGAGGACATCAAACTTGAGATGACGGTGCTCCCGCCCGCCGCCGAGGTACTGCTGCCGGCGATCGGGATACGTTTGAGCGCCTCAACCGAATCGATCCAATGTTGTGGCGATTGGGAAATTACGGTGTAGTTCACACCGCTCACCGGGTCGAGCCAGTAATCCGGTTGCAGTAAGGCGTTGCCGGAGAGCGCCGTCAGCAGGCTCGAGGCGACCGCCGATTCGGTAACCCCTAGCTCCAGGGCCCGATCGCGATCGACATTTACCTGGAATGCGGGATAATCGAGCGGCTCGGCAATTCGGACATCGACCAGGCCCGGAATCAATTTCATCCGTTGCGCGAGGCGACTCGCGATCCGATAGTCGGATTGGAGGTCATTGCCTGAGATCTGGGTGTCGATCGCGGCTGGCAAACCGAAGTTCAATACCTGGCTGACAATATCCGCCGCCTGAAAATAACCTGTGACGTTCGGGAATTGCCGGTGCAGGATGTTCCGAATCTTGGCTTCGTAAATCGCGGTTGGATGATGTTCGGGGGCTTCCTGGATCAGAATGTCTGCATCCTGCGGGCCAGTGCTGTCAGTCTGGTAGAACGCGAGGTCATAGGAAATCGGCAGGCCGATGTTGTCACTTATCCCAACCAGTTCGCGGTCGGGAATCGCCTTGCGGATTTGATTCTCGATTTGGTTGATGACGTACTCGGTACGTTCGATCCGAGTACCAGTCGGCATCCGAATGTGCAGACGCATCATACCGGCGTCGATTTCCGGAAAGAAATCCTCACCTGCCACATTGACCAGAAACATCGAGGCGATGATCGCTACGCTCACGCAAGTCAGCGCCAGCGCGCGTCGCGCGATGAACTTCGCGAGCGCTCGTCGATAACGCTCGCGGAAGCGGTTGAAGCCGTTTTCGAACCTGCGGACAAACCAATTCCACTTGCCCGGTCCGCTGTGATCCTCATGCTCTTCGCCCAGTAGATGATGCGCCATGGTGGTGACCAGGGTCCGCGACAGCAGATAAGAGGTGAGCATCGCGAACACCACCGCCAAGGCCAGTGGCGTGAACAGGAACTTGGCCACCCCGGAAAGCAACGCGACCGGGAAGAAGACGATGCAAATCGAGAGTGTGCCGATCAAGGTTGGCGTCGCAATTTGCGAAGCGCCGTCGAGAATTGCGACTAACAGCGGTTTATGCATCGCGTGATTGCGATGGATGTTTTCGATTTCGACGGTCGCATCGTCAACCAGCATTCCGACCGCCAACGCCAGGCCGCCGAGCGTCATAATGTTCAGCGTTTGTCCGGAAAGGTTCAGAAATACGATGGCGGTCAGAATCGAAAGCGGAATGGACGTGATGACGATCAACGTGCTGCGCGGCGAGCCGATAAAGATCAGCACCATCAAGGCTACCAATCCGGCCGCGATCAACGATTCCCGGACCACTTCCCACAAAGCGCCGCGCACGAAGGTTGATTGATCAAACGTCAGGCTTAGTTTGATTCCTTTGATCGCCGAGGCGAGGATTACCGGGATCTTTTTCTTGACATCGTTGACCACCGTCAGGGTCGAAGCATCGGCGTGCTTGATGACCAACAAATAGGTGCTACGGCGGCCATTGACCCGCACCACGTTGGTTTGTGGCTGATGGGTATCAGAAACGGGCGCCAGGTCGCCGAGATGCACCGGGGCGCCATTAGCAATCTTGATCGGAATCCGGTTGAATCCTGATACTGTCGACGGGCTCATGTTGAGATCGATGTCGTACTCGTAGTCGCCCATTCGAGCCGTTCCCGAAGGGATAACTACGTTCTGGGCCGACAACGCATTGCCCACGTCCGCAGGCGAAAGCCCGTTCGCGTAGAGCATCGTCGGGTCCAGGTTGACCATCACCGCCCGCTGCACACCGCCCAGCGGTGCAGGGCTGGAAAAGCCCGGAATCGTGAAAAGCTGAACCCGGATGAAATTAAGCCCGTAGTCAAAGAGCTGCTGCTCTGAAAGCGTATCGCTATAGATATTGAGCTGCGCCACCGGGACGTTCGCCGCATCGTACGAGATGATCTGCGGTGGCACCGTGCCGCGTGGCAACTGCGATAAGATTGTCTCCGAAACCGCGTTGATCTGCGCAATTGCGCCGCCAATATCCGCGTTCGGATAGAAATAGACTTTGAGGATTCCCAGCCCGTTCATCGACTCGGAATTGATGTGCTCGATACCGTTGACGGTGGTTGAATAGGCTCGTTCGCTGATCCAGACCATGCGGCGTTCGATCTGAAGGGCCGCGAGTCCCGGATAGTTCCATACCACCATCACGACCGGCAGCCGGATCGCGGGAAAGATATCGGCGTTCATGAAAGCAAAGGAGAGTGCCCCCAGTACCAGCATGAGCAGCGCCATGACAGCAACCGAGATCGGTCGCCGCAGCGCAAGACGAACCAGCGCCATCATAAATCAATCAATCCCGTGCGAAACGAACCTGCCCATGACCGCGTCTTTATGGAGTCCGTGCGAAAGTGGATTGTATCACGCAAAAAACATGCCCGCAGGTAACGAGCCGGTTAATGAAAGGGGAGCATCACAGTGGCCTTCCAAACCGGCAGATGATGATGGCACCATCAGTTCTGCTCGGCGATATCATTTCTATAGTCGCGCCGGCGGTTTGGATTCTACGATAGCTTACGCAGTAAATAAATGAACGCGTCGTGATGCTGACGTCGGCATGACCGTTTCGGATTATCTCCTGATTTCGTCGGGTATCTGCGGCCGTTAGCGCGAAAATTATGCGGATGATTCGCAGGCCGCGAATGATGAGGCTGATTTCTGATATTAAGCCTATCGGCCCCGAGGAGGCTCAAGTCGATGCGTTATGAACTTTATTACTGGCCGACCATTCAAGGGCGCGGTGAGTTCGTGCGCCTGCCATTCGAGGAAGCTGGCGCAGATTACTTTGATGCGGCGCGCACCAAGCGCGGGATGGCGATGATGATGCGCATGCTCGAAGGCCGCGGGGTCTCGTATCCGCCCTTCGCGCCGCCGATTCTCAAAGCCGGTCGCGTGCTCATCAGTCAGACCGCTAATATCCTGCTGTTTCTCGGACCGCGCCTCCACCTGGTGCCGGCTGCCGAGAGCGCCCGGCTATGGGCCCATCAACTGCAATTAACCATCGCCGACTTTATCGAGGAAATCCACGCCACTCATCATCCGATCGCCGGCGGCCTCTACTACGAACAGCAGAAGCGGGAAGCTCGTCTGCGCGCCGCAGACTTTCTCAAAAACCGCCTGCCGAAATTTCTCGGCTATTTCGAGCGCATACTCGGCGGCAACGCCAAGCGCGACCACTACCTGCTTGGCTCGCGGTTGACGTATGCCGACTTGTCGCTGTTTCAGACCATCGACGGCCTCAACTATGCGCTCCCGCGCGCGATGGCGCGCTCGGGCCGCCGCTATCCGCGGGCAATCGCAGTACACGAGCGTGTGGCGGAGCGTCCGCGGATCGCAGCCTACCTCGCCTCAGAACGCCGGCTCGCCTTCAATCAGCAGGGCCTCTTTCGCCATTACCCCGAACTCGATCGCTAGGATCACCGCGACCGGACTTCGCGGTTCACGGCAGGATCGCGAAGGCGCGCGCCGGAAAGCCGAGACCATGCTTCGGCTTCGGCCAGCTCACCACGATCAGCGCGCCGGTCGCGGGCACGCGGTCGAGATTGGCCATCACTTCGATCTGCCAATGGCCGTGAGTCAGCAGCCAGGTCTCCGACTCGAGGTCTTTGGTGGTGTCGGTATCCATCGACTCGTGGCCGTTCGCTACAATTCCACGCTGCTCGTAGAGAAATTTGATCGCTGCCAACGACCAGGCCGGAAAAGGGAAGCGCTTGAAGCGCGCAGGGTTGGTTTCCCAATCCTTGTACATGTCAGTGCGGAGTGCGGCGAACGTTCCGGCGGGAACCCGGCCATGCACCCGCTCCCAGGCCTTGATGTCATCGATGGTGAGCGCATGATGCGGATCGCGCTGGAGTATCGGCGTGAGGTCGAAAACCACCAGCGGCAAGATCATCTGTTTGATCGGCAGCTCGTCCATCGTGAGTCCATTGGGATCGAAATGCGCCGGCGGATCGATATGCGTGCCGTACTGCCCCACCATTGAGTAGAAAAAGGCGCGAAAATGATCCTTTTCGATCGTGTAGGGTTGGCCGGTCGCAGGATCGGCGGCCCGCGAGAAACTCGCCGGGCCAAATCCCCTCCATACCGGCGTCAGTGGGCTGAAGGAATGCGTCAGGTCGACGAACTGCTTCGAGGCGATAATCCTATAGGCCTCGGCCAGCGAACCATCCTGTCCCGAAGCTGCGGCCGCCGCCGGGCACGCCAGCGCAACGTTCATCAGAATAAACAGGCCGAGAAGCAAACTGGGCTTCCGGTTCATCTGAAACCTCCCTGACTGGCACCCCGCACATCGTTAGGAGTGCGGCTGAAGCGACGCTAACATAGATCGATACGAGCGCATCCCGGGTGACGAACCGATGCGAATTCAAGTTGCAGGGAGCCGGTGATGACAACCAATAAGGACGCGATGGTTGGCGGTGATGCGTGGCCAAGCTTGCCCCTCAAAGCGTGGCAGGACACCTGTGCCACACTGCAGCTTTGGACCCAGGTGATCGGCAAGATCAGATTGGCGCAGGCGCCGTTGATAAATCATTGGTGGCAGGTGCCTTTGTATGTAACCTGCCGCGGGCTGACGACCTCGCCTATTCCGTACGGCGTGCGCACCTTCATGATCGATTTCGACTTCATCGATCATCATCTGACTATCCAAACCAGCGATGGCGCGGCGGAGTCGCTGCCCCTACAACCGCGCAGCGTTGCCGACTTTTACCGCGAGATCATGCGCTGCCTGCAGGCGCTTGGGCTGAAGGTCCGGATTTGGACGATGCCGGTCGAAATCGAGCATCCGATCAGGTTTGAGACCGACCGGGAGCACGGCGCCTATGACGCGGAGTAC
>Ga0335074_10017358_pt1 | contig 10150 bp, 15 predicted proteins | sample Lox_Sample_23_FD_206715 | JGI IMG/M metagenome (GOLD analysis project Ga0335074, IMG submission 206715) | Soil microbial communities from Loxahatchee National Wildlife Refuge, Florida, United States - Lox_Sample_2.3 | ecosystem: Environmental > Terrestrial > Soil > Wetlands | place: USA...
AGAATCAGCGCCGCCCAACTCGCCAGCATCCGAGGAGCACGTGCTGGGGAGCCTGATACTGGACAATGCGACCTGGCCTGCGGCGGAGGAGCTCGAGCCCGCGGACTTCTACCTCGGCCACCACCGTCTGATCTTTGCCGCGATCGCTCGGCTCGCGACATCTGGTAAACCCTTCGATGCCGATTGCGTGATCGAGCAGCTCGAGCGCGATGGCAAGCTCGGTGATGTCGGAGGTGATGCTGCGGTCCGAACGCTCGCCGCCAACACGGCAACGGCTGCGACGGTCGCGACCTACATCGAGCACGTGCGCGAGAAAAGCGACCTGCGACGCCTGCTGAAGCTCGGCGAGGACATCGATCGGGCGGTGAAAGAGGACCGCGGCTCGCTGCAGATCGCCGAGCTGATCACAACGGTGCTCGCTCGGCGCAAACCCTCGGGGCGCGAGCTTCAACCGATCGAGCTCGCGAAGCTCCTCGACACAAAGCTGCCGACGCCGGCGCCGCTCGCTGGGCCGTTCCGCGCAGGCTCTCTCGGCCTCGTGCACTCGAAGACGGGCGTCGGCAAGACCTGGTTCATGCTCGCGCTCGGCGTTGCGGTGAGCCACGGCGTCCCGATACTCGGCTTCGAGGTCAAGGAACCGCGCCCGGTGCTCTACATCGACGGGGAGATGCTCGCGATCGACATGCAGGAGCGGCTTGGCGATCTCGTGCGCCCGATCCACGAGACGATCGACCATCTCTGGAAGCCCTTTTATCTCGTGACGCCTGATCTGCAGGCGCGCGGGGTACCGAAGATCGACACCGCCGAGGGTCAGATGGCGCTCCTGCGCCTGGTCGATGAGCTATCGCCGGCCGTCATCTTCCTCGACAACGTCTCCTGCCTCACCGCTCCCGAGGACGACAACCGCGGCGAGAGCTGGAATGCGGTGCAGGATCTTCTCCTCGCGCTACGCCGGCGCGGCATCTGCGTTGTGATCGGCCATCACTCGGGCAAAGGCGGCGACCAGCGCGGCACGAGCCGCCGCACGGACATCCTCGACGTGGTGCTCAAGCTCACGGCCGTCACCGGCCCGGAGAACGACGGGCGCACCCGTATCACGGTCGAATTCGACAAGGCCCGCGGGATGACCGCAGACCAGAAGCAGCCCTTCGTCGCCTGCCTTGAGCCGCACCCGGCCGGTGGCCTCTCCTTCTCTCGCGGTGCGCCGCCGCAGCCGGTCGGTGACAAGGTAAGGGAGATGCTCCTCGATGGCATGCGCCCAGGGGAGATTGCCGATGAGCTCAGCGCCAACCGCTCGTTCTGCTATCGCATCCAGAAGGAGATGCTTGAGGCCGGAGAGCTCACAGAACACCGCCGCAGGTCTCCTGCCCGACAGCCTGTGTCTCCTGTCTCCTCTATAAGAGGGGAGACAGGAGACAACACAACGGCGTCCCCTGCGAAAAACCCAGGAGACAAACAGGAGACACAGGAGACAGACGGCCGATCCAAAGCCGCGGGGCCGGACAGATGACGCACCGCGCCATTCCAGGACTCGAGCTGATTCCAGATTTCCGACCACGACGAGGAGAACTGCGATGAACCACGAAACAGAAGTCTTTTGCTGCCTGCGCTCTCAGCAGCTGCACCGCATCGCTGGCGACGAGGTGACCTACGACCCACGCTTGCCGCGGCGCTGCCTGCGGTGCTGGTTCCGAGACCGCTTCGGGCTGCTCGGCATGCGGGTGCGCAATGCTCTCGGCGCACCGGCTCGCCGGCGACGGTATGCGGGCGAGTGGAAGCGCACGCTCGATGGGCTCGATTGAGCACCGAACGTGAATCGTGCGCACGACCCGCCCTCTGCGCGCACACGATTCGACCCGATCCGAAATGGCCCAAATCGTGAAACTTAAGTTTGCCGTTGCACGGCGCGGTTCACGGGCGCGTCCGCCGGCGATCGGATACCCCCTACCCGTGCGTACTGCTCAAGTGCAGCAGTCGTTAACGAATCAGCAACGCAGGCAGGCAGCTATGGGGATAGGGGGTTTTCTCTTGGCCGCGGCATCCGTCGGAGAAGCGCGTCGTGCCGCGGCATGCAGCGATACGAAATTCGCGAATTTTGCACAGCGAGGATGACGCCAGCATGAGGGGCCGAAAACCCAAGGCGACCGTGTTGAAGCTGGTTCGCGGCGAGCGGCGAGCATCGCGACTCAATCCGAGTGAGGCGCGCGTGCCGGTTGCGCGGCTCGAGCCGCCTTCGCACCTGGCCGGCCCCGCGCTCGCAAAGTGGATCGAGCTCGCCCCGCAGCTTGCGCGGGCCGGCATCCTCACCGAGCTCGATCGCGACTGCTTGACGTGCTACTGCCTCGAGTGGTCTACGGTCGTGCGGACGCAGGAGAAGATCGATCGAGTGGGCGAGGTGGTCAAGGGCTACCGCGGGTCGCTCGTCGTGAATCCCTTCGTGCGGGTGCGCGATCGTGCGCTCGAGATGGTCCGGCGCTTCGGCGAGCAGCTCGGCTTGTCGCCCTCGGCGCGCTCGCGTGTGCACGCGACGACTCCCGATGAGTACGATCCGGCGGCGAAGTATCTCGACTGACCGAGCGGGTGCAACCGTGCAAATCTACCGGATGACAATCAAACAACTGCAGACGGCAAGTGAGGACGCGGCCGCGCTGGTTCCCGAGTTACTGAGCCGCGGACAGCGGGATCTCGCCGGCGTGCTCGTAGACGCGATGGAGCTGCTAGCCCGCGAGCTGCTCGTGCGCGCGTGCGGGGAGGAGAACCGAGAGAAGGCCGAGCGGCTCTTTCGCGAGGGCCAGACCGGCCCGCAAGGCGACTCGTGAGCGGTCTAGCGCTCGATCGGCGCGACCAGGTCGAGCTCGATCGCCGCGAGCATGTCGTCGCTCGAGTACGGCTCGGGGTCCGCGAGGGTGCTGCCCTGCACAACCGCGAACGCCACCACGCGGGCGCTGAGACGCGCACCGCTGTACCCGAGGGAGAGCGTCACGGGGCGCCCGATCCACGCTGTGCGCTCGTTCCAGCGCGGCCCGTGCAGGCGATACTCGATGCGCTTCGTCCCGGCGAGGAACTGCTCGAAGTACTTGCGTCGCAGGGGGATGAACATGGGGCGCTCGTTCACGCTGCGAGCGTAGCGGAGACCGGCGCGGGCGTCGCCGTTGGGGATGAGAGTCAACCACGGATGCGGATGATCCGCATCATGGCGTCGCCGTGCGCATCCACGAGCTGAGCCTCCGCGAGCTGCTCGACGCCGCCGAGATCGCGACGCGGGCCGCCGTCCTGGCGAGCGAGATCGAGCCGTTGCTTGCGGACATTTTGTTCGACTGGTCCGAGATGGCATTGCGCGAAGCGCTGGTGCTCGCCATCGGCAACCGAGCCGAAGGCGAGCGGCGGGCACGGGTCGCACGTCGGGGCGGAAATTGAGCGCGCGGCGCTTCCGGCTCTGGGTCGAAGGCTACGGCGAGCTCACCGGGACGTTGACGCTCGACAGCGAGACGACTGCGGAAAATTCCGAGCCCGGCAATGCGGAAAATTCCGAGCCGCGTCCGCCCGGCCGGCCGGCGTTGTGGGGCGAGGCGATCGCAGCCGCGATTCAGCAACTCGGCGCCGCGCTTGATCCCTCGGCGCCGCTTCGCGCGAACGCTCGCTCGATCCTCAAGCACCTGGCGGCGATCGGCGCTGAGATTCCGAGTCGCGACACGGTCGAACGCTACCTGCGGCAAAACCCGCTGCATAAATGGCAGCAAAACTCCGAAGCTGAGAGGCTCCGCCACCATGCTCAACAAACTGCTCGCGGGATTGAACGGAAGCGGCGGCGACCCCAAGGCACTGCGCGCGCTGCTCGAGCAACTCGGCCGGGATCGCGAGGCGGCGCTCGGCAAGATCGAGGACTTGAAGCAAAAGCGCCGGCAGGCGCTGCTCGACGATCTAAGCGACGCTGAGATCGACAAGATTGAGCGCGCCCAGGAGCGCGCCGCGATACTCGTTCAAAAAATTGATTTGGCGCTGCCTGGCGTGCGCGAGCGGCTGGGCGCGGCCGAGATTGCCGCGCGCAGGGCGGCCGAGCCCGGCATCGCGAAGGAGTACAGCGCCGTGTTTCGCGACTACTGCGAGGCGCTGCGCAAGATCGCGAGCGCTCACCGTGCGGTCGAGGCGATCCAGGCCAAGGCGCGCTCCGCGCTCGGCGACGCGAGGACGAACGTACTGTTGCCGAGCTTCATGTATGCCGGCCTTCTCGTCGCGAGCGAGGTCGAGATGTGGATCGACCGGAACGCGCGGGAGATGTTGCGCCAGATCGATGCGCTCGCGAACCCGCCGCCGGTCAAGGCTCGCGAGGCCGCACCGCCTGCGCCCGTCGAGCGAGTGCTTGCGCGTCCCCCCGCGCCGACCGGCACGCCGCAAAGGCACGGAGTCGATTCGAGCGATTACGGGCCGTGGTCCAAGCGCCCGACGCCTCCGCACCTGCTCACCGCCTCGAGGCAGCCGGATGACACAACCGCGCTTCTCGAGGGCGAATGTCGCGTGCGCTCGCTGCGCGATGGATGGTCGCCGGCGATGGACCGAGGGCAAACGCATCGCGGGCAGCTCGTGAAGATGCCGCTCCTCGATGCACAGCTCGCCGTCAGGGCGGGCGTCGCTCAGATCGTCGAGGGCGGCGTCGAGATCGACCAGGTCGCGAACGCGCGGACTTTCAAACGAGTCGGCAGCGTCGGCGAGGCGCACCTGGGCGGAGATGAGCTCGTCAGGATCAACCCGGCACCGGAACCTCGGGGCTGACAATGGGCCAGATTCAAAGCGCCGCGTCTCTGTACTGGGTCTCGCCCGATCCCCGGCGGCTCACCTCGACGAGCGCGGTCAACGTGACGGGCGGAGCGATCGGCGGGACCGGCGGCGTCGCCGGCGACTCGATCCTGGCGTACGTCTACATTCCGCAGCACTCGGCCGCCTACACCTTGACGGTGGGCGGCTTTCAGGACGAGAGCGGCAACTCGGTCTCGATCGTGTTTGAAGGATCGACCAGCGAGGACGTGGAATTTCACCCGCACCTTTTGAACAGCAAAGGCCCCATGACGCTGACGGCATCGGCCGCGAGCGAGATCCTGGTCGGCACTCGAGCGCCGTGAAGGAGCGATAGGCGATGGCACTCAACCCACGAAACGAACAGACCGGCAGCTGTGGTGCGACCGCGATCAACGCCGACATGACCAGAATCGAGAGCTCAGCGCCGGCGATCGTGCAGTTGACGGCGAACTACACGACGCAACAGAACCCGGGCGACCCGAGCCGGCCGGGGCTCACGGGCGCTGCGTTCAGCAATTTGGATAGCCCCGGCAGGACGTTCGCGAGCGGCACGCAATTGACGCTGCTCTACCAGGAAGCGCAGGCCTTGGTCACTGCCGGAAAAGCGACCTGGGTGTTCCAGCCCCCCGTTTGAACGAAGGAGGCAATCACCGTATGTCTGAGATTCGAGACGCGCTCCGGAGAGCGAAACACCACGCCGAGCAGCTCGGGCGCCATCTGCGAAACGCGGCGGATGCGCACGTCTACGCGCAAGGCGAGGAGCTCGGGCAACACCTGCGCGCCGCGGCGCGTTCGCAGAAGCTCCTCGAGGCCTCGCACGCCGACCTCGAAGATGCGATAAACGCCGACGACCCGTATCTCGAGCCAACACACAGCCCGCCGCAGGGGCCGTCCCAAACGAGCTCGGGCTATACGCAAGGCACCTCGGATGATCCGCGCTCAGCCGCCGAGCAGCTCGCCGAGCGGCTGTTCTCGCCGAACCGCGTGCGGGATACGCAGCTTGGCTCCTGCCGCGCCGCCTACAGGGCGCGCCTCGCGAGGCTGAGCCGATGAGCAGCCTGCAGCGCTTCGCCGGCGGCTCCCTGCAGGAGATCGCGGCCGATGAGATCGCGGTGATCTGCGGCACGGACGGGATCAAACGGGACGGCAACGACGTTTGCATGTCGGGCATGAGCCTCGCGAACTTCGCGCTGAATCCGGTGTTCCAAGTCGAGCACGTCCCGCCCCCGATCGGCGCCTTTGTGCGCCTGGCAGTCACGAGCGCGCGCGAGGTCGGGCTGAATCTGCCGGGCGAAGCGCTCGCCGGCGTCGTGCGGCTTGCGCCGGCGGCTATCTCTGCCTACGTCGCCGAGAAGCGCGGGCTCATCGAGTCCGGCTACTACAACGCCGTCAGCATTGGGTTTCAGCCCGAACAAGTCGAGCCGATCGACCCGCGCGAGCCCTGGGGTGGCCTGCGCGTGCTCACCTCAGAGCTCTACGAATGCTCGGCAGTTTCCGTGCCCGCGGATCCCGTCGCGCTGATCGTCGCCCGTTCGTTCAGGGCGCAGTCGCGGACGCTGCGGGCGATGCTGCGGTCTCTGCCGGCGGTCTCGCCGGCTGCGACCGCGCGCGTCATGGCGCGAGCCGGGCGGGTGCCCGAGGCCGAGGCCGTGCCGTTCCACCAGCTCTCGACGTTCGAGCAGATGCAGACTTACCGCTTCGGGCGGGCCCAGCACGCCAGGGCGGTGAGCGCGCTTGGCATGGCGAGCCGCGCCGAGGAGCGGGAGCGGCACGAGTGGCGGCGAGCCCGCGTCCAAGAGCTCGCACGGCGCGGCGGGTACTGATCGTTTTCGGTGATGCGCGCGCTGCTCCTCGAGGCGTGCGGCAGGGTGACTCGTTCGAGCCCTGGGACTTCGAAACATCGGCGAGAGCGTGAGGGTCGGCGAACTTCCGCACCAGCGGTAACCTCCCACCGGCCGCAGCGCGCCGTGAGCGGCGCCGAGATAGCCGCATCGGCGAGAGCGACTCCACGTGGACGCTCTCGGAGCCCCTCCGACTCGTGCCGGCGGACGGAGCACGGGGCGCTCGATCTCCGCGAACCATGAACAGTGAGCCGGCCGTATACTGATGGGGGCAGCATGGGGGGCGGAATGCGAGTCACGGCTTGCTTGACAATTGCAGCGACGCTTGTGGGCTGCGTGACGACTGAGCCCCAAAGCATCGGCCGCGATACGTACATGGTCGAGACGATGGGTACCAACATGACGGTGCGCCCAGCGCTCAAGAAAGCCACCGCGTTCTGCGCTCAGCAAGGCAAGAAGGTAAAGCTTCTCACGACCAATAAGGCGGGCATGGGAGTCGGGGCGAATAGCTCGATTACGTTCATGTGCCTCTACCCGAACGACCCGCGATACCAGAACCCCAATTAGCGCGGCGGATCGCCTGCTCCCGGCTCGATCGCCCGTCACGAGCTTGCCGCAACGGAGCACCTGCGCGCCAGCGGCCCCGCGGCGATCGCTCCGATGTGGCCCATGCAACGGCTTGACGTTGCTCCGCTCCAAGCGCGTCCTATTGCGTCATGCGCGGAGTTACGATCGGCCGAGGTCTTGCTCGGGAGGGTCTCGGCATGGGCGATCGAACGGGCGGCGCGGCGGAGCGATTGCGGCGCGCTTTGCCGACGGAGATCCCGGCGCACGCCGTGGAGTTACTGCGTCGCGAAGGCGTGGTGACGCTCCTCGACTGGCGCAGCCGAGGAGCTGCTCGGCTCAACATCTTCGGATTGCCTCGGCGCGTCGCCAAGCAACTCGATCGGCTCGCACGCACCGCTCTGAGGTGAGCGGACGGCTGGCGCGCGACCCAGAGACTTCAGGGCCCCGTGAGTCTCCGGTCGGCGAATACGAAGCAGACGGCGAACCCGATGAGGGCCCAGATGGGGCCGGTGATTTGGTGGCCATAGGCGTGAACCGAGAAGCCCCCAGCTAGCCACACAGCGAGCGCGAGGATCACGATCGCAATCACGCTGCCGGCAATCTTTTGCGTCCTGTCGCCGCGAAGGCTGGCGCGCCACCCGCCTCCGGCTGCTAACGCGAGCAGGCTGCTGCCGGCCGCATGCAGTCCCGGCGCCCACCCGGCCGTAACTGAGATCGCAACGCTGGCGACGAGGTAGACGAAAATCGGCCAGAACATGCGGTTGCTACTGTACAGCAGCGTTGGCCTCCAAGTGAGCGAACCGCCATATGCACCCTCGTCGCCGGCGGCGCGCGGCGCCGGGGCGGTGCCGGCGGGCGTCGTGCGAGACTCCCCGTGCTAGTAGTATGGGGACGCAATGCTCACGAAGCGGATCTGTCTCGTGCTCGGCGCCGGGGCGAGCCAGCCCTACGGGCTCCCGACTGGCGAAGGCCTGCTTAAGAGCGTCTTCGACGCCCCACCGGAGGACTGGTGGCCGCTGGCAACTGCGATCGACAAGGACCGGGCTTACCACGACCATTTCGTCGATGAACTCCGTCGCAGCGGAAGACCATCGCTCGACGAGTTCGTCGGTAAGCTTCAGCACTTCAAGCGCTACGCGAAGGCGCTCATCGCTTTCCACATTGGGCAGGCCGAGAGAGGAGCCAACCTATTGGCGAGGGCCGGAGACTGGCAGAACTTCCTGACTCAAAGAATCGCCGATGGCGCGGACCTCGAGGACCTCGACCAGACTCCGATCTCGGTAGTCACCTTCAATTTCGATCGATCATTCGAGGAGGGTCTCCTGGTTCGGCTCTCGTCGATGTACCGACGAGAAGGCGAGAGCGACTCGGATGTTCGTGCGCGCGTCGCGACTGCGATCGGCAAGTGGGAGATCGTCCATGTGCACGGGAAACTCGGCGAGCTCCCGGAGCTGGCCGCGCCCGGTGCGCCCTGTCGGCCCTACGAGCCGAGCCTTGAGCCGCGAGCGCTCGAGTACGCGATCGACGGCATCAAGCTGCTCGATGATGCCGACCCGAGCTCGGCCGAATTCGCGCGGGCTGGTGAGCTCATCCGCGGGGCCGATCTTGTGCTGTTTCTGGGCTATGCCTTTCACCGACTGAACTGCGGGCGACTGCTGCCGAAGCGATGGGGCCCGCACCAGCGGCCGCAGATGTTCGGGACCTCGTTCCACATGCTCGCGGGCGCAGTAGCCAAGGGTCGGAGCTACTTCGAGAACCAGGGTCCCAAGCCCGAATTGTTTGACGTCGACTGCCTGGGCTTGCTCCAGCGGATCGAGGATCGGTTCTCGGAATAGCTGGTGCGGTGAACGCCAGGGACGGCCGGCGATCGGCGCCCGAGGCGGCGTGCGGCGCGTGCGCGATATACTTCGGGCAGAAACCCAAGAACAGCATCGGGCCGAGGTGAACGTCATGAGCTTCATGGTCCGTCTGATCACGACTGCACTTGCGTGCTGCTTTTCGATCACCGCCCTGGCCGCGCCGCCAGCGCCGGTCAAGCATTCGCACTATCGATCGATGAGCTTTTCAGAGTTCTTGATTGACGCTCCACGGCTCGCCGCGCATCACAGCACGGTTACATTGACCGGCTTCTATGTCCGGCTCACTCCTCCCGACTCGCCTGCTGGTGGCATCCTTTCCAATGCCGCGCGCGACATCAGCACGCAGGTGTTAACCATTGCTGTCGATCTGAGCCACGCAAGCCCCGCGCTACTGACCGCACTAGCCAAATGTCCCAATACTCCGCTGGAGCGGATGCTTACGGGGCCATGGGATGGCTGCATGGTTACTGTGTGGGGCCAAGCAGAGTGGTCCCCGGCAATTGACAACAGTTGGATGCACAAGGAGGCGTTCGCGGGCATTGACGTTATGGGTGGCGAGCCGTATGTGCCGCCGCCGCCGCCTTTGTCCGATGAGGAGAAGTACGCGCAGCAGCAATCCGATCAGCTCGCGGCCTGCATTCACTCACCGGAGATGGCGCACGTCGGTGACGTTTACCGGAAGTGCCTAGCCAAGCTCGGCCAACCTGTCCCGCCCAATCCATAGCATGGCGAGTAAGAATGGGAATGAGCCCATTAACGGCACGCCAGCCCGCGGCGGCGCGGGGCCCCGGTCGCCGAGGGAGAGGTGCATAGCGCGGACGGTAGCGGCGGTCGCCGCGAGGCATGTCACAATTTCGGGGTAGCCGCGCGTCTGGCGTGACCGCCGACACGGCGCGACGCGCCCCGTGTGGTGCGTGATTCGATTATGGGGTCGCCTGAACCGAAGCCCTCAACACCATGAGAACCCGTCGTTACTGCCCGGCAGCCGCGTCGATCTGGGCTTGTTGCGTGCTGCCGTTTGTCGCTGATGCACAAGAGCAATCGAACTGGCATTTTTTTGGGACCACCGGGCTAGATAAGCACGTCGGC
>Ga0335074_10017361_pt1 | contig 10149 bp, 7 predicted proteins | sample Lox_Sample_23_FD_206715 | JGI IMG/M metagenome (GOLD analysis project Ga0335074, IMG submission 206715) | Soil microbial communities from Loxahatchee National Wildlife Refuge, Florida, United States - Lox_Sample_2.3 | ecosystem: Environmental > Terrestrial > Soil > Wetlands | place: USA: Florida...
TGGGACGCCGTCCCCGCGGTGCGGGACGGGGAGCTGCACGAGATCAAATCGCCCCTGATCTTGCAGCCGGGACCGGCGGCGCTCAGCGACGGCCTCGAGGCGCTGCACGGCGTGGTGCGCCGCTGGATCGCGCGCCACGCCCGCGCGGGCGCGGCCTAGCGGCCATCAGAAGGCCGGGTACTGCAACGCCTGGAGCAGGTTGCTCACGTTTGGAACGCCGACGCCGGTGGCCTGATCGTAGCCGGGTCCGGCATGCCAGTACCAGTTGTCTCCCGCATCGATATCGCGCAGCGGCGCATGGGGTCCCTCATAGCCGTAGCCCCCGGCGGCCAAGCTGTACAGCGCGAAATTCAGCAACCCCAGACGGTGGTGCAGCGCCTGATTGAAAAGCGACGTCACCCCGTTCAGCTGTGGACCGGCGAAGCTCGTGCCCCCGTAGAAGTCATAGACGGCCAGCGTGCTGCCCGGTGCACTCGAGGTGTACCACACCACGTATCCGGTATCGGGATCGCAGTTCAGGGAGATGTCCGGGACGTTGCGCCCCGCGAAGCCGCCCGGCAGTTTGACGGGAAGCTCGATGCCCTCTTGAGGATACGAGGGCCCGAGGAGCTCTTGTCCGAAGGGTGTCGCGGTGATCCCGCGCACGGAGCGCTGATAGGACGGGACGGGGACGTAGCTGCTCACGCCGCCGCCGCCGCCGGCCGGGAAGATGCCGCAGGATACCGGGTCGTAGCCGAGGATCGAGCAGAGCTGGATCAGGTAGTCCCAGCCCCACGCTTGCTCGGTGGCGATGTCGACCGTGTACGTTCCCCCGTTGGGCAAGGGGTACTCTTGCGGACCGGGCAAGGTCGTGCCCCCGGCGGTGGTGATGTAGGTCTGCGCGGCCGGATCGTCCACGGACAGCACCTTCGGGTACTGCGGCACGTCGAACAGGCCCGAAGCGGGATCGTTCGCATCATAGGCGCCGGCGTCGCCGGCGGCACAGAAGAAGCTCTGCCCCTCGAGCGCCGCCTGCATCAACACGTCGTTGAGCGCCCGTATGAAGGCGGTATTGCGGCCGTTGGTCGGGTCGCTGACGTCATCGGCGGGAATGGTATCGAGCCATTCCCACTCGCCCCAGCTCACCGATACGGTATCGGCCGCGTCCTGGTCGACGACGGCGGCGAAGTCGTCGATGAATCCCTGGTTGGTGTTGGGCGCCTCATACACGAGAACCTGCGCTCCGGGCGCAATTCCTCCCGACTGCTCCACATCGAGCGTGGTCTCGACCGAGCCCGAGTCGTCGCTCGGCGCACCGGGGCCGCCGTCGATGTTGATCTGCTTGATGCGACTCGGCGCCGCGCCGAGCCCGAGCGAGGCCCAGTATGCAAGCGCGTCGGTCGGCGTGAAGCTTGCCAGCGTCACGATGCCGATGGTCTGATGCCGGCCGGAGACCCCTTGGGCGTAGATGGGATCGACGTTGTAGTACTGGGCGAAATCCGCCACGGTCCACTCGCCCGGCGGATCCGGGGTGTTCGGCGCAGCGCCGCCCTTCTTCGCCGGCGCGAGCGCATGCACGGGCTTGAGCGGCGAGGGCGTCGCGAAGTTCGGGTGAAAGCGCGGCCGGGTGCTGAGGCCGAACAGCGCCTGCACCGAGGCGGCGATGTCGGGCGAGAGCGTCGCCGCGCCGTCGGGCGCGCGGAACCGATACGCGGGCGAATCACGGGTCTGGGCCACCGCATAAGTCTGCAGCTGGACGCCGAACTCGGTTTCGATCGCCTGCACGCTTCCCGTGATCTTCAGTTGCGCCGTGGCGGAGCGCGCCACGGAAAATCCCGCGGCCTGAAAGTGGTGCGTCATCTGCGCGATCGTGGCCTCGCTCGGCGCGAACAGTGCGGCGAACTGCGCGGTGGTGAGAAACTTCTGATATTGCGGGCTCCCGACCGTATGCATCGACTCGAGGAGCGTCTCCATCTGATCGGTATTGCGCAGCTTCAGAGCGACCGTGAGCGTGATCGACGCGTCCGGCTCCACGGCGCGCGTCGGTCCCAGATCGACCGCTTGGGGCACACCCAATCGAGGATAAGGAGCGGCAAGGGCGGCCGTGACGCAAAGCATTGAGCACGCCGCCGCGGCGAGGCAGTGATGTAAGCGCATGAAGACCTCCCTTCATTTCCCTTTATGTTCGAGCGGCGCCTCGCGCGTGCTTGCGACGCGTTGCGCGTGTTGGCGAATACGGTAGCGCTTCGCACCGAGCATTACCACCACTGCGCGGCAGTCGCAGAGCGCCGAGCGGCGCGGGCCGCGGCGTTATGTCAATTGGGATGGCCGGTCCGAGGCCGCTCGTCCGAGGCGCCGCTAACGCGAGGCGTCGCTAACGCGAGGCGTCGCCCGCGCGAGGCGCCGCTAACGCGGCTGCATGCGAATGGCCCCGTCGAGGCGAATCACCTCGCCGTTCAGGGTCGGGATCTCGAGGATGGATTGCACCAGGCGCGCGAACTCCTCGGGCTTGCCGAGGCGCGGCGGAAAGGGCACCTGCGTGCCGAGCGAGGCCTGCACGTCCTGCGGAAGTCCCGCGAGCATGGGCGTCATGAAGATGCCCGGCGCGATCGACACGCAGCGAATGCCGAAGGCGGCGAGCTCGCGTGCGATCGGCAGGGTCATGCCGATGATGCCGGCCTTGGTGGCGGCGTAGGCCACCTGGCCAATCTGGCCCTCGAATGCGGCCACCGAGGCGGTGTGGATCAGGACGCCGCGCTCGCCCTCGGCATTCGGCGCGTTGTCGCGCATGAGGGCGGCCGCGGTCTTGTCGCAGAGCAAGGTCCCGACCAGGTTCACCCGCACCACCTGCTCGAAGAACGCTCCGGCCATGGGCCCTTGCTTGCCGAGCAGCTTGCCTGCGCCGACGACCCCGGCGCAGTTCACCAGCACGTTCATGCCGCCCAGGGTCCGCTGCGCATGGCTCATCGCATCGATGACCTGCGATTCGTCACTGACGTCGCATCGCAAGAACGAGGCACCGAGCTCCTGGGCGGCCGCTCGGCCGGCCTCTTCCTGCATGTCCAGAATCACGGCTTTGCCGCCCTCGGCCACGACGCGCGCGACCACCGCGCGCCCCAGTCCTGATGCCCCGCCCGTGACGACGGCCAAGCTCTCGCGGATGTCCATGCGTTCGGCGGTTCCTATTTCAGGCTGATGGTGGTGTTGACGCCGCCGGAAACGGCGGCGTCGTCGAACCAGCGCGAAGTGATGGTCTTGGTCTGGGTATAGAACTGGATCGCCTGCTTGCCGTAGGGGCCGAGATCGCCGAGCTTCGAGCCGCGCGAGCCGGTGAAGCTGAAGAAGGGAACCGGGACGGGGATGGGCACGTTGATGCCGACCTGACCGACGTCGATCTCGTTCTGAAACTTGCGCGCCGCCGCGCCGCTCTGCGTGAAGATGCCCGTGCCGTTGCCGAAAGGATTGTCATTGACGAGCCGGATGGCGTCCTCGAGATTGTCGACGCTCACGATGACCATCACCGGACCGAAGATCTCCGTCGTGTAGATCTTCATGCCCGGCTTGACGGCCGAGAAGATGGTCGGACCGATGAAGTTGCCCTTCTCGTAGCCGGCCACCTTGATGCCGCGGCCGTCGAGCTCGAGCTTGGCCCCCTCGCTCACGCCCTCATCGATCAATCCCAGGATCCGGTTCTTCGCGCTCTTGGAGATGACGGGGCCGAGATCCGCGCCCTTCTCGCTGCCGGCGCTCACCTTGAGCGTCCTGGCCTTGGCGACGATGTCCGGAATCCATTTCCCGGCCTCGCCCACCAGCACGGTGACCGAGGTGGCCATGCAGCGCTGGCCGGCGGCGCCGAAGGTCGCGCCGACCAGGGCGTTCAAGGTCTGCTCCTTGCTGGCGTCGGGCATCACCACCGCGTGATTCTTCGCGCCCATCATGCATTGCACCCGCTTGCCGTGCTGGGAGGCGAGGTTGTAGACGTGCGTGCCCACCGCGGTGGAGCCGACGAAGGAAACGGCGGCGATATGCGGGTGCGCGCACAGGGCATCGACCGCGCGCTTGCCTCCGTGCACGATGTTGAGCACGCCCGGCGGCACGCCCGCCTGCAGCACGAGCTCGGCCAGCAGCATCGGCGTCATGGGATCCTGCTCGGAGGGCTTGAGCACGAAGGTGTTGCCGCAGACGATCGCCATGGGAAACATCCACAGCGGAATCATGGCTGGAAAGTTGAACGGCGAGATGCCGGCGACCACACCGAGCGGCTGGCGGATGGTGTACGTATCGACGCCGCCCGCCACGTTCTCGGCAAATTCGCCGAGCTGCAGGCTCCCGATCGAGCAGGCGTGCTCGACCACCTCGAGCCCGCGAAACACATCTCCCTCGGCGTCGGCCAGCGTCTTGCCCTGCTCGGCGCTCAAAGTCTGAGCGATGCGGCTCATGTGCTCGCGGATGAGCGCCTGCAGCTTGAGCATGATGCGCGCGCGCGCCGCGAGCGGCGTGTTGCGCCAGGTCTTGAAGGCCTCCCTGGCCGAGGCCACCGCCGCATCGATCTCCGCATCGGTGGCGAACGGGACCTGGGCGAGCACCTGCTGCGTGGCCGGGTTGACGACCTCGTGCCATTCGCCGCTGTTCGAGTCGATCAGCTTGCCGTCGAGCAGCATTTTCACGGTGGGTGTGCGGTCGGCGGCGAGCGCTGGTTGGCCGGTCATGAGAATTCCCCTGAGAAATAGAGCCGATGGGCGACGCACGGCCGCTACGCACCCGAGGCGCGCCTCGGCGGTGCGCGCCCCTGCGCGCCCACGCCGCGAGGCATATATTAGGCGGTCCGCATCGCGTAAACTACACGGGAGTTTATGCGGATTTCCTTCATGCAACAATCGACCGCGAACCTCGTCGCGGCGGGGCCCGCCCGTGCGGCTCGCACCGAGCCCGGAACGGTCGCCATATGCTTCGTCGCAGCGGCCCTGGAGGCGGTGCGCGCGCGCCAGCTCGATGCCGAGGCTCTGCTGCTGAAGGTCGGGCTGTCGCCGGCGCTGCTCGACATTCCCCAGGCACGCGTCTCGGCGAAGCATTACGGGAAGCTCTGGCGGCTCATCGCCGCCACCCTGGACGATGAATTCTTCGGCCAGGACTCGCGCCGCATGAAAGCCGGCAGCTTCGCGATGCTCTGTCATTCGGTGCTCGCCTGCAAGACGCTGGGCCGCGCCCTCACGCGCAGCCTGAGGTTCTATGGCTTGATCCTCGATGACATCGCGGGCACGCTCGAGCGTGATGCGCGCGAGGCGCGCATCGTCCTCGAGGCGCGCAACCCCGGGGCCGCGCGGCGCACCTTCGGGCACGAGGTGCTGCTGCTCCTGCTGCACGGGGTCGCCTGCTGGCTGGTGGGCCGGCGCATCCCCATCAAGCGCGCCGAGTTCAGCTACTCCGAGCCCGGGCACAGCGGCGAATACCGGCTCATGTACTGCGACGATCTGAGCTTCGATCGGCCTGCCACGGCGATCACCTTCGATGCGAGCTATCTGGAGCTGCCGATCGTGCAGGACGGGCGCACCGTGAAGGAGTTCCTGCGCACGGCGCCCGAGAACATCGTCACCAAGTACAAGAACGGCAGCAGCGTGAGCGCGCGGCTGCGCCGGCGGCTGCGCGAGCGGCTGCCCGGCGAAGTAGCGGATCTCGAGACGCTCGCCGCCGAGCTCAACATGACGGCGGCGACCTTGCGCCGGCGCCTGCACGAGGAGGGCACCTCGTACCAGGACATCAAGGACCGGCTGCGCCGCGATCTCGCCATCCGCTATCTGAGCCATTCGAACCGCAGCGTCATGGACATCGCGCTGGAGCTGGGATTCTCCGAGCGCAGCGCCTTCCACCGTGCCTTTCAGAAATGGACCGGCGCCTCGCCGGGGGTGTTCCGGCGCGGACTGCAGAGCTGAGGATGTCGAGGAGCCCGCGCCGTGCATGCCGCCCGCTGAGGGCCGGCGCGCGTCGGACCCGGCCGGCGGATGTTGCAAAATCGCTCAGGGCGGTTGATCGATTTGGTCATCCGGCCGGAGCCTCAAAACCTCTATCATTTTGCATCGTAGGATGACGACCATGGCGACTGCGGACAACTCGATTCCCCATCAATCGCCCGGCGCGCGGCTGCGCGCAGCGCTGCTCGCGGAGCGGCCGCTGCAGGCGGTGGGCGCGATCACGGCCTACACGGCGCGCATGGCGCAGGCGGTCGGCTTCAAGGCGCTGTACCTCTCGGGCGGAGGCGTCGCCGCCAACTCCCTCGGGGTTCCGGACCTGGGCATCAGCACCCTGGACGATGTGCTCACCGACATCCGGCGCATCACCGATGCGTCCTCCCTGCCTCTGCTGGTCGATGCCGACACCGGCTGGGGCGGGGCGTTCAACATTGCCCGTAGCGTCAAATCCTTCATCAAGTTCGGCGCCGCCGGCCTGCACATCGAGGATCAGGTGCAAACCAAGCGCTGCGGCCACCGCCCGGGCAAGGAAATCGTGTCCCGGCAGGAGATGGTCGATCGCGTCAAGGCGGCGGTCGATGCGCGCACCGACCCGGGCTTCGTGATCATGGCGCGCACCGATGCGCTCGCCGTCGAGGGAATCGACAAGGCGATCGAGCGGGCCGTGGCCTGCGTCGAGGCGGGGGCGGACATGATCTTTCCCGAGGCCGTGACCGAGCTCGCCATGTACCGGCGCTTCAAGGACGCCGTCAAGGTGCCGATACTCGCGAACATCACCGAGTTCGGCCAGACTCCTTTGTACACGCGCGATGAGCTCGCCTCCGTGGGCGTGGACATCGTGCTGTACTGCTGCTCGGCGTACCGCGCCATGAACGCCGCGGCGCTCGCGGTCTACGAGGCCATTCGCCGCGACGGCACGCAGAAGCACGTCCTCGAGCGCATGCAGAGCCGCGCCGACCTGTACAGGTATCTCGACTATCACTCTTACGAAGCAAAACTGGACGAATTATTTGCCGAGGGAAAAGAGAAATGAGCGACGAGCAACCGGCTGGCTTCAAACCCAAGAAATCCGTGGCCCTCTCCGGCGTCGCCGCCGGCAACACCGCGCTTTGCAGCGTGGGCCGAAGCGGCAACGATCTGCACTACCGCGGCTACGACATTCTCGACACCGCGACGAGCAGCGAATTCGAGGAGATCGCCTTCCTGCTGGTGCACGAGAAGCTGCCGAACCGGGCGGAGCTCGCCGCGTACAAGGCGAAGCTCAAGGGATTGCGCGCCTTGCCGCGCAACGTCCTGAGCGTGCTCGAACAGCTGCCGGCGAGCAGCCATCCGATGGACGTGCTGCGCACCGGGGTGTCGGCGCTCGGCTGCCTCGTCCCCGAGGCGCCCGCGCACCCGATCGAGGGGGCGCGCGACATCGCCGACCGCCTGCTCGCGAGCCTCGGATCCATGCTTTGCTACTGGTATCACTACGCCGTCAACGGCCGGCGCATCGAGGTGCAGACGGACGATGATTCGATCGGCGCACACTTCCTGCATCTGTTGCACGGCAAGAAGCCGCCGGCCAACTGGGTGCGCGCCATGCACACCTCGCTCAATCTGTACGCCGAGCACGAGTTCAACGCCTCGACGTTCACGGCTCGGGTGATCGCGGGCACGGGCTCGGATATCTACTCGTGCATCACCGGGGCGATCGGCGCGCTGCGCGGCCCGAAGCACGGCGGGGCGAACGAGGTTGCCTTCGAGATCCAGAACCGATATGCCTCCCCGGAGGAGGCCGAGCAGGACATCCGGCGGCGGGTGGCCGCGAAGGAGGTCATCATCGGCTTCGGGCACCCGGTCTACACCATCTCGGATCCGCGCAACCAGGTGATCAAGGAAGTCTCGCGCAGCCTGGCGGCCGCCGCCGACGACATGCAGGGCTTCCAGGTGGCCGAGCGCATCGAGGCGGTGATGAAATCGGCCAAGAACATGTTCGCAAATCTCGATTGGTTCTCGGCGGTCTCCTATCACCTCATGGGCGTGCCCACCGCGATGTTCACGCCGCTGTTCGTCATCAGCCGCACCTCGGGCTGGGCGGCGCACGTCATCGAGCAGCGCGTCGACGGCAAGATCATCCGGCCGAGCGCGAATTACACGGGGCCCGAGAATCTCAAGTTCATTCCCCTGGCCGAGCGGCGTTGAGCCTCCCGCAAGCCTCGCCCGGCTCGCGGGACTCACACGGCTCACACGGCTCATAGAGACCCAACGACATGTCATCACACGATATCAAGTCTGCCGAGCGACCGGCTCCCGATGCGCTGCTCGCGGCCATCGCCGACTACGCTCTGTCCTTCGAGATCGGAAGCGACCTCGCCTACGAGACCGCGGCCTACTGCTTGATGGACACTCTCGCCTGCGGCTTTCAGGCGTTGAAGTACCCGGCCTGCACCAAGCTGATGGGACCGGTCGTGCCGGGTGCCACGTTGAAGGGCGGCGCGCGGGTGCCCGGCACCTCGTACGAGCTCGACCCGATCAACGCGGCGTTCAATATCGGCGCCATGATCCGCTGGCTCGATTTCAACGACACGTGGCTCGCGGCCGAGTGGGGCCACCCTTCCGACAATCTGGGCGGGATCCTGGCGGTCGCCGATTATCGCTCGCGCAGCGGCTCCTCCGTGACGGTGCGTGACGTGCTCACCGGCATGATCAAGGCGCACGAGATTCAGGGGGTGCTCGCGCTCGAGAACAGCTTCAATCGGGTGGGACTCGATCATGTGCTGCTGGTGCGGGTCGCCTCGACGGCGGTGGTCACGGCGATGCTCGGCGGCACGCGCGATCAGATCATCAATGCCGTCTCGAACGCCTGGATCGACGGCGGAGCTCTGCGCACTTACCGGCACGCGCCGAACACGGGCTCGCGCAAGAGCTGGGCGGCGGGCGACGCCACCAGCCGTGCGGTGCGCCACGCGCTGTTTGCGCTGCAGGGCGAGATGGGCTACCCCTCCGCACTGTCGGCCAAGACCTGGGGATTTCAGGACGTGCTGTTCAAGGGAAAGCCGCTCGTCCTGCCGCAGCCGTTCGGCAGCTACGTGATGGAGAACGTGCTGTTCAAGATCTCCTACCCGGCGGAGTTTCATGCGCAAACCGCCGTGGAAGCGGCCATGACTCTGCATCCCGCGGTGCGCGACCGGCTCGAGCACATCGAGCGGGTGGTGATCGAGACGCAGGAGCCCGGCGTGCGCATCATCGACAAGACCGGCCCGCTCGCCAATCCGGCCGATCGGGATCATTGCATCCAGTACATGGTGGCGATCCCCCTCATCTTCGGGCGCCTCACCGCCGCGGACTACGAGGACGAGGTAGCCCGGGATGCGCGCGTGGATGCGCTGCGCGCGAAGACCCAGGTGCGCGAGAATCCGACCTTCACGCAGGAGTACTACGCCCCGGACAAGCGCTACATCGGCAACGCGGTGCAGGTGTTCTTCAAGGACGGCACGGCGAGTGCGCGCACCGCGGTGGATTACCCGATCGGACACCGCAAGCGCCGCGCCGAGGGCATGCCGGTGCTGGTGAAGAAATTCGAGGCGAGCGTCGCCGGCCATTTCGGCGCCCGTCAGACGGAGTCCATCAAGAGGATGTTTGCCGATCGAGCGGCGCTCACCGGGCTTGCGGTGAGCGATTTCATGGCCGCGCTGGTGAGCGCCGGCTGAGGCGGCGGACGGCGCGCGCACCGCGGGCGCGGTCGACGCCGTATTCCGTCAAAAAAATAGCTGCCGGGCGCGCGATATTATGACGCATCGTGCTTGCCGAAGTGCTCTGCAACTCGGGATAGTGGCTGGATGTCCCTGATGCCCGCTCCGGAAGATTGGACCCCAGCTCGAGCCGCCTCTACCGAGCGGCGCCTGCGTCCGGACCGCCGCCGGCGCGTCTGGTGGGCGCTGCTGTACGGCAGCGTTCGCCCGCGCCGCCGCCAGCTCGCGCGCCGCGCGGGCGATGCGCGCTTTCAGGCGATGGATTGGCACGGCACGCACCTGTGGGCCGCGTCGATCGCCATCTTGATAATGAGCGTTGCGGACGCATTTCTGACCTTGTTGCTGATGTCCGGCGGCGCGGTGGAGGTGAATCCCTTCATGGCGGCGTTCGTGGGGCGCAGCGTCGGTGTGTTCGTGGTGTTGAAAATCGCCATGACGGGCATCAGCGTGGTGCTGATGGTGTTTCTCGC